>ENA-UOUW01000005-UOUW01000005.1-bioreactor-metagenome-genome-assembly--contig:-NODE-5-length-63766-cov-66.021393_pt1 | contig 63766 bp, 94 predicted proteins | sample MGYA00238153_ERZ761573 | MGnify/ENA primary metagenome ERZ761573 (study PRJEB28894, sample SAMN06264780) | bioreactor metagenome | isolation source: Switchgrass | place: USA:Austin, Texas | collected... | reverse complement strand
CGCATTACCGTCCGATCAGCGACCGGGGCGGGAGGGGCACCCCCGTGGCGGTCCGACTGGTTCAGCTCGGCAGCTGAACCGAAGAACCAACACGAACGCGAACGCAAGCTCAGAGAAGACGAACACAAACAGAGAATCGTAAATGTTCTCTAAAACAAATCCTCATGTGAAACCAGGATGTTTCTCAGTCTTCCTCATGCGAGCACGCCCCTTGCGTGCCCTTGCGTGGTATCCCTCAGAGGAGGACTTCACAGCGTGGCACTCTGAACAGACCGGCTGTAGGTTGTCTAGTTCGTGATTATCACCAGGGACACAGTGATCTACCTCAGTGGCCTTAAGGGTGCACACACCCGCATAGGCGAGTAGGCATAGCCGGCCCTTGGTTCGGAACACTTGGGCTCGTCTGGAGAGCCAGTCCCTAGGGAGACGGTCCTTTCGAGAGGACCGGTTCCAGGCCGCTCGTGTAGGCGGCCGATGATTGGGTGTCATCCTGTCCTGTCCAAGGGCCACAACAGGCCCGAACCCCTACTCTCTGAACAGAACCTTTGATCTCAAAGAGCTTGGGGTTTATAGAGCTTGGTTTGATTTTCTTTTGGTTTGTTCTTCCAGAGGCAGGCCTTTAAGGGCCTGCCCTTTCTATACATACCAATAGCAACCCCTTAAGGGGGTTGCCTATAAAAGCACTTTAAAGGCACTTATACTAAAAGCACTTAACTACTATCCCCCCTGATCCCCCCTCACCTAGTCCATACCTGTCAGTCGGGGCACTTGCTCTCCTCGGTGTGACGAAGGCCACACCGGGGAGGGCTGCCCGGATCCTGTCTTCCCTGGTAGCGCGCACGGGCGCGGTTCCTTTCCTCCAGAGGACGGACGAGCTCTACCGTGTGACCGGGGACACACTGTCCCGGGTTGATGGAAAGCGAACGAGTGTGGGAGAGTGGTCCCTGTCAGCGAGAGACCACCCCGGAGGACACGATGAGCGCGACCACCACTCCCGCCCGGCAGGCGATCGTCTGGGCGGCCGGTGAGAACGGCTGGACCGAGGAATCCCACGGCATCACCCGTGTAGAGCTGAAGCGTGGCGGTCAGACGATCGTGGTCCGCTTCACGGTCAAGGGTGCGGTTCAGATGGCCTGGAACGGTGAGGAGGAGATCACGGGCAAGGGCAAGCGGGAGGCCGTTCTCTCGCTCCTGGAGACCCCCGCTCCTGAGGCTGAGGTAGTCGCTCCCGCGATCACGGTCGAGATGCCGGGTGGTGACACCCTGGAGATTCCCCCGATGGTCCTGGAGGACGATGAGCCGGAGGACGTGACCGACCTGGAGGTCTGTGACGACTGTGCTCAGCTCATCGCCAACGGCGGGTGCGAGGGGTGCGAGTCGTGTGTCCTGACGCCGTACTTCACCGATCACGGGGAGCCTGACCCTGAGGCGGACTGCCAGACGGTGAACGACCGTTTCATGGCCAAGTGGGGGGACGATTGGGCGGGTGTTGTGCTCGGCGAGGGTAGCCGCGAGACCTGGGGCTCGGTGGATAGTTGCGACGGGTGCGGTAGTGACGTCCCGGGTACGCGGCACGCGGCGACTTTCGTCCCCCGGTTCGCGGAGGACTGGAAGCGGTACCAGGACCGTCGTAAGGCCCGGGAGAGCCTCAAGGTTCGCGGTCCCTGGAACCGTTCGAACCGTCGGCACGTGGCCTAGCCTGGAAAGCGAACGGGAGGTAACTCCCGGTCCGAGCCTCACTAGCAGACACCCGCGGTGCGAGTCCCGGGGAGGCGCTTACGGCCCTCAGCGGTCGCCGGTCGATCCGGCGGACGTTGCCCTACGGGTAGAGGTGTCCAATTGTTGCAAGGCCATAATTGAACGGGATTAACCAAATCCCCGCCCGTGGCGTGCGAACCAATACGCCACGGCACGTATCCCGTGCCGCCGGATAGTCGGCGGTGTGCGTGCATTAACGGGAGACCCTTCCGTGTCTGACTGGCAACAGGATGGCGCGATGATCCCCGGCTACGGCTGGGCAGCCCACAACGGTCGACAGACGACCGGGGTACGGAAGGGATTTCGCTCCGGCCCTTTCCAGGGTGTGAGCGAGGTTCGAACCTCGCCGGAGCACTCACAGGACATTCACCACAGAGGAGACAATCATGCGTGCTGGTATCCACCGACTCTTGACGGCCCTCGCGGTCGGGGCTCTTGTGGCGGTCGCCGTCTACGTTCTTGGCACCATAGGAGCGACGCGACTCCCACAGACCCCCGTAACGGCCCCTCAGGTCGCCGTACAGACGTCAACCCAGTCCTCCCTAGTCCTGGACTACCAGACGGCCCCTGAAGTCGTGTGGGACGCTTTCAGGGCCTCAGGCTTCACTGGCGCTCAGGGTGACGGGTGTGAGTGCCTGTACCTGCCGATCGGCTCGCAAGCGCGGAGCACGGATCCGGACGAGCCCGGTACTTGGGTGGTGGAATCCACCACGGAAATCATCCTGTACCTCGATTACGTGTCCGTCTGAGCTGGAAAGAGAACACGATCATGTCTGCTCTGCGATACGCGAAGGATCCGCTGCGATTTGAGGTTCGTCTGTCATGGGATGGCGGCGACCCGTGGGGGTCGGCCCTGTCGGCCCTGGGCGGTATCTGTGACGTGCTCTACCACATGCACAAAGATCACCTGATCCCGGATGACGCGGGCTACCGGCCCGGAGCGGGCGGGCCGGACATCACGGACTACCCGGCGGCAATGTTCCTGGAAATGCTGGAGCAGGGTCTCACCACCTTTGAGGCCCTTGCCTATTGGGCTCGTGTCCTGTCCCGTTTCGCGGACATTGTGCCGGATGACCGGAGGTACTGAAATGCTGGTGTGCTCGGGTTGCGGTCGGACGTTTGGAACGGTGGCGGACCTTGAGAGCCACGCTTGCCAGGGGGAGAACTAAAATGGGTGCTTGGGTGATCGGTCATAACCTCGCGGGCTACCTCCCGGAGTCGGACACGTATGCATTCCAGGACTACTCCGAAGCGGAGTCGGCTTTCCGGGACATGTGCCGTGAGTACGCGGATGCGGATGACGAAGCGGCCGACTCGCTAGCGGCTGAGGACTGGACCGAAGACGACTACGGGCGGATGCGGGCGATCGTGGATTCGATTCTTGCGGATGGTGACCACGTAGGTACCGACGATGATCCCCTTCTGTGCGGCATGGTGGTCGCGGATTCCGACGACCGACGTATCTCATTCTGGCTCGTGTGGTCGGACGACCGGGACCCGGATCAAGAGGAGGACTGACCCATGGAACGCATCGCGGATGTAGACCTGACGGACCGCGCTAGGGCCGGGGGGTGGATCCTGCCGGACGGGTGGTCCGTCAAGGCAGACCTCACGTACGATGACCGGCTACATCCTGCCCATGACGGGGACTGGGCTACTCCGGATCAGGTCCGGGCCTGGAGTCAAGGCACGTGGGAATACACGACCGTCTCCGTGTGGGTTCAGGACCGGCGGGGACGTGAATGGGGATCCGCAGCATTGTCCGGCCTCGTCTACGGAGGTCTTCCCCGGGCCGGTTTCTGTGACCCGCTCACCGACGACACGATCGCCGAACACGACATGATCCGGGAAGCCCTGGAGGATGCCGTTTCCAACCTGGAGGACTTCGGGACTCCGGCTATTTCTCAGGCTCCCTCTGACATCACCGTTACCGGTCTCTGAAAAGGAACAGGAAAGCGAACAATGAGTATTCCGCGTTACATTTCCAACAATGACGACATTATCGATTCTCGGGATGTGATCGAACGCATCGACTACCTCGACAGCCTGTATGACGACCCCGATTATCTCCGGTCAGAGGATGAATACCGCGAGGTGAAGGCGCTCCGCGATCTGGCAGAGCAGGGGGAGAACGACGCGGAGGACTGGCTGTACGGCGCCACCCTGATCCGGGAGTCATACTTCACTGAGTACGCCCGTGAGTACGTCACTGAGATCTACGGCGAGTCGGTCGGGAACGTTCCCGATTGGGTTGTGGTGGATTGGGAGGCGACCGCCGACAACCTTGCCACGGACTACACAGAGTTGACCTTCGACGGCGTGACGTACTTGGTGCGTGGATGACGCTGCGAGGGTGGTGGTACCGGTTCCTTCACCTCGATCTGACGCGAGGGGACCGGGCCTACCGCAATAGGTGGACGTGACCGAGGGCTTCTAGAAAGGCTTGAAAGAAAGGTTTGGTGAAAGGTATGAGCGCTCCGCTGAGCCTCGTCAAGAGCGACCCTGCCCGCACTCTGACAGTCCCCGGGACCATCGATGACCTCAGGGGCGTGGCGGATGCGTTCCTGTCTACCGGGTGGACGCTGGCAGCGGCAGTATGGGCATGGACTTTCGACACCGGGGGAGGAAGACCTCGCAAGGGGGAAAGTCCGCACAAGTACACACTTTCCGGGTTCGCGGATCTGAGGGTTCGCGGGCTGTCCAACCCTCGGACGGTCACGCGCTACCGCGCTATCTGGCAATCCGCGATCGACGCCGGTCTAGCAACGTCCGTAGAGCCGGGTGACGTGATCGAAGAGCCGGATGCCCCGTTCGGTCTGATCGCGGACGGGGACCCGCAACCGACCCCCGGGCCGACCCCCCACCCGGACACTCAGCCTGACACGGATCAAGAGGTTTGGGACGACGGGCAGGATGAGTCTCCCTACAAGGAAAAGAATCCGCTAGAGGTCATGTTCAACCTGACCAACCGGATAATGAAAGATATTCAGCGGGTCACTCAATTCAGTCTTGAGAATGAACTTACCGCTGAGGCGCGTACCGAGTTTAAAAGGATCAGGCAGGCGGCCGATTTCGCACTTAAGGATGTCAAGGGATGAGCAACATTGATGATATGGCTTGGGTAGTCCTCAGGCGCTGTGAAGGCGAGTGGCGACCGAAGTCGGACGATATTCGTTACCTATTCAGCTTGGAAGACTCTACGCTGAGCCTAGTGAAGAGGCGATGCAAGCGCATCGCGGCTATGGACATGGGTCTTTTGTGGGCTTTCGATCCGGGTCCGACCCTGAACCCAAGGTTCGGGTATTTCCGCTTCGCTCCCACTCACGACACAAACGTGACCCGTCGTATGATTCAGTACAACTTCAGTCACGCTCGGGACGCTCTGACGGCCCTTGACACGTTCGCTCAGGGAGTTTTAGGCATGGGGTTGATCCCCCAGGCCGCACACGATCAGGCTGTCACCTACCTCATGGCCAGCCGGGACAATATTCAGTCGGCATCTGATGCCATCACGGAGGGAATGCCGAAGGAGGACGCGACCCCACGTTCCCATGACAGGGACGGTGACCCGGGGCAGCGTTAGGGGCAAATGAACTCAGACCACACCCGATACGATAGGATGCGAGAGTCGCTATCACCTGAGAAGGGAATCGTTATGCGGGTGAAAAGGTTTGAACAGTACATCAAAGACCTGTTGATAAAGGACGACCACGAAGAAATCGTCAAGGTCGAAACCTTTGAAGAGGGTGGCTATACGGACAAGCCTGCCGGAGTTCACATCGTCTTTGCCTCAAAGGCAGAGATTTGGATTCAGTTTGTCCGGGCGTCTCCTCCCGGAGGGGACGACCATTCGAAACCCGAGTACATCATCACAAAGGAGATGCTTTAATGTCTGCAACCTGCCCGTCATGCGGTCAGACCGTCGGAAGCGACCCGGGCGAGCCGGTGACCGCTCACCAGAAGCCGGACGGGTCCCGGGAGAAGTGTCCGGGCGGTATCGGGCAGTAGCCCGGTTCCAGGGTAGGCCAGTCGGTGGCTCCCGCCGGGTTCAACCCCCGGCTACCCACTCAAACCAAACAGAAAGGCTTGATGATGGCGACTCGTTCGGCAGAGCGCACGCAGTTTATCCATGACATCATGATTACGGCCCTTGAGGGCGGTGTCGGTTATTGGTCGGTGGCCGATGACATTGTCCGCCACCCCAACGATGACCTTTGGTACGAGCAGTACACGCTCTATTGCTCTGAGGGTGGTAAAGAGGCCCTTGAGTGTGGGAATGGGGTGGACTCCGTCTGCAAGGGGCACCGGGTGGACTCCGAGCTGATCGCACGTGGGCTAGGGCGAATTAACCGGGGCTCGCGGGACGCTCTTCAGTTGGCTATCGCAAGCATGGTCAGCATTATGAAGGCATCTGAGGAGAACGAGGGCGGCGACATCGACGCCGACTACGCCGACATCATCGTGCAGGTAGGCATCTTCGGGAAGGTGGTGTACGGGTGACCGAGTATGAAGTCGAGGTAGTCGGTAGATCCCGAGAGGTCTACCGCGTGACGGCCAGCAGTGAGCAGGAGGCTCGGAACCTATGGCCTGAGGACGGCGTTCGGATTCTGGCCGAGGTGGACGACGTCGAGGTGGTCAACGTGGCGTGTCTCAACGACGAAGAGCCGGACCGCGCCCCGTCAGCGGAGCAAGAACAGGCTTGGAACGAGCAGTATAACGGCACGAGTCTAGGGAGCTGAGGAACATGGGCGCATTCGGAGACCCTTACGCGGACTTTCCCCGTCGGGCTATCGCTGAGCTAGTGGGCGGAGAGACAATCCTTTCTGAGCGGTACAACGCGTGGAAGGTAGTCCGAGAGGTGAGCAAGCTCGTGAATGGTCGCGGGTATGACGTCGCATACGACGACGGGTCGACGGAGATTATCAGGGAGCAGGCTGAGACGATCGTTCGACCTGCGTAAAAGGCTTGACCCGGCCTGACGGCCGGTGCGGGATGGACGGTACAGGCGATTAAGTGGGTTCGATACCCACCCATCCCACGCAATGCATCCCACTCTGAAACAACACAGAAAGGCTTGAACCATGGCAAAGCAGACCATCGTGACCCTGATCGATGATGTCGACGGTACCGAGGCAGCGGAGACCGTAGAGTTTTCGTTGGATGGGAAGTCGTACGCCATTGATCTGTCGGACCAGAACGCGAAGGCTCTTCGGGAGGCCCTGGCGCTGTACGTGGCACAGGGACGGAAGGTCGGTAGCTCTCCGGGGACGGCTCGTCGGAAGCCTGCCAAGACCTCCCAGGGCACTGGGGAGATGCGCCGCTGGCTTCAGGCTCAGGGCTACCCGGTCAGGGACCGGGGTCGGATCCCTCTGGAGCTTCAGGAGGTCTACCGACAGCACGTCAGGGGAGAGGAGGAGGGGTCTCCGACGCCTGAGAGCGCCGTAGAGGACACGGACGACGTCCCTGCGGAGCCTACGGACCCGGAGATCATCGCCTGGCACGAGGCCAAGGGGTACAAGGTGAAGTTGGACAAGGAGGGCCGTCCCAACGGGCTCATGCGGCACCGCTACCTCCAGGCCAAGGCAGGGTAAAGGCCTACCCAACTTTGATGAGACTCTAGTTCGTCCCGGAGTGATGCCTGTCACACCGGATGTCCGTTTTGCCTGGTCAAAAGGCTTGGGAACCTCGCCCTGGGATGAACCCAGCGTGAGCACCCGTAATACGGACAGGTACGCCAGGCGATCTAGCGGGTGACCCGGCAGTCGGGGCCGGGTCGGGGATCGATCAGCGGAACGTGACTTTAAGGTGCAGCGACTACAGCCGGTGCCCTGACGGTCACTGTGATAACTACATAGTCCAACCCAGGGGTAGAAGCGATGATGGGGAGTATTGACCCGCGTGACTCTGCGGTAGCCTTGTCCGTCGAAGACGGAGGAGACGCCCGAAATATGGATTACATGGACTGTGACTGTGGAGACAGTCATGCCCGATTGACCTACGATAAGTGGGTCCGCCATTACAGAGACTTGGCCCTTTGTAATCGATGTATCGCGTACAACTTCGGATGTCACCAATCATGGGTGAACCAAGTTCGATACAAGGGTGATCCTCTGCGAGACGCACGGGATGTCGCGGTCAGGGAGCTGTTTCCCTTCAGGGTGGAGCGGAAGTTCCATCAAGGGGGGCTCCACCATAACTTGTGCACCCATGGTGAATGGAGGTATGCCAGTTCTATCACCGATCCCGAGGACAGCGCATACTTCTGGAAGGGGAGTCTGCATACGGTCAGGGATAAAGTCGCCCGGCTACGCAGCTTCCATTCCACGCTGAGGGACCAGAACAAGATTATAGTGTTCGATGAGATAATCCCTCCGCACAAGGAGGCGAAGAATGGGGGATGGGCGCTTGATGATCGGAAAGATTCGGATGAGGATTACATAGTCAGGATCCCTGAAGATAGTCCTCTGGATGAATACGACAGGCGCATTTGGGCGCTTCCTCGTTTCAAGGGGGAGGTTCCCGAAGTGGACGACAGAAGGATCAAACCTCCTAATGTATGCGGACATCCTGACCGGTGAACCCACGAAGCCAATCTACCTGGACCATCTGGTCAAGGCGAAGTTCTTCGAGTTCACCGTGCTCCCCGCCGTGGATGGCCTGACCGTCAAGCTCAGTGTCTCTCCTCTGGTGGACCGCCTAAGGGGCGGTCTTAAAGAAAGGCTTGAGACTCACCTGATTGGAAAGTGCCTAGGCGCCCGATCGTTTAACCAGGTAGAACGGAATGGGTTCTACTGGGGTATTTCATTCGATTGGACATTCCATGTCCACGACCAATGTCCTTCCGGTACCTACCACCTTTGCGAGGTCACAACAGAAAGGTTTGAGAGCATCTTGAACATGTCGCTGAATGTTCCGGAGCAACGAAAGTCGATCGAATGACGACCGATGAGAAACTCACGCCGGTCGCCTACAGGTCGGTATCACAGATCAAGCAGTATGACGAGTGCGGGTGGCAGTACTACCTGGCTCGGAGGATGCGGGCCTGGAAGAAGCCCGCCGCCTGGCTGCCCCAGGGCATCGCCGGTCACGCGGTCATCGAGTACGACTTGAAGGAAGGCTTCACCTGCCTGGAAGACGCTCAGGACTACTTCACGGAGAAGTATGCCGAGTCCGTCGCTGAGCTGACGGAGATCACTCCGAACTTCCAGTACTGGCAGGGCAGCGGTCCCCGATACCCGGGTCCCATCGATGTGGAACGACGTCATGGGATCGGTCGGGATCAGGTCGCCCGATGGTGGGACTTCACGGAGGCCAACCCCGGGTATGCCGCTGACAAGATCGATGATGTCCCGATGGTTGAGTACCCCTTCTCGGTGCACTTCGGTGACGTCGAGGTGCAAGGCTTGATCGACCACGTACACAAGGACATCCCTGTCGACGCCAAGTTCGGTAACCGTAACGGGGACATCTTCCAGCTCGTGACGTACTCGTTCGTTCTACACGTGCTGTTCGGGATCCCAGTGACCGGGGGTGCGTTCTGGTACGGCAAGAACGGCAAGCTGGTCCGTCACCACTACGAGAAGGACTGGACCCTAGAGCAGATCACGGACCTTTACGGCCGGGCTGACGAGGGGATCAAGGAGGAGGACTTCACCCCGAACCCTTCCAAGAGCAAGTGCATGTTCTGCCCTGTTGAACGAGCCTGCGAATGGTCACAGGCATGATGGAAAGCGAACCCGATGCTGCCTGACTACGACGACATCAGAGAATTGATTGATCGACCCCCGGACTGGTTCGACAAATACGGGGTGCCGCGATACAAGCCGTTCAGCCCTGACATGCTGGGCATCTACGACGACTTCGCTCTCCTGGTCCTTATCCAGTGCCAGTCATGTACTGAGTTCATGAAGGTTGGTAGCGGCTGGTCGCACTACGACCAGTACAGGTACTTCCGGACGGGAGACGACCTTCCAGAGCCTTGGACTCTGCGAGACCTGGCTGAGGGATATCACTACGGGGATCCGCCGAGGCACGGCTGTCCCGGTGCGGGCGAGACCATGGGCTGCATCGAGATCAAGATTCAAGAGGCTTGGACCCGAGACGGAAAGAAGCGGGAATGGGTCCGCGATGCGGGGGTCGAGAAGATCGATATCTATCCCGACTGGATGAAGGATTGAGAGGAAAAGACATGGGCGACAAGATCATGGCCTACAAGTACGGGGACCACGTCCCGAAGGATGTGCGGACCCTGGAGACGGGAGACGGGGACATCCGCTTCCAGCGGAAGGGAAAGGGATGGGATCTGATCAAGTACCGGAACTGGTCTCCTGACCGCACCTACTACAGCAACTCGGGAGACTTGCTTTGGGAGTGGGGCCAGATGTCCGCGCTGAGGGACGTGACCGACAATTACGCGGCGGCAGTGGATTACTTCAAGAACAAGTACCCGAGCATCGCAGGCCCCCCGGAGCACCTGACTTTACTTCTTGAAGACAAGAAGCACGTCCACGCACTGATCGCCAAGATTCAGGAGGATAACTAAGATGAGTATCCAGCCAGAGGCTGTCTACGAGCGTCGTGACCTGCCGAAGGGAGGTCACTCCTGACATGGCAAACATGGATCGAATCAACCAGGTATTGGACCGGATCACGGACGACAATCTCTACATGTCCAGGTGGGCTAAGAAGGACGGCGCTGACAGCCCCGAGGACAACCCCTGCGGTACCTCGTTCTGCTTCGCCGGTCATGCCACCGTGGCGGCAGGGAAGAAGCTCGCCTGGTACCCCATCTACAAGATGGATGAGCACTGGAACTACACGGATGAGATCGGGGGGTGGGATGCGGCACAGACCACGGACGGCCAGGCGGTGGAGGAATTCGCGAAGGAGTGGTTGGAGCTGACCTGGGCACAGGCTGACCGCATCTTCTTCGCCACGGATATCTATACCGTGGACGAGCTTAGGGAGCACGTGGACTCCGTTATTTCCAGGGAGTCTGTGACGGAGCCGGTCAAGGCATGAGCCACTGGTTCGATCTGTACTGCTTCGATGACCTGGACGAGTTCGGGAACTCTTTCCTGAGCCAGGCCCAGAACCCATACGATGACTGGAAAGCGAACACACGAAAGGTTTCAGGATGATGGCGGCATCGGCGCCGGACGCAGGCGAGTAATGCGAAGTGGCCAAGCACAACGGGAAAGGCCACGGCAAATGGAAAGTACCGGCTGAACAACACAAGACACCCAGTCACGAGAGGAAGAAAGACATGGCACGGAACGAGCGCAAGCCCGGTCGAAGCCGAAAGGAGCTGAAGTTGGACAAGAAGCTCATGAAGGCTGAGGAGAAGGCCCGTAAGGGACGCACCCGGGACAACCAGATCTTCATGGGAACCCGGAGGGCAAAGCTGTTCGGCCAGGGATACTACGACGAGGAGGACTAACATCTACAGCCTTGCACAGTCTGCTAGAATCAAAGGTAGCGCAGGCGTAACGCTACCGAACCCTTTCAAAAGCCTTGAGGCCAAGGGTATCGACCTGGTCAGAGGACAGTTCTGCCTGATCTGTGCAGGAGCGGGCACCGGGAAGAGTGCATTCACACTTTCATGGGCGCTGAAGAGTGGTGTCCCGACACTGTACTTCTCGGCAGACTCCGACGCCTTCACGCAGTTGACCCGGTCCATCGCCATTGTCCGTGGCGTCAGTCTGGAAGAGGCTTCACGCCTGGTTCTGGACGACGACTTGTCAGAGGTCATCGCTGACCTCGCGGACATCCCCATGAGGTTCAACTACAGGGCATCTCCCACATTGGACGACATCGAGACCTCCATGGATGCCTACTGGCACCTTTATGGAGTGTTCCCGGAGCTTGTGATCGTGGACAACGTCACCGACGTGTTCTCCGGGGGAGGGGATGAGGATCCGTTCTCAGGCCTGGAGTCTCTGTGCAACTACCTATCGGGAATGGCCAGGGAGACAGAGGCCTGCGTGGTGGGACTGCACCACGTGACAGGACAGTACAACGACGCTGACAAGCCGATCCCACTGTCAGGGGTGAAGGGACAGATCAGCCGGGTCCCTTCCATGATCCTGACCCTGCACAAGAAGTCTGGAGAGGATTGGTCGGACGACATGCTGTGCGTGTCTCCGGTGAAGAACCGAGGGGGAAAGGCTGATCCCTCCGGGTACGACTTCGCTGAACTCCTGTTCAGTGGAGCAAAGATGGAGATCCGGGACTTGTCCGTCCCGGGACTGTGACGAGAGGAATCACATGACGTTCAATGTTGGCGACCGGATCACGGTCGTGATGGACGATGAGGCCGGGCTGCATGATCTCTGCGACGATCCGTCAGACCTGATCGGTCAGGTGGGCACGATCCTGGATATCGGTCCCCAGCGGAAGGCTGGGAAGTACTACCGGATCTCCCTGGACGAGTATCCCGGTATCCACTTCGAGGCTGCGGAGCACGAGCTGCTGGCGGGACCCCATGAGTTCAAGGTGGGGGATCGGATCAAGGTGACCGCCTCCTACCCGGGCGGTCAGTGGTCTGCGGTACACCAGCGCAGCGGGCAGTACGCGGACATCATCAAGCACAACGCCGATGTACGTAACTGGCCGTACGAGGTCCGGTTCGATGATGGGGCCACGCTGGACTTGAGCGCGGACGAGATGGAGTACGCGGGTCTCCGTTTCAAGGAGGTGTTCCAGCAGCCTGAGGACGACCAGCCGGAGGACGAGCCCCTGGCGTTCGGGTTTGTCCTCCAGGAGGCTTGGGAGCGGACGCAGGAAGCGGCGGCCTGGACGGACAACGACGACCTTCACAAGGGCATCCTGGCCATGATCCCCGCGCTTCTGACTGACCCGCGGGCCGAGGAGATGATTCGGGAGCTGTTCGACCCCGCACTGTCCCACCGGGTCTCGTGAGCCGTAGGAGACGGCGCAGGGCGTCTCCGGAGAGGGTGGACAGTGGACGCTGGTGCAAGGAATGCCTAGAGCTGCCTGAGCGGCCAGCACTGGAAAGCGAACGTCAGCCCGGGGTGGAGTACCGGCCTGCCAGGAGGCGGCCCACCCCGTTCCCGGGTCCTCGATGCAAGACGCACCACGACGAGGTGAACAAATCCAAGTCTGATTCTCGGAAGGCAAGCTACCTGGAAGAGAACCACGGGATGACAGAGGAGCAGTACCAGCTCCTCTTGAAAGCCCAAGGCGGGGTCTGCTTCATCTGCCACATGAAGCCCGGTCGGTTCAAGCGACTGAGCGTGGACCACGACCACGCGCTGGCGAAGCTTCACGATCACCCTGTGGAGAAGAGTTGCAGGGATTGCTGGCGCGGTCTTCTTCACTCCCGTTGCAACTCGTATCTGGGATGGACTCGGGATGACCCGGAGGCTTGGCTTCGAGGTGCGGAGTACCTAAGAAATCCACCAGCGAGAAAGGTTCTGCTGTGAACGTCGGAGAGCTTCGACAACTGCTAGCCAACCTGGACCAGGACATGCCCGTGATCCTGTCGAAGGATGCCGAGGGAAACGAATTCAAGCATGTAGCGGACGTGGAGACCGAGTATTGGGATGACGAGGATCGAGAGGTGATTCACCCCGAGGACATCGAGGATCACCGGGAGCTGCCTCCTCTCGCCTGCGTGCTTTGGCCGGTGTGAACGCCAATGGCATTCATCGCGTGCCCGGTCTATGACTACTGCATCTCGCCGAAGAAGTGTCGTAAGGGTGCCAACTGTCCGCCTCGGGATGGAGGACAGGGGAACTAGGAAAGGAGAGGTCGTGGCCCGTCGTATCCGGACCTGGGCTGAGCAGGATGCATACAGCCCCTGGCGAAAGGTTCTCTGCTGGACGCAGAGGGCGGGTGCTCGAAAAGGCGTGAAGAAGATGACCCACCGCTGGGAACGCCGGGTCCAGGCTAGGAAAGACATCGAAGAGAGGATGGACGAATAGTGAGTGAGGATTACGTCGAGTACTACTCGAACAACTCGGGTGGCGTCGACTGGCTTACGCTGGAGGAGTGGGACAACCTCCGCAAGGAGGGTTGGCAGCTTCGGGATTTCCACGGTCCGATCGGGACGAATGAGACCCTGAAGGGTCGTCGGCCGAAGTACGCCAGACGTTATGGACTGTCGATGCGGGATGCTATCGATGAGTTCGAGCGGCTGACCAACCAGGACGCAGGTGATCCAGGTTGCTCGTGCTGCGGTCCGCCGCATGAGTTCTCCCGGTATGTGGACGGGAAGTACGCATGGATCTGAAGCCCCTTCTTGTCCTCGACGTTGATGGGCCGCTGAATCCATACCTAGCTGATCCGGTGCCGGATGGCTACGAGGTTCATGACCTTCTGGGGTACCGAGTTCTCCTGAACCCTTCGATGGGTCCCGAGCTGACAGCTTTCGCGGACCTGCACGGGATGGAGCTGGCGTGGGCAACGACGTGGGAGCACGACGCGAACAGGTACATCGGTCCACTGATTGGGCTGCCCGAACTTCCGGTCATTGAGTGGGGGCTCACTGCCAAGTTCTGGAAGTTCAACGGGGTACTCGAATACGCCGGGGATCGTCCGCTTGCCTGGTTGGATGACGACTTCAGGTACTTCCCCCACGAGGAGGATTGGTTTAGGCGACAGAGGGACTGGGTGCCGACCCTCCTTCACGAAGTGGATCCTTCCGTAGGAATCACAGACCGGGACCTGGAGGCCATCGAGGGGTGGGTGAAGGGCCTGTGAGTATGTTTCAGTTGCGGTTACATACGGACCAGCGACAGGCCGTTTACGAGAAGATCGCCAACATCGTACACAAGGACTTCCTGAGCGACTGGGCAAAAATCGAGGACCTGACAGACCTGTTTGAGGAGATGTTCCTTCAGGCGAAGAACGATGGACACCTCTGAAGCTCTAATCACCCGGGTGGTTCTGAAGTATCACCCACTATGGGATCCGCCCAAGGATCGACGGGAATGGAACCAGTGCCTCTGTCCGTGGCATGGGGATAACAGGCCCTCGGCGTCCGTGTCCTACGAGAACGACGCGTTCCGATGCTTCGTGTGCGATGCCACGGGGGATGCAATCAAGATAATCATGAGAGAGGAGGGCATTGCTTATGGCGAGGCTGTCAAAAGAGCAGACAGCCTTCTTGAAGGAGGCTACAAGCCGGTACCACGAAAGCCTCCCAGGCACCGCCGCCGACGAGTATTTGAGGGAGGACCGGAACCTCGGAGCCAGCGACCGGATGTGGGCGAAGGTCCAGAAGTTCCGGCTGGGGTACGTGGAAGACCCTCTCCCTGGGCATGAGCAGTACCAGGGGATGCTTGCCATCCCGTATCTGAGACGGTCCGAGGCCCGGGACGAGTTCGGCAGGCGTCAATGGTCCACCGTGTCCATCCGGTTCCGGTGCCTGGTGCCGGGATGTCAGCACGAGTTCCACGGGAAGTACAACTCCGTGGAGGGGGACCGGCCCACCCTGTTCAACACGGTGGCCCTGCTGAAGCCGACGGACAAGATGCTGATCTGTGAGGGAGAGTTGGACGCCCTTACGGCTCAGGTCCATGGGTTCGATGCTGTGGGCGTCCCCGGGGTTCAGCTTTGGAAGAAGTCCTTCACCGAGCTGTTGCTTGGATACGAAACGGTGTTCATCGCTGCGGATGGGGACGATCCTGGCCGGGACTTCGCCAAGAAGGTTAGGGCGTTCCTCCCTAACGGGAGGATCGTGAGGTGTCCTCCTGGGCAGGACATCAATAGCTGGATCACAAACCAAGAAGGCTACAACGAGTTCAGGGAACTGGTGGGGAACCCATCGGGACGAAAGGAACTGGTCAAATGAACGACGCGAAGGATATGTTCTCCATCGGCGACGAGGTTGTCATCACTGATGGGTTCTTCAAGGATCAGCAGGGGATCGTGACCAACTTCGATTTCCAGTACGGTCTGTTCGGTATCGCTTTCCGGGAGCTGATGGCGGTCGCCTACATCGAGGCACAGCACGTCGAGCACCTTCACCTGGCCACCTCCCAGGAGGCCGAGACCGTCACGGCCAAGCCCGGGGAGAACCCGGAGAAGCTGGACGACGAGGGCGGTGTGTGGGACACCAAGGCCGTCGTGATCGAGGGCCGTGACGAGGGCCTGGAGGGCGAGCTTATCGGCCCGAACAAGATCCTGTCCCAGAAGCTGGGTGCAGAGATGATCGATCTCCGTTTCGAGGACGGGACGGTCCGGTCGGTCCGGCTGGAGAACGTGGAGTTCCGGCCGCTGGTCGATTCCGAGGAGCCCCAGGATGCCTCCTGAGCCCCTGAAGGTAGGAGACATTGTTCGAACCGGGACGGTGCAGGCGTACGGCAGTATCGAAGTTCCCGTAGGAGCCGTCGGTGTGGTGGTCAGGTTCAACGAGCGAGCCCTTGCCTGGCCGTACACGGTGGCGTTCGAGGACATTCCACGCCCTGACGGTGAAGACTGGCTGTACGCCGAATCCGAGCTTGAGCTGGTAGTTGATCATGCTAGTGACGGAGGCGCTACGGAGAATGACCCAGTGAGTCAGCGTGAGTTCAAGGTCGGTGACCGGGTAAGGCTGGATCGTCTTACAGGGTTCAACCACATCGACAGTGAGGTTCCCGTCGGAACCGAAGGCGTAATCGTTCGGATGAATGCGCCGTGGGCGGCTGTGCCCTGGCCTGGGGTCCTCTGGGATAACGGGGTGGATGTCGCCGTATATACGACGGACCTGGACCTGGTAGGCAGCGGAGTTGTCGAACAGAACGACCCGGTGAACCACCCGTCGCACTACACCAGCCATCCATCCGGAGTCGAGTGCATCCAGATCACGGAGCACATGGACTTCCTGACGGGCAACGCTGTCAAGTACCTGTGGCGTACCGGCAAGAAGGGTCCTGCTGTAGAGGACCTGAAGAAGGCTCGCTGGTATCTGGACCGGGCTATCCAGAAGGCTGAGAAGGGGGCCGAGGGATGAGCGCCATTCATGACCCCGATACCGCCTACAGGATCGTGTATGCGGAGCTGACCGGGAAGGGCGTGGATGACCACTCTGCCCAGCGCGCCGCACAGCGGGCGTACAACACCGTCATGACGGGCGGGAAGTTCCGCCTCAAGGACTACGTCAAGTGAGCTACCGACATCCCAACAATTGACTATGGAGTAAATACGGAGTGACATACACGATCGTAGTATTGCCGGATATCCATGCTCCCACCGAGGACCGCAAGGCATTCGCGGCGGTAGTGGATTTCATCGGGGAGTACCAGCCTGACGAGGTCGTCATGACCGGCGACCTCTGTGACTTCCCCCAGCCGTCACGGTGGTCCAAGGGATCCGCCGAGGAGTTCGCCGAGACCACGGTGTTCGATGACTCCGACTACATCAAGCGGAAGATCTTGACGCCTCTCCGCAAGGTGTACGGCGGGAAGATCGGGTTCATCGAGGGCAACCACGATGAGCGCCCACGGGTCTACCTGGCCAAGTACGCCCCGGCCCTGGCCGCCTCAGTGTCGTTCGACGTGAAGAATCTTCTGGACTTCGAGGGGTTCGGGATCAAGCAGCTCCCGGACTTCTACCGGCCCTTCGACCGGTGGGTCCTGTGCCACGGGCACAAGGGAGGTATCCGGCTGAAGCAGAAGCCGGGGGAGACCGCTCTGGGAGGTGCCCAGAAGTTCATGGAGAACGTGGTTCACGGGCACACCCACAGGCTGGCTGCGCTGCCGCACACGTACGGCGTCGAGGGCGATACCAAGCTCCTGTGGGGTATGGAGGTCGGTCACCTGATGAACCCCAAGCTCGTCACCTACCTGAAGGGTGGAACAGGGAACTGGCAGCAGGGATTCGGGATCCTCACCAAGGACGGGGACCATGTTTCACCTCACCCCGTCCCGATCTATGACTCCCGATTCGTGGTGGACGGAAATGTCTATCACGTCCTGTAGCAAGACTGGAAAGAGAACGTATGACACCCGATGAAGTAGAGGAGCTTGAGTCACTGGCCGGGCAGGCAGCCCGGCGGGTGGCGGCCCAGTGGCCTGGAACCGTAGAGAAGGAGGACCTGGAGCAGGAGATCATTGTCCACCTGCTGGAGCGCCCAGGAGCGCTGGAGCGCCTGTTCGAGGAGCCGAACCCGCAGGTTCGGCAGTCATTCCTCATCAAGATGGGACACCAGATCGCATCGGATATGCAAGCCGACTACGACCGGTTCTCCGGGAACTATCTGTATGACGCTGGTCAAGTCCGAGGGTTCCTTGAACGTCAGCTTTGGCTGACTGAGGAGGAGCAGTCTGTGGAGACGCTTGACCTGGAGGAGGCCCTGGGGAACCTGGCCGACAAGAACAGCGCGTACTACGCGGCCGTGGTCAACAGATTTGTTCACGGAATTATCCCACACACGACGGATAGCGGGTCTTTCAAGAGGATCGAAAGGGCTGTTGAGGCTCTGACTGATCTGATGAACCGCATCGGCCAGGAGCGAGAGCGTCGCTACACCGAGGGGCCTGGCTCCCGTAAGGCGATGTCCAACGCGCAGGCACTGCGAGCCACAGAAATCGGCCCGCTATGAGGACTTCTGATAGTGGGACCGTGGACTCGGTGTTCTCCTCCGGGTTCTCCAGCTCATCTCGATCCGAGATGTATCAGGCATGGGTGTTCCCCGACATCCACCCCTACGAGCGGCAGCCGGTCCTGAGCAACTGGGACAAGGAAGACCTGTGGGCCTTCTGTGGGATCACATGTATTCACGAGGACACGTGGTTCGACCGAACGATCTGCCCGGAACCCTGCGGAACAATGCACACGTACTGTGTGGAGTGCGGTAAGCACATTGGATACTGCGCTCACTACCCGAACGAAAGGAACTGATGAGCGACTTCTTTTCATTCAAGCTGGACCCTGGGTTCATCCAGGAGTACTCCACTATCCCTCCTGACTGGGGTTATCAGGACGCGGCCGGGAACAGTCTCGGTGAGATCACCTTCCTCCGGACGTACTCCCGGCTGAAGGACGACGGAACCAAGGAGCGCTGGTTCGAGGTCTGCGAGCGGGTCATCAATGGGATGTACTCGATCCAGAAGGACCACGCAGTGGCCAACCGGATCCCGTGGGACGACGACAAGGCACAGGCATCCGCACAGGAGGCGTACCAGCGCCTCTTCGAGTTCAAGTGGACCCCGCCCGGTCGCGGCCTGTGGATGATGGGCACCCCGATGGTGCACGAGCTGAAGAACTCGGCTGCCCTTCAGAACTGTGCCTTCGTCTCTACCGAGGACATGACTGCCGAGGACCCGGCAGCACCGTTCGCCTTCCTGATGGAGGCGTCCATGCTGGGTGTCGGAGTCGGCTTCGACCTGAAGGGCGCCGACAATGGGCTGGTCATCCAGGACCCCGACCCCAGTGACACGTGGATCTATGTGGTCCCGGACAGTCGTGAGGGGTGGGTCGAGTCGGTATCTGCGCTTATCGACAGTTACTTTGTCCCGAGGATCGGTGATATTGGCTTCGACTACAGCCTGATTCGTCCTGCTGGCTCTCCGATCAAGACTTTCGGCGGGACCGCTGCCGGTCCCGATCCTCTGATCAAGCTGCACGAGGGGATCCGGCGGATCTTCGATGGTCGGGCAGGGGAGACCCTGACTTCCATGGACATCCTGGACATCGGGAATCTGATCGGAGTGTGCGTGGTCTCCGGTAATGTCCGACGTTCTGCAGAGCTGGCTATCGGTGACCTGGAGGATTCGGACTTCCTGAACGCCAAGAACGCCGAGGCGTTCCCCGAGCGGAACTCCTACGACCCGGAGGCCCCGGGCTGGGGTTGGATGTCTAACAACTCTGTCGCTGTCGAGGTCGGAGACGACCTCTCCGCCATCGCCGAGGGCATCGCCCGGAACGGTGAGCCTGGGGTGATCTGGCTGGACACCAGCCAGGATTATGGACGCCTGGTGGATCCTCCGGACTACAAGGACTATCGGGTCTCTGGATACAACCCCTGTGCAGAGCAGACGCTTGAGTCCTACGAGATGTGCACTCTTGTCGAGACGTACATCGGCAACCATGAGGACAAGGATGACTTCCTCCGGACCCTGAAGTTCGCCTACCTCTACGGTAAGACGGTCACTCTGCTCCCGACTCACTGGGAGAAGACGAACTCGATCATGCTGAGGAACCGCCGCATCGGGACCAGCATCTCGGGTCTCGCTGACTTCGTGGACAACCGGTCCCTCCAGAGGCTCCGTGTGGCACTGGACGAGGGTTACAACGTGATCCAGCACTGGGACCGGATCTACTCCGAGTGGCTGGGGGTCAGGGAGTCCATCAAGACGACTACGGTAAAGCCGTCGGGCACCGTCAGCATCCTGGCGGGGTCATCTCCGGGGGTTCACTGGACTCCGGGTGGAGAGTACTTCGAGCGGCGCATCCGCTTCTCCAAGGATGACCCGATGGTCGCCATGTTCCAGATGGCTGGCTATGACGTCCAGGTCGCCTCGGAGAACCCTGATACCACGGTCGTGGTGTCCTTCCCGATCCGTTCCCAGAGCAAGCGGGCTGAGAAGGAGGTCAGCCTTTTCGAGAAGGCGAACCTGGCTGCTGAGCTTCAGCGGTATTGGAGTGACAACAGTGTCAGTGTGACTCTGTCGTTCGACCCGGATACCGAGGGCCAGCATATCGGTTCCATCCTGGCGATGTACGAGGGTTCCTTGAAGACCGTCAGTTTCCTGCCGATGGGGGACAAGGTCTATCCCCAAATGCCGTACGAGTCCATCCCCAGGGAAACCTACCTGGCAGCCATGATGAAGCTGTTCAAGCTGGATCTTTCCCCGATCTATGACGGGAATGCGTTGGACGCTATCGGTGAAGCCTACTGCACCACATCGTCATGTGAGATCCGTGAGTTGATGAACGATCAGGAGAGCGCGTAATGGCCGGGTTCGACCCGTTCGAGGATGACGGATACGAAGAGGACCAGGCGCCGGACGAGGCTCCGACCCCCCGCAAGACTGGAAAGCGAACTACCACTATCACCAAGAAGGAGACCAAGCCTGTGGCAGAGAACAACAACGAGAACGGTGGCCTTTCCATCACCCTGAAGGGTGGATCCGGTTTCGAGGCGCCGTGGGTGGTGCTTCACCCGAAGGACCTGGATGAGGCTGTGGAGCTTCTGGGCGAGGGGAACCGGGAGAAGCTGAAGGAGGTCCTGGACAACACCTGGAAGGCCGCCTCGTACCTCCAGGGTCAGGCTCCCACGAAGACCTCTGGCGAGAACAAGTCCGGGGACCGGTACGGGCCGCCTCAGGGTGCCACTGAGCACCCCCAGGGCAAGAAGGAGTTCTGCCAGCACGGGGAGATGACGTACAAGTCCGGTGTCTCTGGTCCCCGGGCCAAGAACCCTGGCAAGCCCTACCAGATGTTCGTCTGCGCCAGCAATATCGAGGGCTGCAAGCCGAAGAACGCCTAGCTAGAAAGCGAACGCTGATGGGAGGCCCTTCGGGGCCTCCCTTGGGAGGAGATCAGTGAAGGTAAGTATTGTCGCCGCACCTATGTTCTTCGATGAGGATGCAGAGGAACACGGCTGGATCAGTTATGACTGGTACAACGGTGCGACGGGTAACACGGATGCGGATGAACTCGCCGAGTTCGGAGGGCGTGCTTGCTACCAGGCATGGGAGCGGAAGAACCCCAAGACGGCCACGAATGAGGGCTATCTCGCCAACATCATTGATCAGGGGCATGAGTCGGTTCTGGCCCACGCCTCATTCAGTTTCTACATCGAGGGCGTCAGTCGGTCGCTGACTCACGAGCTGATTCGTCACCGGTTCCTGGCGTTCTCTGAGCTGTCTCAGCGGTACGTCGCAATGGAGGACAGCTACACCGTAATCCCGCCGCTCTTCCGCGGCGACGAGCTGGCCCGGGAGTACATCCAGCGTGCGGAGGACGAAGCCAAGAATGTATACGACCTTCTCGTAGACCTGGCCGAGAAGAGGTTAGAGGATCAGGGCGTCACCGGATTCGCCAAGCGGAAGCAGGCTCGGCAGGCCGCTCGTGCGGTTCTTCCCGGCGGTACCGAGACGAAGATCCTGGTGTCCGGGAATGTCCGGGCTTGGCGGGACTTCATCAAGCAGCGATGGTCCGTGCACGCTGACGACGAGATCCGAGAGCTAGCGGGGGAGATCCTGTCGATCCTCCAGAACTATGCGCCCAACTCGGTTCAGGACTTTCCTGTGGACCCGTTCGGTACCGAGACGTTCTCTGAGAAGGTGGGCATGGAGAGTTTCCAGGCATTCGTGGATCAGAATGTCTAGGACCTATTCCACCCAGGCTCTGCTTCCGGCCTACGCCATCAAGGACCAGCCCGTCGGGACAGTCCGGCTGACGAAGCGGGAGCTTCGGTTCGACCTGGAGAGTCGTCTGGAGGACGACGGAGTCAAGGCTGACGGACACATGGCTTTCCGGACCTACGCCCAGTCGGGATTCAATCCCCGGGACCTGGTGTACCGGGAGGCTCCCTGGATTCCAGGGACCCCACTGCCTGAGTGGGCAACCCTTGTTCGAGTAGAAGCGGAGGTGGATGCACTGTGAAGGTAACCGTGGTTCTCACGTGTGGGAACAAGATTCTTTTGGATGACGCGGAGGAGATTATGCCTACCGAGACCGTGTTCAGCGTGATTCGCGAAGGCGGCGGATACGTGGCAGTCCCTGCCGACCGAATCCGATACTGGATTGTCGATGTCTAAAAAGGTAACCATCAACTTCAAGGATGTCCCAAGCGTCACCGTCACCGGTGTCGAGGACGTCGAGGTGGGACCGACTCTTATCAAGATCAGTGACGAGTATTCAGGGTATTTCTCCCTGATCCCGCTGGCAAGTATCAACTACATGGACATTGAGGAGATGAGCGTCTGATGCCAATCGCACCGGTCGAGACGATGACCCTGGACGAAATCTACGAGTACATCGAGACCCTGGAGCGGGAGAACAAGGTTCTTCGTCGGAAGACCGACAACTCTCGTCGCCTGGACATCAAGGATGCCCGACGTATCCGGCAGATGTACGCCGGGGGCCGCTGGAAGCAGCGGGAGCTTGCAGACGTGTTCGACGTGAACAAGGGCACGATCTCCCGTATCGTTCGCGGGGAGTACTACCCCGAGGCCGCCTGACCCGTCTGGAAAGCGAACTACGACATAGGAGGTGTCGGATGGGCGGGCGGGTGTGTACCGCATCGGGATCCGATGAAGAAGGGACGTGGTTGTGTGATCGGCGGTTGCGGGGGAGGGGCTTTTGTCAGACGCACTTAAAGCAATTTAACAAGGGTGGTCCACTTCTGCGAATTGGGCGTTTCCGTGGACACGACCTCAAGGGTTCCGTCTTTGGCCGACTAACAGTAGTCGAGAGATCCGATTCGGTCAGATACAAATCCAGCGTGCCCGCAAGGTGGCTTTGTAGGTGCGTTTGCGGAAATGAGATAATTGCTCCGGCTGCCGGTCTGAAGTGTGGTGACTGGGTTTCCTGTGGGTGTAGCAGAGGCGGACGCATCCAGGGTCGGACAAAGTGCCGTCAAGGCTACGCGTATATCCATGTTCCCGGTCATCCACGAGCCACTCGCACAGGGGGACGTGTCTTAGAGCATATCGTTGTCATGGAGGAGAAAGAAGGTCGCCCTCTCCGTCCTGGAGAGAACGTCCACCATATCAACGGTGTTAAAGATGACAATCGACCCGAGAACCTGCAACTCTGGTCTACCTCGCAGCCCGCAGGCCAGCGTATCGAGGACAAGACCGCATGGGCCAAGGAGTGGCTCGCCCTGTATGAGCCGGAAGCCCTGAACCTAAACTAGAAAGCGAACGGAAGGAGGAGCGTGAGGATCGCATTCTTCGACATCGAGACACACAGCAGCGACTACCTGTTCGACATGGCCTCGGAAGAGTTCTTCCGTCTCGGCGGCTGGAAGTGGTCGGACGAGGACGAGGTCCACTTGACCTCTGATCTGGAGGAGCTGAAAGCGGTCCTCCGTTCCGCCGATCTGATCGTTGGACACAACATCATGGCGTTCGACCTGAGAGCGGTTTTTGGATTGAGATCAGATGAACCGCTAGAGATGGCGATGCGCCGGAAGGTTGTGGACACCTGGGTTCATGCGGTCATGGTGAACCCTGCCCCGGCCAAGTACCTGAACCGTCACGGGAAGGAGGCTTCCGCCGAGTCCCCGGCCCAGATGATGAAGTGGTACTCCCTGGACGAGCAGGCCTTCCAGCTCGGAGTGGCCGGGAAGACAGCGGACCTCAGGGAGCTGGCTCTGGAGTTCGGTGATCCCGAGCTGACCGGGAAGGCCCGTCTCAACGACGGGTTCGGAAAGATCCCCGTCACGGACGAGAGGTTCCGGGACTACCTGATCGGTGACGTCCTGGCCACCGAGGCTGTGTACCACGCTCTGCTGAAGAAGGAGCGGTTCAACGACTACCACTGGCGAGAGCAGGAGATCGCCGCCAGGGCCGCCGTCATCTCCTCGAACGGGTTCCGGGTCGACATCCCCAAGGCTCAAGCTCGTGTAGACGTCCTGGCTGAACGTAGAGACGAGATCCTGGCGGATCTGGTGGACCGCTACGACTTCCCCACCGAGGGCGAGGCGCCCTGGTCGACCACCGAGGGGAAGCGGGCCATCATGGCGGCCCTCAAGGACGCCGTGATCACACCTGAGGTGCCCTGTCAGAAGCCAGGTCACGAGGGACGGTGCTCCACATTTCGATGCGGGGCCAGTCCCGGCACCGTGGACTGGCCGAAGACCCCGGTCTGGGACAAGAGGGCTGAGGAGGAGCAGAAGCGCTGGCACAAGGCGCTGGATCTCCTGGACGAGGCCGAGGACCTGCACGACTTCTCGGAGGAAGAGGAGATCACCCGGTACGACAGCAAGATCCTACGACTGTGTGATGAGGCCCTGGACTTGCTGGCCAATCCTCTCCCACCCGCGTACGGGCTGTCCCTGTCCGGAGACCATCTGGTCTCCATCACCAAGGGGACGAAGGCTGAGGACCTGGGGCAGGCACTTGCGGAGCTGAAGGGGCAACGAAGCCTGGCCCAGCTCGCCCTGGAGTCGGTGCACTCCGACGGGTTCGCACACCCCGAGATCACGATGCTCCAGCGGTCCGGGCGCTGGTCCACCACGAAGCCGGGTCTGACGGTCTGGACTTCCCGTGGAGAGAACGCGGTGGAGAAGGAGTACTTCATCCCCGACGCCGAGGATGAGGTTCTGATAGCGGTCGACTACTCGAACGCGGATGCTCGTGTGGTCGCGGCCTACTCCGGTGACAAGAAGTTCGCCGAGAGGTTCGAGCCCGGGGCCGACGGGCATATGATTAACGCCATCGCCGCCTGGGGTCGGGATGTTGTCGACACCGACCCGGATGAATACCGACAGAAGGCCAAGAGGCTAGGCCACGGCTGGAACTACGGCGGACAGTACCGGACGCTTGCCAAGCAGGCCGGTCTCCCGCTGGAGGATTCCAAGCAGTTCTGCGATGGAATGAACTCCACGTACGAACGTCTCATCAAATGGCAGAACCATGTCAGGTCACAGGCCCAGAAGGGCTACGTCGTGAACTGGTGGGGCCGGAAGATGATTGTGGAGAAGGGCAGAGAGTTCACCCAGGCCCCGGCCCTGATGGGCCAGTCAGGTACTCGGGAGATCATGTGTGACGCCCTCCTGCGGATGCCGGTGTGGATGCTCCGAAGGGTCAAGGCGCAGATCCATGACGAGTTGATCTTCTCGGTCCCTCGGAAGACGGTCAAGAAATGGACCGAAGAGATCGTGAAGGTGATGACCACGACCTTTGATCCTGGACGTGGCGGTCAGCCTATCGAGTTCCCAGTCTCGGCTGGAAAGCCAGCCGACAATTGGTTCCGAGCCACGCATTAGGCGGATGTTTCACAAAGAAGACGAGAGAGGAAGAATGGAAAACAACTTTATCAAGCATTCCTTGCGGACCATCCGCAAGGGGTGTGAGCACTGTGGAGAGACTGATCTTTACTGGGCTCACGACATGAACAGCATCACCCCGGAGTGGTGTGACCGGTGCAAGACCGATGGCGCGCTGGTCCTGGTCGATCCTCACATGAACCGACATAACTGCGCCGGGAGTCACGGGTTCAAGGTGGGCGACAAGGTTCGGGTCACCAACGGGAAGGCAGCCCGGGATTATTACGCCGATGTGTATGACGGTGAGACCGGGGAGGTGGTCAGCCTGGACTCCGACCGGGTCACTCGTCTTAACGTACAGGTCCATATGGATAACAGTATGCACAGCTGGGCTATGGACCCCCGGCACATTGAGAAGGTTCAGAAGGAATCTGACCCGGGCGCGTGGGTGAAGGACTACAAGTCCTACACCGAGGAGTGGGACGAAGCCAAGAAGCGATTTACCCTGGAAATTGCAGGTGGGGAACTGACGTTCACCAAGACCAAGGAGGTACAGGACCAGTTGGCAGCCAAGACGAAGAAGGCTCCGGAGATTTCCGTGGACACGAAGCAGGGCAAGGATGTAGGCGCCGCTCTGGCGCTGCTGATGGAGTCTCTGTCCCCTTCGGTGGACAAGGATGACATTCGGGACATCATCAAGGAGGAGTTCCAGAACACGGTTTTCCCGACCCGGACGGTCATTCAGACCCCGAAGGGTGAGATCCAGGAGATCGAGGGGAAGACCCACCACAAGGTGGCCGACATCATCACGGACCTGGATGCCGGTGAGCACGTGATGATGGTCGGACCGGCAGGCACGGGGAAGTCCACCATCGCTGAGCAGGCGGCCGGGGCTCTCGGGTTCCCGTTCTACGCCATCAGCCTTTCCCCGCAGACTCCCGCTTCCCAGATCCTCGGGTACCAGCAGGCCGCTGGTGAGTACGTCCGATCCCTGTACCGGGAGGCGTTCGAGAACGGCGGGGTCTTCCACTTCGATGAGATCGACAACGCTCACCCGAGCGTTCTTGCCGTGATCAACGCTTCTCTGGCCAACGGCCAGATGGCCTTCCCGGACAAGATGGTGGAGCGTCACAAGAACTTCCGGTGTGTCGCCTCCGCGAACACCTACGGGCGTGGTGCTGACCGCGCCTACGTCGGCCGCCAGCAGATCGACGCTGCGACCCTGGACCGGTTCACCATCGAGACCATCGAGATCGATGAGGCCCTTGAGACCGACCTGTGCCTGGCCACCGGTCTCGACAACGACCGGGTCACCCATGTTCTGAGCACGGTGCGGAAGTACCGGAAGAACGCTGCCAACAAGAAGATGACCACGGTCATCTCTCCCCGAGCCTCGATCGGGATGTGCCGTCTGCTCCAGGCAGGGAAGACGTGGGAGGACGCTCTTGAGGCTCGTGTCCGGCGCGGCATGTCGGACGCTGACTGGGCGAAGCTGACCGGATGACGGGCGAGAACAAGTACAGGGTCGAATACGGCTCCGTGCTGGAGGCCCTGAATGCAGCGAAGAAGCACGCCCTGGCGGGAACCATCGCCCATCACAAGAAGGGCGGGCGGATCCCGGACGAAGACTTCGTCGGTGCGGTGCACTTCGATCAGGTGGAGCACCTGGCCGTCAACGGCTGGGACGAGCAGAGCGACGTGGCTTTGCAGGCTGCCAGCGAGGCCATCGATACCGTCGAGAAGATGGTCGATATGCCCTCGTTCAAGGGAACGTGGGGAGTCTCCGGGTGTGAGGTGGATGTCGCCCGATACCTGGAGGGCGAGCCGGAGAACATGATTGATTACGAGATGATCCAGGCTCCCCGGAACGGTCGGGTCATCACCCTGTGCGCCTCAGGCTCCGTCTCCTGGGCCGTCTCCAGGGACACCATCAACCGCCGGGGCTACATCATCACGGCGCTGGCACTGGCGTTGTCCCGGATCGGGTTCGCCACGGAGTTGTGGCTGGACCTTTCTGCCTCCGGTGCAGGTGAGGCTCATATGAGGGTCCTGGTGAAGGGGCCTAACGATGAGCTGGACCCGGCCAGGGTCATGTACGCCTACGCCCACCCTTCGATGTTCCGGTCCATCGGATTCGGGATCATGCACGATCTCCCTGAGGAATGGCAGGAAAAGATCGGGGTGGGGAGCTACTACGGCTATCCCCTGAATCCGGCTCACGATCTGCCTGAGGGAACGCTTTACCTGCCCTGCCTGAAGACCAGTGGGGACGTCCCGGACGCCGACCAGGCGCTTCTGGGCTACATGCGAGAGTTGGGAATTGTAGACGGTGAGTAATCTTCGAGACCACGCAGAGAACGAGCTGCGGATCTCCGGCTGGGCCGGTAACGAGGGGTTCTATGGGGACCTCGTTGAGAAGGCTGTCCTGGAGATCGTGGACATCTTCGACAACCAGGGGCACTCCGGGATGTCGGCTCCTCTTGTCGTTGGGATTGTCGAGAAGCTGCTGATGTTCGAGCCCCTTACACCGCTGACGGGCGAGGACGACGAGTGGACCATCCTGGACTACGAGGGTGAACTGTACGCCCAGAATAAGCGCTGCTCCCACGTGTTCCAGCGTCGGGACGGGTCCGCGTACGACTCCGAGGGTCGCGTGTTCATCAACCAGCACGGTGTCGCGTGGACGGGCCGGGATTCCCGGATAGATATCCGGTTTCCCTATACACCTGCACGGGAGTATGTGCATGTCGTGGAGGAAGACGATGAGTAGAGACGATCCCCGGATCTGTCCGATCTGCAAGAACAAGGTTTGTACCTGTGTACCCGATGGGGGTCATAAGTGAGGAGTAACCACTCATGAAGGTTAAGATCACTGCCGAAGAGTTCGATATCGCTCATGAGCTGAACCGTGTAGCGGACACCCAGGACGATGAGTTCGGAACCAAGGTCTTGGATGTCTACGTCGCAGACATCGTGGACATCGTCATCAACAACCTGGTCGTAGAGGTCGACAGGGACGTGGACTTCACCGTGGACGCCACCATCCTGCCTTTCCCGCGAGGTGTCGTGGGATGACCACATTCGTTCGCTTCGAGGAATACAACGACAACGAGGGTGAGACCTGGAACTTCTGGCTTCAGCTTGACGGAAATGGGGAGGAGCTGGACAAGCTCTTGAACCTCCTGGTGGATGTTGAGGGCGAGTGCCTTGAGATTGGAAGGGATCTTGCCTACATCTTCACCACGAACGTGGAGCCTGAACAGATCGTAGACAAGCTGGTCGAGTACGCGGAGGAGGGCTACATGCCCTCCCACAGCAAGGTGACCGGGAAGTTCACCTGTCCTGACGATCTCGGCGATAACGCCGACAAGCTCTACAAGGGCGGGATCAAGGACTTCTTCACCAATGAGTGACGATCGCGATGTCGAGGTCGCTACAGAAGCGGATCTTCGAATAGCTGTAAAGAACGCGCTGGACCACTGCGGGCTGACCTACGAACAGCTTGAGGCTCAGGCGAAGTCTGGTGACTTCGATTCGGTCCGGGCTCGGATCGCGTGGGTTGCGATCGGCGGATTGGAGGGTCTAGCTGATGGGTAGGACTCGGCTCTACATCGCCGGTCCCATGACCGGGCTGCCGAACTACAACCTGGACAACTTCCGAGCAGCCGAGGCGCAGCTACAGGCCGCCGGGTACGGGGCGGTTAATCCCGGTCGCCGAGGGGTGATCGAGGGTTACACGTGGGTCGACTACATGAAGCTCGGGATCGCCGATCTTTTGACCTGTGGGGCAGTGGCAACACTTCCCGACTGGGAGATGTCCCGGGGAGCCTCCATCGAGGTGTCTCTAGCTCAGGACTTGGAGATGGATGTCCGATCGTTGGCGGATTGGCTGGAACTCGGTGACTGAGATCAGGGAAGAGGATCTGGAGATCCGGATTCTTCGAGCGCCACACCTGGGCATGTGTCCCGTCAGCATGACGGTCTATACGGAGATCGAACACATTCCTACCGGAACGGTGGTACGGGTCGGGACCGAGGCCAGTCAGCTCCAGAACAAGGCGAAGGCGATCAAGGCCCTGGAGGTGATCCTCGGTGAGTGACCGTGTCATCACGGAGTTCAAGGGCGTCTACAGCGCCCTCTCAAACTTCTCTCCCCACGAGGTCTTCTACGACGGGTACTGGTACCCGACAGCGGAGCACGCCTTCCAAGCGGCAAAGACTTTTGACGATGAGAAGCGATGGTTCATCGGCTTAGCAGCCAGTCCGCAAGAGGCCAAGAGGATGGGCCGGAGGGTCGAGTTGCGGGATCGGTGGGACGAGCTGCGTACGCCCATCATGCTCAGCATCCTTCTGTGGAAGTTCACCCAGCACGGGGAGGCCCGACAGGTTCTCCTGTCCACAGGAACCGCTGACCTGATCGAGGGGAACTACTGGCACGACAACTACTGGGGCGACTGCTACTGCGACAAGTGCAGTGACATCTCCGGGGTGAACCAGCTCGGGAAGTCCCTGATGTATGTCAGGAGCATCATTGGCCAGACCTGATTGGACGGACTACTTCCTTGCCCTTGCCTTCACTGCTTCGATCCGCTCTGACTGCGAGCGCCGGAAAGTTGGCGCTGTTGTTGTTAAGGATCGTCGGGTCCGTAGCACCGGGTACAACGGTGCGCCTGCCGGAAAACCTGGGTGTGAATCTTGTCCGCGCCGAACCTCCGAGGTTCGGTCTGGGAGTAGCTATGACACCGGACCAGGAACGTGCGTGGCGATCCATGCGGAAGCCAATGCCCTGCTCTACGCGGACCGAGAAGACCTGATCGGGTCCACTCTCTACATCACGTGTGCACCCTGCGATGGGTGCCGAAAGCTGATTCAAGCCACTGGAATTGTCCGGGTCGTCTGGCCCGAAGGAGAAGAACACTATGGATGACCGTCTGCTGACCCTCCAGGTCATTTTCAACTGCCCTGAGGCTGGGATCACCGAGACCATGGCTGTAATCACCGGCAAGGGTGTTCCGGAGCTTCAGCGCAACACCATCGATGCGCTTCGACAGATCGCTGACGAGTCGGAGGAGGACCTTCTTGTTTGAGGACACCACTGTCTACCGGATCCGTTACTCCGACGGATCCTATCGGGACAAGATTTACCGCAAGAAGGGCCACGCCAAGAGCGCCCGGCGCCAGATCGAGTCACAGACCTCCGAGGTTTTGATGATCGAGGAGCTTACCGGCCAGTGGGTGTATTCGGTTGGCTGACAACGACAAGAACACGTTCAAGGCGTTCGGTATCGCCATGCTGCTGTCCGCAGTGCTGTGGGTTCTGATCATCGCCGCCATCACGGGAGCGGTGTCCCTGATCAACGGGTTCCTTCAGTGGGTGACCGGATGACCTTCATCAAGGGGGACCTCAAGGTCTCACAGCTCAATCACCTGAGGGACATCTTCCCCAACTTCTGGATCCTCGAAGATGACCTGGTCTACCAAGGGAAGGACGAGACTTTCACCGTCCCCAAGGACTTCGTGACGGACTTCGCCACGGTTCCTCAGTTCCTTCAGTGGATCATCCCCCGGACCGGAGCCTGGAACCGGGCCGTGATCGTGCACGACTACTTCTGTGACCGTCTCGGCGAGGAGTACTACAACGAAGGGTTCTTCGAGAACGAAGGGCCCTTCCCGGGTTCCCGGGATGCCGATGGCATCTTCCGAAGGATCCTCCGCGAGGAAGGAGTCCCCTTCGTCAAGAGGTGGCTGATCTGGACGGGTGTCCGCTGGGGCGCCCTGTTCAACAAATCCCGCCGCCCAGGAATCATGAAGGACATTCCACTCATGGCAATCCTGTCCCTGCTGTTCCTTCCCATCATCCTCCCGGCGACCGTCGGGGTCGCGGTCGGGAATGCTGCGTACGAGGTTTATGACCTGACTTCCCGGGGAGCATCGTGGGTAAGCGGTGTCCTCCGGAAGTAGGTTGCTATTACGTTCAGCACGGAAGCTTCCTGCTGAAGTGCGCTAGATGCGGTCATAAGAAGAGGAGATAGAAGTGAACCTTTACCCAATCACCGGAAAGTCTCATTTCCTGCGTTCTGAGGAACGAGTCACCGCTACCCGGCGAGGCGGAGACCTCGCCTACTACGAGGATCTGACTCATGCCAAGCGGGGGCTTACCGGCTTTAAGAACGGGAACCGTTGGTACTCGGACGTCCGGCTGGAGACGATCGATTGGCAGCTTCAGGATTGGGTGGTCGTTGATGTCTGACTTTGACTTCAAGGCGACTGTCGACCAGTTCAAGCTCGGAGAGATTGACATCTACGAAGTGATGGATCGGGCCTACGGCGCTGGATACGGCGAAGGCTGGGACGGAGCAATGGAGAGCTACTTTGGCTGACTACGTCTACCGCGTTGTGTATCGGCCGAAGGACTCCGACCTTCCCTGGGAGCCTCTGATGCCCTGGAACTCCCGGACGGGTCGTCCGTACGTCAAGGAGAGCGTTGCGAAGGGGATCGCCACCCAGAAGCTGAATCGCAACATCAGTCGAGGTTGGGATCAATGGGAGTACGACGTCCAGCGATCTCCCGTGAAGTGGGAGAACGTCGATGGCTGATGTGACCCTGATCAAGGTGACCGACGACCAGCTGTGGGAGGAGAAGGACTACCTGGAGTTCGTCCTGGCGAACCGGGTGGATTACGGGGAGATCGAGGATCGACTGTCGACGGTCAAGTTCCTGCTGGGCCTTGATGACGAGGTGACTGAGACCTCACCCACTCCTTGACTCTGTCGATGTCCCACCGTGCGTGACCTCCAGCGGTCACGTCATCCGGGATCAGACCACGTTCCCTCTGCCAGTGGTTGACGGTCCTTGGTGCGACGTTCAGGGCGCGGGCGAGCACAGCGGTGCTCACAAGCCGTCCCTGGATCATGAAGAGGAACCTAGGCGCTGGTGAGACCCGTGCTCTACCTGCTCGGCTGACATTGCCGGGTTTGCCGACTTCTGGCATGATGGAGGGGTGGAAGAACCCGAGATCGCATGGCACGAAGGGCGGGGACAGTGGTTCTGGGTGTTCGGCGGTCAAGAGGGGTGGGCCGACACCAGGCACCAAGCCCGAGAAGACGCCTTCGTCTCTGGCCTGCCCGTCAAGGGCTTCCGCGTTCGTGGCCTCCGCAGTGTGTCCGGAGAGGGCACTGAAGGGCACTAGGACGGCCACACGGGCCCCCGCCTTCGGGCGGGGGTCTTCGTCGTTCTTGGGGAGTTGGCAGAGCAGCCGGACCGCAGCGCCAGGAGGACTCCTGGTCCAGCGAGGACCGTTGACAGACTCGGCAGGGAGCACCTACCGTGCTCCCGGAATCAGCGGGGTTTGAGACCCCGGGTGGATCATGTTCCAGGGCGTTTGCCCTGGTAGAGTACACCGCCACGGACTTGAACCGTGAACCCGCTGATTAAGAGTCCTAGAAGATCCACAGGACTCTGACCTGGGAAAACGGTGGGGATCGAAGGGTCCCGGGGGAGGAATCAGCGAGTGACGGAAGACCTGCTGTCGGACCTGATGGTGGACTGGCGTAGAAGACTCCGAGCCAAGAACCGAGCCGACAAGACAATCAAGAGCTACATGGACTCGGCTCAAGCATTCATCGACTACCTGGAACAGCACGATCTCCCGATAGTTGCTCAGCGAATCCGTCCTGGAATCATCGAAGACTATCTGATCTGGCTAGCCGACAGGCCACAGAAGAGGCATCCCTGGAAGAAGATCAGTGATTCTACGGTGGCACATCACTACCGGGATCTTCAGCAGTTCTTCAAGTTCATGGTGAAGGACGACTACATCGACAAGGATCCCTTCGACAAGCTGGATCCTCCTCAGGTCGCTGAGAAGGTCGTCCCCGTCGTGTCCGACGACGATATCGAGAAGCTGATCGATGCCTGCTCCGGGAAGTCCTTCTACGACAAGAGGGACGTTGCTATCCTGCGGTTGTTCCTCGACACCGGGATGCGTCTGTCCGAACTGACCAACATCCGGATGGAAGACCTCGACTTCGACACAGACTCCGTAGTGGTGGTCGGCAAGGGCTCACGGCCCCGTGTAGCGCCTTTCGGCGCGAGGACGGGTGATTCCCTTCGGAAGTACATTCGTGCCCGCAGAGGCCATCCTAGAGCCTCCTCTGACCGTCTGTGGCTGGGTCGGAAAGGGTTGCTCACGTCGGATGGCGTGAGGAATATGGTGATGCGCCGGGGGAAGCAGATCGAGGCTCGGGGCCTCCATGCCCACCAGTTCCGACACACCTTCGCTCACCTGTGGAAGTTGAACGGGGGAGAGGAGGGCGACCTGATGAGACTGGCCGGGTGGAAGTCCCGGCAGATGGTGGACCGGTACGGCGCCTCGGCCGCCGACCAGAGAGCGCACATAGCACACAGAAAAGCAGCTATTGGAGACAGGTGGTAGCATGATCCCCGTGAAGGAAGAGACCTGGGTCTGGCCTACAGTCACGCTGGCTGTAGCCGGGCATCTGACAGCCCTGCCCTTGTGGCTGTTCGGAGGTGAGCAAGGGAATGCGTACTCCGCAGTCGCTTGGCAGTACATCAACGCCGTCACCGACATGTGGTCTCTGATCTTCTGAGACGCAAAAAGGCCCCCTACCTAGCCATAGCGGCCGGGTAGGGGGCTTCTTTGTTTCTAGCGATACTCCACGAACTCTGCCGAGTCCTTGTAGATGTCCAGCAAGTGTCGGGTGTCAGGGGAATTCCCCACAGTCTGAAGAGACTTACGGCGGTCTCCTAGAGCGGTCAGGGACTCACCTGGCTGCCGCCTATCGAGGGCGTGCCAGACATCACCGGAGATTCTGAGATCCATGAACGGCTCAGGTGTGAACCCGGCATTATGGATCCTGCGGGAGTACTCCACGTGCTCGTGGCCCTTCCTCCCGAACTCGGTTCTCATCCCTCCTACCGTCTCAATCACCGACCGGTGCAGGTACAGCATGACTCCTCGGGGATGAGTCCAGTACGAATACCGTCCTTCCTTCCGGATCCTGCGGGATCCGCCCCAGCAGTACATCAGGTGTGGCATCGGATCCTCGACGTACGGCAGCCACCATCCCTCGGCCTTGGGCCAACAGTCGTCATCGACCAGGAACAGATGCTCCACGCCATCGTCCATCAGGGCGGCGATGCCTCGGTTCTTTGTGATGGCTACGCCAGCCCCTGAGACGTCCTCTACGACGTGAAACGAGCATCCAGGTGCCTGGTACCTGTCCCAGTTCTCCAGGGCCTCAGAGAGGATCTGAGGGCGCTGATGGGTAGAGACCGCAACGCCGATCATGCACGGAAGTCCTTGATGAAAGTCCCGGTCACCTCGTAGCAGCGGTCCAGGATGAAAGGACCGTAGTCCTTCCGGATCTCCTCGGGGTGAAGATGCTCCTGGATGTGCTCCTCGTAGGGATTCCCGAAAGTCTCTCCCTGAGGATAGTGGATGATGGGGACGGAGATCAGGCCATAGTGAGCGTCCCTAGACGCTCGCTCCCAGACCTTCAGAGCATCCTCCCGAGACATGTGCTCAAGCACGTCACCGAAGATCACAAGGTCATAGTCGAAGTTGTCGTGATCCCGGATGTCCCCGATGGTGACCGTACGGTACTTCTTGCACAGACCGTAGTGCTGTACGTACGGCTCCCAAATCTCCACACAGTCCATGGTGAGACCGTGGTTCTTCAGGACCCGGGAGTACGTCCCTTTGCCGGGACCGACATCCAGCACGGTATTGACACCGTATAGCTGGACGAACGCCTTTACGTCGGCATCGTTCTCTCTAGCAGATCCAGGCATCAGTCCCTCTCATATTCACTTTTGTCTGGAAACGCTTGCTTGACCCTCTTCCCGACCTGGCCCACCTGGAACGCCTTATCGGAGCAGGAAGCGAACCTTCCGGGAGGAACACCGTCACGGGTGTTCATGACCTTTACGTCCGGCGTCTTGACGCCACCGATATTGGCCACGGCACCGTAGGCAGTCCGCCAGCAGGGGCCGTACTTTCCGACAGCCAAAGCTTCCAGCATCGGGTCCTTGTGGACCACCATGGGGACGTGAAGCTCGTAAGAGATCGTGGCGTCAGCGTCTCGCTGGAGACGCATCATGTGGGCAAGCCATTCGATCATGCTGCGACGCCGATAGCGTTCAAGAGACTCCGGGATGGTCTCCCGCCACATCGGAGTGACCTGGCCTACATGCTTCATCACGAAGAAGTCATCATTGAAGATGATGAACGGATCACTGATCTCCGGGGTCTTGCAGGCCATCTCGATGTTGGTACACAGGTTCTTGTACTTGCCATCCAACTGGATGGTCTCCAGATACTCGACGTCAGTCGCCCAGTCGGGCTTATCCCCGACGATGAACACGTTGTCGTGTTCCAGATTCTTCAGGGACCTCAGCGAGTATCGAAGTTCCTCGCACTCTCCGTTGAGTTTCAGAGGATAGACGACATCCATCAGGAGTCCTTGAGGGGGACCAGATAGCTGATCAGACCCATGACCAGAACGGTGATCCCGTTCTTCAACTCCGGGTCCAGGTCAACGATCCCGAAGTACTTCAGGGCCGCCCACGAGATGATCCCCGACACGACACCGGCAACCACCTTCCGGTTCGGTAGCCAGGACTTGTTCTTCACCTTGGGGATCGGAGACGTGCTCTCCCTCTGGTCCGCTGTGAGCCACGGGGCCGGAGGCGTTGTTCCCTCGGCGGCGATGCGCCGGGCGATCTCTTCAACCGTTGCCACTGTTACAGACCGAGAGCCTTCCTGGTCGCAGGACCCACAACACCATCGACGGTCAGCTTCGACCTCTTCTGGAACTCCCGGACCACCTTGTCCGTGGCAGGACCGAAGACCCCGTCAACCACCAGCTTTGAATACGCGGGATAGTCTCGATTCAGACGAGCCTGAACCGCCTTCACGTCGTCGCCCTGCATGTTGGGGTACACCAGATACAGGGAGCGCGGGGAAGGCCCTGAGATTCCCGACCCTACGGTAGAAATGGCCTTTCCTGAGACCTTGGCGGCGGCAGCCTTCACAGCAGCCGCGTCCTTGCAGATCTCGAAATGCATCTCGTCATAGCCCCACAGGACCGTGACGACGTTGTTGACCTCAGCGAGGATCTTCAGGATCTCGGCCTTCTCAGAAGGCGTCCACGTACCGGACTTCCCGTTCGGATGCTGGGTGGCGTTCCAGTCGAACGCCGTGCCCGATGCATGACAGGAGAGCTGCGAAGGGTTGTTCGTGTTGGCTCGGTAGCTGTAGCCCCAGTCGTCACCCGCCGCGTACTCGGAGATCGGCTCTACCCGAGCATTAAGCTGCTCAGCCACGTAGAACAGGACCGTGGCGACATCACCCGCACGGACACCAGGGGCGAGCTTGTACTTCGTACCTCCGATGGTCCGGTTATCCAGACCTCCGAAGTCCGCAGGGTTCTTGGAGGCAAGCCACCCATTATAAGAATATTCCGTCAAGAGCTGTCCTAAGGAGTGATAAGACTGGTGATCTGTCCAGCGACCCCGCCGATAACAGCGGCTGCACCGACGAGGATCCATCGGGCCTTCTCAAGCTCCCGGATACGCTTCTCGTGATCCGCCAACTGAGAGTCGTGGGTGCTGAACTTATCGTTTACTTGGTCGAGCTTTACTTCGATCCTTGCCAACCGTTCTAGTACCTGAGTGAAATCGTCCATTGAGCCTCCTAGAAGACCGAGAGTTCGGCGGGATTCCAGGAGTCACCATCGAAGATGCGGACCTGGACTGGGGTCCACTCAGACCCGTTGAACAACTGAATAGTGATGCCGCCTGCTTCAGAGAACGCAGCGACAGGGATCAGGGCCACGCCGGATACGGCTGCGGTAACCCGAAGCACAGCAGACGCGGTGAAGGCGCTGACTGGTGTAGAGGAACTGAATGCACCGGACACCTTGACAGACCCGGACAGGGCTGAACCCGGAGACGGCAGGACAGCGGAGAGCTGTGAAGGTCCGGCCCCGACAGAGCCCGTGACAACAGCCACCGGAACAAGGGAGCTGGCAGACACAGACCCGGATGTACGGACCACTCCTGCAACCGAGCTGGTGGGCACGCTCAGGGACCCGGTCAGGACCCCAGACTCTCCGACAGAGGCTCCGACAGCCAGGGAAGGAACCCCGAGAAGGGCGAACAGGCCAGCAGGAGAAGCGGTGGGCAGGTTGGCTGAGGGCACGGGCAGAAGCCCGGACACCTCTCCTGTATCCACCACGGACCCGGAAACCGAACCCGAAGGCACCTCAGTCTGAGCAGACAGGGCACCCGCGTCTGCCAGGGTTCCTGCGATGGAACCCTGGGGTACTCCAGTAGACGACGACAGGTCGCCGGTACCGGAAACCGTGCCATCGACAGCAGCGATAGGTGTCCCAGCGGATCCACCCAGGGCACCGGAAATAATCTGGGTCCCTGCAAGGGAGGCGACTGGAACGGGTGAAGCCGAGGAGACCGCACCGGATTGTGAAACCGTGCCCGCCGTCGAGGCAGAAGGAACTCCCGTAGACGACGAGACAGATCCGGTGACACTCTGCGTTCCTGCCGCTGAAAGGGCCGGAACACCCGTCGAAGAAGACACCGATCCTGTAGCTAGGACAGTCCCTGTCGTGGAACAGGTAGGAACTCCGGTGGAGGCCGATAGTGCGCCTGCGTCCCGTACAGTCCCAGCAAGTGACGCACTGGGAACCCCTGTGGAGGTGGAGACTGCCCCGGAGTCCGTCACAGACCCGGAGGCACTGGCCGTAGGCAGCGGTGAGCTGGTGGATAACGCGCCCTGGTTGACCGTCTCAAGGGTCCGGACCTCGTCCACCCGCATCGTGGTCGTCCCCGAGGACGGAGAAGCGACCATGAAACTCATCCCGGCCAGCGTCGTGCTGAACGGGTTGGTCTCAGTGTGCTCAGTCGTCCAGCTCGTTCCGTCGGTGGACCAGCGGGCTACAAGGTTCCCGCCGCTGAATCCGATCGCCAACCAGACGTGTACCGCCGGGTTATAGACGATGTTGACGGGTCGGTCCCACGGGATACCGACACCTGCCCGCTCAACCCTCAGGTAGACAGTCCCGGCGTCGTTAGCGATCGTCCATTCAGCTTCACCACCACCGCTGATGTCCAATCGGATGGGCCAATACCCGGGACCCGCGACAGCCGAGGGGACCGAGACCTTGACAGCGACCAACGCGTCATTGCGGTCTACCGCCCCGACAGCGTCAGAGAAGCCATGCCAGTCCCCACCGGCCGTCGAGGTGATCTCGGCGTAACCACTCCCCTCGACAACTGTTCCGGCGGCCCACATCCCCCACAGCGAGGTGTTGAACGTCCCGTCATTGAAGTCATCGATAAGGGCCATAGATCAGTCCGCAGTCCCGGCAGGCTGGGTGATGGTTCCACCCGAGGTGATGTCCACGGACAGACCCGTCGTGATCGTGGTGGTGGCCAGGGTCAGATCACCGCCACCGCCGGTAGCGGTCACCTTGCCGTCGAACACCGCGGTGCCGCTGGAATCCTTGGCACGGAACCACGTAGCGGTCCCATCAGCGACAGCGGTCACGGCGTTGGGGTCGGCCATCGTGGCGACACCCGAGGAGGCACTGCCGAATGCCGGGTCGATCAGGGTCACAGTCGCCAGCAGAGTGCCGGTGGCCGTGGTGCCCGGACCCGCAGGTCGGCTACCGGATCGGATCTCGATAGTCCCTGCTCCGGAACCGGCGTCGAGAAGGTCGACCAGTGTGTCCGCCATAGCAGAACGGGCAGCCGCAGAAAGGGTAAGAGTCATTGTAGAAGTCCGTTCTGGTTAGAGGGGAGAGATCCAGATATCGCCCGTCACGGGCGACTCGGGTTCGTTGGAGCCGACGTACAGGGTTCCGCCAGGATCCCCATCGGTGTTGTCCAGACCCGCCCTGGTGGCGAGGTCGTCGGTGTTCTGGTTCACCTGGTCGATGAGCTGGTTCTGATGAGCGGCTGTTATCCGCTTTCCGCGACGTACGTGTGGGATCATTGATCACCCTGTGGTTATGGGTTAAGTGGGTAGAACAGGGACCAATCAATCTCGAAGATCGCTTCCCTTGAGCTACCGAAGTTGTCGAGCTGGTGGACAAGATGCCCCCGGGGCATGTTCTGGATGTTGGAACGTCCCGCGGGACCACCGCCACCCGAGAAGGCATACCAGTCCTGGCCGTCGACCCAACCCTTCAGGCCGCCGGGACCCCACTCGAACGCGATATTGTGCCAATCGTTGGCATTGGCCCCGTTGAAACGAGTCCATTCCTGCTCTACAGGCATGTTCGGGTGCGGATAGTGCAGGTACGCCTGCATGAAGTCGGCGTCCGGGTCCTCGATCTCGAACCAGTCGTACTCGCCGTCACCCGGCCAGTTCTCACTGGTCGGCCAAATCAGGTTCAGAACGTGGTAAGGCTCGCCACCACCACCGAGGTTCTGAGAACGAACCCTGGTTTCCCAACGCCCGTACTGGACGTCGATGTTCTGGCGGATCCAGCCGGTATCCCCGTTGGGATACCCGTGAAGGACCATCTTTCCGTCGTAGACAGTGGTGCAGTAAGCCACACGGCGTCCATTGCCGTTGTGACCGGGCATACCCTCATCGGGGCTGTTGCCCCACTTGGAGGGGTCAGGCGCACCCGTGTAATCGAAGGTGTCAGAGATCGGGTGAGGCGTGCCCCAACCGAACCGTCCAGCAGCCGTCTCCCCGCCACCAACCGGCGGAAGACCCGGACCGCCGCCACCACCGCCAGAACCCCCACCGGGATCCGGGATGTAGCCCGGCGTGGTCGGAGAAGGCCATCCGGTGTGCCAGTGACGGAAGTCCTTCATCTCTACGGAAGCGTATTCCGTAGGGGAGTCGATCGCGTCGTTGGACTGAGGCCAACACCCGGCATTGAACCAGCAGTTCGTAGCCACCAGGGCCTCGGTACGAGCAACCTCTCCACTCAGGAAGATTCGCAGCGTGCCGTTCTCGACCTCGATCCGCCACTTGATCTCCTGGCCGATGGTGTATGAATCCCACTCGGTCTGGAAATCCTCGTTGACGTAAGAAGTCAGCTTCAGTACACCGGCCACATCCTCAACGTGCAGACGAACAAGGCTGCCGCCGATGTTCATGACATGGGCGAAGCAGATGTTCTTCTGGGTGGGCTGGAGATGGGTGATAGCGGTGGTGCCCTCCATCCAGTGGAGGCCGGAGGTGGCGTTCCAGGCGGCGAAAGCCGTCCCGTTCTGCTCGTACTCACGAAGCTCGGTGCGAGGATAGACAGAGCCACCCGTTACCGGACCATCCATCTCGGCCCTGAAGATGACGGCCTTGTTGTCGTCCTTCAGTTCGAAGGCGTCGTCCTGCTCGAACCCGGTGTAAATCTCAGCCTGGGTCATCATGACCCCCTCGACCGAGACACCGAAGTGGTTCATACCGTCGGCAGGTCCGATCCACAGGAGCTGACCGGGATTCCCGGCGGAACCTCCACCACCCGGGTTGGTACCAGGGTTGCCCGTCACATCCTCATCCTCGTACCCAGGGATGGGAACGGGATCGTCACGGTTGAACGGGGAAACCATCTCGACGGTAAGCTCGTCGGTCAGGCCGTCCTCGTCCCATGACCTTCGGATACCGAGGATCTGGAGAGCCATAGCCGGGCCGAACCCGTCAGGGTCGTGAGCCCCGATCGTGTCCCCGAGCTGAAGCCGAGGGTCACCGGCAATCGTGATGTTGTCCGTAGCCGGGATAGGCTGCTTAGTCCGGGCCAGCATCTTGGGGACCATCAGGGTGGTGGCGAAGCCCTCCTGATACCAGTCACCCTTCAGCGTCAGATTCCGCTCGCCGAAGATATTGATGGATGCCTGATCCTTGACGGGGATCGACAGTTCCTCATCATCCGAAATCTTGGTTCCAGCGAAACGGAAAGCAGCCTGTGACTGCTCACCCGTGCCCTTGGCCAGACGGATAGGTTCGTCCCAGCCATTCCACACGGTGACCTGGAGGTAGCCCTTGGCCGTGAAGTAGACACGAATGTCCACACCCTGACGGTCACCTCGCTCCTGCCAGGTACCGCCCATCAGGTACTGGACGCAGTACCCGTGCCCGATGGTGTCGGACCATACAGGGAAAGTGGTACCAGCCGTGCTCATGTACTTCTGCATGTAGAACGTCAGCGGAGACAGAACATCGTCCTGCCAGATGGTGAACGTTCGAACGGTCCGGCCCGGCACATAGAACTCGTTCGGGTCGGAAGACGAGTACAGCGAATCGGTGAAGGTGTTGTAGGAAGCCCCGGTAAAAGTGGCCCTACGTCGAGTCGCCTGAACTGTGTAAGAGTTCCGCACCGAGTCCAGGGAAGAGACCATGCCCAGGTTCTCGGTATGGTCCAGCGTGATGTACCGGACGATGTTGGCTTGTTTGGCCGTGATCGTGTCGAAGTTCCAGAACCGAAAGTATCCCTCCTCGTCCCAGAACACCGCTCCGAACTCCGCAGCGGCAACCTCGGTGATCATGTCCCATGCCTCGACGGCCTTGGACGTAGGCGTGAAGGAGAACCGGTTCAAACCCCGGTCCAGGCTGCCCGTGTACTTCGGGACCCTGTACGCCTCTGAGAAGTTGTCCCCTTCAGCACCATAGAAGTTCCTGACGCTGTAATAGACGTCCGAGATGCTGAGCGCTTGGCCGATGGTCACTCGGCCCTTGATCTGATCGGCACCTACGCTGGTGCCGTCCGGGACATCGTCACCGACCGGGACAAGACCTGTGGTGTTCGCACCAGCTCGGACCTGAGCTCGGGAGCCCGTTTCCGGCGTGTTGTCCCACATCACGAAGATGTCGACCGTGTCCTGGCCGGTGGGGATATCCACCTTCTGCGTGCGGGTGATGTTGGAGGGGACCCCGGAGGTCACCCCGATCCAGTTCCACCGCTCCGACCACACCTGGCCCTGAGAGATCACGACGGTCAGCATGTGACCGTTACCGATGTAGACCTCAAGTACGGGGAACTCGCCGATAGACTGGAAGTCGTTCCCATCGACACCGTTGGTGTTCAGGGTGAAGCCCAGGAAGTGGTTACCCTTGGGGTTGATCTTGTCCTGGTCCGCTGCCCAGTACCGGATGATGCCCTTGTCACCAGGAGTTCCGTACCGCTGCTGAACAGGAAGACCCAGACCGTTGAACGCCTGAGGACGAAGCGCGCCTTCAGGAGCGTCCGGGTGCAGAGCCCCTGTATCGGCGTACATCGGGGTGCTCGGGTCAGGGAATGTGTCGGCGTTCGGGTTGTCCAGATAACCCACGCTGGGCAGATAGGAACCGTTCCCGGTCACATACAGAAGAACCCCGTCGAGTCCATCATCGGGGACATTCTGCTCGTACCGGAACGTGGGCCTCTTTGGGGCGACCCCGACATCGCACATGCGGAGGCAGTGGTCGATCACCCAGTGGGACCGGATCAACTGCGAGTTGATCTCCCCGTAGTTCACGTGCTCGCTGCTCATAGCGAACGGCGGAAGCTGAACTGGCTTCCTCAGCCGTTCCACCCTGTCCAGGGCTGTGATACGAACAGAGTTGTCAGAGCGGTCCGGCTCGATAGTCCGGACCTCCCCTATGAACTGAGGGTACGTCACCTGGCCGATCGGGGTATCGACAATGATCTCGTACTTGATCTCACACCCGAGAAGGTGCTTGCCATAAAACGGTGACTGTCGGTTGTAAGGGGAGAACAGAGCAGGAAGGGGCATTCCGTTGTAATCTCCACCCACTGTAAGATCCAACTCGGCCGCGCTGTAGCCCTCGATGAGCAGAAGTTCCTCGGGGGCCGCGCCCTTCAGGGCACGGTCCACAACGACGGAGGCTAGATCCAGGTCGCTCAGGTTGGAAAGGATGGATTCGAACTTGCCATCTCTATCCCAGTCCACGAGGACCCGGACCTGAAATTCCCGGCTATTGCTCTCGATGACGGTGGCAGCGGAAACTCCACCGTGAGTCTGCATAAGCCTTAAGCCTCCATGAACGTAACTTCGACATTCCAATATGGGTATCGCGGCGACTCCGCGTTGAACTCGTGGATAAGTACCTGCGTCATAGCCCCACCGATCTGCCACTCCGTGGCGGTGAGACCCGCCTCGATCTGAGGTGCAGCCACATACAACGGGCCGTCAGACGGGGTCTCATCAGATTCGATAGCTCCGACGTCCAGACGCATACGCATCGCAGCGACACCCAGCGGAGTCACATACGAGACAGAGAAGCGCTCCCAGTCATCGTCGGGAACCGCGAACTCCGTAGCTTCAGAACGGCCCAGATACAAGCCGTCCCTGTCGTAATACTCGAACCACAGCATCCCCTCCTGACTCTCGCCAGGACCGGACTTCAGATACACCGAGCCTGTTACAGCCTCCCCAGGGAAGGCAGGGACAGGTCGAGCACCGTCGAACCGAACACTGAGAGGGTGACCGGGCCACTCGTCAATCACCACGGACTGACCCGCCATCTCCAGGCCGTCGGGAAGGTCCCGGGACCGGGTGATGACTCCATAGGACTGGATACCAGGGTCCACCAAAGGACCGGCCGTCAACCGACTAGCGGAAGCCGTCAATCGGTTCTTCAGCAGAGGATCCCGGATGTAGAACGGAGCCGGGAGGTGATGAGTGTTCATGGCGTTCAGCCACTGGTAGTCAGGGAACTCCAGCCACTCGAAGTCCAGGTCGTACTTCGACCGGACACCCGTGAAGTCCTGGACGTAGGCTCCGGACAGACCTCGGTGAATACCCGCATACTGAACCTGGGTGCAGGACACGGTCTCCGGAGTATCCAGTTCACGCAGGTTCCCCAGGGGACCGGCGTACCAGCTCTTGGGGTCCAGATGAACTGTCTCCGCAGGCTCCTCCAACGCAGGGGCGGGAGGCGGTATCGAGACAGTCACGGTTACCTCGTCATACGAGGTGCCCGCCGAGTTGGTGGCCGTGAATCGAAGCGTATAGATGCCGGTGACCGTAGGCGTCCAGTTAAGGACGGAAGTTGTAGACAGGGTGGTACCGGACATAACAGGCCCGGACTGAATCTTCCAGGACCTGGCGGAAATGGAGGCCCCACCGTCATCCTCGGTGGCCGTCCGGGACAAGGTGGAACCCAGATCCAGCGCGACATCCGCACCAGCGGAGACCGTCGGGACACTGGCGGCAGGGCCTGAAGAACCGGGCTTCAGAGCCAGCAGACGAGCTGTACGTGGCGAGGAGATGGAGAACTCACCGACAACACTTCCAGAGAGCCCAGCGCCCTCCTGGAGCTTCGTAGCCACCGCGATGTGGTAGCCGTCGTCCACACGCTCGGTGAACCCGGTCGGAGCCGTGTCGAGGTTGGCATAGTCCGAGACGGTGGCAGACCAGACCAGAAGCCGGTTAGGCCCTGACGTGGTCAGGCTGACCGAAGGTGACAGCGTGTCCGGACCGGCGTCCGCGTTGGAGCTGAATGCCTCCACCGGATTCCCAGTGGGATCCGCACCCGAGTATCTGTTAGCCACCCCGGTACGCCAGGTCTGCGGACCCGTCAGACCGTCCGTGTTGTACTGGAAACTGTAGGTCGCGGGCTCAACGCCAGTGGACCGCTTCCAGAACTGGTGATGGTGCTCGTCGTCAGGGCCGCCCGTAGCAGTGGGTGTACCGATCTCCTGGAAGCCCGAGGAGTTCGTGACGTCTCGGTCGTTCTCCTTGTAGAGATCCACGATGACGATGTCGCCAGGGCCGACACCCGGAGGAACCGGAATGTTCCAGGTCCCGGATTCAGCACCGCCCAGCGTGTCGCCCTTGGACTCCCATTTCACGACACCTGTGCTGCCACCCCCGCCGCTTGAGGAATCCAGGTCAACGACCTGAAGGTTGTCCCAAGTTGCCAGTCGAGTACCGACCTGCGTGGTAACCGCCAGACCGATATTCGCTGCGGTCGTGTGCGTAGAGTCCGTGGTATCGATCGTCCAGGCTGAGGGCTGGGAGTCCGTTGACTTCCATACCTTCGCTCGGAGGTTGCTCCCCGAGAACTGGAACCGGATCTTGTGGGTGATACCGGCGACCCACGAGAAGGTTGCCGTGGCCAGCTCAGTCAGAACACCGGCGGTGTACTTGTTGATCGACAGTCCGCCAGAGCTGACCGAAGCTCGCAGGGTGTAGCCGTCCCCGTAGCCGATGACAGAAGAGTCGTCACCCAGTTCCTCGGCCGCCCCCGTGAAAGGGTCGAGCTGGAGGAAAGCTGCCTGCGGGTGAGCATCGTGTACCAGGCTCTCGTGCTGCCCCACGTCATCGAATGCGTACGCATACGCTCGCCCATTCACCATCTGTTGGTGAATGAACTTGGCGTAATAGTTGGTCGGCACGTTCTGGTAGAACGCTGCGCCAGTGGCGTCAGGCTGGTTCGGGTTGACGTGCATGGTCGACCTGTTCAAGGCCGACGCAATGGTCCTAGCGATAGCGCCGATAATGTTGTTCGGAGCCTCAAGGTCGTTGTGGCAGCCAAAAACGGAGTCCGAATCAGGCCGGTTGAACGTAGCGACCGTGACGTTGGACGAATCCTTAACCGTCATGACATGGGATCCGTCTACGGTCCCGTAGAAGACCTGTGCGGGATCCTCGGCGTAAGGTCGAATAACCAGCGTGTCAGTCTTGTACCGATCCCACGCCTGATTGATGTAGGACTGATACACGTTCTCATCGAGATCGTCCGTCTCGATGGCCAGGGTGGGTGAGAGGATTCGGATCACATCGGATCCGCTGTACTTTACAAGCCCTTCCCATCCGGACGTCGCCTCCAGCGCGTCAACGACGTTCTGGAATCCGTCTTCCTTCAGGCGGCCCGTGGAGATGATTGCACCATCAGGACGCTCAAGGCCAACCTGATACGGGGAGGCGAAGATGTCGACCTGAGTGGAGTTGATCCAGAGTCCACCCGGATCCAACGTGAACTCAGACCAGTTGAAAAGGATATCAATGTTCGGATCGCTAGGGTTCTGAACTGCTGGCTGAACCAGCAGGCCGTCCTCCACGATCTTGAACGCCATCTTGTCGTTGTACGAGAACCAGACGCGACCCGACAGCTTGGGCAGGTCGATGGTGATGGAGTTTCCATCGGTAGGCCCGGTTATGGCTACGTCAGGAGCGTCGATAGGCGTCGGGCCGATACCCGTTGTCCACCGTGTGAACACGCCATCCTCGTCACACCAACCCTGATATCCGGTGGTGAGCTGCGTCCCGAGAACGTAGATGTAGCACTCATCGATGCCGGACTTGTTCGTGATGGTGAACGGGATGGTGTCCGGGACAGGGCCTGAGCCCCCGCCACCACTACCGGTCAGCGAGGAGGCACGCGCCAGAACATCCAGCCTCTGGCCATCCGTACTGGACGGGGTGACCTCGACAGTCAGATCACCGTTAGCCAGACCCGACCGGCCCCACAGGGCGGTTGCATCTCCGGCAGGGCCGGTCTGAGTCCTGAGCTTGTTTCCCTGGATGTCGACAATGCCGCCAGCGCCAGGATTCACCGTCCCCGAAGGGGCGGACCCGTTGTCACCGTCGAAGCTCTCAACGATGTTGGCCATTACGAGTGCCCTCCAGGTCGGTTACTCACGATTTTTAGCCCCTTCGGCCCTTCCTGTTGTTGTCGTTGTTCACGATCTTGGCCAGGCCATGTCCATCAACCTTCAACGTGCTTCCGGTCAGACCGGAGATGATTCCCTGAGCGATCTCGTCCTTGTCAATCCCGAACCCATCGGAGGAGACCGTCGATGCGATGTCCCCAGATACATACTGGGAAGCAACGAATGAATCGGGCAGGTCAGCCAGATTACTCAGATCCGTACTCTGGAAGGCATCTGCAATCTGCGGTGCCATACGCACGACCGTGCGCTGAACCGCCCCGAAGCCGTCCTGAAGGCCCTTGTTCAAGCCTTCCATGATGGCAAGACCGGCAGGGATCAGCAGGCGACGGTCATAGGGCAGCGGTCCCTTGAGGGACGCAATACGCCCAGCGATGCCGGAGACGTATTCGTAGACAGCGTTAGCCGCTGCCTTGATGCCGTTCAACAGACCCGTCATGATCGCCCGACCAATCTCATAGAGAATGGTCAGCGGACTGGGAATGGAGCCGATGATTCGACTCGGCATGGTGCTTACCAGCGAAGCCACGCCCTCGACGCCGGTGGTTGTGATGCGTATCATCGTATTCCAACCGGCCTGCCAGGACAGGGTCATACCATCGGCAGTTCTACGCACCGAATCCGTTACCTTCGGCATCTCGCCGTTTACGGTGCCCGTCACCGCCGCCATACCCACAACGGTGGATGCCGCAACGGCACCCCAGCCTGTCTGGAATACGGTTGTGATGGCCGCCATTCCGTTGGCCACCGTGATCTGCATCTGGATCAGGCCGTTATTCACGGTCAGGCCGATGGTGTTCATCGCACCCAGAATTACGGTCTGCCACACTAGACCCGCTAGTTGCCATTGCGGGGTGATCAGGTTCAGCCCGTCGAGGATGGCCTGTCCGATCAGCGCCATACCGATAGGAACGGCGTTCAGTGAGATGTCCACTAGGGCCGTGGAGACAGCAGCGCCCCACTCGGCACTCATGTTCAACCACGCGACGTCCACCTGGATGTCGTTCGTGATGGCCGTAGCAAGGGCCAGCATTCCGGCAGGGATGGTCACCGTGGCGATATTGGTGAACCCGGCGGTGACAGCCTCGGCGGCCTTCTGCATCATGGTGTTGATGGGTCCATCGAGGGAAAGCTCATCCCCACCGTTGAACGTCACCTTGATGTCGATAGCGTTGTCGTCCCCGAGACCGGGGATTTTGAATCCGTTGGTGATCCAGTCCGGGAGTTCCCAACCCTCGAACGGGCTCTTGAAGCCGTCACCGAGGGAGCCGGACGCGACCCCACCGCCACCGAACCAACGGTCCAGCAGCGTTGTCAGGATCTCCCACGCCTTCAGCAGGTCCTGAATGACCTTCAGGAAGTCAGAGATCGGCCCCAGCCACTCCCCGGCCTTCTTGGCGAAGAAGGCGATCAGGTAGATCAGGGCGGGAAGGGCCTCAACGAACTTGGTGATGCCCTCCTGGAACTTCGGGTCCTTGAAAACATCGCCTAGATGAACAAAGGCGCCCTCGATGTCCTTGATGGTCTGGTCATCGACATTATCGAGAGCCTGACCCAGGCCCTCGAAAACGGTGCCGACAGCCTTACCCAACTTCTCCCAGTTGAATCGTCCGAAGAAGTTCGTCAGAGAATCAATGAACTTGCCTATACCCGGACCAGCCCCGGCGAGCACACCCAGACCGTTCTCGAACAGGCCGGAAATGGCTCGGCTAAGAGCCGTGAGGACCGTAGTCAGACCCTTGACGGCCCGATCGAAGGTGCCGTCACCGATCGTCTTGTTGACCGAGTTGTTGAAGTCACGGCCGAACTCATTGACTGTGACGGTCAGCAGGCTCCAGATAGACTTCTGGGCGCCCAGAGTAAGAACACCGTCGATAATGTTGTCGATGCCGGGACGGAGGTTCTTGACCGCCCGTTCCATGTTGTTCAGAATGGCGGTGACGTTGTTGAACCCGCTGCCCTTCGTCAGGGCATCGGTGATCGTCTTGCCCAAAAGAACGAACGAATCCGCGACATCAACGATGTCAGGAGACCACTTCTTGAGAGCATCGCCGACTTGCTTGAAAAGAGGCGTGAACCCCTTCTCGAAGACGGTCGAGACCTTCTTCTTGAGGTCATCAAGAACAGGCTGGATGGTCTTCGCGGCCTTCTTCAGGCCGTCCATACCCAAGAACGCCACACCGGCAGCGACACCTAGGCCGACCAGCAGGCCCGGGAGGATTGCAAGCGCAGTGGCAGCCAAACCGAACACGGCAGTGACAGCGGCACCCACGGCAGCCAAGGCGATAGAAACAAGGCCGAGAACGAAGACGAACAGCCCGGCGGCCGCAATAGCGGCGGCGATGCCCGCGGTGACGGACGCCATGGCCGAAGCGCCAGTCTTTCCCACACCCTGCAACGCATTACCGGCCGACTCAAGAGCCCCGCCCATGAACTGGGGAAGAATGTTCCCCACGGCCTTAAAGGCCCCTGCCAAGAGACCCGCGAGGCCTTGAGTCAGGAAAGTTCCAGTCTTGGACAGGACACCCTTGATGCCGTTCTGGAAAGTGTTCTTGTCGACCTCCACTTCAACTTCATGCTTGGTCTTTGTAATCTCAAGCCGGGCGAGCTGAAGCTGCAGGGCGGCGAGCTGGGCACGAGCATTGTCGACACGGACCTTGACCTCAGCCGTGTAATCCTTCGAGCCTACCCGCTGAAGTTCAGCCTCAAGCGCAGCGATCTGGGCACGCTTATCATCGATCTTGATCTCGACTTCCGGCGTCCAGCGCTTGGCTTCCAGCTTGTCAAGCTCGGCAGTAGCCTTCCTGATCTGATTCAGGAGAGGCTGGATCTCGCCGTCAATGACGATGTCGTGTCCGTGGAGCTGGAGGTCGTCCAGTTCCTTGTTGGCTTCGCGGATCTTGTTCTGGAGAACCGTGATGTCCGCATCAATCTTGACGCGAACCGCGTTATCCGCGATCAACTGAAGGGGATCCACGCCCGACTGGGCTTCCTTCTGGATCGCCTGGAAGTCCTTCTTCAGTGCCTTCGCCTCGCGGCGGGACTCCCGGATGGCAGCGGCCCAGTCCTTCAGGTCCAGGCCAGCGTTCTTGGTCTCGAAATGGATATCCCGGACCAGATCACCAGCCGCACCCCAAGAGTCCTGGATCCGGCGCATCGCCTTCTCCACAGGACCAAGCTCGTTGAGGAAGTCTTCCTTCCCGAAATGACCCGGGGTGAACTCGAACTGAGTCGCCTCTCGGAGGCGGTGGAACAGGTCGGCCCTGTCCATGACCGCGTGGCCGATGGCCCCGTCCATCTCCTTGAACTTGGAGGTGGATGTGGTGGCCGCCTTGGAGACCTTCTCCGTGTTGACTCGGAGATCGTCAGCGTTCTTGACGGAAACCCTGATGGACCTTGTCAGACCACGCATGGCCCTGGCCCCAGCACTCAACTGGGTGTTGATGCGAGCCGAACTGCCCTCAGCCTGACCCAGGCTGTTCTGCACCTCGGTAGCGGTCTTCGTCAGGGAATCGGACACATCGACGTCGGACGTGACGTGAGAGACCTGATTGGAGATGTCCTCAGCGAACTTCTTGACCGTCTCAGTGGTCGACTTGTTGATGTCGACGCCGATCTCCGCGTTCACGCCCGCAGAGGCCTCACGAGCAGCGGCCTGAAGCTTCTGTCGAAGACCCGTGGTGTCGAGTTCGACCTTGATCTCGAAGGTGTCATCGATCGACTCAAGCTCAGCCTGGAGCTGACGACGGAACCGGGAGGTATCTGGGACCACCCTGATCGACACACGGCCGACCTCTTGTCCTCCCGGACTCGTCATACTATGCAGTTCCCTTCACAGTCTCGGCCTGTCTCACAGCCCGTCTCCGAGCGAGCCTGGCCATAGCGGCGAACTTGTTCGCCTTGGGGTTCTTCTTCCGTTCCTTCACCTTCGGCCGTGGAATAGGCTGAGGTGGCTTCGGCTTCCTCTTGGAGTTCGCGGACACAAGCACGTAGGTGTTGTTCTGCACAGCATCCAAAATGCTGGCTAACAGATGGGTCTTCATATCCCATCCCCTGTGCTCAGGCCCTCCCCTAAGAGAGGCCATAGTGGCCGAGTCTTCGGGCAGGTTCGTGATGTACGCCAGTAGAAGCCGAGGGGGATAGGGACCGTCGATGATCTCCCACGGCTTGATACCGTGGTAAATGCTAAGGTCCGAAACTATCGCGTCTGAATGCTCGTCGATCAGCTCGGCGAGCTGTCGGCTTCCCCCGCCTGAGTCGCCTCCGACCACAGGGTCATGATGTGCATGGCGACCGCCAGGTCATCACCGATGGCGTCCAACAGCTTCTTCGGGTCCTTGTCGGCGACGAGGGCCAGGATCTCCTTGATCTTGTCCATCATGGCGTCCATATCCCGGGTCTCCTCACCGTCCTCGTCCTTCTCATTGACGGTGTCGACCAGCTCCAGGACCTTCTTACGGTCCTCCTTGCCCAGGCGCATCACGTTCTGGAAGGTGATTCCGTCAACGACCAGCGGGGCGTACTTCTTATCCATGGCCGACTTGATGTCGGCAAGAGTGTAAACGTTAGACATTGGTGGCGGACCTCATAATAAGTTTAGGTTTTATAGCGGACCTTGTAGAACGCAGGGAGGGCGGCAGGTCCGCCAGGAAACCGCCCTCCCGGGTCAGGAGATCAGGACGACTGCAGGTTCAGCAGGTCCTCGTTGATCCACGCGAACATCGCACCGCCCTGGGGCTTCAGGAAGGTGGCCCGGACCGGAAGGACCGCGAACTCGTCCACCCCGAGGGTGATCGAGTCGTCACGCCGGATAGACGCCTTCGGTGCGTAGAACGCGATGCGGGCGTCACCATCCTCCATCACGATGCACAGTGCACGCTCGATGGTGGACGACGCCGAGTCCAGGACCTCGAACTCGCCCTCGGTGGTCGAGTTGTTCGGCACGCCGTAGTACAGCTCAAGGTTCGCGTCATCGAGCTGCTGGAGCCGGATCACAACGAAGTCGACGGCCTGCTCGGTGATCACCTCGCGGACCGCAGCGGCACGCCACGTACCACGGGTCTCGGTGTCACCACCCTCGAAACCGAACTCCGGAAGGTCGTCCCGGCTGGTGTGACCCAGGTCGATCCAACCGGCACCAAGGCCGGTCTCCTCAGTGTGAGCCGAAATCTGGGACGGGGTCGGCTTGACCGCCGTGTCAGGGTCGTGAATGTAGACGAAACCCTTCGCAGCAGTGAACAACGCCGCGTCATTAAGAGCCATTAGCTAGAATCCTCGCTTGGGTGTCTAGATGGGCGCAAACCCAACTGAATGAGCCCCTGTACCCTCCACGAGTCATCGAACGGAGAGTCGAATTGCGTAGGACCCATCGTCTCGAAATACGAACTGATGTAACCCACGCCAGGGGTGATGATCTGTCGATCCCAGAGGTCATAAATGACCCAGCGAGCATCCAGGTAAAGGTTCTCGCACTCCACGAGACCGTCCCTTGAGTACGCGGTCATCTCGATGACAGCGCGGTCCAGGCGCTTGGGATCTTTCGGAAGTCCGCCCAACCGTCGGATGTTCACCCAGGGCCAGGAGCGTTTGTCTACGTCTGGTCCCCACGTTGTGAATGTCACGTCGGGCATCTGTGCACGGAGATGAGGAAGGATGACTTCCGCTACCCGTGGCATTCTGCGTTCAACCGCCACGGTTCTCCTCAGAACAGACCGGCGGCACCGGTTATGATGTATAGCCCTGGTGTGTACTTTCCGGTCGGTTGACCGTTGATGTACTGCCAGTGGCCGAACTCGATAGACAAGGCCGCCTTGTCCTCAAGGTTCACGAAGGAGTCCACATCACCATGTGTGATAGTGATCTTGGCGTCTCCCTCGTCCCTGTGGGCGGCGAGCTTTGCCTCTGCTTTTGATCCGATCTTCTGCGCCTGGCTACGAACGGACATGACGACACCATCGAGGTGGCTGATAACCTGGTTCATCGCGACCTGACTGATCAGATCCACGTCTGCCATGGCTAGTTCCGCCTGATGGTGTACTCGGTATGACGGGTCCTCTTGGATCCGTTATAGGTCAGAGGGTCGCCGATGATGGACCACCACTCGCCATTCCAATCAAGACGAGCCTGTGAATCGATCTTGGCAGCCCCCGGGAGAACTCTCATTCGCAGAGAGGTCTCGATCTCGAACCCCTCGTTGTCCTGCTCGGCGCGCCTGGCGCTGGTACCGGACTGGGGCAGTGGCTGAATCATGACCTTGAGTTCGTAGGGGTTATCCGGATCCCAAGTGGTCATGCGGTTGCCGTCAGCGTCGATGTACTCCTTCTCGGGGTACACGGTGACAACGGTGTTCCAGGAATTGAGAAGGCTCATGGGGTCAGCCCCACACTGCTGTGTCTTCAGCACAATCGGTGTAGCCGGGGCATCCGCAGGACTCGCCGTCCACATGAGTCTCACAGGCGTACATCGGGAAGATGCCCGCCTCAAAGTCGTAGTTGGGATTCTTCTTCAGGCCGTAGCCTGGCATCTTGATCTTCGGTGCGATAAGCGCCACCGAGGCTCGTATACCGAGCAGTGCCCACTCTTCCGGCAGGATCTCCAAACGACCGCTGGCAACCCTGGTGCTAATCGAATAGCTGTAGTTGCCGTCTGTCTCCTGGGTGTATCCCGCAGGGTTCTTGATCAGACGCATCAGCGCCTCTGATTCCACCATGACGACCAGCCGTTCACGGATCACTCCGTCATCGACCTTCTCCGGTAGAGAAGGGATCCTGGCAAGGATCATCTCCTCGACATCATCAAGGCGGGCTGAGACGATGCGTTCCTCGCCCTCATCCAGGTCACGGCCTAGACGATCGGCGATATCCTCAGCGGTCGCGTAGGCCATCCTGTCCGTCCTTTATCAGCTCTCAGGGTCAGTGACCCGGGGCTTTCGAGTACGCCTCTTAGGAGCGGTCTCAGGGCCGGAAACGGGGGAAGGGGCAGGGGCGACCTCAGTCGCCCCCACCTCCTTGTATCCACGCTTCTTCAGGAGACTGACCAGATGGTCAGGAACCTGAGCCCTGGTCCCGCTAGCGGAAACCAGGACAGCCATCAGCTAGACGACCCCTGAGCCCACTCGTACGCGATGAACGCGTCGGGGTCGTTGACCAGCCAGCCGAAGGTCGCCTCGCACAGGACCGCGACCTGGTTGGTCTGCCAGAGCGAGATGACGCCGCCATCCCCATCGGACAGAGTGGCCTCGGTCGACACCTTGAAGGTGATCTGGTCTGCGAAGCCCCACACAAGCTGGTCCCACTGACCGCCCATCATCACGACGTCGGTCTTCGGGGCGTTACCGATCTTGCCGTTGATTCGCTTGTTGAACTCGACCGGAGTACCCAGAAGGGCACCAACACCCGCGTTCACGTTGATCTCGGCACCCGAGCCCGGGAAAGCACCAGGAACGAAGATCGGGTTACCGTCCGCGTCTCGACGGGTAACGATCCGAGAGCGGATCGAAGGCGCAGCGATGTAGCTGTCCAGGTCCCACTCGTCGTCGCCCGTGAGCAGGTCGTAACCGGTGATGAGCTGGTCGACAACATCCGCGCCCTGACTGAAGTCAAGGGTGACCCGCTTCGAGGTCTGGTTGATGTAGCCGTTGTCGGTGACGCCCAGAAGCATCGAGGACCGCAGGGTGTCACGACCGAAGAACACCGCAGCGTCGACAGCGCGGGTGATGGCCTGCGGGAGCTTGGTCGCCAGGGCGGTGTAGATGCCCGACGGGTTCTCGTTCACGTACTCCTGCGAGAGCGTGACGATGACACCGAGCTTGATCGGGCGGAAGGCCCGCGAACCGCCGTACTGCAGACCGGCGACCGGCTTGATAGCACCCTCACGGTCCTCCAGAAGGGTACCGTTGCCGATCTGACCGGCCTCCGGGAAAGTGTCCCCGGTAGAAACGATCGTCTCGTTGATACCGACCTTGACCTGACGGCCCTTGGTCAGGAGAAGAGACTCCTCCTGGACCTTCTCGAAGATCGGACCGAGCATCGACTTGGGAAGCCGATCCTCCGGCATGAGGTTCAGTCGGCCCTGAACACCCGGGGTCGGGGTGGTCGTAGGCGCACCCGTTACAGGGTTGTGCAGAACCTGATTCGGAACAACATTAAGCTGAGCCATTTAAGGCGAACTCCTAAACATTAAAACCGTGCTGGCGCAGAAGTACGTTGAACTCCTGCTCAGCGGTCAAAGTGGTGTTGGTGCCGTCCCCGACGCCACGACCCTGGGAAGGGTCGTAAGGGGCGGCAGGAGAGGTGGGACCGCCGTTGAAGGTGAGGATCCGGGACGCGTACTGCGTCAGCTCCTCCTCGGTCGAGCCCTGAAGAAGCTCGGCGAACTGTGCGGCCTGTTCACCAGGAACACCCGCCTTGATGGCGACGGTCAGCTTGAGGAGATTGGCAGCGGCCGTGTTGGCGTTGCCCGTCAGCTCCTCAATCTTGGTGTTGGACGTCTGAACCTGTCCGGTGAGCGTGGCGACCTGCTCCTTCAGCGTGTTGTTCTCAACTCGCTTGGCAGCGCACTCGTCACGAAGGTCCCGGATCTCCTTGTCCTTCCAGTCCGGGTCGGCTGCCTTGGGAGGTGCCGGGGTCGGAGCGGGAGGAGTCGGGGTAGGGTCGGACATTGTTTCGCCTCCTGGGCGTACAAGAAAGCCACCCTCCAGGGGTGGCTGGTCATTAGGGGTTTACGCCGCGAAACGCGGTCGAGTAATGTTGCTTGGGATCTCGCCACGCTCCAGGCGACGGCGGAAAGCATTAAGGGCCTCACGAGTGCCCGGGTTATTCACCTTGCCCTGCTTCGGCGGGCGACCATGCTCATCCTCGAAGTCACGCATGACTTCCTTCCAGAGAGCGGTCATGGCGATGTACTGGTCATGGCCCGGCCAGTTCCGGTAGTCGAAGACCGGGACGACCTTGCAGTCACAGTTGGGATGCCACTGGACCATCAGGTCCTGGGGGATCAGGTTGCTAGAAGCCTGGGCCTGTCTGAATGCCTCGACGGCCAGCATGTCGGAACCGAACACGTCCAGGCCCGCTGTATCAGCGTGACGGTATACCGGGCCTCGGGAGATCAGCATGGCGCAGAAGGCGCAGGAACCGACGTTCTCGTTGCCCTCGACCCTGGCCCAGCCCTTTACCTTCGGGTCATCCTCGACGGCCCACATGATGGCCTTCCGGCCGCCGTTCTCCGCTTCCTTGACGGCGGTACTGATGGTCCGAGCCACCGCAGTGTCTGGCGTGTCCGGCTTTCGGAACTCCAGAACAACCGCATCCATGGCGTCTTCGAACCAGTCCGGTTCGTAGGGCGGAAGGTTGATGTTCAGCCTCGGCCAGACCTTCTGCCGGAACGGGGTCTCGAACAGGACGGGCAGCTCGAACTCGACGTCTGGGATGATGTCGATGACCTCGGGGCCGATGTGCTTGGCCCTCTCGGAGTCGTAGAACCTGCGAGCCAGGTCCGCCTGCTCCCTACGGATAAGCTCAACCGCCGGGTAGATCGTGGCCAGGTACTGAAGCCAGTCCTGGTGAGTGAGCGGGATGCTCTGGAAAGGCGCGGATGCGCTCAGCACGTAGGCGGACAGCCAGGCAGACAACGCGGCTGATGCCGCTAGGTACTCCTCATATGTCATCTCCGGGGGAGGAGTGGTCTCGTAGGTGATCTGGCCCGGCCCAGAGCCGGGAGAGGTCATGCGGAGCTGCCCGCAGTGCTACGGGTGGTGTTCCCAGGGGAGTTCGGCGCCGTCGGAGCCGGTGGCTTCAGGATGTCGGCGAGCTTCTTCAGGTCGTCTCGATCCTCGGCGTCCATGTCCTTCATCGCGGCCCGCTGCTCGGCGGTGTAGCCCATGTCAATACGGGCCTGCTCCTTCGGGATCACGCCCTGACCGGCCGCGTACATCTTGGTAGCGGCGTCCGCCTTACTCGCGTACGTAGGCGTGCTGGGGTCACGGAGCACGATTTCCAGGAGGTTCATCTCCGGGGGAACCGACCCGTCCATGATCAGGACTGCCAGGCGCATCACGCGCTCCCAGGCACCCCCGAAAAGACGCCCCTTACGCTCGGCCTTCTTGACCAGGCGAGCCTCAGACGATTTGATGGCCTCGGCCGAGGCCGGGTTCTCCGAGGAGAAGGACAGGTACTGGGGCGGAAGACCCGTGTATGAGGCGACGTGCTTTGCCAACTCCTGGAGGACGTTGACGAAGTTCATCAGCTCGGCGGCCTGGAACTGCTGGACCTTGCCCTCGGTCTCCGAGAACGCCAGCATCTGAGCCAGGTAGGAGTTCAGGACCTCAGCGGGAGACCCGTTAGGCGCGAGCTGGTTAGCGTCGACCCCGAAGAGAACCCTCTGCGGGACCGCCATCAGTTCAGAGGCGGCCTGCATGTTCATCATGACCCGGCTAGCCGCATCGGTGAACGACCGCAGCTCCGGGGTGATCTCTGAGGTTCCGTGTCGGTCCGACAGTCGTTCGCGGTTGGTGATGGGAACCACCGGGACAACACCGAGATTGTGCTTGATGATGTCCCCGTCAACCTGCCAGTTGCCGTTCTTGAACGTGAGCGGCACCGTCTCGTTGGGCAGATACAGGGTCGCCCAGTGCTCGGCCTCGTTGTTCGGGTTCTTGTAGACCCGGACTGCCCGGGTCACCAGCTTGGTACGGGGGTCCACGTCCACGAACATGTTCAGCGGGGACTCCACCCGAATGACAGGGATCCCCTCGGGATCCCCTGGTCCAGGAGAGCCCACAGTGACGAAGGACCGGCCGTACACCAGGGCATCCAGGTGAGCTAGACCGGACTCTTCATCCAGGTCGTTTGCCTGCCACCACTGCTTGAGACGTTCGATCGACTCCATGTTGTCGCCGAGACGGAAGCCCTCGATGTCAAGACGCTCCTCGATGGAGTCGACGTACATTCGGGGCCAACCGATTGCCGCTGTCAGGCACCTCATGGGCTCAGGAACGGCAATACCGATCGCCTTCAGGCGATGGGACGCATCGTAGTACGACGCTGACTCTTCAAGATCGTGGTATCGGGTAAGCGCATCGTTGCAGAGTTCAGTGACGTGTTCAACGTAGGTGGTCAATATCGGGTCCTCCGGTCACGCACGGAGAGCGACGACCTTCCGGTTTCCGGTTTTTCCGGTCTGGAGGACTTCCTGCCGTGCAGCAAAAGCCATAACGGCGCAGACGGCTGCATCAATCTTTCGGGAGCTGTCTTTAGACGCCTTGCGGATAGAGATTGTGTCCCAGTTCGTCGGATGACGGTGTGCATTGAGCACAGCGGACCTGAGAGCCTTGTTCCCGTCGTGGACCAGTTCCTGCTCCAGTACGGCGTCAAGGAAACGTTCACAGTCGTACGAGAACTTCTTCTGGTTCGCCCGCATATCGAATGCGATAGGGGACTGAGGCGACGCCTTGATCTTCATCTTCCGGCCGTACTTGGCGGCCCACTGATCGACGTACGCCTCGAACTCCTTGATGTCCGCACGCATCGCCACCACGTTGTACTTCGAGAAGCACCAGTGAACGTGGGCGTCCACGTCGTCCCGGGGGACCTCGCCGGACGGGTAGTTCTCGGGGTTCCAGACCTTGATGGTGAACAGCGCGCCATCCTCGACGCGACATGCCACGAGAGCGGTGTAGTCACCGGACTTGGACCCATCGAAGCCCAGCGTGATGGTTTCCCCTGTACGCAGAGGCTCAAGGTTGCCGGACCAGCAGTCGTCCCACTCCTTCGGAGAGATCCAGGAGTCTTCCGATGCGTTGATCTGGTTCAGGAACTTGCGGCGGGACTCTGTGATCGAGTTCCGGACGTCCAGGACGGACTTCACGATGGTGTCGATGTCCAGCCAGGTCGAATCACCACGAGCCACCAGCAGGCCCTCACGCAGGCGCTGAACGCCTTCCGCATGTCCGACCGGGTCTTCTCTCAGAGACGGGATCTCCGAGACCGGGGTGTCCGACGGCGCCTCCAGGGCGTCGTACAGCATCCCGACATCCACCGCCTGGCCGCCTTCGACGGCCTGCCATGCCAGGTAGTCCTTCTCCGCGATCGAATCCTGACCGGGGACATGAGCGTTACAGATGCTGAGGATCCGTGATCCCGGGATCTTGGTGACGTTTCCGTCGATGACGTTCGCCATCTCATGGCCGGTGTTGGTCTCGACCCACCACTGGGTCTCGTTCTGGAACACCGCTGTGGGTCGGTTCCCCTCCATCGAGTGCGGAGAGCTGGTGACAGCTTCGATCCGGCCACCCTCGGAGGAGTAGATGATGGTCTTGTGAACGTCCAGTCCGTAGTCGTCCTTCAGCAGCTTGGACACCATGATGGGGAACAGGGCGAACGTGTTCTTCGTCTGCTCCTGGGAGACGGCCGCGAGCTGGACCCAGGCAGCGTGCCTGGGCTTGCCTACGGGATTACCTTGGGCATCGAAATGGGAGAAGGCGACAGGACCACAAAGCTCCGCGAGAGCCATCGCCGCAGTCAGAGGGTCCTTGCCGTGACCCTTCATCCGGCGGAAAACGCCGGTTCGATAAAGGTATTTTCCCTGGTCGTCTACGGCGTACCACCAGAGCAGGAATCGAAGCTGCTCGAACGTCGGGATGAAACCCTGACCCGCGTGATCACCACCGGGGGAACGGACGTACTTGTGTAGCCAATTGATGATCCCTCGCCCCAGAGACTTCTCTGGGAGGTGCCAGGAACCGTCTACCGTCTTCTGCCACACGGGGCCGACGCAATGAGGCGGGGAGGGAGCCAATGCTTCCGGGCTCACCCCGGACCTCCTGATGTTTAGTTAGAACATGCCAAAAGACCGGCATCGACGTATGCATCAAGCACTACGCTCGTGCCAGTACTAGGGCCGGGAGGCAGGATTTGAACCTGCGACCTCTTGCTTATGAGGCAAGCGTGCACAACCGAACTGCACCACTCCCGGCTGTCAGGTGTTTAATTTGCCATCGGGGCTAGCTTCCCGTTTATAGGCACGCGGATGACCTGTACCCGCGCTAGAGGGTCATCACGGAGTTGAACCGTGACGTGGCGGATCACAACCGCCTGTTCTGCCATTGAACTAATCACCCGGCACAGGAGCGAGGAATCGAACCTCGGCATGCGGGTTTGGAGGCCGCTGCGCTACCACTACGCTACTCCCATAAGGCCGTCTGTTTTATAAAGCGACGACGGTCAATCGCTTAGCTTCTTCTCCAGATCGTCCACACGCGCCTGAAGCGCGGCTACCTGATCCCGAAGATCCTGGAGAGGATCGTTCGAAGTGTCTGGAGCCTGTCCGGTCAGGACTTCGTGAAGGTGGCCAGAGGGCCACCCCAGAGCCTCTGAGACGGCCGCCAGCGTCTGAGGACGCCTACGGCGGGTGTCGACCCCGTGCTGAAGCTCCCGCAGGGTGGTCAGGGAGACCTTGGCGCGGGACGCCACATCCATCTGTGTCGCCCGCAGCTCGGCCAGGCGAGCCGTGATGGCTCGTGACACGGCAGTCCAGTCCTCCATGGGTAGGAGGGTATCGGGTCACTTGCCGGAGTACACAGGCTCACAGTTCTTGCAGTAGAACTCGTTACCCTTCACGGGGTTTCCGCAGTGGCAACACGTGTGCTTACCCATGAGAACATGCCTTTCGGAGCGATGTTACAGCGCGTACGTGCGGACCCAGTCGACCTCGTACTTCGCGGACTTCATGCTCGTCCCGTGGAAGTTGTCGAGCTGAATCGTCAGGTGCCCGGAAGGCATGTCCTGAATGTTCTTTCGAGTCGCGTTGGCACCGCCGGAATGGCTGAACCACTCCACACCGTCGATGAAACCCTTCACATGGTCGGGTGTCCATTCGATGGCGATGTTGTGCCACTGCGTGGTGTCCACGCCGTCCTTGACCCTCTGGATCTGCTGGACAGCACCGGGATCGTGGGGGTAGTGGATGAACGAGGTCACGGAGTTCAGCCCCGGAGCATCGTTCTCGAAGAAGTCGTATTCACCGTCCTGAGGCCATCGGTCGGAGTCAGGCCAGACGATCAGCAGCGGGTGATAGGTGTTTCCGGTGGTCTCACCGGCAGTGCGAACACGAGCCTCCCAGCGGCCGTATCGACGGCCGTCCTTCTGGCCGATGATCCCGGTGTCCCCGTTGGCGTCACCGGTCATAACCAGCTTGGAGCCGTCCACGACGGTGTTCTTCCCGCAGCGACGGCCGTTGCCGTCGTGCCCTGGCCAGCAGTTGTCGGCGTTCCACCACATCTCGCCTGGAGCACCCGAGTAGTTGAACTCATCGGACTCCGCGGGGAGCGGGGCTCCCCAGCCGAACTTGGCCGCCGCCTCGGCGACCGGTGGGTCCGAGGGAGGAGGAGTCGTGACTGGAGGAGGGGTGGTCGGGTCGGGAGTTCCGACTGGAGGCTGGGTTGTAGGCGGTGGCGTCGGAACAGAAGGCGTCACCGGAATAGCCGTCGAGCTGCCGGTACAGACGTACTTGCCATCCGTCTGCGTATGGCACTCAAGGGTTCCGTTTGCAGTGAAGTCGCAAGCGGCGAGGGAAACCGTAAGGGCGCCTGCCGCGAGCAGAGTCACGATGCGTCGAAGCATGTTTCCCTTTACTCAGGCTGAGGGGAGATGATCTGGTGAGAGGCCGGAATGTTCAGCTTCTCGCCTACGTAGATCCAGTCCCGGTCTTCGATGATGTCCCCGTTGTGGTCCATCAGTTCGTCCACGGAGGTGCCGTAGTCCCGGGCGATGAAGGTCAGGGTGTCCCCGGCCTTCACCTCGTAGGAACCGGAGCCTCCAGGCGTGTACTGGCCCTTGGGGGTCACCACAGGGAGGATCTGGAGCTGTTCCACCGGCGAGGTCAGAACCTCGTCCTCAGGCTCGCTGTGAGCCTCGTAGGGGACGTCGTCAACCTCCTCCTGGCCGACCTTCCCGGCCCAGCAGCTCTTGGAGGCGTTCCAGGGGCTAGTGCCCTCCGCGGCGTAGGCGCGCTCCGCAACGATGAGCTGTTCCGCGTACGTCGCCTGCTTCGCGGTAGGAGCGAACTCCAGGCCGCCGTAAGCGGCCCACGTGCCGTTGATGAACTGGAAGGCACCCGAGGCGGTGCTGTGAGCGTTCTGAGCCGTCGGGTCCCCGCCGGACTCACACGAGGTGATCGGACCCCAACCACCCGGAGGCCCGGCCAGGGCCTCCCCAGAGGTAGCGACAAGGGTTCCGGGGATAGCAAAGGCAGCGCCGAGAGCTGCCAGCTTCTTACTTCGGTTAGTGGGCTTACGGTGCTTTGCCATTTGGGTTCGCCTCCTAAGGCGGGGTGTAATCTTTCCTTGTGGTGGCGGACCACGGGCGGGGTAGTGAGGACCCCTGAGCGGGAGGCCGGGAGGAGCTTTACAATCCCGGAGAGGAGGGCGAGATTGATCCTCAACCCCCGGCCTCAACCGCAGTTGGTCGCTTCAGGACAGCGTTTCTGCTGTCCCTCCGCAGCTTTAGCGCCAGGCCTTACTGGGCCTGGGAGAGGCCATAGGGCCACGAACGGTCGTGACCGATCCTTTGGTCGGTCACTGAGCCTGGCTGTTCATCATCTCCATGAGACGATCAGTGATGTCGAGGACGTTGGAGTCCTCACCGTTCGGGTTCCGCTCGATCTCCAGTCGGAGTCGGCGTCGGTCAGCCTCGGTCATCAGAAGGTCCGACAGCATCGAAAGGACGGTCTGGAGCATCATGGCGCTCTTTGCCTTGCCCCGGTCGTTCTTCAGGTAGTCATCGATGGCCTTGGCGGCGAACTTGGCCAGCCACCAGTCGGAGGCCTCGTAGTACCGGGCCTGAGCCGAGTTCTTCAGGGACTCGTAGAAGTCGATGACCATGGGGTCCGGGTCTTCCAGGCCCAGCGGAGGAACCTCGACGGCTCCGATGGCCGCGATCTTGTCGATCGGGATGTCAGGCTTGTTTCGACGGATCCTGTCTTCGGATCTCTTGGGGACGGGACCGCCCTTACCGGGAACACCGGCCATTCTTGACCCTCCTGGAGTCGTTGGGACTCCTCCAGGGAGTCCTTTCTAGGGTGCTGTCTTGAGACGGGCGACCTTTTCGTCGTCCATCGGGGATCGCCAGATACCCTCCACCTCAATCATTCCTCGGGTCTCAGGATGCTGGCAGCTAAATCGGACACGGTGCTTGTCGAAAGCACCGACAGAGTTGAAAGTCAGGTGACAGGCCCCGCAGTGGGCCCTCGTCAAGCCTGTCCATCGGGAGTCACAGCCCCCGCAGGTGATGTCCATGGTTCCTCTCAGCGTGAATCTGAGGCGTTCAGGACGCCTCTCTGGTACTGGGACCCTCGGAAGCCGAGAAAGTGGCTGAGATTCTTGAGGCGAGGGCAATACGGGGTGTTCTGGTCCACCTGGACCCGGATCCGGACGCCATGACCCGTACAGGACCTTGAGGC
>ENA-UOUW01000003-UOUW01000003.1-bioreactor-metagenome-genome-assembly--contig:-NODE-3-length-72195-cov-103.550901_pt1 | contig 72195 bp, 135 predicted proteins | sample MGYA00238153_ERZ761573 | MGnify/ENA primary metagenome ERZ761573 (study PRJEB28894, sample SAMN06264780) | bioreactor metagenome | isolation source: Switchgrass | place: USA:Austin, Texas | collected... | reverse complement strand
CCCCTTATGCCCGTCCCCCTGCGTTATGCCCGTCGCGAAGTGTGACCGACGTCTCACTTCCCCTGCGTTATGGCAAGTCGCCTCGAGGATTTGCTGCGCGGCGGCAGGCATCGCCGAGTCAGGCGAGCCCGGGCAGGTTCCTGCCTCGGCTCTCGTTCGCTGACTTCTCCCGGTGACACGGGATGCATAGCCCCTGCAGGTTCGACTCGTCCTCGGTGCCACCGTCGGCGATCGGAACGACGTGATCGACTTCACGTGCGAGGGTCTCTATGCCCTTGCGCTCGCAGGCTCGGCACCACGGGAAGCGGGCGAGATACTCGGCGTTGCGTCGCATGCGTGTGCGCCCCTGTATGCGAGGGAGGGTGTCCCGGTTGAGGGTCGGAACCTTCCGGGTATCCAGCATCGGGACGAGGAAGCCGACCCGCTTTAGCTTGTTCGGCATGGTGGCATCCGACACGTGCGGCGAGTCTGCCGGCGTATATACCTCGCCTGTCAGACAGCGCGCAAGCATGGTGCAGGAGAGACGGGCGCCAGAGGCGGCCCCTATACGGCGCTGTACGGCGCTATACGGCAGCACCGGCGAGGCGCCGAGCGCCTGTCGAGCAGCAGCAGGGCGAGGATCCGCACCGCTTCCCGCTGCAGTCGTCGGCGTCAGGCTCGACCCGGCCCGATGCGGCCCGATCAGGCTCGATCCGGCCGGATCCGGAACGTGCCTCCGAGCGGGTGCGCTGCTGGCGATCGACCTCGGCGGTCGCGCTCGCCGGCGACGATGTCGCCGCCGACCGCGCCGCCTCCTGCTCTCGTCGACGTCGCAGGCGGGCGGCCCGCTGCTCGAACCGGGCGAGGATGCCGTTCGCTGCCCACATGCCCCGGAAGTACCAAAGCGCCTCCCGCTCGTACACGTAGACCTGTTGCCGGCTGATGTTCATCACCTTGCCGACCTCTTCCGGGCTCATGTTCCGGCGGTAGAGGTACTTCACGATCGCGCGCACGCGCGCCGGCGCTCGCAGGTAGTCGCGGTCGACGTACAGCGCGAGATCGGCGGGCAGCGGCGGAACGTGGCGATCGTTCTCGCGGCCGCGCTCATCGGGCACGCCGCCGGCGACGGCTGCGGCATAGCGCTGCAGGATGCGCTCGATCGTCAGCAGTTCAGGGTCGGCGGGCATCGGTGCCCCTTGTCCGTTCGCGATCTCGGGCGACCATCTGCTGCAGGCTCGACAGCTTCTGCGACTTGAGCCAGTGCACGAACTCCTGACGCACGATGCCGGCGATCATCTTCCGGCGGCCGACGGCGTCGACGTCGAAGCCGAGCGCGTACCGTATGTCGTCGATCGGCACGCGGTAGCGATACAGGAGCTTGTACAGGTCGGTCCTGTTGCGCTTCAGGCGGCGGGCGAGCAGCGACACCGATCCGTCAGCGGCGAGCAGTTGCTCGGTCAGGAAGGCGCGGCCGGTGACGTGTTGGAACTCGTCCCACGACAGCGGCGAGACATCAGGCAGGCGGCGCACGAGCGCGCGCCGGTTGCGCGGAACGCTACCGGGCGAGCGCTTTCTCGACGGTGTTCGAGGCGTCGCCGATCGCGCCGTCATCGCCGATCGCTCGCACTGAGCAGTGCCACGTCCCAAGCGGGAGCCGCAGCACGGCGGACGTCGTACCCGCAGGGAACCGCCGGGCGTCGGACGTGGCGGACGCCGCGACGGCATCCTCGGGCGACGGCGCGCAGGCGAGCGAGTACGTCGACACCGTGACGGGTTCGCCGGCGGCCGTGTCGTTGACCTCCGTCCACGTGAGCGAAACCTCGCGCATGCCGTCGTCCGGCGGCGGACCCGGCGGCGGTCGGGTCGGCCCCGAACTTGAGCAGGCAGCGAGAGCGAGCGCTGCAAGGATGACGAGGCATCGCGCGTTCATTGCACCGACAGCACGGGCGCGCGCGGGATCTTCTGCACCGGCGCGGTGACGTTGATCGGGATCGGCGTCGCTGCCCACGGCTGCACCGTCGGCGTGCCGGCGATCACCTTCGAGGCGACCGCGAGCGGCGTCGACGTCGCGCCCGGCGTGTTGACTGCCTCGATGCCGAAGAACCACTCGACATCAGCCGGGAGCAGGTTCGCGAACGTGTACGTCGTGACGTTCGGCCCGAGCATCGGCGAGAGCTTCGTCGTCGGCGGGTTCGTGCGGCCGCTGTACAGGTTGAAGCCTGCGAGATCCGTCAGCGCCGTCCCGTCCGTGTTCTGCGTTGGCTTCGTCCACGTCAGCACGGCTTTGCCGGGTCCGTTCGGCCCGGGCACTGAGCAGGCAAGCGTCAGCGTGTCGGCGCCGATCTTCGAGATCGTGATCGTCTCGCTGCCCTTCGCGGCCTTCGTGCCCGACCATGCGCCGCCGGCCTGACAGTTCGTGCCGTTCGCGACGTCCCACGTAACGACGGTCGAGAGCGGCGCCGTTCCGGTCGTCGGCGTCGCCGTGAACGTGCCCGTCGGCCCGAGCTTCGGCACCATGCCCCAGTTGCGGCAGGGACCGTCGACGACCGGCGAGTTCTCCGGGATATCGTCGAGGCAGGAGTCGTACAGGCGGCCGGTCTCGACGTCCTGCCAGCGTGCCCACTGGTACGCCGCCGAGTCCCAGTCGGCCGACGTCGCGCCGTTCGTCATCACGCGGACGAGATCCGACGGCAGCGGCGTGCGGTAGATCTGCCCCGTCTGCTGATAGCCACCGCAGGCAGCATTCACGGCTTTGCCTGCGGAAGAGGGATCGGTGCAGACCTGCGGAAGCCGTGTCGCAGCGTGAACCGGGGCCGGGAGCATGACGACGGCGGCGATCGCGAGGATCGCCGCCGCGCCATACGCGGCCCGCTTGGCGGCGGGGCGCATGGGTTAGCGGAACACGTCGCGCGAGGGCGCGGCGTCGTTCGTGGCGGTCGTGTCGTCGGCCGGCGCGGGCTCGACGCCTTCGGTCGTGCCGGCTTCGACCTCCGAGCCGCTGCCGGCTTCGACGGGCGAGCCGCTGTCCTCGCCGGCGTCCTCGCTCGGGCTCGTGCCTTCCTCGGGCGACGTGCCCTCGGGCGGGCTCACGCCCACCGGCGGCAGGTCCGGCAGCGCCGAGTCGATCGCCTGCGCGCGCTGCTCGACGGCAGAGACGGCGTCCTGCAGTTCCTGCAGCACGGCGGGCGGGATGCCGTCACCGGCGTTCGCGATGATCTCCGTCAGGCGGGCGACCTCGCTCTTCAGCGCGGAGATCTCGTCCTTCGCCGCCGAGATCTCGGCGATCGTCTTGTCCTGCGTTGCCTGAACGGCCTTCAGGCGGCGCGTCACGTCCTGCAGTGTCGTGCTCATGGTGCGAACCTCTTCGATTAGGCGGCGGGCGATCCGCCGGAACTCGTGCACTTCGTCGACCACGTCGCGCAGAGCGCAGAGCAGAGTCGATCGACGGAAGATCAGGAACATGCCCGCGCTTTTACCGCGAGACGTCGCCTCCGCGCAACTTCAGCGCGTAAGGTCGCGCTACTTCGCGGCGCGGCGGCGCGCCGGCGTCGCCTTGCTCTTCGGCTTCTGCTGTTCGAGTTCCCACTTCCGCCGGGCGACGAACCGCTCGACGAACGCGATCGCGTCGCCCTGCCGAATCATGTCCTGCTCTACGCGAATCACGTGATAGCCCATGATCTCGGCGGCCGCGTACTTGTGGAAGTCCTCGCGCATGCCGGTGACGGTTGCGTGACGACCGGTGACGACCGTCATCGGCTTGCCCGAGTTGATGTCGCGCACCATGCGGACGACGAGCCCCTCGATCTCGATCGCGAGCTTCCATCGGCGCAGCAGGAAGTCGAAGCGCCAGAGTCGCGCCTCGTACGAGTCGTCCTTCGCGAACTTGACCTCGCGCTCGAACTCGAACCCGTGCGCGCGCAGTTGGAACGCGAACTCGTCGGCCGCCATCTGCCGGCGCGATTTCTTTCTCGGCAGTATCTGCGCGGCGGTTCCCTTCACGGCCTTGTCGATCGCCTTCGTTACGGCGGCCTTCGTCTGCCCTGCGAGGCTTTCGAGCGCGTCGTGCAACGGCTTGAAGCCCTCGACCTTGATCGAGCCGCTTCGCTTCACGCGGCCGTCGCGATGCATGAGCACGGGCTCGCCGTGCTGCTCGGGCACGAGTTCGCCGAGATCTCGCACGACGTCGTCGGGCAGGTCGGAGAGGCGGACGCCGCGCTTCGGTCGACGACGACGGTCGCTCATCGCTGCGACTCTTCGAGGCAAGACGCGTACAGCAGCACGAGCCCGGCGAGCATGATCGACGCCTTCACCATCGGACCTCCGTTCATTGCATTGACAAACTTCATCAGCTTGCGAAACCGGTTCAACTCGACGCCGAGGCGCACGCCTCGCTCGCTGTTGCACTTGAGGCAGGCAGCGGCGAGGTTCTCGTATCGATGCGATCCGCCGAGCGCGATCGGGATCAGATGCTCTAGCGTCTCGACGCGCTTCTTCCCGTAGATCGGTCCCATCAGCCGCGCGCAGTAGCAGCAGCGGCCGCCCTGTTCCTCGACGAGCCGGCGCAGGATCCGCACCTTGCGCGCCGACGAGATCTGCCCGGTCATTCGTCGACGTCGTGCTCGTACGCTGGCAGGCGGTCGGCGAGGATCTGCAGTTCCTCGTCGGTCAGTTCCCAGTCGAGCGCCTTCCCGTCGGCGTCGTACACGCACACGTCCTCGACGCTGTCGCCCATCATGCCGACCGACTCGTCGGCGCGCACGATGCCGCAATCGCACGTGACCTGCTGCCCGCGCAGTTCGACTGAGATATCAACTCGCTTTGCCATGCTTCGCCTCGATCCAGTCGGAATGTGACCTGCAGAGCGTGCGGCGGATACGGTTCCCGAGCCCGTCGTCGAGCGTCAGCGACTTCCCTCCGCGCTTGCACCGCTGCCCGTCGGCGGGCTCGACGAACTCGCAGCGGCTGACGTGCGCGAGGATCTGCACGACCGCGCGCGGCTTCGAGCACTCGCAGGCATTGCGCCCGAGGTATCCGCACGCGAGCGCGACGCGCTCATCCTGCGACAGCGGCACGCACGCGCGGCGCGTGTTCCATAGATGACCGCAGCCGAGGCACTTCTCCGAGTCGCCGCTGTAGAGGCGCGACTTCCTGCAGACCGGGCAGTTCGTCAGCCGCTTGCCCATCACGTCGACGCCTTCTCGTCGTCGAGGTACGACGGCCCGATGCCGATCGAGATCCACACGCCCGGGATCGTGAGCGTGATCGTCCACGAGTACGGGAAGCGCGCGACGGTCACGAGCACGCCGAGCGCCGCAGCGAAGCCGAACTCGAATCTATTCCCCGGTCCCATGCTCTCGCTCCCGCTGCAATTCCGGGTTCTCGTCGGCGCGATTGTTACGCCGGATCCGAGCGATGTACGCCTGCGCGTTCATCGCATCCTCGCTCGTCTCGAAGCCGATCTCTGTCGCGTATGCGGCGCCGCCGCCGCGCGGTCCGGACATGAGCCATGTCCGCTTTGCGAACGGGCTCGCCTCGTGCGGGTTGAACGTCATCGCTCCGAGGAAGCCAAAGCCCACGCGGCGCAGGCTCGTGCCTCGGTACGTATCGCCGGCGACTTGCGCGAATCGCTCGCGCGCGTCGTCGGCGTCGACGCCGCCGATCAGGAACACGCGGCCGGTGTCGTCCTGCGCGTAGTACAGACACGCCGAGCGTGTCGTCGCACGTCGAACCGCGACCTCGGCGCAGAGCGACGCGAGCGCGCCGGCCGAGACGATCATCGACGGATCTCCGACGCTGCCGTCGATGCGCTTCTGCGCCTCTCGCGCGTAAGCGACGAGCAGATCCTCGGGCACCGGGTCGAACGGCTCGGTCATAGCATCCCCGCCTCGCGGATCGCCGCGCTGCTCGTCACGTGATACCGCGTCACCGGCTCCCACGTCCCGCGCTCGGACATGACGTCGATCCACCATCGGCCATATGCCGGCCCGGTGCCGGCGAAATGCAGGCGCAATCGCGGGCGCGCGCGTTCGCTCGGCGGCTTCGGCCAGTTGCGCACCATTCGCTCGACGGGACCGGGGCCGAGGCTCAACGGCCAGAGACACCGCGAGAGCTTCATCGCTGCGCCTTCGCGCACTTCTCGCACGAGATCCCGACGGCGTGCCGGGTGACGGCGATCGTCGTCCCCTTCTCCGTCTTGACCGTGCCCGTCGGTCCGCCCATGACGTCGGGTGCGAACTTCGTCGTCGTCACGATGCCGCAGTCGGTCGCCGCTGCGTTCAAGCGCAGGCGATGACGGGTGACGGGCTTCGTTTCGCCCACGGTTGCGGGCTTAGATCCTTTCGCAGATACAGCGGATGCCACGGTTCGCCCCTCTTCGTCAGTTTCAGGTAATGCAGGTCCGCGCCGGCGTCCTGCAGGAGACTGCGCACGCGCTCGGCGCGCGCCGGCGTGCAGTGATTGCCCCACGCGATGACCGTCAGCGAGGCGAGCTTCGCCATCGCGACGAGCCATGCGTCATTGTCCTGACCGATCGGATATCCCATGCGCTTGAGCCCGCGCGGATCGGTCGAGCGGTACGCGTAGGCGTTGCCGACGAGCAGCCCGTCATAGCCCCATCCCTGCGCGTATCCGATCATCCGCGACACGGAGGGATCATTCCGCTCATCGTCCGCCGTCGACGGGTTCAGGCAGACGAAGAGGCAGATCCGATCGCGCAGCGCCGAGGATTCGAACCAGCGCGGCAGCGTGTACCGGTACTGCAGGCACGGCGAGAACTGCGCGCGCGTCATGATCTGATCGAGGTTCATCGCTGCTGCATCGTCCTATTCCAGAGCTTCACGGCTTCATCCCGGGTCGACGCCGACGTGCGCAGCACGTGCGCCGCGCGCGACCCGGTGCCGTTGCCGCTGCAGATGACCGAGACGATCGGGAACGTCGAGGATCCGCCCTCGGTGATCTGCGGCATCTGCTTGCAGACCTTGCACGGCGCCGGGTCGACTCGCTTCATCGACGCGATCGCTTGCGCTTCGCCTTCGACTTCGCCCGGGCGCGCCTCGGTGCAGGCGCCGGCGTCGGCGTCGGCAGCGCCTCGACCTTGATCCGCTCGGCGCGGTGTCCGCGTCCGGTGATCTCTTCGAGGCGGTACGCGATGACCTTCTCGCGCGTGCGCGGCGCCGGCAGGTCGAGCCCGGTCACGCGATCGAGGTTCGCGTAGCAGTCGCCACGGTGCGTGTAACCCTGCGTCGAGGCGCCGATCGTCTCGGCGTTCCTCGGGTCGGTCATGTTCCAGCGCCAGCCGTCCGGCCGGTGTTCGAGCGTGATGATCGCGATCATTACCTTCGCCACGGTGTTACCTCTCTCGGTTGCAATCGACGGGAAAGCCTTCACGTGCCAGCGCGGTACGGAAGGCGAGGAACTTCGACTCGCACGGGTCGGCGTACGTCGGCGAGCCGCAATGCGTGACGGCCGCGATCGACTCCGGCGGTCGGTCATCGGCCTGCACGATGAACGAGCACTCGGCCGTCCGCACGACGCACGCGACGTCGCCGCAGCGCGCCGGCCGGATGCTCGCCTCGGGCTTGTGGATCTCGCGGCAGCCGACGAGCAGCAGTGCGAGCAGAGCTACAGCGCGCATGATCGAACCTCCCGCCAGACGATGCGAAAGCCTTTCAGTCCGTGCCACACGAGCACGCGCTGCCCCCATCGGTGCGCGTCGCTCGCGATGTCGTAGTACATACCGAACGACCACAGGCGCAGCCACAGGATCGGCACCTTCGGCCGCGCGAACGATGCCGGATCGCCGCTCACGACGCCGCCGGCGAGCGTGTCGGGCAGCAGATCCCACTCGTTACGCGTCGGCCATCGGCGCGTGAACCCGTGCCACTGCAGGAAGAGCAGCGGGAACGCGAGCGCGCAGCGGATGCACGGCGGCTCGCAGCGCCGATGCGCGCAGCGCCAGAACCGGCCCGAGTGAACCATCATCGGGTGCGGCTGATACATGCATCCGCCGTCCGGGTTCAGGCGCAGCGCGAGGCGGTTCTCGCGCCATGTCTGCTCCATCCGCGCGAGTTGCTCGCGATCGAGGACGCGGCCCATGTCAGCGCCCGCCGGCGTAGCGCTCGGCGAGCATGCGCTCGACCTGCGCGGAGACCATCGCCGAGATCCCCTCGACGATGCTCTTCGCCTGCGCATCGGTGACGATCGACCCGGTCTGCAGTTCCGGATGCGACGTCGCGAGGAACGTCGAGACGAGCGCCTTCGCCGCTTCGTCCGGCGTCGCCGGCGCGCCCCGCGCGACGTCCATCCCGCACGGGAGGATGACCGCCTTCACGCCCGAACCGGCGAGCAGCGCCTCGATCGCCGAGGCGATCCGCGCCATCGCGTCGGCGTGGAACTCGCGCTCGGTTTTCAGGAACACGACATCGCCCGCACGGAAGGCGCCGGCGTTGATGATCGATCGCGGCTCGGTCATGTCGGATCCTCCATCGCTTCCAGTTCCGCGAGCAGCGCCTTCCCCTCGTCCGACAGATCGTCCGTCGGCAGACGGAACGGGTGATCGCAGATCGAGCGCATCACGATAGGCGTAGTGCGGAGCGTCGTCCCGTCGTGGAATCTCAGGATCACGACCTTGCACTTCCGGATGGTCGGCGCTGTCGAGCCGGTCCGATCCTTGAAGTCGATCCCCCGCAGGATGCGCGTCGCCGCGTGTGCTTTGATCTCGTCTGCCGTGTGCATGTGCCTCCCGCAATTCCTTCAGTGCCAGTTCGCCCGCCGGCGTGAGCCAGCCGATATACGGCGAGACGCCGCTGTCGATGTACCCGCGCGCCTCTTCGCGATCGATCGCGCGCTCGCAGACTTTCGCCGGCTCGCCTGTCGCATGCATCAGCCACTCGATCGGCCGCACGATCGCGACGTTCGAGCCGTGCCGCAGGTCGAGCAGTTGCGCGCGGTATGCGGCGATCGCTTCGAGTACCTGCAGCGTCGTGACGTCCTTACGCGCCACGCTTCGCCTCGATCTTCGGTTCGAGCACGAGGCGGTCGAGCTTCGCCTTCAGCACCTTGCGACGCTTGCGCGAGACGCGGTTCATCTTCCGCATCAGCCGCTCGACCCGGTCGAACCAGCCATCGGGAAAGTTGACGACGATCGAGATTGAGTCCTCACTCGCCACGTGCGACCTCCGCGCCGACCCATCCGGCGGCCTTGTACGACTCCCATAGGCGGAACGTCTGCAGACGCGCGACCTTCCGCAGATCCTCGCAGCCGATCGGGCGCGCGGCCTTGTTCGGCTTCGCCTTGCGCGCCGTGTGCACGCGCCAGTGACGCGGATCCGGCGTCGTGTCCGTGATGAGCAGCAGCCCCGATGCCGGGCTCATGTGCGCGTATAGCTTGTCGTGCCAGACCTCTTCCGGGATCGCGACGTAATGCTTCCACACGCCCGCCGGCCAGAGCGCAGGCTCGGCCGACTGGATCCGCTGCAGCGTCGGGCGCCCGTTCATGCGCGTAGCGGTCGACCATTCGTAGCGCCATTTCGCCTTGTCGCGATCGCGCTTGAGATCCGCGCGCGAGAGCTTGATCTCGACATCGATCACGCGCATGCGCTGATCGACGACGTACAGGTCGGTCTCGAACCCGGTCGACTGGCAGTTGTCGAGCGAGCAGAGCGCGGTGTCGAAGAACCCGCGCGACAGCGCGGCGGCGATCGTGAGTTCCGAGAACTTCGGCGTCGGCCCTGCCGGCTTCTCGACGCGCCGGCGGCGCGCGTCCTCCTGCTTTCGGTATCGATCGATGGTCTCGCGCTGAACGTGCACTCGCTGCAGCAGCGAATCGCGCTCGGCGATCAGCGCGGCGACGTCGACGGTCGGGACGACGAACGTCTCGCCCTCTGCAGGTCCGTCATCGTGGCGCGTCATCGCTTCGGCTTCCACGTGAGGCAGTCGACGGCGAAGCGCTGCATATGGTCGAGCGTGCGCTTCATCCCGCAGTAAGAATCCGGCGCGGGAAGGCGCATCGTTCGGCGCATGTACCGGAAGAACCGCGCGCGCTGCGCCTTGGTCATCCGCGCTATGACGAGATCCATCGGGAAAGGCGGCTTCGTCGCCATCATGAAACCCTCACGTACTCCCTAACTCCGCATCGCTGGCAGACGCGCACCTTCACGCGCTGCCCGTCCTCGACGTAATCCCGGCGCGTCGAGACGCGCCACTTCCCGAAGTCGTGCGTCATCCCGAGCGACCGGCACGACTGCGTCGCCATCAGCCCGGGCCGGTCCGATCGGTCAGTCGCTTGCGATCGCGCCCCGGGAGCGGCGCCGTCGCTCGGCGCCACGCGACGCACGCATCGCACGAGCAGATGAGGCGGTCCATGAACGAGTGATGATCCGCGCTCAGTCCGACGTGCGGGATCGGTCGCTCGCACGGCGGCAGCGGTTTACCATTCTCGGCGCCGACGTTTCCAATTACCGGCGCGAGCATGCGTGCGTCGCAGTCGAGCGCAAGGCGCGCCATGTCCTGCCGCACGTGCAACTCTGCGGCCATCGACTCGGCGGATCTGCACTGTCCGGTGCACGGCTTGCAGCCGCAGCCGGGCTCGCGCTGGATCTCCTGCAGCGCTTCGCGCAGCGCTTCGTGTGCCCACTGCAGGCGTGCATACCGGATCCGGAACTGCCGCGTGCGCCACCATCCGAAACCGACGATCAGGCACTGCACGAGCAGGCACGCGCCGGCAAGGATCGCTCCGTTCATGGTCGACTCCGAAGGAAGAACATCGTCCCGATGATGATCGCCGGCGCGATGTTCTTCCCGACGAACTGCCAGATCGGGCCGACGTCCATCCCCGCGACGATCACGTACGCGCCCGCGATCGCGAGCGCAGCGACTGCCATCCGCAGCAGGAAGAGCAGCAGCCCGCCGAAGGTTTTCACCGCAGCGTCGCCACGTCGACGACGAAGCGACCGGTCGCGCCGTTCATCCGGCGCACGTGCTCGGCGATGAACTTCGCCGCCGCCTCTGGATCTTCGACCGCCATCTTCTGCGAGATCGTGATCGTCGGCGGGACGCTGCCACCGCCCGGCAGCGGCGAGCGCTTCGGCTTGGCGAGATCTTTCTCGCGGATCTTCTCCGTGTTCTCGATGCACCGCTGCAGTTCACGCTCGATCGCGACCTGCGCGGTCAGGTTCGATGCTTCGGCAACGGCGAGTAGCGTCACGCCGAGCCCGCCGATCTCCTGCTCGATGATGCCGGCGGGCCGGTCGTACACGTAGTCGACGAGCCGGTGCGCGTCCTCGCGCGAGACGGCGCACGACTGCGCGAGTTCGTTCGCCTCTTCGAGCATGCGGAACCCGCGCTGCTCGATCGTGAATGCGTCCTCGCTGCGGAAGCATGTCCGCATCCACTGCCAGACGCGGCGCTGCAGATCGGTGATCGTGGTCATCGTTTGCCCTCGGGTTGATCGGACTGGAACTGATACGCGGGACGCGAGCGCATGCGCGCGCGATGCTGACGGCGGATCTCGCGCTCTTCCTCGCGCACCTTCCCGCCCTGAAAGAAAATCACGAGCCGGCAGCCCCATGATCGATGCGGCAGCGGGTGATCTTCATCGCCGAGCGGACCGCATGCCGGGCAACTGAGCCGCGAGGGCGGCGGACGCGGCGGCGGCGGCGGCTTCGGACGCACGGGCGGCTGCTCGATCGCCTCGGTCCATGAGATCGACTGCGGCGTGCGCTCTATCTCGACGACCTCCGGCTCGAACGGCTCGCCCTTGATCCACTCCCGCGACGTCGACGGCGTCAGCAGTTGCAAGCCTTCCGGGTTCAGCAGATGCAGTCGCTCGATCTCCTGCCGCTGATTCTCGACGCGCACGAGCAGCGCGTCGCGCTCCCGAATGACTTCGCCGAGGCGCAGTCGCAGCGACCCTCCCTGCGCCTGCAGTTCGTTGATCCGGTGCAGCAGGTTGTCGACGCGCTCGCGTTCCTGATGGTTCACGTCGCGCCCTTCTCGTGCTCTTGCGTCAGCGCGAGCGGAGGATGCCGGCATTCCACCGTGCCGAAGTGAACGCGCGTCGCCTCGAACGCGTAGCGCGCGTCGCCCGTGCGGTCGGCGATGCGGCACAGTTCCTCGGCGCGCATGCATCGGCAGACGTAGTGCGTGCAATCCATGTTGCTACCTCATGAGGCGCGCCGCGCGTCCCTCCGCGCGCGGCGCGCCGACCGGTCAATGCGTCTTGCCCTTCGCCTTTTTCGCCGGCGTCTTGCGCGCCGCGCGCTTCGCCTGCGCGCGCGTCTCGGGACCAACCGCGTCGTCGCCGGCGTGCTCGGCGGGATCGCGCGCGGTCTGCGCGTCGTCGCCCTCGGCGTGCTGCATCGGCAGTTCCGGCTCGTCGTCGCCCTTCTTCGGCGCGGCCTTCTCCGGCTTCGGCTCGCGCAGCGTGATCTCGACCGAGATCTCGGCGTCCATGTGACGACGAAGCTTGTTCACGTCGACGTCGTCCTGCGCCGTCGAGACCGTGAAGTAACAGGCGGTCAGTCCGCCGACCTGATACTCGAATTCGAACTTCCCGATCTTCGCCTCGGTGATCTCGATCGGCTTCACCGACTCGGACATGAACGAGATCACGAGATCAGCTTCGAGCTTCTCCGTGTACTTGCCGGCGGCGACTTTCTTCCACGCCGGCGCCGCAGGGTTGCCGCCGCTGCGCGTCTCATAGACCGAATTCCAGAAGCCTTGACCGACGAGGCGGTCGAGTTCGGCCTTCGTCAGTAGCAGCCCGGCGATCGAGAAGTCGAGCGCGGGCACGTTCTCGGTGCCGTGCTTCTCGCGTCGATTGTTGATCGACGGTCCGAGGTTGCACGGCCGCTTGTCGAGTTCGATCGGTTTCATGAACGGAGATCTCCTGCGCTCGCCTCGGTGTCCGCAGTGAGCGGGAGCGCCGCCGTCCGCTGCGGTCTGTGATTGATCTCGGCGCGTCGCTTGATCTCCGCGCGCGCGTCGTGTTGGAAGTAACGCGCCGTCTCTGCAGCGCGCCGGCGACAGCCGAGCATCATTCCGTCGGTGCGCCCGCCGCGCGCCTCCTGATCGCACAGTTCGTCGAGCAGCATTCGCAGCGCCTCGGCGAAGTTCGGATGCGAGCGGAGCAGGTACTGCAGGATCTCGTCGCCGTCGGAGCGGAAGCGCAGATCGAGCGCGTCCTTCGCCTCGGCGACTGCCATCGATCGCCAGTAGTCGCGAGCGTGATCGCGCGCCGGTGCCCGTTCCGACTCTGCGCTCGGCGCGCGCGCGTTGCCGCGATCGTCCTTCGGCCGAAGGTCGCTCGGCTTCGGGAACGTGCGCCCGACCTTGCGCCAGCGTGCGCGCGCGGCTTCGACCGTCTCGATCGACAGATCGCGGAGCGCAGTCCAATAACCGAGGATCAGCGCGTCGTCGTAGCGCTTCGCCGGGAAGTTCCAGAACTTCGCCTCGGCCGCGAGCATCGCCTTAAACCGATCCTGATCGGCCGGCGTCATGACAGCTTCACGCGCGAGCCGACGGCGTCGATCGCCGCGTGCGCTTCCTCGGTCTCATCCGGCGGGATCTCGATCGCGTGCTGCCACGGACCGCGCGGGAACTCGAAGAACTTCGACGGGCTCGGGACGTACTTCGCCCGGGCGCCGGTGTTGCCGATCGCCTCCTGCAGCTTGCGGAACTGCACGGTCTGCTCGATCAGGAACTCGGCGGTCGCGAGCCCGTTGTCGACGATCATCACCGCATTGCGACCGGCGTTCTGCCAGTGCGCCGGGTTGTGCGGGTTCTTCGGGTACTCGGCGCGCAGCCGCTCGACGAGTTCGTGCTGCTCATCCGGGCCGAGCGGCTCGCGCGCGCCCGCGTGTATCTCTCCTTCCTTCCTTCCTTCCTGAAGATCCTTCCTTCCTTCCGGTCCTTCCGATCCCCGCGCATGGTCGCGCGAGCCCTCGGCGTCGGTTCGACGTTCGTTCGTCGAGCCGCTCGACGAATCACCGGGCGGCTTTCGACGACGGCTCGACGAAGGCGGCGGCGGATAATTGGATTTCCTCGGCCGATCAATGCTTTGGTGATTCTGCCAGCCGGTCAGTTGATAAAGCGCGCCGTGATCGTCGTCCGAGTACAGGATCGCGAGCCCCTGCGCCTCGACTTGGCGAAGCCAGTCGCCCACGTCGGCCGCTGTACAGTCATCACCGCCGAAGATCGCGGCCTTCAGGCGGCGCGCGTCGGCGCTGCCTCGACCGTCGTCGTCCGCTTGCGTGATGAGCCCGACGAATAGCAGCCGGGCGGAATGAGACAGGTTCATGACCTGCGCCGAGAGCCAGATCTCCGGCTTGATCGTGCGGATGCGTGCCAAATGCGCTCCCCAAAAGCGTGCCCAATGTGCAGAGAACCCCGGCCGGCGTGTCGATTGGGCGCCGACTTGCCGCCGCCTGCGTATGCCTACGAAGGACGCCGTCGCCGGCCGGGACTGCGCAAGGTACGCGCCTACGCGTAATTGCTGCAAGACGTTTACTCGCATGGTCGGCGCGTGCTATTCGCGCGAGCCCGCCGGCACGTCGTCGCGCTCGGCGTTCGGGTTGCTGTCGCCCTGCAGCGCCGAATGCGAGAGCAGCAGCGCCGAGGCATGGATCTGCCGGAGCGTGTCGAGCTTCTCCCATTCCTCGGGCGCGAACGCCGTCGGAACGAGCGTCTCCTGCGCGATCGCAGCGAGCCCCCATGTCAGCCGCTCGATCTCCGATGCGCCGAGCCGCAGCACACTGACGAGCGTCTCGTTTCCCCGGTGACGCGCGCAGATCTCGGCCGCCTCTTCGAGCGTTTCGATATTGTCGAGCAGGCCGCGACCGACGAGACCGATCGCGACGTACCCCTCGATATCCTGCCGGCGAAAGCGCTTCGCCTCTTCCGGATCTCTCGCGCGGCGCCGGTGCAGTTCGGCGCCGGGCGGGAGCGCGTCTCGAATTGCTGTCTCGATCGGGATCCCCGGCTTCAGCGTGATCCCAGTCAGCGGCGCACGCGTGCCGTCGGGATAGTGAACCTCGCAGAAGTCGAGCCCGATCAATCGCAGCGGCAAGCCGTCGACGATGAACTCGGTCGGTATCTCATCGGTCATGTTGCTTCCTCGGCCTTCGGTTTCTTCGGATGCTTCTCTTCGTGCCATCGCATGAACGGCTCCCATGCCGGATGCGTCTCGGCGATCGGCTGCCGGGCGAGCGGCTCGCCGTCGGCGCGCAGGAAGAGCGGCCCGAAGTACGGCGAGAACTCCCACCGCCAGAGCTTCCCGTTCCGGTCGCGCCCCTCGCCCGTCTCTCGACGCCCGCAGCAGCCGCAGAGCACTACAGCGCCCCGACCCTGCGCGCGTACTCGATCAGCCCCCGGAGCGCGTACGGATCGAACGCAACGGCATGATTCCGGTGATCGTTGACGGCGACGTTCACATGCCAGCCGTCGAACGAGACATAGACGCCGTCGCCGACGTGCTCGGGCGGCGCCGGCGGGCGCGGAATGACGTCGACCTGCGGCTCGACCTCGACGCCGGCGGCCGCTTCCTCGGCGGCGCGCTCGTGCTCCGGGTCGGAGATCGGCGGATCCCCGGGCATCACTTCGTCACCCCTCGCCATATGTAATCCCCCTTGTCCTCAACGATCGCGGGCTCATCGTCCACGCACACGCACGGCACGCCGACGGCCGGCTCGGCGATCGGCCGCCAGAAGTTGCGCGCCTTCCCGCTCGGCGCGTGGTTGTCCTCAAGCCATCCGGAGATCTCGAACATCGCGAGGATCGCGCGCGCGTCGTTCGAGTTCACACGCGAGACGACACCGGTCCGCATGTCGGCGTGCGAAATGCTGATGTGATACTCGGGCCGCTGCTCTCGGCCTTCCTCTCGGACGACCTCGATCGCCGAGACGACCTGTATCGACGTGCGTCGGTGATACCAGCGACCGACGTCGTACGCTTCGCGTGCGAGGTTCGAGCGCACCGGCCAGCGGTCCCACTCCGAGAGGTTCTTCGGCTTGAGCGCGTGAAGGATCTTCGTCGTCATGATGGTGCCCCTGCCGGCGGTTCGTCGGGCAGATCGCCCGTCCGAGCTTCCGGCGCTTTCTTCAGGATCCACGCGACCGCGTTCCGGTAGAACTTCAACTCGCGCGAGTCTCGCTCCGACGGCGTGTCGCACAGAAGTCGACGATCGATCAGCAGTTCGGCGATCCGGTGCACGGTCGCAATGCATAGCGACGCGGTCTCGGTCGACACCGTATGCGAGATCCGCATCGCCTGCGCGCCAGCGAGCAGCGTCTTTCCCATCGCGACCGTATCCACGACAGCGGAACCGTCCGCGCGCAGCACGTCGACGAGTTGAAACACTTTCCCGAGCGCGTCGTGCGCGACGGCGTCCGGGTCGATCGGCGGTGGGCTTGAGCGCGAGATCTCTTCCTGCTCTCGCGCCTCTTCCTCTGGATCGACGGGCGGTCGCAGGTCGGCCGGCAACGGGAAGCCTCGCCCGCGCTTGCGGTGTCGCTCGAAGCCTTCGCGCACGACGTCGAGCGGGAGATCTTTCAACGCGTCCCAGTAGTCGCGCAGCAGATCATCGTCGAGCGTGCGGTTCCTCGGTCGACGGAACCTGAACGCTTCGACGAGCAACTCGGTAAACGCGTTCCGATCGTCCTCGGTCACGTGTCCTCGCAGCGGCCGCACGTCGTCGCGCCGGCGCTGTTCAACTGCCCGCACTTGCCGCACTTCCACGAGCCATCCGGGCCGACGTCGACGATCACCGGCTCGCGCTTGTGCTCGATCTGCTGCGCCGGCGGCGCGGCGAGCAGCGGCTCGCCCACGCTCGCGCGGTACCAGTCGTCGCCGTGATCGCCGGGAACCTGCATCGTGATCGTCACCGTGCGCGACCTGCCGCCCGGGCGGTTGCGCCGCTGCGCGCCGTACGGACCGTCGGCGACGTACTGCCGGTCGGTGTCCCTGATGTTCAGGGTTACGTCGTTTATCTGCCGCGTCTCGATCTGCGCGGCCGAGATCCGCAGCAGCGCCGCGACCTGCGCGCGATCGATGCCGCCTCGATATCGACTCGTCATTGAACCTCCGACGGCGCGAGCGGGCGCCGATGCATCCACGGCTGCGAGAAGCACTCTTCGAGGAACGCCTCGACGGTGCGATCGCCACGACGGAGGAAGGCGTACGTCTCAGGCGTCGCGCCGCCGACCCATGCCATCGTCCGAAACGACTTGTCGAGCTTCGGGATCGCGATCTCTGGCGCTTCCTTCGTCGTGAGCTTGTGCCATGACTTCTTGTCGCGGCCGTTGAACGGATCCTGATCCGGTCCCTCGGCATACCACCGGTGCCGATAGACGCAGACCGTGCCGCCGTTCTCCGCGACCTCGGCGTGCGCGAGCATGTCGCCTTGCACGTCTGCGAGGCGGATCGGGAAGAACCATAGCGCGACGCTCGTCGGTCCGAGGACGATCATCGCTTCGCCCTCCGCGCCGAGCGGCGCCGCGCGCGCTGCCTCGCCTGTTGCTGCTCGACGAGTTCGCGCATCGTGCCGGGCGGAAGCGCCGCGATGATGCCGTCGCAGAGCATGCGGCGGGCGACGTCCTCGGGCGTGTCGCCGTGCATGCCGCGCTTCAGCAGGAAGTCGAGATAGATCGGGATCATCGGCCCGACGAGCACCGTCACGCGGACGCGTTTCTTCGCCATTAGAAAACCCTCTTCGCAACTTCCGGCGACATGAGTCCGAGTCTCACAAGTTCCGCCTTGTGCTCGGCCTGCCTCGTGATCCGGACGAATCGGTTTATCTCTTCGATCTTCTTCTCGCACTTGCGACGGAACGCGGCGCCTTCGTTCGACCCGAGCCAGTAGATCAGGCACTCGGCGACCTCGGCGGCGTCGTTCGAGATCCTCGGATACCGGCGCAGTTCAGTGCCGCCGCCGAACGCCGGACCCGAGTCCGCCGGCTTCGCGAGCAGATGCTCGATCGTCGTATATCCGCCGTTCAGGAAGTGATGCCGCGTGTTCTGCTGCGACCACGCCATGACGAACGCCGCCTCGCAGCCGACGCGAGCGTCGCGCACGAGCGCCTCGGCATCGCTGGCGAAGCATCGGCCGATGTTCGTCCCGAGCCAGCACACAATCCGCGCGCAGATCTCGCTGTCGTACTTGCGGATCCAGCCGCGCCGGCGATGCCGGAGCATGATCCGATGCAGGTTCTCGTTCGGCACGTTCTCCGGCCAGTCCTTCGGCGGCGCGAGCATGAAGGCTTGCCACTCGTCGGCGTACACGTGTTCGCCCACGTGACCGACACGCGGGTACGGCGCCGGCGGGCGATGCTCGAACCATCCGAGCTTGTGCAAGTGTTCTTCGAGTTCGGGATCTTCCATCATCGATCGATCTCCCATCGGCAGCACCAGCCGACGAAGAGCGTCACGCGGCTGCCCTTCGGCGCGTGCGCTTTCCTGAACCAGTCGAAGAGCGCGGCCGATGACTCGAACCCGTCCATCTGCGCGAAGTCCTCAAGGCTACTGCCGCGCAGCGGCGCGCCCGAGACGCGGATCGTGCTGTCGCGGAAGTTGATCGAGACGGGAAGGCATGCCGTGCACGTGACGACGCGCAGCAGCCGACACGACTTCGTCCGCATGCCGGTATACAGCGTCAGCCGCTGTCCCTTGTGCGGACGCCGCAGATCCTTGCGCTCGGCGCGGATCGTCTGCCGCTTCTCGCCGCGCTCGACGGCGTCGGCGAATTGCTTCGAGAAGTTCAGCACGAAGTAACCGCTCATGCGCCTAACTCCGAGTTCAGGAAGTCGCGCGCCTCGGTCGGATTCATCGCCAGCAGCATCTGCGCGCGGACGAGCGGCCAGTGCCGAGGATGAAGGACGATCGCCATAGATCCCGGCGCGTGCGTCAGCGGCAGCGCCGCGCTTAGATCCATCTGCAGCACGAGCGGCTCGTCGGGATTGCGGCCGAACCGTTCGAGTAACCATCGGTCCATGTCGAGACGGAACGCCGGCGACACCGTGACGTCGCGCGAGAGCTTGAGCCGTGGCGGATCCGGAACGAGTTCGCTCGTATGGATCGGCATCCCGCGAAAGCGCGCGACGACGCTCACGAGCCCAACTCCGTGAAGCCCGGGATCTTCCGCAGATCCTCGATCGCATGGTCGTTGCTCTTCACCGCGAGCACGTCGTCGATCGTGTCGTCGTCGTAGTCGGTCACGCGCAGCCGCGCGACTTCGAGATCGAGGATCTTCCGTCCTTCGATGAGCCTCGGCGGTACGTCGTGCAGCGTCGTGACGTCGAGCATCGTCGGCACTTCGTAGCGCAGCAGCGTGCCGGCGCGCATCTGCTCTGGCGCGAGTTGCAGATGCCCGAGCAGGCGGCCGGCGTCGCAGCAGCAGCGGACCTCTAGTCGCGGGAGCGGCTCGCCCGCGACGAGATCTGCGAGAGCGTCGTCGAGCGGCGCCGGCGCGGGTACCAGTACAGCGGGCGGACCTTCGCGCCCTTCGGGATCTCGTCGCTCGGCCATCGTGTGCATTGCAGGTTCCATCGCTGCGGGTTGTTCCGATTCTGTTTCGCTGCGTCGACCCGGTACGCCGAGCCCGGGCCGCGTCTCGTCTGCGTCCGGATGAACTCGCCCGGCTTTACCCCGGGATCCCCGACGTCGACGTCGTAGAAAATTCGACATGGCGTGAACGGCGGCCGCAAGCGCACGACTAGAACGCGGGCGCATCGGGATCGCCGGCGCCCTCGTCATCGTCGTCCGAGAACGCCGCCTCGAATTCCTCCGGCGTTGAGCCGGAGAGGATGAACTCGCGATCGTCTTTCGACAGACCCGGGAACGCGTCCTGTATCAGCGGCGCGTCGCGTCCCTGTCGCTCCCATCGATCGAGCGCGTCCTCGTCGACGTCGATCTCGCGTTCGTGCCATTGCCCCGTGAGCAGGGACTGCCGTCGGATCCGCATGCTAGTTGCTCCGTCGTTTGAACTGCGCATCGTGGTGCGCCGCGAACTTGATCGCCGTCTGCAGATGCAGGTCGAGCAGCCGTGCGCGCATCGCGTCGTCGCACTTGTGCCCGGATAGCCAGATGCCGACGAGTTCCGCCAGCACGGCCCCTTGAATCTCCGGCGGCTTGCCGGCGAGGATCTGCCCGCACGCGTGCGCGAGCGCCTCGCAGAGCGGATCGACCGGGGCCGCGTCTGGCGAACTCACGTCAGCGCCCCGTCGTCTTGGGCAGCTTCTCGCACCACACGCGCACGCCCTCGCCGATCACCGCTCGGGCTTCGTCGACGTTCTTCAGCGCGCGCACGGTGTCGCCGATCTTCTGCAGGTCCGGCGTCTGATACGCGGCCGAGATCTTCGCCGGGTCCGTGACCTCGAACTTCCACGTATCCACGAGCGCGATCCCGGCGGCCTTCGGCGGCGCTGATGCGATCACCGGCGCGGCGACGGTCGACGCCTGTCGCTGCAGGAGTTCGGCTTTCTCCGTCTTGCCGGAAGCTTCAGCTTTCTGCGCCTGCTTTTCGAGCCGCTCGCGTTCCTTCCTCGCGCGCTCGTCGGCTTCGGCCTGCTGGCGCCGGCGCTCCTGTTCCTTGCGGTCGGCGTGCTCGCCCATGATCCGGCGGACGTGCGCCTTCGCGTTCGTGAGCGCCGACTTCATCGGATTGAAGAGCGCATTCGTCGCGGTCAACGCCGCGTTGAGCGGCTTCGTGATCGAGGTTCGCTTCCCCTCGACGAACTTCTCGGCGTCAGCGATCGCCGTCAAGAACGACGCCGCAGTGTCGTACTCGGCGTCGGTCGTGCACGTGAGCGCGAGCGCCTGCGTCGAGACGTCCGTCGATTTCTTCTGCGCCTCGACGACGTCGTCGTCCTGCGGCGTTGCCGGCGCGAGCGCCTTCGTCTTGCTGTTCTTCTTTGCTGCTGCCATCGATCAAACTCCTGCCATGTTGAACCATCGGGCCATCTTCAGAGCGGCGTCGAAGTACGCGAAGTCGGTCGTCTCTTCGAGGATCTTCGACTCGTAACTGCCGTCCTCTTTCAGTCGAACGACGCGCCGGCGTAGCTTCGTGTCGCCGTGCGCGTGCTTGTATGCAGCGGTCTGCGGTCCCACCGTGCGCGGGATCGCGCTCGTCGCTTTGATGTCGATCAGCCAGAGTTTCCCCCGGATCCTGACGAGCGCATCGAGGCGCCCGGCGTACTTGTGCGATCGCGATACGACGATGATCTCGGACGCGACGACGACGCCCTTCAGGTCCGCGAGGAACTTCCGCCAGCCGTCGACGAACGGCCGCAGGTTCGCATCGAGCGCGTCGTAATCCAGTTGCCCGAGGTTGTCCAAGTGACACGCCTCGTGCACGTGCGTACCGAACTCGGCCGCCGCGCGCAGCACTTCCCGCGCGACGGTCCACGTCTTTCCCTCGCGCAGCATCGACCATATCTGCATCAGGTCGCAGATCTCCGAGACGCTCGGGTACCGCTCGCCGTCGACGCGGTACGTGTGCGTCGCCTCGTCGAACTCGACGGCCGCCGGGATCACGCGATGACCTCGACATCGTCGGCGCGGACGCGGCTCATATGCGCCGCGCAGCCGCACGACGGGCAGCCGTCGAACTTCAGATGCAGACCGGTGCCGCTCGGCGTGTTCTTCACCGTGGCGAGCGAGCCCGCCGGCATGGTGACGACGCCATTCGTAAGCGACCGCGTCGTGCGGACGCGCTTCCCGTACCAGTCGCGCACGCGCTTGTGCCCGGGCGGCGGCGTGAGCGAGATCCGTTCGCCGCCGATCACGCCTTCTCCCCGGGCGCGATGACGCGCGTATGAAACCGGTCGCTGTCCATCTGCCGCAGCAGCCCGCGCTCGACCTTCTCGGCCTTGCGTTCGTAGTCACACGGGATCGACTTCACGACCTCGCCCGTCGCGGTCTCGACGACCTCGACTCGCCACTGCGCAGAGACGGCGCTCATGATCTCCCCCTCGGCTTGCGCTTCTCGATCGGCTGCAACTGCACACGTGCGCGCAGGTCGGCGTTTTCGAGCATGACCTTTGAGCAAGCAAGGCAGAGGCTCATCGAGCCGCGCAGTCCGTCCTCGCCGGGCTTGATCTCGACCGCGAGGAAGTCCGGCGGCGACTCGCAGCGCTCGACCCGGTTCACCTTCCCGCCCATGACGAACGGCTGATATATCCGGCGCTCGGCCTGACAGCGCTTGAAGTCGGGCGGCCTGAGATCCGCCTTCGTGAGTTTCTTCTTCGCGCTCATCGCAGGAACGTGCACCGCACGCCCTCGCGCTGATACAGGTCCGCCTGCGTCGATGCCAGATGCGTGCCCTCGGGTATCACGTGGTCGACGCCGCCGTGCTTGAACGAGAACGCGCGCTCGGTGATGCCGGCCGACCATATCCAGATCTCGCCCTGCGCATCGCAGAGATCGAAGCCGTCGATCGCCGCCTCGCTCATCGGGATCACGTAGTACGGACCGAGTCGCTGGCACTTCGAGAGATCGATCGCCTCGCCGGCGTCGAGCTTTCGCTTCATCGCGAGATTGAGCATCTATCGTTCCTTCCTGTTGTCCGGGATCGTCGCCCCGTAGTGACGTCGGAGATTGTCGTTCGCCATCTGCACGAGATCGGCGCGCTTGAACGTCAGATGCAGCGACGTCGAGTAGCACCGCGCGTGCAGGAATTCGTTCTCGCATTCGGTCGCGCGCTCGCCTTTCTTCCGATCGGTCCGCGTCTTGCCGACGAGATCCGCGAAGTCGCCGCCCATGTCCGGCGGCCGCTTGCCGGCGAGAACGTGCATCACGCGATCGAGATCGCGCACGAGCGCCTGCGCGTTGCCGTAATGGTTCCAGCCCCACCAGCCCGAGAACGCGTTCGGCCAGATCACGCGCTTGCCGAACCCGAACGCCGAGTTACTGACGAGCTTCGCCTTCGGCAGCGACTCGAACACGTTCACGATCGAGCGCGTGAAGATCTGATCGAGGTTCGACGCGGCCGTAAGGAACGTCGCCGTCGCGTTGTCGACGGTAAACGGCGGCGTCTTGTCGCCGCCCATCTGCTCGCGGAATTCCTTCATGCCCTGCGCGTCGAGCAGCGAGCGCAAGCCGGTGCGCTTCTGCAGATCGAGCCACGCGCACGAGTCGATGCGCAGCCGCGCCTCTTCCATGATCGCGGCGAGTCGACCCTCGGCCGATGCGGGCGACCAGCCGAACCCGCGCAGGTCGAGAGACCCGAGGAATCCGGCGTGATCGTCCGTCGGCGCCGCCCTGCACGCGGCTTCCTCGGCCTGCAGCAGAAGGCGCATCGCCTGCTCGGTCAACTGCAGCGCGAGATCGCGCTGCTCGCAGACCTGCTCGATCGTCTCGCGGATCGCAGGCACTTGCCCCGAGGTTGCTTCCTCGACGTCAACGGCAGCCGCGTTCATTCGGCCACCACTCGCACGCCGGCGATCGACGGGTTCATGCGATCGCCACCGGGCGCGCCCTTGTGCTTGATCCACGGGCCGGGAGGATCTCCCTTGCCGTCCCATGCCATGAGCCCCCGCAATGCTTCCGGCCCGGGCGGATAGCAATAGCGCGAGTCGTAGCCGAAGCGCCCGATCCCGACGAAGAGACCGACCGTAAATGCCATCCGCTGCAGACCGATGACGCGGCCATCCGGAAGTGTGCGGACGGCATCGTATCCGTTCGCCGCCGCCTCGGCTTCCTGCGGTGTCATCTTCACGCGCGGCCGCTCCGTTCATGCTCGGGCGCCGCCTGCGGAACGCCCATCGTCGGACGGATCCCGGTCGCGCTCTCGATGATGTCCGCGCAGCAGTCGCTCGCGAGTTGCAGGAACTGATGCCTGCGCTCGCGCGCGCGCGGCGTGCCGTCACAGACGAGGCGCATCGCGATAGACCCGATCTGCGCGACCTTCCCGCGTTCGAGTTCGTACGTCGCGACCCACTGCTCGCCCTCGACGCGCATCTTCAGCCGGCCGATCTCGACGGTCCCCGTCACGACTGCCGCCGCTCGATGTCGACGAGTTCCTGCTCGACCTTCGCGACGTCCTTCAGCGCGACGTCATCGAGCGAGCCGAGTTCGAAGCGCGCGGCGAACTCCGTCTCTGGATAGCCGATGCGGTCGAGCCGCTGCCGCCAGTCGACGACCGGCACCGTCGCGCCCTGCTGCCCGCCGGCGTTCTGCGCCGCCGCCTTCGCCGCCTGCGCGCCGGCGCTGCCCTTGCGTTCAGCCGACTTGCCCGTCGTCGCCTGCGGCTTCGTCGTCGCCGGACGCCCGCCGCTCTGCTGCTGACTCGGCGCGCCGGCGTTGCCAGCGTCACCGGCAGGCGGCTCGCCGCGCAATTCCTCTTCGAGTTCTTCGAGATCCTGCGAGAACATATCGGACACCGCGAGCGCGGTCAGCGTGAAGTCGATCAGCGCGCGCTTCTTCGCCATCTTCAGAACGGTATTCGCCTGATCGCTCGGCTCGGTGCGGACCTGATGAAGCGCGAACGGCTCGCCGTTGTTCGGCGTGATCCACTTCAAGCGCCGGCGATCGCGGTCGGTCTCGTCGAACTCCTGCTGACACGTCGCCTTGCGCCACTTGTATTTGCTTTCGCTCGACGAGCACTCGCCGATTCCCTCGCCGAGATCCGTTCCGCTCGGCCCGTGAATACCCTTCACGACGACGCGATATCGAACCTCGTCGTCGTTGCTCAGATCCTCGACCGAGAGCGTCGTCGCGATCCGGAACGTCGAGAGCAGAACCTCGGCGCCGGGCTTGAGCAATGTCGGTTTGTCGCCCGTGCCCGGGATCACGCCGTAATGCTTGCCCTTTTCCATGACGCCGCCCATCACCTGACGCACGGTGTCGCGGTTCTTCAATACCTGATCGCGCGACAGCATCGGCGCGCGGCTGCCGACGGTCGTCAGTTCTTTTGACTCGCTCATGTCTTTGCCTTCCTTCGGTTCAGTTTCTGAAATGCCTTGACCATCGCATCGCGCGACGCGAATACGGGCGCGTCCATCTTCAAGCGCTTGTGATCGTAGAAGCCGAGACGTTCTGCGATCCGCATCATCTGATTAGCGCGACCGCTCTTTTCGAGAAGGACCATCGCGCCGGCGCAGTGCTGTTCCTCGGCGCCCGGGATATGGCGATAGCCTTCGTCGTGCATGTCCTCGCCGCGTTCCTCGATCGCCGCATAGTCGACCGTCCCGTGACAGGAGAACGTCTGATCGCGATCGAAGAGCGCCGACAGGATCTCGCGCACGCGCGCGACCGTCAGCGGGAACGTGCGATCGGTGCGGAACGGACACGTCTTGCAAGGCGTCACGAGATCGAACTTCATCGCTTCGCCCCGTTGATCTGTTGCATCACGAGGCGCCACTCGCGCAGCGTCACCGGGTACAGCGAGACGCGCGGCTTCGCGAGCGTCGACGAGATCCGCTCGATCACGCGCTCGGGCGTGTCGAGGATCTCTTCGCGATCCTGCGTGCGGTACGCCTCGACGATGTAGTCGCCGACCTTCTCGATATCCGCGACGCCGCCGCCGAGCCCGCCGACCTGCCAGCCGACGCCCTTCCCGAGATAGCCGTCGTCGATGTCGAGATCGCCGTCGAGCACGGCGTCGATCTCGCGCTGCCGGCAGCAGAACCGCCGCGCCGCCTGACGGATCGTCGGATACTGATCGCCCGAGCCGCGCGCGGCGGCGCGCTCGGTCCATCCTGCGGCCCAGTCGAACAACTCCTGCGGCGTCGGGACGTGCTTCCTCATCCCTGCCCCCTTCGCACGAGCCGCAGTTCGGCGACGTTCCAGAACTTCATTCCGTGCAGATCCTCGGCCGTGACGATCGCGCCCTCGGCGATGTCCGGCGCGAGCCGCTGCACGACGGCGGTCCGGTTGTTCACGCGACCCGGGGCGCAGCGTCCCGGGCTCACGCCCTTGCGCAGCGCGACGACGTCGCCCGGGCGGATCTCGGCTCGCTTGCTCATGACCTCGTCCCTCCGTGTCCGGTCCAGCGTCCGCCGCAGCGCAGCCCGAACTCGGGCCGGTCGGTCGCAATCTCCGCGCCCTCGGCGTGCTCGATCTCGTGTTCGAGGATCGCGAGGATCTCCGCGCGCGAGCGCGTGCCGGCTGCCGTGCGCGTGCCGACGACGATCTCGCGCTTCTCGTAATCGCAGCGGCCCGGGACCATGTCCGGGAAGGCGAGCGGCATTGAGGCGTCGGCGACGAACTCGCGGAACGTGACCGTGTACCCGGCGCGGCGCGCGCGCTCGATCGCGCGGCGGATGCCGGGCGATCTCGTCTGCCCCTTCATCGCTTCGCCCTCCGTGCCTTGCCCTTCGCCTCGACCTTCGGCGCCGGCGCTGGCAGGCGAGCGACGCCCGCGTGCGCGAGCAGCGCGGCGGCGACGTCCTTCGCCGAGCAGATCTCGTGCAGCGTCAGCGCGGCCGCGTGCAGCGCGTCGCAGATCCGGTCGATCTTCTCGTGAAGTTCCGGCGTGTGATCGAGCACGACGTCGCAGTCGTCCATGCGGCGCAGGGTTCCGGGCTTGTACGTCGGCGGTTTGCCGTCGAAGTGATCGGCCTTCGCGACCTCGCGTCGATCGTAGATCCGACCGCTCACTCGATAGCCGAGCGCATACGAGACGATGACGCAGAGCTTGCGCTGCGAGTGATGATCGCCGACGTCGCTCTCTAGGAAGAACGTCTCGCGCTCGACGTCGTGCACGCGCTGTCGGTCCCTCGTGTCGTCGTCTGCATCGCGGCGATCGCGCGCGATCAGCTTCGTTTCGAGAATGATTACCGGCTCAGCCCGCGCGCGCAGCACGTGCTCGCGGTACTCCTGCATCCGCTTCTCGAACTTCTCGACGACCTGCGTCTGCCGCTCGTCCCGCACAACGGGCTGACCGCCGAGCGCGGCCGGCACGTACGCCGGCAACTTGATGACGAAGTACGTCGTCCCGCCGGTGATCTCGACATAGATCGATTGCGGCGTGACCATGTCCGCGCCGTCCTCGGCGACGGTTCGCATCTGAATACGGCGGATCTGTTTCATCGCTTCACCTTGCGCGACGGCAGCACCGACGCGCGGCGCTCGGCGAGCAGCCCCGCCGAGTGATACCCGAGGAAGTCGTGCCGCCACTGGAACACGTTCACCGTGTCGCGCGGCAGTTCGAGGATCGAACCCGGAACGCGCGGCACCTTGCATTGATTCGCCCAGTAGATCGCGCGGCCCGCGCACTGCGGCGCCGTCGTACCCGGCTCGGCGTATGTCGCGCCGTGCTTCGCCATGTGCAGATGACACGGCATGCGCTGCTCTTGATCGGCGATCAATACGAACTCGTCGGGCGTGAACCCGCCGAGCCAGCCCGCCGGCGCGACGCGGCGGAACGGGCACTCGCGACACGGCTTGTCGTGCTGCCTCACGGCTGCGCCCTCCGTGCGTCCTCGATCCATCGCCACGCCGCGCGACGGTTGCGCAGCCGGCGGATCCATTCGACGAGGCTCACCGATGCGCGCTCGCGTCGACGCCGGCCGAGTCGAGATCCCCGATCGTTCCGGTCTCGGGCAGCGGCTCGGCGCCGGCGACGCGGCGAATCCCGTTGATCGTGTCGAACCACGCGCGCCCGATCGGGTCGATCTGCTCGAACACTTCGCGCCATATCGGCGTGCCGTACACGATCAGACTCTTCCCGTTCGGCAGCAGCCAGCGCTCGACGAGGATCCCGTTCGCCTTGTCCGTGACCTGCTCCATGCACCGGCCGCCTAGCCCGATGATCGCGTCGAGCGCCGGGCGCAGAGCGTCCTGTGATTCGCGCACCTTGTTACGCGAGCGGTTCGGATGGTTCGCCATGTCGTCTCTCCTGCCCCAGTGAACGGCCGAGGCGCGCCGATGAATTCGTGTCAGTCCGGGATCGTCGCGACGATGTCCGCGATCACCGCGTCGAGCAGGTCGAGCGCGCGCTGCTCGACGTCCTCGCTGTCGTCCATCGTCTTACGCGCGTTCGTGATGATCGACGCCGTCGCCGAGATCAGGTCGCGCAGCGCGAGCCCGTGATGCGAGTCGCCCGAGATCTTCGTCAGCCGCCCGGCGTGCTGCGAGCGGATCCCGAACGTCAGCAGGTACACGGCATCGAGGCGGACCGGCTGCGGATCGCTGGCGTACGGATCCGCCGGCGTCGCGAGGCGCACGATCTCGGCGAGGCGCGTTTCGAGTTCGCGCTTCTCGACCCGCAGGCGACCGTTGTCCGCCTGCAGTTTCGCCGCCGTGTCTGCGTTGAGCCTCGCGAGCATTCGATACCTCTCGACCGCTGATTGCTTCGCCATGTCAGTAGTACGGCGGCGCCTCGCCGCGCGTGTCGCACAGGCGGTCGAGTTGCTCGCCGCCTGTCACGTGCTGTTCCTCGGGCTCGTACGCGTTGCCGGCGCGCAGGTAGCGATACCGCTCGGCGTCGCGGATCACCGCGAGCAGCAGGTCGGCGGCGCGGCCGTCGATGCCCGGGACCGTGGCGGCCTGCAGCGCGAGCGTCAGGCGTTCGAGCGCGTCGCGGCGCAGACCGCACCGCAGACACGCCGCGATCTCGCGGGCGTTGTGGCAATGGCACTGCGGGCAGTGCCACGACCGGGACGCGCGCGCCTCGCGCAGATCCTCGGCGTATCCATTCGCGGCCGCCTGCACGTCCGGGGCGAGCACGTCGAGCCATTCGACGGTGCACGCGGCGCGCTCTTCCGGCGTGTCGCACAGAGCGAGGATCGCCTGCCCGGGCCAGTCGAGCACGGGCTCGTCGAACGCCGCGATCGTGCCGCGCTGATCGGAGCCGCGCCCGAGCTTGACCCATACGCGGCGGTCGTCGACGTAGCGGAAGCGCGCGCCGAGCGGCAGGCGATCGAAGAGGACGAGCATCACGACGCGATCGCCTGCAGGTAGCGCTCGCTCGCCTGCTCGAACGAGCGGACGCGGACGAACACGTTCTCGGGCGTCGCGTCGCGCAGCCGGCGCGTCTCGAACTTCAGCAGTTCGCGCGCGTGCACGATCCGAGTCACGCGCATGCAGTGCGCGTGCGCGGCGTTGTCGATCCTCGTCACCGTCTCCGGCGTGCTCACTTCGTAACCCTCCGCTCTGCTCTGTCGATCTGATTCTTAGCCAGCGCCGGGACGACTTTCTTCGCCCACAGGAGCGCGTCGGCTTCCGTGTTGTAACGCGGGCTCGCCGGACCGATGTCGCGTCCGTCGAGTTCGACTCGGAACACGAACCCGGGCAGACCATGCGGCGCCGGCTCGACGATCACGACGAGCGCCATCTGCACGCGATGCACGGTGACGCTCACGACTGCGGCCCTCCGAGATACGCCTCGATGTCCGCCTCGATCTGCTCGCCGTCGAAGTAACCATCGGCGTCCGGATCCTTCATCGCTGCCAGCACACGGCGCAGCAGCGCCTCGGCCGGATCCTTCCCGTCGAGCACGCCGGCGATGCGTTCGAGCTTCGCCGTCGGCAGGCGGCGGAACCCGGTCGCGGCGATCCGGTCGAGAAGCTTCCGACGCTTCGTCGCTTCCTCGACCTGCGCGATCCGCTCGGGCGTCGCGACTTCGATCGTCACCGGACGGAACGACTCGGCGTCGCCGACCTCGCGGCCGGTGTCCTTCCGGAACGCGCGATCGTGCGGCGTGCCGGCGAGGTTCGGAAGCGAGACGACAATCCGCGTCGCGGTCGTGCGCTTGACCGTGGCGATCTCGGCGACGACGTCGTCGCCGAACCCGGCGCGGTCGTTGACGATCACGCGATCGCCGGCTTTGAGGTTCGCGAGGTTCATCGCGGCGCCGCGCTGATGTATTCGAAGCGCCCCGCCTTCCACATGGCGGCGCGATTCTCGAAGCCGTAGCGGCGCGCGAAGATATCGATCGCGTCGCCCTCCGACGAAGCTTGCACGGTGCCGAAGAGTTCGCCCGTCTGAGCGCTGTACAACTGGAAGGTTCGCACGATCTGACTCCTGCCCCTGATCTGCCGAGGCGCGCCCGTGTCCCGTCGGGACAGGCGCAAGACTACGCGGGTCCGCGTACAGGCGTCAAACCGTTGCGCGGAACTGCGAACGTGGTCACACTTCCGCCGCCATGAAGAAAGCCAAGCGCCCCCGTACCGCAGCCCACGTCGACGAGATCATTCCCGACGTGATCCCACTAGTAAAAGCGGCTCACGAAGCCGGCACGCTGAAGGATGTCGTCTCACGTAGCTACGTGTCCGACGTCATCAACGGCCGCCGCGAGCCGGGTCCGACGCTGCTCGCGGCGATCGGTGTCGTGAAGCAATGCGTTTACGTTCGTCGTCGTCAGGCGTGATCCGAATGCCGACGACGGCGCCGAGGATCTTCAACTTCCGCGACGTGCTGAACGAGATCGGCGTTCCGCTCACGAATGAAACGAACTGGGCGGCGGGCAACATGCTGCGCAAACTCGCCGCCGACTACGGCATCGAGCCGATGCGGATCCTCGCCGACAAGACCGATCCGAATCCGACCGTCGCCGCGCAGCACTGCATCGCGCATTACCCGATGAGCTTTTATCCCGTTGCCGTCGAGCACCTTCGCGATTACTTCGAAGGCGAGAAGCGTCAAGGGAAGTTGTTCTAGTTGCCATAGGAGGCACCGTTCATGCTGATACTTACTCGCCGTGTTGGCGAAACCGTGATGATCGGTGACGAGATCACCGTTACCGTTCTCGGCGTCAAAGGGAATCAGGTCCGCGTCGGCGTCAACGCGCCGAAGTCCGTCGCGGTTCATCGGCAAGAGATCTTCGAGCGGATCCAGCGCGAGAAGGACGCCGGCGCAGAGACCGCCGACACCGCGACGGAGCGTGCGCCGTGAAGGTTCTCGGTCGCACCGGCAGCGAGAGCTATTGCTCTTTCATCGTCGAGATCTCCGTCGGCGAAATGCGGCAGATCACCGCGACGGATCCGCAGCGGATCCCGGTCGGCTGCTCGATCGACGTCGATAAGATCTTCAACTCGGTAAAGCAGATCCTCGCGGCCGAGCCGCAGACATCGGCGTATGCGAACACGCTGCACGCCCTCGCGAACACGATCGGAGATCTCGCGAAGCGCGTCGGCGAAGCCGTGCAGTTGCCGCCCCCGCCGCGCCCGCCCGGCGACACGGGTGCAATGTGAGTTGCCGTCACGATCCGTTCACGCGGAACTCGATCGTCGTCGAGACGAACTCGCTCGACGGCACGCGCCGGATCCGCTGCACGCGCTGCGGGTTGACGGCGCAGATCCGCAAAGGCGGCGACGTCCTGCCCCCGGGCAAGTTGCCGACCCGTCCCCCTCCCGACCTTCCATCACCGGAGACCACGTCATGAAGTCGACTCTCTCGATCGCGGCCGCGCTCGTCGTCGTTCTCGCCGCCGGCTGCACCGATGCCACGCGCGCGCATCTGTCCCAGTACAACGACCCGGCCGAGGTTACGTGCTACTCCGGCGGCGCCGTCATCTATCACGGCACGTCGACGGGAAAGATCCAGTCGAACGCCGAAGAGGACGGGCTGTACTTCATGGAACAGGAGCGCGGGAAGTTCGTCCGCCTGTACGCCGACTGCGTCGTCGTCGCGAAGTAGCCCCGCCGTGGCGACGCTCTTCGTGCTCGTGATCGTGTCGGTCAGCGCCAGTTACAACGCCGTCACGATTCTTCCGCAGGCGCCGGCGTTCGAATCGTTCGAGCGATGCGAGCAGATCCGCAAGGCATGGGAAGAGATCGCGCCGCGCCCGGGGCAGACGATGCGATGCGTTGAGGTTCGCTCTTTCCGTGACGGCCCATCGACAGGAGACCGCCGTGCGCCGTAATCCGAACTACGTTCCGCCGCTGCCGCGCCGGACCATCTGCCGCGACGATCGGTGCGACGTCGAGATCGCGTTCCTCACGAACCCGGAGACCGGGCGGAAGATCCCGGTCGAGACGTCGTCGATGAAGGCGGACGACCGCGAGTACGACAAGGCTCGCCACGTCTCGCACTTCACGAACTGCCCGGGCGCGAATGACTTCAGCCGGAATCGCAAGCGCGAGCCGCAGGCGGACGCGTTCGCCGAGGACGCGCGCCGCGAAATGGGCATCGACCACGACGACGACAGCATCGGGAACAAGTGATGAGCGTCGCCGATCACGTCGTCGAGAACTGCGCCGGGCAATGGATCGAGATCACGACGCTGTCGGATCCGGTCCCGCGCGAGAAGTGTTCGGTCTGCCGCGCCGTGCGCAATGCGCCGACCGAGGATGCCGAGCCTTCGACGCGCGACTTCAGCCCGGGCGAGGAAGTCAGGTACGTGCCCTATCACGCGCACGGCGACGAGGCGCACGAGGACTGCGAGATCGGCATCGTCGACAGCGTCGGCTCGATGTTCGTGTTCGTGATCTTCGACGGCAAGCGCCGGCCCGAGGCGTGCAAGCCGGACCAGTTGCGGAAGATCCGCCGATGAGCCGCGAGCCGGACACCGCGAAATGGTTCGACCGTCTCGGCTCGTGCATGAAAACCGGCTGCAGATCTCCGGCGATCGGGATCGTACGCGGTCCGCGTAATGAGTCGCTCGGCAGGTATTGCGGCAAGCACGGCGGCGCGCGCGTCGTCGCCGCGCAGCGAGAACGCGAGGCGAAGTCATGATGTCTCCCGACGTGATCGTGCTGATCGAGGAAGCGAGGATCGACGGCGGTCCCGCGCGCTGCGGCGGCGTCGTCCTCGACGGTCGCGAACTGGATAACGTGCAGGCGGTCGACGTGTACTCGGACGCCGCCGGTCTCGGCTCGCTCGTGCGCGTCAGCGTCACGCAAGAGTTCTTCCCGCGCACCGTGCACACGATGACGCGCGATCAATGGCAGCGCCTGAAACTGGCGCGCTCTCTCAACATCACGGGCAAGGTATGAAACAGATCCGCATCGGCGACGCCTCGATCCCGCTCGACTCCTACGCGGTCGGCGGGACGGCTTTCCTCGGGATCCGCGAGAGCGGCAAGAGCTACGGCGCGAAGGGAGTCGCCGAGCAACTGATCGACTACGGGATTCCGATCGTCGTATTCGACGCGATCGGCGTATGGCAGTACCTCAAGCGCTCGCGCGGCGCGGGCGGGAAGGGATACCCGGTCGTCGTCGCCGGCGGTCGGCATCCTGACTTGCCGCTCACGCCCGACAGCGCGCCGCAGATCGTGCGCTCGGCGATCGCCTCGAACGTCTCGGTCGTGATCGATCTGTACGATCGGAACCTGAGTAAAGCCGACTGGCGCCGCATCGTGCGCGCGTGCTTCCGGACGCTGTTCTTCGAGAACGAGGGACTGCGTCACGTGTTCCTCGAAGAGACGCCCGAGTACGCGCCGCAGAAAGTGATCGACGGCGAGACGTACGCCGAAGTCGAGAAGTTCGTTCGCATGGGCGGGAACTCTTCGCTCGGGATTACGCTCATCGGACAGCGCGCACAGGAGATCAATAAAGCGATCCTCGATCTGTGCGAGAACGTCGTGCTGATGCGCCAGCGCGGCGCGCACGCGATCGACTCGCTAGAGAAGTTCATGGATCGCGTGAGCCCGGACATGGCGAAGGAAGTCGCGCGCTCGCTGCCGAACCTGAAGGCGGGCGAGTGTTGGGTATTCACCGGCGACAGCGAGACGCCGATCCGCACGCGCACGGCGAAGATCAACTCGCACCATCCCGACCGGAGGAAGCCCGAACTCACGGCGCGCGCCGGCGCACCGGCGGACGTATCGAGCTTCGTCGAGTCGATGCGCGAAGCGCTGCCGCGCCTCGCCGCCGAGGCGGACGCGCGGGATCCGGCGAAGCTTCAGGCGCGGATCCGCGAACTCGAACTGCAACTCGCGCGCGGCGCCGAGGGAGCCGGGCCGGAAGTCGTGGCGGCGGCCGTCGACACCGCGACCCGGGACGGGTACGAGGCGGGTAAATCCGGGATGCTTTCGGCCGTCCGGGACCGGGTCGGCGGCCGGCTGCGCGACGCGCTGCAGCGGATGCAGGCCGCCGGCGCCTTGCTGCAGCAGGCGACCGACGGTCACGCGGCCGTCGGAGAAGCCCTGTCGGCGGCGATCGCCGCTCTCGACGGTGATCTGCCCATCGAGACGGCGCTCGCCCCGCCTGTGCGGCGGCGTGCGGCCGCCGCCCCCTTCCCTGCCGGTCCCGTGAACCGGTCCGTACAGATCCCGGCCGGGCGGTACCGCGCCGGGCCGGCGCCGGCGGCCCCGCCCCGGGCGCCGCTCGCCTCGGGCGCGCTGCCGAAAGGCGAGGCGGCGCTGCTCGAACTCGCCCTGCAGTACGACCGCGACGGCGGCGTGCTGAAGTCCTCGCTCGCCGTGCTGCTCGTCGGCATGGCAGAGCGCACGCGTCAGACCTATCAGCAGCGCATGCGCGCGAAGGGACTGATCGATGATGCCGGCGACCGGATCCGCGCGACCGATGCCGGACGGCGCGCGCTGCCGAACGTGCGGCCGCTGCCGACGGGCGAGCAACTCGTCGCGCACTGGCGCGCGGAACTGCCCGGCGGCGAGCGCGATCTCTTCGAGCTTCTCGTCGGCAAGCCCGGTACGCCGATGAGCGTCGACGAGTTCATGAAGCGAACGAGCTTCGCCGAGCGCACGACGCAGACGTACCTGCAGCGGCTGACGAAGCGCGGCGTCGTCGAGCGCAGCGGCCGCGCGATGTACCGACTCGCGTCGACGTTCTTCGAATGACGCTCGCCGCGCTGCCGGCCGACTACGAAATGCAGCCGTGCCCGTTCTGCAAAGGCGCACGCGTGCGCCTGCACTCGTGGCAGCAGCGCGGCGCACAGCATCGCGTGCAGTGCCTTACGCCCGGCTGCGAAGCGCAGGGACCGCGTCGATTCGATGCGGACGAAGCGATGCAGGCATGGAACGAGCGCGCGTGAAGGATCCGCTCGAAGCGATCGCGCACGTGATCGGGTTCGTCGTGTTCGTCATGGCGCTGCAGATCATCCTCGGCGCGCTGCGGATCCCTGCGCGCGAGTTCTCGGCGGGCTCATGGGTCGCGCTGCTGATCGCCGCCGGCTGCGCCGTGCTCGGCGGCCGCATGGCGCTGCCCTGATTTCACATATCCGAATTGCGAGCCTGTCCCCCACGATGAGAATCTTCCGCCCGTAGGGGCGGCGCGTCTGCCGACTGCGTCACAGATCAGGCACTTGCCGAAATGTGAACCGCGTCACTTCCCACCGTACGCGGATCCGCGTACTGTTCGTCCTACCCGGCGCGCCTCGGCCATCACTTCAGGGGCAGGAGATCTCACCATGTCATCGACGCTCATCCCTTCGACCTTCCGCCGCAACGAACTGCGCAGCTTCGTCTCTGGTCGCGGCAACTCGCGCGCGCTCTCGCTCGACGAGATCCGCCGCGCTGCTCCGTCGGTGTTCGCCGAGTCGGCGCACGCCTCGCGCAGTGACCGTTACGCCTACGTCCCGACGCATCGCGTCCTCGAAGGCTTGCTCGCTGAAGGCTTCATCGTGACGAAGGCCGAGCAGGCGCGCTCCCGCATCATCGACCGTCGCGAGTTCACGAAGCACCTTCTCACGCTGCAGCGTATCGACGCCGTCGAGGCGAAGGTCGGCGGCGCTGTCCCGCAGATCCTGCTCATCAACTCGCACGACGGATCGAGCGCTTACAAGATGCTCGCGGGTCTCTTCCGCTTCGTGTGCGCGAACGGTCTGATCGTCAGCGATGGAAACTTCGACGCGATCAGCGTCCCGCATGTCGGCGACATTCGCGGCCGCGTGATCGAGGGATCTTTCGAAGTCATCGACGCCGCCAAGTCGGCGGGCGAACGCGCCGCGTCGTGGCGCGCGGTCACGCTGTCGCAGGACGAGCAGCGCGTGCTCGCGAACGCGGCGATCGGTCTCCGCTACGAAGCCGAGGAAGGCAAGTCGCTGCCGGTCACGGCCGATCAGATCCTCGCCCCGCGCCGGATCGAGGATCAGTCGCCGGATCTCTGGACGACGTTTAACCGCGTGCAGGAGAACCTCACGCAAGGCGGCCAGACGTACCGCAACGCGCGCACGCGCCGCCGGATGACGACTCGCGAAGTGAAGTCGATCGACGGCAATACGTCGCTGAACCGCGCCCTCTGGCGCCTCGGCGACGAAATGGCCCGCCTGAAGTCCGTCGCCTAACCCGGGAGGGAAAGCAGCACCGGGGCGGCGGGCGAAGAGGAACCCGCCGCCCCGGCGCCGGCCGGGCGGGCGGCCCCGGCTGCCGCGCCGGGATTATGTTCCACGTGGAACCGCCGGCGGAAACTGTGACGCACGTCACCGAGCGGCCCGGCCGGGCTCCGTAGACTTTCCCCCATCGACAGCGCGCGCCTCGGCGGTTCAGGGGCAGGAGACGGGACCATGACGACGCATACCCACCGGGGCAACTGCCAGCGCTGCGGCGCCATTCAGGCCGCCGCGAATGCCGGCGATCGGCTGATCGCGAAGCACGGTTACAAGGTCGTTGAGCGCGGGCTCGGCGGGTTCTTCCTCGGCACGTGCGAAGGCTCTGGCGTCGCGCCGCTGCAGATCTCGCGCACGTACTGCGACGCCTTCTGCGTCGAACTCGAAGAGAGCGCGAAGGCGAACGACGCCGCCGTCGAGCGCATGAAGCGCGGCAACTGGCACCCGAGGACGATCGTCGTCGGCACGACGTATAACCGCGAGACGCGCACGCATGAGGACGTGCGGAAGGACTGGGACGCGGCGACCCCGTACGAGCAGCGCCGCGCGATCGAGATCATGATCGCGCAGGCCGAGTCGGCCGCGCGTGCGAAGCGCTCGCACGTCGCGATGCTGCAGACGCTCGCGGCCGAGGTTCACGGGAAGCCGATGCACAAGGCGAAGGCGAAGCCCGCGCCGGTCGAGATCGTCGCCGGTGCGACGTTCATCGAGCGCGCCGAGCGGGACGGCGTCGAGCGCATCGTGCAATGGACGGTCGTCCGGATGCAGCACGCGTACCGCTCGCAGCGCGTGATCTGCCGCCGCGACAGCGACGGCCGCGAGTTCGCGATCTCCGCGCAGCGCGTGCGCGCCGGGCTTCGCGCGGAACTGTGACGCACGTCACCGACCGCGCCCTCGGCGGTCGGTATCTTTCCACCATCGACGCGGCGCCTCGCGCAATCAGGGGCAGGAGCAGAGACAGTGCAGAAGATCCGAATCAAGAACGCGAGCGACACGACCTACCCGCACGGCGGCCGTCATGTGATCGTCGACGCCGTCCTCGGGAAGCATAACGTCGTCGTCTGGATCAAGCCGAACGGCGTGCAGATCCTCGTCGTGAACGCGAGCCACAAGGCGTGGCGCGGCATGGGCAAGCACTACCCGACCGCCGCCGCCGCGATCGCCGCGTACAAGACGCCGGCGGTTCGCCAGATCATCGAGACGATCACGAGCGCTTACAGCGCGAAGGCCGCCGCGTGAAGTTCTACGTCATCACGAACGCGCGCGGATCCGTCGAGGACTGCGCGACGTCCCTCCGGGAAGCGAAGCGCATCGGCCGGGAGATCTGCGACGGCGTGTACGACGTCGACATGATCGAGACGCCGGCGCCCTCGCGGGAACTCGTGCGGATGCTGCTCGCGGAACATGGCGGGTACGCGATCGAGTCGCGTCGGATCATCGAGAACGGGAAGCCGTACAACGGCACTGCGGGGATCGAATGAACTCATTTCGACGGGACGAGTTCCGGTTGCTGACGCGCGGTCTCTCGAACGCGGTCGTCTGGCGCGCGATGAACTCGCTATTCCCGGGGCACAGATTCAACGGCGCGACGCGCGCACGTCTCGCGGAGTGCTACGCGACCGCCGGCGCGGAGAAGAGCGACTTCCCGCGTGCGATCACTTACAACGAACTGCAGGCGGCGATTCGTGCGCAGGTCGAGCGCGAGACGCAAGAGATCGACGCGGCGAAGGGCGCCGGCGAACTGCGCCGCGAGCGCGACGCCGCGCGCGCCGTGCTGCAGGCGATACGCGATCGCGCCGGCATGGGTTCGATCTTCGACACCGATCAGCAGACCGGGCAGACGTTTGCCGACATGATCGACGGCGTGCTCGGCAAGGCGGCGAAGTGAGCAAGGTTCCTGCCTACGTGAGCGAAGGCTTCCGTCCCGCAGGCCCGCGCCGTTGCCAGTGCACGCGATGCGGAGAGACGCTCTCGACGAACGCCTTCGTCCTAAGCAAGCACAATTGCGCGAGCGTGATCGAGCGTCGGTTCCGCGCGGCGTACGAGAAAGCGCGCGAGACGATGGTCGTCCGTCCCGCGATCGAGCACGCGTCGCGGCAGGTCGGGATCACGTTCGAGCAAGGCTTCGCGATATGGGGCGGGAAGTCGTGAGCGCGCGAGATCGTCGCCTGCGCTTCGACCGCGCCGTCGCGCGCGGCCGCGCCGCTCGTGACGCCGGTCAGCCGATGACGGCGAACCCGCACAAGCGCCCGCGCCTCCCGGGAGATCTGCCCGGACGCGGCGCGACCGCTGCCGCGATTTGCTTCGACGCGTGGTCGCACGGATGGATCGAGCGCAATAGCGAACTGCGCGCGATCGCCGAGCGCGAGGCGGCCGTCGAAGAGCAGGCCGAGATGGAGGCACGCGACCGAACATAATCCCGGGATCTCTTCCGCATTCTGTGACGTCGTTCGCAGATCCGCGTAACGGTCGGCGTATAGTGGACACCATCGGAAACGACGCGGCGCCTCGCGCAGATCAGGGGCAGGAGCAGACAGTGAGCAAGTTCGAAGTTGGCAAGCACTACGCGACTCGTAGCCTGTGCGACCACGACTGCATCTATACCGTGCAAGTCGTCGCGCGTACCGCGCAGACCGTCACCATCGAAGAGCACGGCGAGCGCACGCGTCGGAAGATCTTCATCGACTGGAACGGGAACGAGGCGATCCGCCCGCATGGTTCGTACAGCATGTCCGCGATCATCAGCGCCGACGAGCGGTCGATCGCTCTCGCGCAGATCAAGGCGGCCGCATGAGCCGCGCGCCCCGCGCCTACTGGCGAGAGCAGCGCGAGGATCGCATGCGCCGCGCTCGGGTTGCTCGATGGTACGCGACGACGCCGGACCTCTCCGCGAAGGCGCGCGAGCTATGGACCCAGACGGCGCGCGACATGGTCACGGAAGCGCGCGCGCACAATCGCGAACTGATCCGCGCGCACTGATTCACCGGCGCGCCTCGGCCGAACGACAGGGGCAGGAGACGTCATGACGACAGCGAAGAAAGCGAAGCCGGCCGCACCGCCGGCGCCGACAGGGAATGATCGGTTCCTCGTCCTCGACTACACGATACCGGGCGACCCGGCGCGCGAGATCGCGCCGCTACGCCGGCGCGTGTATCTGCTGCCAGCGCACGCGCACTTCGAGGGATTCGGCGGATCGAAGTCCGGGCTCGACACCGGCAAGACGCCGAGCCTCATCGTTCGCGACACGATCCACGGGACGAAAGACTTCGAGACGAACCTCGCGGATCCGGCGACGTGGCGGGCGATCGAGGACGGACTGCGAGCAGCGGCAGAGGCGCCGTTCCGCGCAGCGCTGCACGAGCTACGCGAGGCGTCGAGCGCGCGCGAGTTTGAGCGCTCGACGAACCGCCCGACGGCCGACGGTCTGCGCCGCTTCTGTCAGGCGAGCGAGGCGGCCGGGAAGCTTCTGGAACCGCCGGCGCAGGAGGACGCCGGCTGACATAACGCCCGCCGTGCGGATCTGTGACGCCGTTCGCAGATCCGCCGGCCGGGCTCCCGTAGGCTTACACCATCGACGGCGCGCCTCGGCCGACTGACAGGGGCGGGAGACTTCGAATGTTCTACGCGATCTCGGCGGACACGATCCGCGCCATGTTCCCGAAACTGATCGGCGACGTGCACGGCGGCGAGCGGGTCGACAGCGAGACCGTCCTCGTCGACATGGGTCCGCATGCGTTCGCCGTGATGGTCGGCGCCGACATGCGCGCTTGCTGCCCGACCGAGAGCAAGGCGCGCGCCTTCGCGAAGAAACTCGCGGACGAGCGCAAGGCCGCGAAGCGCTCGATCGTTGTCCCGCAGATCGGCGCGCCGAAAGTGTGACGCGCATCACCGACCCGGCGGATCCGGGTCGGTATCGTTCAACCATCGACGCGGCGCCTCGCGCGAGTTCAGGGGCAGGAGTTCACGACATGACGCACGAGCGACACACGACCGAAGCGATCTATCTCACGGTCGCGACCGAGACCGAGGCGCGCCTCTTCATGCGCTTCGCCCCGGGCGAACTGTCGCCGCGCTACTTCCGCGCCGGCCCGGGCCGGTACCTCTGCCTCATCACCGACACGCGCGAGCGTGCGGCATGAGCACGCCGCAGGAACGCGCCGCGCTCGCGGCCGTGAAGTTGACGGCGCAGGCGATGCTCGTCGCCGCGCGCGACTACGCCGCCGGCGAGATCTCGCGCGACGACTACCTCGCCGCGCGCATGGTCGCCGAGTACGCCGAGGCGGATCTCGCCGACGCAATCGAGGCCGCCCGGCAGGAGCGTGCCGCGTGATCCCGCTCGCGATCTCGATCGTCGCCGGGCTCGCGATTCACTTCGGGATCGTGCGCCCCGTCCTTCGCCGGGCGCGTCTGCTGGATCTGTGACGCACGTCACCGACCCGAGCCGGGCGAGCCCGTACAGTCCATCCCATGAACACGAACCGCAACACGATGCCCCGCCGCGAGTACGACGCGAACCGCTACCTCGGTCCCGAGCGCCGCAGCGAACCGCGCTCGACCTTCGGTGTCGCGAGCTACGCCTCGCACAACGCCCGCCAGCAGGAGCGCCGCAAGTGAGCGAGCAGATCCGCGCCGGCGAGACGGTCACGGTCGACGGCGACACGTGGCACGTCCTGACCGTCGGCCGCACGGCCGAGCGCGAGACCTTCGTGCACCTTGCCAGCACGACGCGCACGATCCGCCAGCGCAACGGCGCCCGCCCGGTGCAGTGCTGCGGCTGGATCTCGGAGGATCGCAAGACGCTGCGCGGACTGTGACGCGCGACACGGACCCGGACGGCCGGGCTCCGTAGGATCTCGACCATACCGGTGCGCCTCGACCGAACGACAGGGGCAGGAGTTACGACGATGTCCTTCGTTACCGAACGCCGCTCGCTGCAGATCGACCGCAGGTCGACGACCGCCGAGCCGACCGTCGAGAACTTGCGCGCGGCGCTGAATGATGCCGCGCAGATCCGCGCGGAAATGTCGGCGCAGATCCACGCGCTGCGGCTCGCGCTCGACGCCGCGCTCGACCGAGCGGCCGCTGCCGAGCAGCGCCAGCAGGCGGCGGCATGAAGCGCGCCCTCGTAAACGACTCGGCGCGTTACGCCGACGGCTCGACGGCCGACAACTCCCGCCGGTTCGCCAGCGTCGCCGAGGCGCGCAGCGAGTACGCGCGGATCCTGCGCGAGATCCGCGCCCGGGCTCGCGTCGACCTCGACCTGCTGCTCATGCGCGAGGGACCGGGCCGGTTCTTCGCGACGAACGTCGCCGGTCCGATGCGCTTCGAGCGCTCGATCGGGATCCCGCTCAAGGCACGGTCATGAAGCGCGCCAGCTACCGCGAGGCGATCGCGTGGATCGCTGCCAATGATGGCGCCGGCGACGACGAAGCGCTCGACCCGGTGCACTGCTCGGAGATCGTCTCGGCCGTGCTCGTCGCGGATCTCTTCGACGTGCCGAACGAGAAGGTCGGCGCCGACATCGTTCGCGCCCGCCAGCAGGAACGCGGGTACAGCATCGCTGCGCCGACGGTCGGCCCGGGTTGCTTCCGCTCGGTCGCCGTCGAACTGATCTACGGTGACGGCACCGACGACTCGATGCAGCGGACGATCGATCTCGCGCGCGTCGCGCTCGGGCTCGAACCCGGGACGCGATCGCTCGACGGATACGTGCCGCCGCAGGATCGATCGAGGGCGCGGTCGTGAGCCGCGCTCGCCTCACGTGGGCAGGCTTCGACTACGTGCTCGACAAGCCGGTGACGCTGACGCGCGTCGAATGGCAGGAGCGCATCGACAAGGCGAAGCGGGAGAAGCGCAAGGTCCGCCGCGACTCGGACGTCGGCGAGATCTTCATTCATGGCGCCGACCTGAAGATCGAGGCCGAGATCTACGTTCGCGACGGCGAAGCCGGGGGCACGCTGCTATGACGACGTTCATCTTCAACGACGGCGGCCGCGCGGCCGCAGGGTTCAAGGGATCCGCCGGAGACTGCGCGACCCGGGCGATCGCGATCGCGGCAGGCATCCCGTACCGCGAGGCTTACGACCTCGTGAACGAGTTCGCCGAAGGCGAGCGCACGCGCACGTTCCGTCGCGGCAAGCGACGCGGGCAGGAGCGCTCGAAGTCGAGCGCGCGCTCGGGCGTGTACGGCCCGACGATGCGCCGGATCATGGCGAGCCTTGACTTCGAGTACGTGCCGACGATGTCGATCGGCAGCGGCTGCACCGTCCACCTTCGCGCCGACGAGCTTCCGCTCGGGCGCCTGATCGTGAACGTCTCGAAGCATTACGTCGCCGTGATCGACGGCGTGATACACGACACGAACGACCCGAGCCGCGCCGGCACGCGCTGCGTCTATGGCTACTTCCAGAGGAAGGGACACCGATGAACACGCCGACCCGCCAGACCTTCGACTTCCTCGTGCAACACGAGAGCGGGAATCAGGTCCGCGTCGAAGTCGTGATCGATGCCGAAGCGCTCGCGCGCCGCTACGTCCGCCGGCTGCTCGACTCGAAGTCGGGCAAGGCGCAACTCGGGCACGGCGCCGTGAAGCTTGCGATCCGGAAGCGCCCGGGATGAACGAGGATCTCCCCTACGATGCCGAGGCGCATCGGCGCACGACGGATCCGTCGATGCATCTTCCGGCCGGGCGGCGTTGCTTCGACTGCATCAGGTTCGCGGGATGCCGGCGGTTCTTCTCGTGCCGCGCCGAGGCGGTCGTCTGCGATTGGGCGCCGTCGCAGTTCGTGTCGCGAGATCCGCTCACGCCCGGAGCGAAGTAGACGCCGGCGCTTCGAGGCTCGCCGGCGTCACTCCCTCACTTTCTCGCGGCGGCCTGCACGTCTGAGAGTTGCTTCTGCTGCAGCAGGATCTGTGCGCGGACGAACTCCGTCTCTTCCTTCTCGTCGGGCGAAGGCTTCGCCCGGGACGCGAGGTACTGCAGCCGCAGTCGCGCCGTCGAGATCTCGTTCTTCAGCCGCAGTTCTTCCACCGACAACGCGAGCCGGCCGACCTTCTCGTCGACCGCCCGCGATGCAGCGGCGACCGCCTTCTCGCCCGCCTCGACGCGCCAGTACCGGGCGTCGAGCCCGAGCACGGCGCCGATCAGCGCGAGGACGGCCGTCGCCGTGGCGATCGCCTTCACGGTCACAAGCCGGGCGGCGCGCCAGCCGGACGCAGCGCCTCGATCGCATCGGACTGACTGCGAATGCGGTCCTCGATCTCGGAGATCTCCGAGTCCGTCGGCCCGCGATTCTCGTCGACCATCTGCTGCACCTTCGCCGTGAGCGCCTCGACTTCCTCGTCGGTCGTGCTCGGCAACTGGATGAGTTGCTGCGCGAGGCGCAGGTATCCGGCGATCGCCGCCGGGACGATCTTCAGTTCCGGCGCCGCGAGCGCGGTTGCCACGGTGCCGAGGAACTGAATCCACTTCGGCGAGATCCTGAGCTTCATCGTGCGTCACTCCAAGCGAGCGCGGGTTCGCGCGGGATGAGATCGATCGACCCGTACGGTGCGCCGGGTCGATCGGGTGCCCGGCCGAGCGCAGCGCGCAGCGCTTCGACCAGCGGCGCGGCCTGCTCGACCAGTTCGGATACACGCCGCGTCGCTTCGGCCATGCGTTCGCCGGCGGGTCCGCTGCGGATCTGCTCGATCGTCGAGTACACGCGCAGCGCCTGCGTCAGTTGCAGAACGACCGGCGTCGCCTTCGCGTTCGCGTCGGCGATCGCCGTCCGCACCGACGCCGGCGCTTCCTGCATCTTCATGACGTCGAGCGCCCGCGCCTGCAGGATCGAGTACAGACCGGCCGTCGCGTATCCCTTCTGCGTCACGGTCTCGGCCGTCGTGATCGGTGTCGCCGGCGAGATCGCGCAGCCGGTGATGCAGGCGGTCGCGACCATCAGCGCGAGGACGACCGTCAGCGGATGCAGCTTCATCAGCACGGCGTCGCGCTTCTCGGTCGGCGACTGCGCGGTCGCGATGCTGACCTCGCGCTCGACGGTTTTCTCGACGGCCGGCGTGCCGGCGATCGGCGGCGTCGGGTTGTTCTTCCGTGCGCGGTACGCCTGATAGAGCGGGATCGCGATCACGAGGAACGCGAGCAGCGCGTCGATCACGCGGCCGCCCTTTTCGAGAAACGCCGACGTCGACCAGCCGAAGATATCGGCGAGGATCGTCGCGACGAGACCGAGGCCCGCGTACGCGAGCGATCGGATCACGGCGCTGTCCCACTGCGACGGCAGCGGCGTGACGGGAGGGATCGGGTTCGGACTGTTCATGTCGAGATCTCCTTTACAGGGTTTCCGAAGTACCGGCGATCGGCCGGATTGTCAAACGATGACGCTCGCCGGTGCCGAGGATCTCGCGCAGCTTCGCGATCGCCGCGCCCGACTCGTACACGTATGCGCGCTGCGGATCCGCGCGCAGCCCGACGCCGACGCATCCCTCGATGTCGGCGATCGAGTTCGCGACGTGGATCAGCACGGCGAACCGTCCCCACTTCTGCCCGGCGGGAATGTCCTCCTGCCAGTGCCAGACGCCGAGCTTCGGATTCACGAGCGCCCACACGTTGCGATGCTTCGATCCGGAATGCGGGACGAGATCGTACTCGCCGTCCTCGACGCACGACTCGCGCAGCGCGCCGTCTCGCTTCTGCCCGCCGGGTCCGTCGGGATCTCGGCGCCATCCTTCCTCCAACGTCCAGAGCACGAGCGGCCCGACGATCAGGCGGCCGAGCGTCGCGTCTGGCAGGTACGCGTGCCGGATGATCTGCAGATTCATGACGGCGGCGCGACCATGTGAGGCGGAAAGGCGACGACCGGGTAATGCTTTTTGACCTCGGCTTTCAACTCGGTGACGGCCGTCGTCAACTCGGCTTGCGTCTCCACGAAGTTCATCAGTTGCCGGTGCACGCCTGCGGCTTCGGCTTCAGCGCGCGCGGCCGCGATCTGCATCTGCCCCATGCGATCGAGCATGACATCGCGCGACGCCTGCGCCGCGTGCGATTGCTTCTCCATCCGCTCGAAGATCAGCGCGACGTCCTCGCGGAATACGTCCTTCGTCAGCATCTGCTCGCGCGCGTCGTCGATGCGCTTTCGCTGCTCGCGAATGGTTTCCTCGAACTGCTTAAACATCGACTGCACGCTCGTCATTACGCCGGCGTCCCCACGGTCGGCGTGTTGTTCCGTGTCTTTGATCCGTGAGAGCAGATGACCGAACGCGAAGAGCAGGATCGCGTTCAGGATCCCCATCACGCCGAGAGCAATCTGCACGATGACAGGTAGGTGATCCATTTCGGTGGCGACTCTACTCCGGAGGATGGTCATACGGGATCGGTGAAAGCCTTGCGGCTACACCGCCACCAGTCGATCGCGCATCTGCGCGTATCCGTCGAGGCCCGGTCGTTGCTTCGTGACGATGAGCCCGTCGGCAATGTCGTTGATGTCGTTCGACAGGTTCGGGAACGAGTACGTGCCGTCGCTTGCCGATGTCGTCTCCGAGATCAGGATCCCGGCGGCCGTGAAGAGGCGCAGCACACGCCCGGCCAGCGGCTCTCCCGGACTGCTCGCATCCTCGACGGTACCGCTGATCGACTTCGTGCCGTTGAAGAACTTCGTCTGAATGATCGGCCGCTGCGACGGACGCGGGTTCTGTTCCGGGACGATGTTCTTCGTACCGACGAAAGTATTTGTCGCCATCGTCTCGGCTCCTATTGCGCGTAGACCGTATCGAGATCTCCGAGCGGGAGAATGATTCCGCCGCTCGCGCCCTGCTGCGGATCGCCCGCGAAGATCACGACGTCGCCGAAGTCGCCGACGCCCGCATACACGGCCTTGTCGTTGTTCACGAAGTCGGGTTGATTCCACGACTGCAGCATCGGGAAGCGACCGCGCCGCCAGTAGGACGAGGAAACGTATTCGAGCACGTCGATAAAGGCGAGTTCGATCCCGCCGCTGATCGGCGACGACGTGCCGGCCGCCGGCGGCGAGCCGATGAAACCGCCCTGATAGTTATAGCTGCCCGCACCGAACCCGCCGACGATGCTCGCGATCAGCGAGTCCGTCGTCTGATTCTGCTGACGCGCCAACGCGAGCGCCGTCGAGTAGTACGCGTCCGTCGACTGCGAACCGCCATAGTTCGGGCTCGCGATCGTGGGACCGTTCGGGTTCACCGTGTCGTCGCCAACCGTGTTCCCGTACCCGCAGATATACGTGTGATAAGCGTCGGCGGATTTGTACGTGAGCGGCAGATCACCGAACCCGCACGGGATGCGATACCCGGACGAGTAGCAAGGGATCAACGCCATGAACCGCTTCTCGTCTCCCCATACGACCCAGTCGACGCCCGCCGTCGTCGGATCCGGACGCGGCCATTTCAGATTCGTATCCGACTGCGTCGCCGTCGGGAACGGACCGACGCCTGTCGTTACCGCAGACATCGTGCGATAGCCGCGAACGATGCCCGTATTCGTGTTCGCGTTGTCGTTCACCATCAGCGAAAGACGATTGCCGACCTGCGCGCGAAGGCTCGTCGTGTTCGTGCCGGTGAACTGCTCCTGCCACGGCGTACCCGCGTGCGCGCCGAGCGCCGCGATCTTCGCCGTGATCGTGCCGGTTGCAGTGCCATCGCTGACGCCGGTCGCGTCGAACGTGAACACGGTCCCGCTCGTCTTTGAGGCGAGTCGCTTGTGCGTGTTGAGCCCCGTCGCGCCGGTCATGCCGCCGGTGATGCCTGCGATCTGCACGATCTGCCCGCGATAGAACGTCGGATCCGATCCGAACGTGATCGTCCCGACGCCGCCCGAGACGGTGATCGAGGACACCGACTGCGCCGTGCCACCATTTACGAGCGCATCGAGAAGCATCCGCTTAAGGTCGCCGGTGCCGAGTGTGCCGAGCGCGGTCATCCCCGCATTGCCGCCGCAAACGAACTGTGCCTGTCCCATTGCCTTAACCCTCTTCGGTGAAGTCGACCGAGTTTCCGGTCGGCTGCGAATACATGACGCCCGGCTCGATGAAGTCCGGGCCGATTCCCTGCTCGCCCGAGCCGCCCCCGCCTTCCTCTTCCTCGACTTCGAAGAGGAACGCGTTTAGAAGCCGGCTCACGCGAGCGTCCCTTTCAGCGTGACGACGAGCCCCTTCGCGCCGACGCCTTCGCTGTCGATGTCGAAGGTAATCTCGTCATCGTCCGCGATGTTCGGAGACGAGATCACCGCCGGCGTCGCGGCCGTCGTGCTCGTCTTTTCGTTCGCGTCGATCGTGAGCTTCGTCGAGAGGACCGAGGCGCCGTTCACGTTCACGTCGACTTGTACGGCGCCGCTCGTCGACACGGCGAGCAGCGACGCGCGGACGTCGGTCAGCGTGAAGGCGCGCGGCGCGCGCATGTAGGCGACTCCCGTCCCGGCGGCGATCGGTGTCGTGTTGTCGGACATCGCGACTTGATAGTCGACCGGGATCTGCGACTTCAGCATCGCATAGACCTGCGCGGCCGTGAGTTCCTCGGCCGCGCCCGAGCCCGCCGTCGTGCGTCCGAGGATCCGCGCCGTCGCGACACCGACGATGTCCGTCGTCCCGAGCACCACGGCACCGGTGCGCCCGGCGACGCTCGTCACCGCCTCGGAGTTGTCGACCTTCTCCCACGCGCTGCCGTTGTAGATCGCCCAGTCGCCGACCGCCCAGTCGCTGATTCCGCCGAGGCTCGTCGAGCCCGCCGTCGAGACGACGAAGTAATCGCCCTTGCTCGGCGACGACGCGCCGAGATCCGGCGAGTTCGTGTTCGCGTTCCACGTGCCTTGATACTCGACCGAGCCGAGGACGGTCGACGGGAGTTGCGACGTCGGCACCTTGCCGCCGCCGTCGAGGCTCGCGGCCCCGCCGGGTACGCCGACCTCCGGGATCTCCGGCAGCACGAACTCGATCTCTACCTCGCCCGGCGCGGTCTCCGTGACTGTTGCCCCGACGAACGTCAGCGACTGCACTTCCTCGACGGACGTCGGCGGGCTCACGCCGGAGTCGGCGACGATGACGCCGGAGATCCCGCCGCCCGGGTTGTATACCTCCCACGCCGCCGGGCTTCCGTCGATGAACTCGTATCGCGTGCCCTCGCTGATGACGAAGGCGAGCCATCCGGTTTTCGGCGTGAGGAACTGCCAGCCGGAATTGTAGAAAGCGACGTCGTTATCGTGCCCGGTCCACGCGCCAGTTGCGCCGGGCGGGACGATGTAGACATCGCCGGCGGCGGGCGAGCCCGGCGGCGCCGTGACCGACAGCGAGAGCGCGATCAACTGCGCGGCGACGTCGAGTCGACGGAGCGCGCTGTTCACCGGCACGTGCGGCTGCGTCTGATTCTGCGTCAGTTCCGGGAGTTCGAGATTCGGTGTCGTCATCGCTTTGCCCTTAGTCGGTGCGGTCGTTCGGGAAGCCCGGGAGCGGCGTGAAGTTGAGACCGTCCGTCGAGTACGAGAGACGACCGTACACCGTCGGCCCCGCGAACACGTCGCGTTCGTTGCTGCTGTTGAAGTGTCGCTCGCCGTAAGTGTCGATCGCGAGGATCGTCGAGCCGTCCGAGAGGACGGAGATAACCGACGAGTTCACCGAAGGATCGCCGACGTCGACGACCTGCGGATCGCCCCACGTCACGCCGCCATCGGTCGAGATCAGCGCGTACGGCCGCGCCAGCGAGACGAGCGACTTTCCGTACACGATGAAGCCCGTCCCGAACCGGCGCAGCGTGAGCCAGTCGAGCGGGAACATGAACGACGGCGGGAAGTCGGACGACAGCGGGACATCACGGACGATCGTCCACGTCGCGCCGGCGTCCGTGCTTCTGAGGATGCGGTTCTTCTGCCCCACGAAACCGCCGTCGCTCGTGAACGACTCGGCCGAGAAGCCCATCGCACAGATGACGCTGTCCGTGTAATCGAAGTCGGTGATCGCGGCGATCGGGTCGCTGCCGCGCAGCGCTTCGAGAAGCGTCGTCGGCGATCCGCTCTGATCGTCCCAGTCGATGAAGTCCTCGGCGTCGTTCACGTAGTTACCGAAGCCAGACATCAAATGCACCTTGCCGCCGTGCTGGAATAGCTTCAGCGGCGCGAGCCATTCGAACGCCGGGAGCCCGGTCGTCGTGGCGACGAACGTCCACGTCTCGCCATCGTCGAGCGAGCGATACACGTCCGGCGGCTGCGTCGGTGCGATCGAGATCTCAGAGGCGAGCGCGTAGATCACGCCTTCGCCCATCGGCAGGAGCGCGTTTACGTTGCGCGTCGTCGACGAGAGCGGTACGGATCCACGCGGGACGATGTTCAGCGAGTCGTCATCGCGCCCGGAGATCAGCCACTTCTGAGCAGACGGCGTACCCGCCGGGTTCTGCCGCCAGTAGAACGAGAAGAGCGGATCATCCGCGCGGAAGCCACGCGTCGGCGTGCCTTCGTTGCGGAACGAGTTAGGAATGATGCCGCCGGCGAAGTAGGAGGACGGCCAGAAGTCCGAACCGCCGCCGTCGTAGTTATCGTCGAACTGCTCGACGCCGCCGGGCGATGCGCCCGCCGGCCAGAAGTAGAAGCCGACCGCGAACTTCTCGCCTTTGCGTCCGCGCCGCGCGAAGTAGAAGCCTTCGCTCGACGTGCCGAGCAGGCACGGCCTATCGTCGTACGCCGCGATGAACGGCAGCGCTTCGAGCGATCCCTCGACTTCGTTCGCGTCGGTCGCCGCCGGCGTGCAGCCCGGATGCCCTCGCCCGACGACCGCGCTCATCTGATACACGCATGCCGATATCGGCGTGATGTCCGAGCCGAAGTCCTCGACCTGCTGCGCGACCGTGTACGTGACCGTCTCGGTCGTCGACGTGAGCGTACGCACGACGTCGGAGCCGGCGACGATGTCGATCTCATAGGCTTCGCTCGCTTCAGAGAGCGGGATCTCTGTCCCGCTCGTGAGTTCGTGACCGAGGCGGCCGCGACGTAGCCACGTGAACACGAGATCGCCGGCTTCGTTCGTCTCGCCGACGACGTCGATCGGCGAGTACGGCCGCAGCGCTTCGCCGGTCGTGGCGAAGGTCGCATCTATGCCGGTGTTGTACTCCATGCCGAAGGTTACGGCCTTCCACATGACATCGATCCCGATCTCGTCGTTCGAGTACGGGAGACGGATCACGCCCGGGCCGCTGACGAGGACGACGGTATCGCCGTCCTGCATCGTGCCCATTGCCCACTCGGTTCCCTTCCTGCCGCGCAGCAGCCGCGACAGGCGCCAGCGCGTCGGGTTGATCTGCTCGGCTCGCACGAACTGCAGGAGTTCCCACCGTCCATGTGCGCCGACGGCGATCGTGTTCGCCCCGCCGTAGATCGACGCCTCGGTGCGCGACTCGAAGGATCCGGTCCGCACTTCGACGTCGATCGAGTACCGCTCATCGAAGCCGTGCGAGTCTCCTTCCGGGATCGCGTCGACGACGGTCCCGGTCGTCGGCTCGTTCGAGGTTCCGCCGACGGCCGCGAACGTCGCGCCCTCGTCCGTCGAGCGGTAGATCGAGGCGCCCTTCCACGTGGCGCCGACGGTCGTCGGCCGCGTGACCGCGTACACGCCGGCGTTATCGTCGGTGTCGCGCAGCGCCGGCAGGTCGAGGAAGAGGATCTCGGACGGCGAGAGGACGACGATCGTCCCGGGCGCGCGCTCGGGCGGATCCGCGACCGCCTGCGAGACATAGTTCCCGTCGTAGTCGCGGAAGGCTTGGAACTTGCGCAGCACGCCGAGGCTTTCGTCGATCGGTCCCACGCGCACGCGCTGCACGTAGCCGTCGACAGGCAAGCCGAGAACGTCGCCAGACTCGACGTCCTGATGATAGGCGTCGAGAGTGAACTCGTGAGACCGACGGCCTTCCCACGCGTCCGCCCACACGACCTCCGCGATCTGCGCGGCGAGGTTGTCCGGCAGCGCGACGGCGATTTCTAGATCGAGATCGTTCACCGCGACAGCGGTCGAGCGGCTCGGCGAGATCTGCTCGCCGTCCTCGTAGTCGCGCGAAGGCGCCTTGTAGTGAACGCGGATCGTGCGCGGCAGATCCGTTTCGAGCGCGTCCTTCGTCGTCACGTCCGGCCCGGGATCCTGCCCCTGCTCGTGCGCGAAGTCGTCGACGTCGATCACGCGGGCGACTGCCTTCCCGCGCTTGACGAACTTCAGCACGGCGCCGGAGTCGACGACGTCGAAGAACCCGACATTGCGCAGCGGCTCGATCGCATCGCGCGCGCTCATGACGCGCGTGATCGTGTACCCCACGATCTCGACCGACGTCAGATCTGAGACGTCGATCTCGTCGGCGGCGATACCGACGCGGCCGCACAGGTACTCGATGACCGAGGCGAGCGAGACGAGCCCCGCCGTCCCGACCGGAGCATCGCAGGCGACGCGCGCGTAACCGTAGTTTTCCCCGGCCGGGTAGTGCGTGCCGTATTCGAGCCCGGGTTCCATCCGGCCCGCGAGAACCGCCGCCTCGTACTGCTCCGTCCACCATTCCTCGGTGTCGTTCGGATGACCGACCGGAAGCGCCGGACCCTGCGGCAGCGACGCCATTCCGTTGAAGTAGATCCCCGCCGGCTGATAGCGCATGAGCCAGCGCCACGGCCGCTCGATGCGGATCCACGGCAGATCCGGAAACGGATCGTCCTCGCCGATCGGCGGCGGCTGCTCGACGCGCGCGACGGTGATCCCGAGCGTGTATAGCCCGGTCGCAACCGAATGCGTCGGGTCCGCGTCGTCGGAATAGAAAGACGCCGCGAGCGGATTCCCCGGCTGATACCCGCCGATGATGATCTGACCATTCGCGAAAACCGGCGTCTCGATGTCCGTGTAATTCGCCGCGATGAACTTCCCGATCGCGCTCACGATGCGGCCGAACTGCGTCGGCAGATACGGCTCGTCGGACGCGCCCCATGTCGTCTGCGTTCCACTGACCGACACGTTTCCGAAGAACATCGTCTCTTCGATGAACTCCTGACTCGCGATGTTCGCGGGACCGCCGATCCGGTATTCCGCCGGCGGATAGGGATCGGCGTAATTGTTGATCGGCGTCCACGGCTGGATGGCGTAGCCCGACGACGAGTAACTCGGATTGTGTCCGAGGATGCCACTGACCCCGAGGCTCGGAATTCCAGCGAAGCCCTCGCCGAGCGCAGCATTGCTCAACGCATCGTTGAGATTGTCATACGTGCCGGCGCCGTCGATGCCGGGATCGTAGTCGGCTTTCCTGTTGACCGGCTTATACGTGTGCACGTTCAGCGGATTGCGAGGATCGGCGCCGACGAGCCACGGGTAAACCTTCGTCGTCGTCATCAGGAAGAGCGGAGTCCCGCCGCGCACGTACGCCCACGACTGCTCGACCGGATACTGATTCTCGTACGTGTATCCGGCGGGCATGTCGCCGCTCTCGACCGCCGCCTCGTACGCCGCTTCCCAAAACGCTTGATCGTCGAAGTTCGGATCGCCGAGCGGGACGCAGGGATTCAGCGGATAGCGCTGACCTTCGTAGCCTTCGCCGCCGCCGTTCGGGCCGAACTGCTGCAGCACGCGGAAGATATGCCCCTCGTACAGCGTCCATCCGTCGGCGGGATCCGGCGGCGACGGCTCGCGCGTGATCGTGATCGCGGCCGCGTTCACGTTGTAGTTGAACCAGTGCCCGACCTCTCCCGAGTATCCGGTCGCCGCGACCCATCCATCGTTAGGCAGAGTCACGGGCGGCGCGACGGATGCCGGATACCCGGTGTCCTTCACGAGTCCCCATGCCGGCATGTACGTGACGCGCCCGGCGTTGTTAAACGCCGGCGCGAGCGGCGCGTTCACGCCGTCCCATCCGTTCGCGTAGTAGTCGACCGACGTTATGATCGCGTCGGGCAACTGCCGATTGAAGAGCAGTTGCAACTCGCCATATCGGTAGCCGTGTGGCGCGTGCGTGATGTCGTCGCCGTCGAGCACGGCGGTTCCGCTAAGGTCCGGCGTGTCCGTCAGAAGGTAGTCGATCAGCGTCGTATGCGGCGCGAGTCCGGGCGTCGGGAAGGCGGCGTCGGAAACTTTCTGGATGAACTCCGGCTGCATCCCCTGCACGTGTTCGAGTTGGTTCGACGGATCGATCTCAAGCCCGGGCGCAGACCACGTGTAGAACGACAGCGGGTGAAGCGGGTTCGCCGTCTCAAGCCACGGATAGAGAACCTCGTTCGAGAATTCGAGATTGCAGGATCCGACGAACGACTTCGAAACTTCGAACTTGAAGTTCGGATGACGCAGGCCCTGCTCTTCCTTGAGTTGCCGATTCGGAAAGACGATGTAGCAGAGGCCGCGCCACGCCGGCACCATGCCCTCGCCCTTGTCTGCCTCGATCGTCGGATCGGGCATCTGCTCTTCGTCGCCGTAGTAGAAAACGAAGTTCTCGGCGTACGCGAGCGCCTCGGCGATGCGCGCGTCGTACGTCGCGTCGCTCTCGCTTTCGAGTTGCGGTCGCACGTCGTACACGAGTTTCCCGTTCTCCCATACGCGCAGCAGTCCGCCCATCGGGCCGCGACAGATGCCGACGCTGATCGACTGGAAATACGAGTACGTCGTCGAGGACTGCGACGGGCCGCCCTTGCCGCCGACCTCTTCGGTCGTGGCGACTTCGCGCAGCGGCGCCATCCAGTTGACGTTACCCGGCACGGCATCGGTGCCGATCACTTCCATCACCGGCGCGCCGAGTTGCGCTGTCGTCGTGCGCGCGTCGGAGAGGCGCGGGCCGCTGACGCCGGGGAGCTTCGTCGGGAAGAACGCTTGCCCGGCGAGCGACCCGAGCATGAAGCCGAGTTGCGGATAGCCGAAGTAAGCGCCGACGACGGTTCCGACGATGGTTAGCGCAGCTTGTCCGAAATTGCTCACTGCTCAATCCCCGGCAGACGGTAGAAGCCGACGGTCCGGCGCGGCCACGGCTCGCGGTACCCGGTCTCGATCACGCGGCCGACCTCGGCATACGCGTGAATGATGTTCGTCGGCGTGATGATCGCGACGTGATTCTCGACCTTCATCTTCGGCCAGCGAATCGCAACGATCGCGCCGACCTCCGGGCCGGCGATCGGGATCAGGAACTGCGAGAGCGCGATCGCGAGCGAGTCCTTCGGGTTGCGCCGATAGTTCGCGTGATCGTGCTCGACCGCATCCCACGGGCCGAGCTTGAGACGCGCGCAGATCACGAGCCCGATGCAGTCGACGCCGTGCTCGCTGCGGCCTTGATGCCGGAACGGCACGCCGAGGAACGAGCGCGCGGCGTCGACGAGCGCCTGCGCCTTCACGACGGACCCCGCTGAATCGCGTCGACGCCCTCGACGAAGATCCCATAGCCCCGGAAGTTCAGGAGGTTGTCGTACTTCTGCCGGCAGGTCGAGTACGTGCGATCGCAGCCGGGGCGGATCGTGAAGTCGTCGCCGATCTGCACGTCGTACGGGAACGTATCCCACGTCGAGAGACGGCCGAACGTGTCCTCTTCGTCGTCGCGCCGGATCTCGCGCGTGATGCCGGCGTTATCGCCGCTCGTGAACGTGATCGTCCCGAGCGCGAACCAGCCGCCGTCGTTCTCGACGTGCTCGGAGTTGTCGACGCTGATCGTCGTATTGAACCGCCGGCGGTTCGTGACCGCCGTCACCGTGCCGGTGCGCTCGTAATCCTCTACCGGCACCTTGCACTCGTCGTCGCCGAACTGCCGAACCTCGCAGCGCTCGCCGTAGGTGCGGACGAATACCTGCATCATCAACTGCGTGACGCCGCGCATTTCCGCGCTGTACTTGCCGTCGCTGTCGCGGCTGATGTCGCCGAGGTACCCGCGCCGCCAGAGGACGAAGTCGGTCGACGGCGCCTGCCAGTTCACGAGGTACACGTACACGGTCGCGCCCTGATAGAGACCTGCCTCGATGTCGCGCACCGTGACGTCGAGCGTCACCGTCGGCGGCGAGGATCCGTCGTCGGTCGGCACGGCGCCGCCGACTTCCATATTGTCGACGGCGAGATCGTCCGTCGATCGGAACTGCGAACCGGTGATGTTCGAACTCGCGTAGTACGTGCCGCCAGACTCGAACCCGCCGAGCGGCAGGTCGACGTCGTGATCGGTGCCTCGGATCTGCGAGCCGTCGTTCTTCACCACGCGCCAGCAGAGCGCGGTCGTCGGCGTCTCCGATCGCAGGCAGGCGAGCAGTCCGGCCGGGAAGTCGGTTCTCACGTGTCGCGGCTCCGCAGGGATTTGATCGTGCACGTCACGGAGTTGATCTGACGGTTCACGATCTCCGTCTCGATCGCGGCAGCGAAGCGCGCCGGCACGTAGAACTCCCCGCCCCATCCGCCGACGGTTCCGACGAACCCGCCGAGCTTCGTCAGGATCCCGGTGTTCTCGTCGATGTTCCAGCGCGACGAGTCCTGCACGGCGCCGAGCGTGTTCGTCACGATGAGCGACGAGCCGATCGGGTGCACGATCTTTCGCACGAGATCGTCGGCGTTGTCGGCCGAGTAGACCTTGACGAGTTGATAGTGCGTCGAGTCGATCTGCACGAACGGCTGATCGGATCCGCCCGGCGTCTCGAACATCGACATAGTCGAGCGGTAATCCGTCCAGTCTTTGAACCTGAACCGCCGATGCGTTGCGCGCATCACGTGATAGAAGTTCAGGATCTGATAGATCTCCGACTCGATGCGCGGGCCGTACGGCGCGCCGTCATAGAAAAAGATCGGCTCCTGCCATCGCAGCGTGCGCTTCTCATATCCGCCGCTGCGCTCGGTGATCGTGACGAGATACTCGGGCCGCGAGCGGAAGCCGTAGCCCGGGCAGTTCGGGAAGGTCGGGAGCGTGTTCGCCGTGATGGTCATCGCTAGTTGTTCCTGCGGTTCGCCTGCGAGATCCCGCGCGCGGCCGCCGCTGCGATCTGCTGCTGCGTCTGCGACGAGACCGTGCCATTCGGCGCGGTGATCGCGAAGTGATTCGTCACGTTGATTCCGCCCATCGCGCCGACGGGCTCGATGCGGCCCGCGACCGAGGGAACGAAGATCTCCGAATTCGGCGTGTTCTCGTTCACGAGGTACGCCTTCCCCGGCGAGACGGGTCCGCCCATCGCGCGCGCCCCGCCGAACATGCCGGCGAGCGCGGAGAAGAATCCGCCGCCACCGCTGCCGCTGCCGCTGCCCATCGATCCGAAGATCGTCTCGGCAAGGTTCTGCGATGCCATGCGCGCGAGGTTCGAGAGAACCGACTTCGTGAACGACTGGAAGGCGTCGCTCGCCGAGGCCGCGCCCGTGGCGAAGTCGGCGAAGGCGTCGGCGAACGACTCGGTAAAGTTCGCTTTGATCGCCTTCGCGACGAGATCGGTCTGCGTCTTGAGGTTCTCGATCGACGCGCCGAATTGCTTCACGTTGAGGATCAACTGCGGATTGCCGGTCTCATCGGCGATCGCCTTCTGCGCCTCGTACACCTCCTGCAGATCTGCGGCCGCCTTCACGCGCACGTCGGAGAGTTGCTGCTGCGCCTGCAGTTCGGTCAGCGCGCCGACCTCCTGCGAGTTGCGAATCCGTTCCTCGGCGATCGCGAGTTCGGATTGAATGCGCGCGGCCTTCTCGACCTCGGCGTTATACAGCGACTGCTGCGCCGTGAGGTTCCGCAGTTCGGCGACGCGATCGAGCCCCTTCGTGTCCCCGAGTTGCGTCAGCGTCTTTACCAGTTCCTTGTTCGCGGCGTCGAACTTCGCGACGTCTACGCCGTCGATGTTTCCCTTCATCTGCGCGATCTGCGCGTTCACGTCGACCATCGCGTCGGCGACTTGCTTCAGCGCCTGCATCCGGTCGAACTTCTGCTGCTGCTCGACGAGCACGCCGGCGAGACGCTTCCCCTCGTCGCCCGCCTTGGCGACGACCTTCGCGAGATCGCCCATCGTGAGGCGGTACTGCAGCGCCTCGGCGTCCGTCTTGTCGAACGCCGCCGCCTGCTGCTGGATCTGCGTCGACAGGTCCGCGAGTTCCTTCCGCGCGGCGAGGCTTTCGAGCGCGGCCGCCTGCCCGACGATCGCCTTCGACAGCGCCTCGGCTTCCTCGCCGCCGCGCTTCACGTCGTCGGCCATCTTCCCGATGGTCAGGCGATACCGCGTCGCCGCCGCCTCGCCCTTGCCGAACGTGCCGACCTGTTCCTTCAGCCCGTCGAGCATGTCCTGCAGCTTGTCGATCGCCGCCTGATCTACCGGCACGGCGAGTTCTGTCGACGGCCGACCGCGTCCGCCGCCGCCGCGATACTTGCGCGATTCGTTGACCTTCTTCGACGAGTCGCCCCAAATCTTTTCAAGCGCGGCCGTCGTCTGTTTCGCCTCGGCGATGTCGTCCTCGTTCCGCAGGCGGATGATCTCGCGTGCCTCCGCGAAGTCGCCATGCGCTACGGCGACGGCCGCAGCGGCGAGCGCGCCGAGATCCTTTCCGACCGCGCGGAACGTGTGCGCGACCGAGATCCCGATATCTGCCAGCAGCTTGAAGATCGTCCGAATCGGCTCGACTGCGCCAGAGAACGCATTCGCCCCCTCGGCCGCACCGGAGAATGACGCGAAGGCTTCGGTCAGTTGCGGCAGCAGCGGCGCGAGCGCCTCGCGCACGACGCCCTGCGCCTGCGCCTTTGTGCGCGCTAGTGCGTCGTTGAAGTCGTCGGCCGCCTGCGCCGCCTCGCCCGACATCGTGATCCCGAGCCGGTCGGCTTCCTCGCGCAGCGCCTGAATCCCCGCGCGCCCTTGGTTCAGGAACGGGATCAGCGCCGTGCCGTTCTTCCCGAACAACTGCTGCGCTATCGCCGCCTTCCCGGCGCCGTCGGCATAGTTCGAGAACGTCTCGGCGATGTCGAGCAGCAGCGCCTCGGTCGGCCGCAGTTGCCCGGCGGCGTTCGTGACCTCGACGCCTAGCAGCTTGAACGCCTTCGCCTGCTCGCCCGTGCCATCTGCCGCCGCGACGGAGTTCTTCTGCAGGAGCTTCATCCCCTGCGCGAGCGTGTCGAGATCCGCGCCGTTCTGCTCGGCGGCGTACTGCAGTTGCGAGAGCGACTCGACGGTGAAGCCTGTCGACTTCGAGAGATCGTTCATCCGATCGGCTTGATCGATGACGGCCTTCGTGAACTGCACCATTTCGCGGACCGACCACAGGCCCGCGATCTGTTTCAGGATCGTATTCGTCGACTTCTGGAACCGCTGCAGTTGCCTGTTCGCGGTTTCGAGTTGCTTCTGATACTGCGCCGTCTGCGCTTCGAGCCGGACGACGAGCGACGCGAGATCTATCTTCGCCATGCGCTACCCCTTACCCGAGATCCGCTTTCGCTTCGTTCGCTTCGTCGGCGTACCGGCGATCGACCGCAGCATCGTGACGAGCGCCTGCGACGCCTGCCGCTGATCCTTCGACTTCCGTATCTCGGGAAGCATCAGCATGAAGTCGTCGAGATTGATCTTCGAGCCTTTCTTCACGAACGGCAGGAGCACGTTCCGCGCGATGATCGCCGCATGCATGTTGTCGCGCCACGGTCCCCACGGTTCGACCTCCCAGTATTTGCGCCATCGCTCGAACTCCCGTTGCGTGAGCGTCGATCGCATCCGTGCGATCGTCATCTGCAGTAATGACGCGAGGCGATGCTCGAAGATCTCGCCCTGCGTCAGTCTTTTTTTGCGCCGTCTCCGAACCCGCTCGCGTCCATGATCGCCGACGCGATCGGCGCCGCGACGCGCGCCCGGCTCGCGATCTTCCGCGCCTCGGCCAGAGTGAAGCGCGGAGTCCCGTCCTCGCGAATGATCGCGCACGAGAACATGCGAGCGAGCGCTTCCGTGCGCTGCTCGTCCGTCCCCTTCGTGCCCATCGCTGCGCCGTACGCCGCGAACTCGGTCATCGTCAGTTCACGGATGAGCACGACCTGCCCCGACGGAAGCGTGACCGACCGGCGCTGCTCGTCCGCCTCAACGAGCAGCGGGTCGATCTCGCTCATTCGTAGGCCCACACGATCGGCGAGACGATCTTCAGCGTGAACGTCAACTGCGCCGGGTTGCCGGGTTCACCGCCGCCGATGTTCCACGAGCGCACGATCGCGTCGAACGTGAAGCCTTCGAACGGCGAAGCGCCGCGCACGGCGATACGGATCGGGACGCGACGCTGCGTCTTGTACGCCTGATAGAGATCCGTCAGGCCCGGGTCGGTCCCGTCGACCGTCGTCCGGCGGAAGTTCACCGTCACCGGGAACTCGGCGCCGTCGGCGAGCCCGGCGATGTAGGCGCGCACGTCATCGCACAGGCCCGTGACTTCGACGAGCGGCGCTTCCTCGCCGACCTCGCCGCGCGACGCGGCCGCGCACAGTTGCTGATACGTCGGCGGCGACCCGCCGTCGCCGATCTCGAACGTCAGATCGTTCGAAAGCAGGGTATCGGTCGATTCCATTTTCACTCTCTCCCGTGAGGGTTGTTACTCGAACCGCGCTCGCGCTCGCGCCGGCGAGGGTACGCCGTCAGGAGCCGGAACGCATGACTGCGCGGCGGCGATCATGCGTCGTCCAGATGCCAAATTGTGTACGTCTGCGAGATCCGATACAGGCCCGGATCCGGGTCGGTGAACTCGTTCTCGCTGTCGCACTTGATGTCCTTCACCACGACGCCGCCCGTCCCGCCGAGTTCGCCCCGGAAGTCGGTCAGGCAGCGGCGCGCCGCACGCGCGATCGCGAGCGCGCCGGCGCGCCCGTCCTTCGCGACGTTGAACGTCGCCGCGTACGCATCGACCTGCATCGTCGATTGCGTCAGCCGCTCGGTTCCGCAGAGGTTGATGTTCCTCGTCGACGCGATCCGCGAGTACACGAGGCAGCCGTGACGAACCGCATCCTCGCGCGACTTCTGCGGGATGACCATCGGATAGATCCGGTCCGCGATCAGCGCGGCGACGTCGACGTCCTGCGCGAGTTCCTCGGCGAATGATTCGTGCAGGTTCATACGACGACGCCCTTCTTCTTCGCGATGCGTCGGAGCGACGCGAGGATCGACTTCGAGATCGCGTCGAGCGCCGGCGACTTGTTCGCCTCGAACGACGGCACGAGCCACGGCTGCGGCGACTGGAACGAGGTTCCGATCTCGACGAACTGCACCATGTAGAACGCTTCGCGCGAGACGCCGATCAGCGCGGCCGCGAGTTGCTTGTCCTTCGACGTGAGCACGACGGCGCGGACGCTGCGCTTTCCGAAGCCCGGCCCGACCTCGCGGCCTTTGTACGTCTTGCGGGTGTAGAAGTCGTCGCGCTCCGGCGCGCGCGCCCGGGCAGCGGCGACCATCGGATCGGATCCCTTGCGCACGGCCGCGCGGATCACGCGCCCATCTTCGAGCGAGCCGAGTTCGCGCAGTTGCCGCGCGAGCGCCGCGACGCCTTGGAGTTCCGCCGCCATCAGGCCGCCTCCCCGTTGCGCACGAAGCCGTGCCAGTTGCAGCCGCCGAGCAGGAGCACCGATTCCGTCTTTCGCCCGGGCACGAACGACAGATCATCGAGCCCCGTCCCGGTCGGGTTCCATCGGCCGGGCTTCGGCAGCGCGTCGTCGGGCACCTTCCCCTCGAACCAGCACACGACCTGATGCACGCCTGCCGGGCCGCCGTTCTCGGCGTAGCACTTCGGGCAGAGGAAACGGATCCCGTGCGCCTCGGCGAACGTGTCGACCGGGACGTGCAGCACGCGCTCGCCTGTCGGAGACAGCACGCCGTCGACGTACTTCGTCGGGTCGACGCGCTCGACGCGCCGCTGCAGGAACTGCCCTTGCAGGGTGCGCAGCTTCACGCGACCGCCCTCGGCGCCAGCATCGCGCCGCGTCCGATGTGCGCCCACGCCTCCCCCGAGCGGATCTCGTCGAGCGTCCACTGCGCGTATGCGAGATCCGCCGCCCACTGCTCGCGCGGCGGCCGCGAGATCTCGCCGATCCGGTGCGCGCTCACCGCGCGCGCCATCGCGCCGACGTCGCTCGTCACCACGGGCACGCCGGCGATCGCCGCGTCGACGCCGGTATTCGAGTTCAGCGTCACGACCACGGCGGCCCGATGCAGATCCTCGGCGAGCGGCCTTGTCGAAAGCTTCACGCGCAGATGCGTGCCGTCGCCCCGGGCGAGCCGGTGCGGGTGCGGGCGGAACACGACCGGCAGTCCGTAGCGCTTCGCGTCGATCACGGCGCCCTCCTGCCAGCGCCGGTAATTGACATGCTTCAGCGCAGCGTCGCCCGGCACTTGCCCGCAGACGAGCGCGATCGAGCCCTCGCCCGGATCTCGCCACGGCGCGAGCGCGACGCCGTGCAGCTTCCACCGATCGCCGGGCATGCCGGCGTTGAGGAAGTCGGCGCGGCCGTTCAGTCCGTCATAGCCGAGGGAGAAGTACGCGAAGCGATCGCGGAAATAGCCTCGCTCCATCACGAGATATCGGCGGCCCGCGCCCTGCTGCCCTTGCATGATCCTGTGCTGCCGGTGTCCCCATACGACGGCGAGATCCGACGGCGCGTACTCCATCGGGCGGCGCATGTCGGCGGCGATCCCGTGGCGCGCGAGCCCGTCGATCATGGCGCGGCCGCACTCGGTCTGATGGTCGGCGGTTGCGTAGATCGTGACCTTCACGGCAGCAGCACTCCGATTCCCATCGGGCGCGGGTTCTCTCGCTCGATGAACTCGACGCACCGACGGCCCGCGCTGATCTCCTTCCAGAACTTCGGCACTTCGACTTCGAGACTCTTCTCGTCGTTCGAGCGCATGCCGTGCCCGTCGATGTCGTGGAACGCGACGAGCCGCGCGAGCGAGCCATAGTTCACGAAGTCGGACGCGACGCCTTCGTAAGTGTGATCGCCGTCGATCAGCGCGGCGTCGTACGGCCCGCGCCGCGCAACGATCGAGATCGTCGCCGACGTGCGCGAGTCGCCGAACACGCTCGACGTCTTGTACCCGCGTGCGTTCAGATCCGCGATCACGCGTTCGAGCGCCTTCCGCGACTTCTCCGTGCCCCAGTTCCCGCCGGGCAGATCCACCGCGACGCCGACGCTGCCGGGCGGGAGCGAAGTCATCACGTGATGGAACGTGTCTCCGTGCCGTGCGCCGATCTCAAGGTACCGCGTGACGTTGTGCTGCTGCAGGAGATTGACGAACTCGCCGAGTTCGTACTCCGACTGCGAGGCGCGACGTCCGCTGAAAGTCTTTAGCGTCATTCCCGGAACCCCTTCGTTGAGCGACGGCGCACGTATAGCAGGATCTCGCGGCGCAGGGTCGGATCGACGATCGGCGCGCCCTCGATGTCGAAGATCTCCGCCTCGGGCGGCGAGAACTCGTTCTGCATGTGAACGACGCGCATCCGCTCGTGCACGCCGGGAATCCACCGCATACGGATACGGCACGAAACCTCGGACTGCACTTGATTGGCGGCGAAGAACTCGCGCGATGACAGCGGCTCGATCGACGCCGGCACGTTCACGGCGAAGTCGACCCATTCGGACGTGACCTCGCCGGAGCGATCGCGATCGTCCGCCGGACGCTGCAGCGTGATCCGATGACGGAGCCTGCCCGAGATCATTCGACGTCGTCCTTCGTGACCGGCGCGGCGAACGGTCGGGGCGGCCGCTGCCCACGGGCGCGCCGCGCGAGCCGCTCGGCTTCGATCGCTTCAAGGCGACGCCGCACCGGCGCCGGCATGAACCTGCGCGCCTTCGCGCACGCGCTGCAGCCCTTCGACTTCTCGGCGTTCTTCGGCTTCACGTAGCGCGACCTCGATCGGTTGATACGGCAGGAAGTCGAGCGCACTTCCCGGCGTGCAGTTGATGATGCGGATCCCGCGACGCTCGAACTCCGGCGCGCCCTTGCGGAATTCCCGGATGAAAAGCGAATACGGGCTGACGAACCCGGGGCGGAACGAATGATCGCCGAACCAGTGCGTCGGCTCGTCCGCGCGCTTCGGCTCGTGCATGTCGAACCCGCAGAGAAGGATCGTCGTCGCGCCGAAATGCGCCGCCACGTGCGCGGCCGCATAGCCGGAATTCCGCCCGGTGCGCAGCGAGTCGGGCGCATCGACGAACCCGCGATGTCCGTCGTTCTTCAGCGCGTACACGTCGGGATGCTTGAAGAACGAGCGATGCGGCTCCGGCCCCTCGACCGTGATCTTCGTCCCGGCGAACGCGATCGCGGCCGCCGCATTGTGCGTCCACCACACGCGATCCGATGAGTACAGCACGTCGGCCCACGGCGCGAACGCCGGCTCGATCTTCCCCGCGCGGTTGCGCGTCGGGATCCCCTGATTGCTGACGGCCACTGCGCGCACGCGCCCGCGTATCTGCTCGCACAGATCGCGCGACATCGACGGACCGCTGCCGAGGATCGCGGCGGTCTCGCCCGGCCAGATGCGCGGGATGCTCCATGTCATCATCCGACCGCCGGCGTGCGAAAGCGCCGGAGAAGGTTCTTCACCGAATCGCCGAGCGGCTCGGGCATCGAGTACGACGAGAGCGACGGGCCGCCGTCGTAGCCTTCGCGATTCTCGTACAGCGCAGCGACGACCATCAGGCACGCGGCGACGAGCACCTTCGGCGGGCTTTCCGGCGGCGATCCGCCGGTGATCCAGAAGCCGTCCTCGCGTTCGATGTAGTCGAAGATGATCGCCTCGGCTTGCTCGATCTTCTCGGCGATCAGCGCGTCGTCGAGATCGTGCGTCACCGTGCAATGACGCTTCGCCGATTCCAGCGTTACGAGCGCCACGGCTTACCCCTTCCCCTTCGCGGGCGTCAGATCCTTGCCGTCCTTCCCATCGCGGCCGCGCTTGACGATGAGCCGCCACGAGTCATCCGTTTCCGGCTTCGCCTTCGTCGGTCGCGTGGCGATGAACGCGGATCCGCCGAACGTGACGACGGCGTTCGTGTCGTACTCGCCGTCCTTCCAGACGCCGTGATACTCGAACATCGGCAGCGTGAGTTCGCGCGTCACCGGCGCGATGTCCGGATCCGCCGGCGTGAGCGTGAGGATCAGCCGTCGCCCTTCGAGCTTCACGTCGAAGCCGTCGACCGGCACGGCGTCGCGGCCGTCCTTCGGACGCGGGAAGCGATCGACCTCGTGCTGCAGGAAGTCGCGCGCGATGCGCTCGAACTGCAACTGCCATTGCGCCGTGTGCTTGCCGACGATCGCCTCGATGTCCTCAGCGCTCGGCGGCGCCGGGATCCCCTTTACGACCTCCGCGACTTGCGCGCGCGCCTCGGCTGCGACCTGCCCGAGCATCTGCTCGGCGAGCGGCTGCAGGCATTCGCGGACCTGCTCCCACTCGATCGACTCGCCGTCCTTCCCGTCCCTCGGCGGGTTGCGCGTGAGGTAGGCATCGACTGCCCGCGCGACCTGCGCGTCGGTCGCGTCGGCTCCGTCCGCGCCGTCCTCGGGCGGATGCTCTTCGAGGTACGCCTTCACCGCGACGGCGATCTGCTCTGGCGTCGCATCCTTCCCGGCGGGCGGCGGATCCAGTTCGAGCGCGGCCGCGACCGCCTTCGAGATCTGCTCGGCCGTCGGCGCCGGCCCGGGCTCGCCCTGCGCGGGCGGGTGCGCCTGCAGGTACTCGGCGACCGCCGCCAAGATCTGCTCGGGCGAGGCGTCCTTCCCGGCCGCCGGCGGATGCAGGTCGAGCCAGAGCGCGACGGCTGCTGCGACCTGCTCGTCGCTCGGGTCGCGCGGGGCCGGCGATTCGCCCGGCTCGCCCTTGTCGCCCTTCACCGGCGCCGGGATCAGCGGCCGCAGGATCTCGACGACGCGCTCGTTCGAGAGGCTTCGGGCGATCGCCTCGTCGGTCGTCGCCTTGATCTGCGTCGCCACGATCTCGGCGAGCTTCGGATCGGTGACGAGGCCCTGCACGATGACCTCGATCGCCGGCGGCGCCTCGGGCTTCGGGATCTCGATCGCCTTCACGGCCGCGTCGACGGTCTCGCGGATCTGCGGCTGCAGCGCTTCGAGCGCGGCGGCGTTGCGCTCGTCGAGCGCCTTCGCCACGGCCGCCGGCAGCGCGGCCGCCACGGCTTCGGCGAGGCTCGCGGCGAACCCGCGCGAGATCTCGTCGACGTGGCGACGAACCTCGTTCTCGACCATCGCCTCGACGTCCTTCGTCGACGGCGCGGCCGTGCGCTGCTCGATCGCTTCGAGCCGCTTCGCGAGCGGCGACACGGCGGCGTCGACGAGACGTCGGCACTCGCCGCCGAGCTTCTGCAGAAGGTCGGTCAGTTGCTTTACGGTGACGTGCTTCACGCCGGCTCCCCTTGCTCGTATGACCTGCGGAAGATCTCGATCGCCCCCGCGTTGATGATCGCGCCGAGTTCCTCGTTCTCGCCTTCGTCGTCGTCCTCGTCATCACCGGACGGCGCAGGCAGCGCGGGCGGCGTCGGCGCCGGATTGATCGGCCGGGCGAACTCGCGCTCGCGCAGGCGGGCGAGATCCGCGAGGTTGTAGTCCTGCTGCTGCGCGAGCGGCGACTCGCCGCCCGTGACCGGCGGCAGATCCTCGACGCGGCGAACCTCGTTCGGCGACTTCCATCGGCCTTGGATCGCGGACGCGTGCGCCTCATAGCGCGATGCCGTGTCGGTGCGCAGCAGTCCCTCGATGTCCAACTCGATCCCGTAGCGATCTTCCTCGCCGGTGTTCAGACCGAGCCCTTCGTCGAGCGCGAGTTCGATCGCCTCGATGTGCGCCTGAAGGCACGTCGCGTAATAGTCGGTATTCGCGGCGCCGACGTTGCCGTATGCCGGCATCGTCCCGAAGCCTGCTTTCCACGTCGGCACGTGGAACGTCGCGCACACGATCTCGGCCGTGTACTTCAACTGCTCGATGAGTTGCGCGGCCTGCGCGGTGACGGCCATCGCTTCGTATTTCAGACCGTCGCCGAGTACCGCGACCTTGCCGGCGTTGTCGCCGGTGAACTCCGAATCCCAGTATTCTTTGATCCGCTTCGCGGTGTCCGTCTTGATCTCTTTGTCGGTCGACAGGATGCCGCCCGGGCGACCGCCGTTCGCGAAGAACTTCACCGCCGCCTCTTGGATCTTCACGCCCTGCGCAGCGCCGAGGCCCGACGCGAAGAGCGGCGAGACGCCGACCAGCGGATGAAAGAGCGCCGGCATCATGTCGTGGATGATCTCGCTCGCCGGCGCGATGACCGAGTCGCCCTCGAATCCCGTCAGCCCGGAGAGGCGATCGGAGTCGAGGCGGTAGAACACGAGACCGTTCTCGCTGACCATCGGCTGCACGCGATCGGGTTCGAGCGGATACAGCGCAACGACGCGGCCGCCGCGATCGCGTCCCTTCAACTGGTACGCGTTGCCCTTAGAGAGCTTCGACGTCATCCAATATTGCATCCACGTGATGCGGTTCAGGTACGGACACGGCTTGCGCAGCAGCGGGAGGAACGCCGGCGCGCCGGTGCGAACCTCGTCCCAACGGCCGTCGGGCTGCTGCTCCACGAGCTTGATCCGAAGCTTCGCGATGTCCTGCGCGATCAGCGAAATGCACGTGTACACGGCGGCGAACGCGAGCGTCTGATCTCGCGAGATCTCGATATTCCGCTGCCACGCTCCCGGAAAGGGTTCGCGAATGATGCTCGCGATCCTCTGCCAGACGCCGCCGGATGCGTTGCGATCATCGATCGTCGTCAGGTTGCGCGGCGCCGCCTTCGTCGCCGTGACCTCGTATCCGAAAACTTTCATCGGGTCTCCCGTGTGACAGCGACGGCCGCGCCCGCCGCCGCTGCTGCGAACGATGAGGCGTCGACCGCCCTCACAGCTTCGAGCGCGGCCGTCCCTGCGTTCAGTGCGGCGCGCATCGCCGCGTCAGTCCTCGACCTTCGAACGCGAGCCACGGCCGCCGCGCGGCTTGCGTGTCTCGGCTCGATGCTCGGGCGGATCTGACGTCTGCGCCTGCGGGTCGATGGTCTCGGCCTGCGGCTCGGCGGGCGGCGGCGTCTCCGGCGCGCTCTCCGGCGTCAGGATCTCGGACGCGCTCGACGCCGGCGGCGCAGCGGCGGCCGCGCCTGACTCCGGCGTGACGACGGTCCCGCCGACCTTCTCGGCTGCGGCCTGCGCCTCGGCGCGGACCTCGGGCGGAATGCCCCGGCGCGACAGCGGCGCCGGCGGCGGAATGGGAATCACGGGCGAGCGCTCGGTCTCGGCGACCATGTGCGCCGTGCGATAGCGGGCGATGCCCATACGCACGAACGCGTCGCCGACCTTCGTCGCGACGCGCTTTACTCGACCCGTCTTGCGAAACTCGATCTCGATCTTCGACATGATCTCTCCCTCTTCGGTGAAAGGCGGGCGGCCCACCACGGACCGCCCGCCTTGCCTTCAGCGCGGAGAGACTACCTCACGGCGACGCGGGAGCACCCCACGCAACGCCGGTCAGGTAGGCGACGGCCGAGGCGCGACGACGCGCCCAGTTGACCGTCCGCTCGGCCCGGAACGCGACGCTGTTCGTCTGGAACATGCTGACCATCGCGGTCGCGGTCGGCGTCGTGACGTCGTTCGTCGGGTTGTCGAGCATCTGCAGCGACGCCTCGCGCGACAGGTCGACCGCGAAGTCGCCCTCGTCCGCGAAGTAGATATCGCTCGCGTTGATGAGCGCGACGACACCGTCCGGCACGTGCTCGGACACGATCGCCGGGATGTTCAGCACCGCGCCGCCGTTCATGTTGATGCCCGGGAACTCGCTCTGACCGAGCGGGTTCTGCATCATGCCGAGTGCCATCGCGGTACCCGCGCCCATCACCAGCACCGCCGACGTCGGCGGGTTGTTCGCGGCGATGAAGAACGCGAACAACGCCTGCAGGTCGGCGCGCACCGCGTCGGCATCCGTGCCGCTCGACGCGACCGTATTCGCGCCATTCGTCACCGACGCCGGGCGCACGCCCGCCGAGGCGGTCACGGTCGGGTCGATGAACGTCACGTCGAGCAGCGCGCGCAGCGCCTCGACCAGCGAGTTCCGCAGGATCGTATCGACGCTCGGGCTCGAACGACGCAGCAGTTCCTCGGTCACGACCGCGATATTCGCGACCTTCAGCGGCGACAGCGTCGTGCGCGCGAAGTCGAACGCGGTCAGCGGCTTGGGCTTGCCCTCGCCGACCCAGTAGCCGGCACCGCCGCCGGTCTGTCCCACGAGCGGGACGTCGAACGGCACGCGACGCAGGTCGGGAATGCCGCCGGCGCCGAACTTGCCGAGGATCGTCTGCGGGCGCAGGAACTCGACGAAGTCCGCGAACACGGCCGACTCTTCGCCGACGAGGTTCGCGCCCCACGTGCCCGAGATCGTCGAGCCCGCGACGACGCTCGCCTTCAGGATGTTGCCGATACGCGCGTCATCCTTGTAGATGTTTCGCGCGATCGCCTCGGCCTGCATGACGTTGCCCTTCGCGAGACCGATGCAACGCACGACGCGCGCGTACGCGATGCCCGGGTCGAGCTTCGGCGCCGCACGCGTGACGATCACGCGGCCGCGACCGTCGGCGTTCGTGCCCTTGCGACCGAGCACGCGGATCTCGTCGTCGTCGTCGTCATCGCCGCCGCCGTTGCCGGCCGCACGCGAGGACGAGCCCTCGTCGGAGTTGCCGCCACGGGCGGGCTTCGCCGACTTCTGCTCGGCGGCGATCACGCCTTCGATCCGGCCGATGTGCTTCAGCAGCGACTCGTTCTCGGCTTCGAGCGTGTCGAACTCTTCTTGCTTCTGCGCGTCGAGCGTCTCGTCGCCCGACTCTTCGAGAAGCGCCTTCATCTTCGCGGCGTTCGTCGCGTGCTTCGCGCGGAACGCTTCGAGTTTCTTCAGCAGCTTGTCCATGTGCCCTCCCGGGCGTTGATTGTCAGAGGTTGCCGAGACGCCGGCACTACGGAGAGACACGACGGGCGAAGCCTTGCGACCTGACGCGGTCGGCCTGCTGACGTCGTAAGCCTTCACGGTTGCGATGGTGGCTTCGCTGTTGCACGGAATCGTGACCGCGCTCAGTTCGAGCCATTCCCAAATCTTGTGGCGCAGCGGTCCCCAAAAACCGTCCTGCGCGTCGACGACGTCGTACTCGATCGGACGGAATCCGATCGACAGACCTCGCACGAGTCCCGTCTTGATCGACTGCCACGCTTCATCGAGGCGATCCTTCAGCGTGCCCGCCTCGTCGATCGATGCGATGCGCGCCTTGATCTCGATCCCCTCGTCGGTCACGCGCGCGGAGTAGACCTCGCCGATCGGCGATCGCGAGTCGTGCTGCCAGAGCAGCGGGATCGGGAGCTTGAACTGCGCGCCGCGCGGTTCGACGATGTCGTCGCAGCGATCGGGCGTCGGAGTCGTCGCGATGCCGGTGATCTCTCGGGCGTCGCCGCTGTCCGTGACCGCCTTCACCGTCAGCACGGAATACGCGCGCTCGACACTGCGGAGCGCTTGGCGTACCGATTTGTTGACGTTGCGTTTCATCGTTAGACCTCGTCGAGAAGTTGAAGGGAATAGGAGACCGCACGCCGGGCGCGTTCGCAGCCCGTCGCTTTCCGCCGTCGCCGGCGTCGTCTCAGCCGAAGATCATTATCGAAGGCTCAGTGTTGCGAGCCTTCGGGTTCAACTGCATAAGAGTCGTCGCGTTGAGCAGCGCGAGCACGGGATCGATCTTCGCGTTCCCGCTCGCTGCTTTCGTGATGAGCGTCGCATTGCCCCGGAGTTCTGCCTTCGAGTTGCCGACGCTCCACGTCAGCAGCCCGGATCCGGAATGCACGAGCATCTTCTCGGCGAGCTTGCGCTCGACCGTTTTCACCGCGCCGACCATCCGCCAGCCCTGCGGGATGCCGACGATCTTCTCGGCCGGGATGCCGCCGCGCGCTGGATCCTGCAGCGCCTCGACGATCGCACCGATGCCGGCCTGATCGACGCCGACCTTTTCGAGCAGCCCCGACGACTCGATCGTCGCGACGTGCATCGCCACGTCCTCGACGTCGTCGCCGACGTTGTCGACGATCGTCAACTCGCCGGCCTTGCGGAAATCCTCGAACCGCTGCGCCTCTTGCTTGTGCCGTTCGAGCACGATCGGATGGATCCATGCATGCGCCCACACGAGCCAGCGCGCTGCGCGGTTCGGCGGCGACGCGCCGCCCTCGGCATCGTCCGGATCCGTGCGCTCGCGACCGACGACGGTTAGCGCGAGCATGTCGTCGAGGCCGCCGCCGTCGATGCCGACGGTCACGACCTCGCACCGTTCGAGCAGCGCGGCGAGCGTGAGCCCGGGCTCAGTCGCGCAGCCTTCCCAAAACTCCGAGGCGATCCATCCGTCGGAGCGAAGCGCGAGACCGATCTCGACGTTCAGATGCTGCGAGGCCCACGCGCGCAACTCGGCTTCGCCCTTCTTCTCGGCGTCCTCGTACCCTGACTGCAGCCGATCGAGATCGATCGAGAGGCCGAGGTTCGGCGTCACCATCGGCCAGAACTTCCGGTTCTTCCACGGCTTGTCCGGATGCTGCTGGAACTCCGGAGGGAATTCGTACAGCACCGGCAGCGTCGTGCCCTTGCGCTTGCCGTCGCGGATATCGCGCGCGGCTTCAAGTTCCGCCTTGAATACGCCGGTCGGTGTCTCTTCCGACTGCGTCGTGATGAACACGAGGAACGCTTCCGGGAACGGCATCATGTTGCCGCGTATCTGCCGGATCGCGCTCGGTGCCTTCGCCATCTTCGCGACGACGTGTAACTCGTCGATCAACGCGCCGTGAATCTTCGGACCCGTGAGCACCGACGGGTCGAACGTCATGATCTTCAACTCGGCGAGCGTCTCGCGATGCACGATCGTTTTCACGTGTTCGCGGACGTGCAACTTCGTTTCGAGCACCGGGTCGAGAGCGATCGCGCCGGCGGCCGCAGTGAACGCGGTATCGGCGACCTCCTGCACTGGCGCCGTCATCACGAAGCGCGCGCGCGGGCGCATGTTGAGCAGCAGAGCGACGAGCATCAGGAGCGCGCCGTTCGTCGTCTTGCTGTTCTTCTTCGCGATGAGCGCGAACACTTCGCGGATCCGCCGCTGACCGCTGACCGGATCCAGAGATCCGAAGAGCGCGGCGACGATGTCGCGGAACCATTGCCCGCCAGCCTCGGCCAGCGTCGGCGTGTTCGGCACGTCGGCGAGCCGCAGCATGTTGAACGCGTTCACCGCTCGATCGGCGGCCGGGCGATACAGCGGCAGATCAGGAACGAGCGATCGTCCCTCGCGCAGTCGCTCGCGCCAGTCGAGGCACGAGAGATCGAGCACCGGCACCGACGCCGGCGTTACTGCTGCGTCTGACTGTGATCGGGAAGTACGCTTGCCCAAGGCGACCCCGTTTGCGCTGTCCGTGCTGCTGCTTTCTGCTGCTCTTTCTTCCCGAGCTTGATCGGCTTCGGCGGCTTCTCTTCGACCGCCGGCTTCGCGCCCGTGCCCTGCGCTTCCGGTTTTGCCCCGGCCGATGAGGGAGCCGCGACGATCGCCGGCTGCATCGCGAGATACGCCTTCGCCGCGCCGGTGTTCCCCTTCAGCGCCTGCGCGTACAGCGACTGCACGAGACGAACGCGCTTCTCGAACGCGCCCGTCGAGAGTTCCTTCCGGAAGTCCCGGAGCAGCGTCGACAGATCGATACCGAGCGCGGTCGCGATGTCGGCTGCAGGCGTCCCGCCACCGGCCGCGATCGCGACGAGATCTCGCGTCGCCTTGTCAGGTCCGGCGGCCTTCGCCTTCGCGCCGGGCTTGCGCCCCGGCTTCGGTGTCGTCTTGCCCTTCATCGTCCGGCAGCGCTACCCGGCGCCTCGCACTGCTGACGGCCGTCAGTCCCTGTCGACACGCCGGCGTCACCGGTCGGCGGCGTCTGCGTCCGTGCATGGCGGGCGGGACAGTCACCACGCATCCCGCGAGGCGGATCGATCCGGGCGCCCGAACCTGTCGAAACTGTGAACTGCGTCGCTGAAATTTTCAGCGGCTGCAAAAAAAAACCCGTAATCGAGGGCGGCGGGGCTGGTGCGGTTGTTCGAGCGCAG
>ENA-UOUW01000002-UOUW01000002.1-bioreactor-metagenome-genome-assembly--contig:-NODE-2-length-89028-cov-26.039731_pt1 | contig 89028 bp, 145 predicted proteins | sample MGYA00238153_ERZ761573 | MGnify/ENA primary metagenome ERZ761573 (study PRJEB28894, sample SAMN06264780) | bioreactor metagenome | isolation source: Switchgrass | place: USA:Austin, Texas | collected... | reverse complement strand
GCGCCCGCGGGCGCGACCCTGTTGTAGTGAACGGCCTGCCAACCGTTCGGCGCCGACGGGTTCCCATACGGGTACCCGTAGAAATAGTGGTTGACCTGGCCCGGATTGTTCGGGTCCCAGGGGGCTTCTTCATACGTATTCGCGACGAGCATGACGGGTGATCCTCCGGATCAGCGCCGACTATACCTCGACGCGAGGCACGTACGGTGACGACGAGTGACTAGCGGCGCTTGCGCGGGCGCTTGAGGCACTTCGCCGAGCCCTTGCGGAACCCGTGACGGCACTTCTTCGACGCGCGCTTCGCTGCGAGGGACTTCCGACGACGCTTGGCCATGTTCGATATCTCCTTGACCGCCAGCGTCCCACAAGGATTTCGCGGAGTCAAGCGGCGCGCGTTTTCGCGGTTTCATGGAAAGCAACACGGGCAACCTTCGATCGTCGCGTCCGGTCCGTGAATCTGGTGGTACGCGAACGCGAGCTGTTCTTGCAGCTTGTCGATCGTCTCACGCGCGCGAAGCATCTCGATCGGGCGCACCCATCGCGTCGCCAACACGTCGTCGTCGGAAAGCCGTACGTCGAGCGTCAGCTCGGGCGCGTCACCCCGATGGTGGACGATCGCCGAACAGAAGTTGTTCGATGTCGTCGCGGCCGGGATCGACTTCATGCCGGCGGCCAGAATGCGTTCTAGGTGCGGCGCGCCGGTGCGCGTCGCGCATTGTTGCCCGCGTTGACCCATGCCTTTCCCGAGGCACTCGTCACGCGGGCAGAGCTCCTGTTCGACGCGCAGGATCGCCTGCCGTCGCTTGGCATCGCGCATGGCGATCAGCTCCTCGGGCTCGTCGTATTCGACGCGCCTGTCGAACAACCAGATATCGGGGAACCGCGCGAGGCCGTCGAACACGATCGGCTGCGTGATGATCGCCCACCACGTGGTGCTCGGATCGAGCTTGCAGAGCGTCACGAGCTCGGTGCAGTTGCCGATCATCAACTCGTGGATGCTCTTGACCGCCCACGGCTCGGGATCGCTGAACGGCCAGTTCTCGAACGTTCGACCACGCCACGGCAGCTTGAGCCCGTCAAGCCTCTTCTCTAGCGAGAACGCCCAGTCGGCGCTGACGGTCGAGCGGCCGTTCGAGCACGGATCGGTGTTGAAGTGACCAAGCTTGCGGTTGAGCCACGCGGGCGTGTTGCAGCCATCGCTCGTGCTGCTCTCGTCCTTGGTGCGCTTCCTGATCGTCGCGACGGTCATTTCTTCGGTCCTCCGTCGCGCAAGATTCCCATCGCGCGCAGGGTTTTCTCGGCATCATCGGCGAGATGGCGCAGGCGAGAAATCGCATTCCTCGCCGCGCTCTCCATCTCCTTGTTGCGCTCGCAATGTGTGCTCGCCTCGGCACGAACCAGGGTGATGCCCCCGTCGGTGATCTCGACGAAGTAGCGATTATTGACCGTTCCCGGAACGGATTCTACGATCGCGTTGATCGTCATTTGCCGGCCTCGTGGCAGCCGACGCAGATCGCTTCGTGGCGCGTCGCGACTTGCTGCCGCTCGCGCGGCGCGTTCGCGTCGCCGAATTCTTGCGCGCAGACCACGCACGCGGTCTGCCGCAACGCGAGCAAGTTGGTCAGCCCGAGCTCGTGCCAGCGCCGGAAGCGTTCGAGCTTTTTCTCGACGCGCGCGAGCAAAGCGGGGTCCGTGATCGCGTTGACCTCGGATACGAAGCGCGCCGCCGCGATCACATCGGCGAGCTCCTCGCGAAACTTCTCGTGCAGGTTCGAGCCGTCCCAGTGCTCGGCTTGCCCGCCGGTGCCCATGAGCTTACCGCAGACCTGCAACAGCTCACCGCATTCCTCGACGAGCTTCGAGACGCCGGGCCATTCCTTGTCACCGATCGCGAACATGTTCTAGGTCCTTTCCGCGAGCGCGGCCTCGATCTCGCGCGCGTGCTTCATGAACGCCTCGGCGAGCTGCGTGTTCTCGGTCTTGGTCGCGATCGATTCGACGTACTGCAGGCGACCCGTCAGCTCCTCGATCGACATCGCGCCGAGCGGCTCGGACATCACGAAGGTGTTCTCGACGGGCTCGCGCGCGTCGGGGCCCTCGATGTCGACCCAGATCAGATGCTCCTTGGCACGCGTGATGCCGACGTATTCGAGGTTTTTCTCGTCGGGATCGGCCATGCCAATGACGCTGATCCAGTTGTCGCCGTCGCGGAACAGCCGCTCGCGATGCGACGCGAACGTCTGCTTGAGCAAGTACACGCGATCGGCTTCGAGGCCCTTCACCTTGTGGACGGTCGAGCACAGGATGCCCGACTGGTTCGGCAAGATGATCTCTTCGAGCAAACGCACGATCCCGTTCGGTCGCGAATACTTGAGCGCGGCGAGCAGCATGTAGCGCTGCTCCTCGATCTTCTCGGCGTAGGCCGTCGCATTCGCTTTCTCGGCGCGCTTGCTCTCGGCCTCGAACCACGAGTCGAGCGAGGAACGAAACGCCGCCTCGTCGCGCGTGTCGAGCTTGTTCTTGAGCAAGTCGAAGAGCGGGATCAGGAGCTCCTGCCCCGCGTTGAGCTGGAAACTCACGCGGCGCTGCCACAGAAACAGCGCACAGTCGACGAGGTCATGATTGTTGCGCGAGAGCACGAACGTATGCGGCGGACCGTCGCTCTTGCTGTTCGGCAGCTTGACGTGAAGCTCGCCGAGCTTGCAGTGCGTGACCGAACCCTCCGGCGCGTCGGGCGCGGCGCGCAGCGCCGGGACGATGCGATTGGCCTCACGCACGACAGCCTTCGAGCATCGAAACGTCATCGTCAGGGGCAATTCGACCGCACCGAGCTCGGTGGCGATCGCCGCCCAGGCCGCGCGACCCATCGAGCCGCGGAACTGATAGATCTGTTGCCGCTCGTCACCGACGGCGATCAGCCGCGACTTGTCCGGGACCATCAACATGCGGATCAAGTCGAATTGCGGCTGGCTGATGTCCTGAATCTCGTCGACGATGACAGCCAGGTAGCGACTCGGCGGCGCGAGGTTGAGCGCGACCGGCGCCCAGACCATGTCGGAGAAATCGATCGTCTTTCGCGCGGCCATGTTCAGGCTGATGATGTACGCATCGCGCACGGCGTCGACGGTCAGCCCGATCTCGCGCTCGCTCATTTTGGCCGTGAAGATGTCGTATTCGTAACCGAGCGCGAGCGCGTGATCCGCGGACGGGGGTGCAGGCTGCGCGTAGGTTTCTTTGATCAGGCGGATCAATCGAAGCGCCGCGCGCCGCATCTTGAAATTGATCGCGCCGGCCGTGCGATTGATGATCTCTTCATGTGCGCCCTTGTCGACCTCGACGCGAAAATGCTTCGAGAGCACGGCTAGCCCCGCGGCGTGGAACGTCTTGGTGTGGATGCCGACGTCACGTGGCAGGCCCAGCGTCTTGACCTTCAACGCCAGATGCTCGGCGATCGACTTGTTGAACGCCGTCATCAGGATCGACTTCTGCGGGATGCCTTTGAGCGACGCGAGCAGCGTCCAGCTCTTACCCGAACCGGCGAGCGCCGAAACCAGCAAGTTGTCATTGCTGTTTCGAACGCGCTCGATGATCGCTAGCTGCTCTTCGGTAGGCGCGTGGTCCACGCCAAGAACACTACTTCATCGGGCTGACAGCGCGGCGCGTTCCACAGGTACACGGATGGCCATAGTCTGGGTTCAACGGGCACGGCATGGGATGCTCTTCCTGCACCGACTGAGTAGCGTTCTCGACGAAGATCGGATCGTCAGCGGAGATCTCTCCCCCATCGAGGTTGAATTCTGCGCGGCCTGCGTCGATCGCGTCGATGGCCTCGACAATCAGATCATCGATGCCTACGCAGCGCTCGGCCAGGATCTCGATCGCGCGTTCGAGGCACGTCGCGAGCGCCTCGATGCGCTCGGTGGCGTCTTCTTCGATGGCCTTGAGCTGATCTTCCGGCATCGCGACTTCGCTGTGCACGACGACGGCAGGTGCCGCCTTGGCAAGCTGTACGACCGCGCCCGCGAGCCGCGCTTCGAGCGGCCCGTGCTTGTTATCGCAGACGAGCTCGCGCGCGGGCGTCGAAAAGTGCCGCAGCAAGCGCTCGGCCTCGGCGATGAGATTCGCATCGACGCTCACTGTCCCTCGTGATGCGTCGCGCCGCACGCGCACGGACCCGTCCACATATCGCAGACCGTTCCGCCGTTCATGCGTCGCGGGACATGCTTGGGCCATTCGACCATCGAGCAATCCGGTTCGAGCTTGCGCGACGCTGGCGGATCGATCCGGATCAGCTCGCCGAGCGCATTGAGATCACCACGACTAAGGTCGACGTATCCCGGCGGTTTGTGCGCGAGCGCGACTCGCGCGACATCGCGCGCCCAACCGACGAGCTTCGGGACGTCGGAGATCCGGATCGAATCGATGTTGGCTTTCGCTGGGCAGACGCCACACGTGAGACGCCCGTGTTCGTCAACGTAGCGCACCTCGTTGCCGCAGCCCGGAAATTGGCACTTCATGAGAGCACCGTCCACGCAGTATCGTCGCCAAGAACGATCGTCGTGACGGGAAAGGCACCCGTGCTCGTCGACAACTCGCCTGGAATCTCTTCCTCGCGAACATCGTACGCCTGCACGAGCTCGCCGTTTGGCGCGCGCTCCTGATGGCTCGCGATCAAACTCGCGCAGTATCCATCGGCACGTGATCGCTTCTCATAAGCCGCGCTCGCAATCGTGAACGTGCCATCAAAGAACACACACCAAACACGAAAGGCTTTCATCGCAACGTACCGCCTTTCCGTGGACGCTCGACGATGTTGATCGCCTCGATGTCGAGCTTCTCGCGCGCGTGCGTGAGCGCCTTGATACGCGGGCACTTCATCGGCGCGGGGCCTTTGTGGCACTGGCACGCCGCGACCCACACGCGCGCCTCGTCGCCGATGCGCCCGATGAACGCGACGCGTGGAGTCGTCCCGTTGTCGAATACCCATCGACCATCCTCGTGAAGCGCGAAGACGTAGATATCACCCTCGCGCGGACCCACGGCATCACGTGGCGGGCGACACTTGGGATGCACGACGAGTGCACGCTTGAGGCTCACGATCGCACCGGCCCGATCTTGATCCCAGCTTCCTTTGCCGCCCCGAGAACATTTGCGAGGTGCGTCGCGAGCGCGTCGATCACCTGGCCGTAGGCGATCTTTGTCGCCTCGTCCTTCGACTCCGTCTCGACGGTGCCCTTGGCCTGCGAAACAAAATCGCCGTTGATCCAGATCTTGAATTCTAATGAATAGCCTGGCTTCGTTTCATTGGCGCCGAGCAACGTCGGAATCACGATGCACTCGATCCGCACGGGCGGCGTACCCGTGTGCGTTGGGAAATAGTTCTGCGAGAACGTCATGCGCCGCTCTTGATCGACACGCGGACCTCACCATCGCGCATCGGACACGTCGATGGAACCTTCGTGTGGTCGGTGATCTGGACGCGACGGAACGGCCACGGCATACCGGCCGCGTTGTACTTGCAGGTCCCGGTTTCCGTCGGCGACTTGGTGAACATGTCCGCGAGCGCGTTCACGAGCCCGCGCTCGTAGAACGGGCACTCGGAGCACTTGTCGACGACGATTTCCATGGTGCGGCGTGTGGTGGTCATGCGTTCGAGCATCCTGGTACGTGGCGCCCGCTCCAGCAACCGCAAAGCAGACAGCGATCGCTAGTGTCCGGGCCGTTCTCGTATGGCAGGATTTTCCTGTACGAACGCCAACCCTCGAAGTTGCCGTAGCGCCGGATCGATCCGCCGTCGTCGCGGCCATACATCGCCTGTGCAGGATGCTCGGCCGGGCTCGCGTGGATCGGATCTTCACCAACGTTGTCGCGCACGACGAGCCGCTTGTGCAGCGCGAAGTCGGCCGCGAGATCGCGCTTGCCCTCGTGGGTCAAGTACGACACGCGCGCGCACCGCGCCGTCGAGAGCGCGACCTTGAAATCGCTCAGCCGCCGCGCCGGAAACTTGTCAGCAAAATACGGCCCGCTAACAATCGGCAAGTTACACACGCCGAGATCTTTCCACGACATCGAGAGAACCTCTTCGCGTAGCTCCTCGTCGGTCTCTTCGATGTACGGCAGGTGCCAGCCGCCGGGCGGGACGAACGTCGGCTTGTGGCTGTGGAACAACTCCCAGGCGAGCTCAGCGACGACTTGGAAGTTGTCTTCGGCCATCGGATGTTTGCGCAGGTGGAAGAAATTCGCGTGGTCTGTCATCGACACGACGGTCGAGATCGTCATCCACGGTTCGATCACGCGATTGACGAGTTGCTTGTGGATGCCGAGCGCCTCGCCGCGTGCGTGATGCGCGGCCATGAGGTCTCGGCCTTCGAGCCACCAATCGCGCGCGGCACCCGCGTCGTCGACTTCGGTGTGCGCCTGCATGCCACGCTCGTTCTTGCCGAACTTGACAGGAATCACGGGCGCATCGAGCACGCGCTGACGTAGTGTCGCCGCGGGGATCGCGCGCGAGCTCGCGGCGTTTCGGCTCATCGCGCGGTGGGTCATGATCTCGCTGTGGATCATGCGTGGGTACGTCCAGCACCACGTGATGAGCCGGCAGCCGCCCTCGGTGATCGAGTCGGCGACGATCCTGACCGTGATCGGTGCGCCACCCGGGATTGTTTGCGAGAGCGACGTGAGCCCGTTCGTATCTACGAACGCGTCCTGGCGCGCGCTCACGGCATCGCCCCGCGCAGCGAGCACAGCGCATCGAGCGCGTGCGTGAACAAGTTTGCCATCAACGCCTCGACGGGCGTCAAGATCGACGCGTCGATGAACGCCTGTTGATCGACGATCTCGGCGGTCTTGCCGTCGTCGGAGATCTTGATCCCATCCTGGGCCTTGATCATGACCCCCGGGGAAAGAACCTCGACGTTGTGCTCGTCGAGCCACGTGCGCGTGTAGACGACGAAGTCGAGCAGCTCTTGGTACGCATCGATCATCGAGTCGCGGCCATTGCCGGACGTCAGGGGCACGCCGTAGCGCGCGATCCCGCCCTGGTGCCGCTCGCTCATGTCGGCGACGAGCTTCGTGATCGTCGTGTCACCCTCGGCGTTCTCGTAGTTGCGTTCGACGTAGGCGATCACGACGGGCCAGATCGGCCGCTTGTTGGTCGCGATGGGCTTGGGCTGCTCGATCGTCGCGTTGGTCATTGCCCAAGACACTATCGTGCCGGGCTGACAGCGCGCTTCCCGGCGACGAGACCACTAACGCGCGCACGGATGGCTTGGTCCGTCCGACCGAATTTCTTCGCGAGCGCGATCCACCATACGTGTCGCTCGCCACGAGGAAGCTTCGAGAGCTCGTGTTGGGTTTTTTCGAAGAGCTTGAGCAGCCGCCGATCCTCGGCGCGCTTCCAAGGCTCGCCGTCGCGTGGATACGTTTTCTTGAACGCGCGCAGCTGCGACCGGCGCCACATAGGCGGCAGCCCTTCGAAGCCGCGCAGAAACGTCTTCGAGATCAGACCTGACTCCAGTCATCGCCGATCCTGACCTCGACGGGAAACGGGATCCGGCGTCCGTCGCGCTCGATCTCCGTCGAGAAACACTCGCCGATGTCCTTGGCGATCGCGTGCGCGTCGTCTTCCCAGACATCGAAGACGGCGGCATCGTGAATTTGCGCGATCGCGTAGGCTTCTTTGTATTCGAGCAGCCGCGGGAAGAACTTCATCATGCCTTCGTTCATGAGATCTGATGCCGTGAACTGGACGCCCGCGTTGACGGCTTCTGGGCCTTCCGCCTGACCCATCGGCCATACGCGGCGCCGACCGCGCACGTGGCTCTTGATCTCGTACGGCGGCACCGAGGCCATGCGAATCGTCGCTTGCTGCCACGCGACGACGCCGGCCATTGCATGGAGTAGCTTCTTGATCGCAACGGCCAGATCCTCGATGCGGATCATGTTGCCGGCCTTGAGCATCGTCTTATGCAGCGTTTCGAGCTGCGCCATGTACATCGCGCCATACTCGATGTTCTTGACGTTCTCGCGCAGCTGTTTGCGCGTGTCCTCGTCGAGCTTGTCGAAGTTCTGCCAGATGATTCGCGCGCACTCGATGTGCGGATCGCGATTCTCGGCGAAGATGGCGCAGAGGAACGGGTCACCCGAGATCAGCGCGATGACGCGCGCTTCGACCTGCGCGAAGTCGAATCCGACGAGCTTGCGGCCCTTGCGCGCGCGGATCTGCCTACGTAGATTCGGCCGCACGAGCTTGGAGATCGAGCCGTCGAGCTTGGCCATGCGGTAGCGCTGGCCGTCGAGCTCGAACGGAAACAGCTTGCCCTGAATATCTTTGCGGTCTGGAATCGCGATGCCGCGGTCAGCGCACTTCGCGAGCAAGATCGTCAGCGCGTGCTCGACGACTTTCTTCCACTTGTCCTTGGGGACGTTCGAGACGACGGGCCACGAGCTGGCCCAGCGCCCAGAGATCTTGTGGATCGTCCAGATGGGATGCGCGCGGTCGAACAGGTCACAGAAGCCGTGACACAGAATCTCGCCTGTCTTCGCATCGAAGCGGTCGAACATGCCCCAAACGAATGTCGAGTTGAGCTTGTCGTTCTCGCGATGCGTCAGGATGTCGCGCACGACCTCGACGTCGGTTAGCGATTCGAGGACTTCCTTTTGCGTCGAGATCTGCCCGCTCGCGGTGACCGCGACGAGCGCGACGTCCATCGCTTGGAGCAACGCAGCGATGTGCCTGCCCGAGCCGATCTTCCATTTCCAATCGGGATCGTTCTTCATCGCCGCAAGGCGGATCTGGTAGCGCTGCTCTAGATCGTCGGGGTCGAGCTTGCGTTTCTTGACGGCCTCTTGGACGGCCAGGTGATGCCAGACGCGCTCGCGAAGCTTGGGATCGCGTGCGATGTCTTCCACGTGCCGACGCGACTCCTCGACGTTGCGCGAGAATGTTGCGAGTAGATCGCTGTTCACTTCACGATCGACGGGCATGCCGGCGAGGTGCATGTGACTTGCGACGTCGGACATCGCGAGATCGAGATCGAAGACTTGCCGCGTCTTCGTCTTCGACATCGCGTTGATCAGCGGCCCACGCAACGCGTGCGTGGCACCCGTGTCGCGCGCGTTGTAGATCGCGAGCTTTTCCGGCGTCTCTTCGGCGTTGCGAAACTCGGACTTCCACGGCGTCACACCGTAGAATTGCGCTGCGACGACTTGCAACCGATGGGCATTACCCGGGAACGCCGCATGGTGCGCGAGCAGCGTATCGAACCACTTCGGCCCCATGAGGAAACCGTAGTTGCGCAGGACCGTGCGATCGTAGAGGCCGTTGTGGTATGTCGTCTCGGTCTCGGCGAGCAGCACCTGGATCAGCGAGTGAACGAACGGGGGCAAGAGATCCCAGTCGAGCGAGATCGACATCTCATCCGTCGAGAAACCGATCACGCGGATCCGCGCCATGTACGCCATCAGCGCGTGATGACGATCGGGATCGTCGACGTAGGTCTCTAAGTCGATCGAGACCGCGCCCTCGGCGATCGCCGAGCGGTACACGGCCATGAAGAGCTCGACGGCGCGCGCCTGATCGAACAACTCGTAGTCGATGTCGAGCTTGAGTCGAATGTCCTTGCCGCGTGAGAGCGAGTTGATCTTGAGCGCGTCGTAGACGAGGTTCACGAACGCCATGTCAGGCGTGTGCGAACCACCGATCGACGCGCCGCCACCACGAAGGATCGCCGCAGGATGAATGCCCGGGATCAGCGGCCGAACACCTGAACCGTCGACGTCGACGTCGAACAACGTTCCGCAGATGTCAGTGATCTTGGCGCGCTTGGGCTTCTTCGGCTTCTTCGGCTTCGGATTCGCCGCGTCAGCTTTCTTCTTGAGCTCGCGTTCTTTTGCACGCAGCTCGACAAGCTTGATCGCGTTCTCGCGGGCTTTGACTTCGAGCTTGCCCTGAACGCGCGCGATCTCTTGCTGGAGATAGTTCTCGCTCGGCCGCGCGCGATGTCTGACCTTGTGCTCGGTGATCAGGCTCGTGCGCAGGTGCCTGATCAGTTTCTTGAGCTGACTCTCGGCCAGTTTGTTGATCATCTTGCGCCGCGCGATCGCGTTTTTCAGCGTAGGTTGCTGGCGTAGTTTCTGGGCCTTGCGAATCGCCTTGGGCGCGTCGGGCGGCTCGATCGCGTCGAGCGTTTCCTTGGGGATCAACGCACGCGCGGCGACGGCACCGAGCGAAAAGATCGGCTTGCCCGGCATGCGCGCGAGCTCGGCCTTGAGCCGGCCGCTGCATGCCTGCGCCGCGCGCTCGCGGACGGTTTCGTCCTGCCCGCTCGCAGGCATGCACAGCGTCGCGTTCGTCAGCCAGACCTCGTCGCGTCGGCGACCGATCTTGCCGAGGATCTGCATGACGACTTGGCCCGTCGGGCCCACGAGTGGCTCGCCACGAACTTGCTCGAACTTGCCGGGGCCCTCGCCGACGACGATGAACGCCGGATCTTCAGGACCGATCGCGACGACGGGCTTGCTCGGCAAGCCCGCGATCGACAGCGGGCAACTCTCGCAGTCCGCGCCGTCGATCGATCCCCGGATCACCGGCAGGATCACGCGGCGCGGCTCGTCGCTCACAAGATCAAGTTTATCGCATCGGGCTGACAGGCCGCCGCACGACAAGCTGCACATAGACAAGCGGGGCGTCCATGCGTGTCATCAAATACGCACGACGGCATGCATAACAAACCGCCGTGACGTCCAGCGTCTTCAAGAGCGCCACACGATCACAACCGAGATCGCACTCCGCGAGCGTGTAGTAATCATCGATCATGCTATCGCGTCGGGCTGACAGCGGCGCGTAGCCGCTTCTGATAGTACGAGCACTCATCCTGTGCCGTCGTCACGCGCAGCCGCATGCGCTCCGGGAAGCCCAACAAGACCGCGGATCGCCCGAGCTGCTCGGCGCGACACGTCGAGCGCTTGCAGCGCCAGCAATGCGCGACGAGCTTCACCAGAGCCACCGCAGGCCGCGACGCCACCAGGCATCACGTACGATGCGCGCGCGTGGCAATGGCGTCGGCATCCAACGCCGCAATGGTGCTGCCACACGTGCTTGCGCACAGGTCACGCAATCAACCACGCGACAGCCATCGAGGCGATCTTGGATTTGCTGATCTGTTCTGCCGCGAGCGTCTGTCCGCATTAGCGGATCAAGCGGCTCGCGATAGCCCGTCAGACGCGGCATCAGGTTGGAACTGGCGCCCGCTGGTAACGCACCGTGCCCGTGCACGCGCTGCCATTGTCGAGCGAGATCTCGCCCTCGATGTACTCGCGAATCGCCTCGATGTTCTTGAGCATGCGGCTCTTCGGCCTGATGTAGACCGCGAACGTGAACCCGAGATCGAGCTTGATCATCTGCTTCTTCTCGGCGAGAGCCTTCAAGTGCCGATGAACCGTCCGCTCGGTAACGTTGCCGTAGTCGTCGCGGACGTCGCGGACGATCTCCGAGAACACCTTTGGTGTCTTGCCGATCGCGCGTGCGACTGCGCCGCGTAGACCACGCGGGTCAGCCTGTCGCCACGGAGCATTGTTCGAGAGCTCGTCGGGGCGCCGTTTCTTGGGGCGATGATGCGGCGTCGGTGGTGGACGCTCGGCAACAAGATGAGGTCGATGCGCGCCAACGATCAGGCAGTTCTCGTCGCGGCAGATCTCGGACGGATCCCAAGCTTCGGGCATAGCTAACCTGTCCCCCAAGACGCACTCCCGGCCGAAACCTGATGGAGTGCTGCTAACGGTTTGTTGTCACGACCGTAGCGCCGACGCTCGGTGTGACGTGTATGTTCAGTCTTTAGACAAGTCGTGCAAGGAGCGCAAGTTTTGATCGCCTGTGAATTTCCGCCGGTAGATCTTCCGTCGAGATTCCGATCAGATCGAACGCGAAAAAAATTCGTGATGTCGGTTATTCACAGGTTGTTCAGAGAACGCGTGGCCGAAACGTTCCGTGAGTAACCCAACGCTATCCGTGCGCGAGCGCACGTAGAAAATTCGTTCCCCGAGACGACGGCGCGCACGGAGAAGGCGCCCCGTGATCCCAGATCGAAAAGGGCGACGAACGAGGCGCGCGGCCTGATTTGACCGCCTAGCCAAAAATCGTCGAGCGCTGCACACCAGACGCACCGAATCAGAATGGCGCGGAACCGGGGCGTAACATCCTCAGCGCCGTCCGTGTCAAGACGCTGATGAATGCTTACGCGCGCCTCGTCGTCGCCGAGCTAGGCGCGGCGCGGCGCGGCGCCGTTCGCCGGCTTGGCACCCGCCGGCACGGTCTTGGTGACCGGTGGGGCCGAGGCCGTCTTCGTCGGCGCGGCAGCCTGCACGGCGCGCTCGTTCTTGACGTTCGCGAACGTGCGCGGCGGCATCGTCGCGCCGTTCGCGTCGACCTTCACGGCGCCATCGCTGTGATAGACCGTCGCCTCGATCACGGCGCCGAGATACTCCGACGCGACGATCTTGCCGAGCTGCGCGCCGCACGCGACGGCGAGCTGCTTCAGGCGACCGATCGCCTTGTCGCTGAGCGAGTAGTTGTTGTAGACGAAGGCGCCTTTCCACTGGCCCTCGGTCTGCACCTCGAACTTGACCTCGATCATCGCGGCCTTGTTACCGGGCTTGTGCTCGAAGCCGACGATCTGCAGCTGGTACTCACCCGGATCGACGAGGGGTGCCTGTTCGCCGTCCCAGGCGTTGGTCTCGGTGAGGTTGATGTTGAGCTCGAAATCAGCAAATTCTGCCATTGTCGTTTCCTTGTTCCTGGTTCAGTGACTACCGCGGGATTGGTTTCGCCTGCGGTGATGCGGCAGTCACCTTCGGCGCAGAACGTTGGACGGGAACCGGCTGCGGTGTCGCTTTGGCAACCGGCTGAGGTTGAGCTTTGGTGGCGGCGACGATGTTCGAGCCACGCGCGAGCGGCGGCCTCTTCACAGCCGCGCGCAGCGTCTCGACGTCGTAGCCGAGGCACGTCACGAAATCGCTGTACGTGCCCGTGAACGGATCCGGCAGCATATCGGCCTTCGCGCCGAGTCGTGAGCCTGCGATGTACACGCCGTTTTGGCGCGTGTTCATGAAGTAGCTCTCTTCGACGACTTGCTGCTTCGCGCCCGTCGGCTTGCCGTCTTCGTCGACGACGTCGTAGGCCACGCGCTGACGCGAAACCTGCGATCGGAACACGAAGTCGACCGCGCCCGGCCAGGCTTCGCCTTGCTTGCCAGGGATCGACGGGCGCCCACGCTTGTCCTCGTCGTTCGGGTGCATCGTGATGCAGTTCCAGATCACCGAGCATCCACGCAGGTGCACCATCTCGCGCACGGCACGCAGGTGCTTTCCAAGATCGCCGTACGCCGAACGGTTGTCGGCCTTGGCTCCTTGGTTCTGGATGATCCGATTGAGCGCGAGCTCGCAGTAGTAGCTGAGCGCGTCGAAGACGATCGTACGAATGCGCCCCGTTGCGACGAGCTGATCGATACGCCCACCGGGTTGGCAGACCTCGGCGAGATCGGCGGAAGATTCGAGCGCCCAGACGAGCGGATCGGGACCGTCGGGCTCGAACCACGTCGAGCGATCCGAACTCTTGACCGATTCGTAGCCACGTTCGATCGCGTCGCCGAGTACGAGGATTCGCGGCCACGTCGCCGCAAACGTCGTCTTTCCCGAGCGCGTGTCACCGTAGTTGATCATCGTGAACACGGGGAGCTCGGCCTGGTTGTTCTCGAACGAGATCTCACGCATGGAGCTGAACCGCTTTCTTGGTCTTGGGCTTCTTTTCGAACTTGCCGCGCCACGGGCACACCGAGCAGCGATAGCGCTTGCGCGGCATCTTGATCGCGAGCGCCGCGCACTTCGGACAAAGCACGCTGTCATCGTGCGCGGGATGAACCCCGAGGCGCTTGCAGTTCTCTACGCGACAAGGCTCGAAGCCCTCGACGTCGTCGATCGCTGCTTTCCGACTCACGCGAAGCAATCTACAACGCCGGTCTGACAGCGAGAGCAATTCCGCGATTTCACTGAATCGGCGGCAACGCAAATACACCGTCGACGACGTCGCGTGGAACGTCGAAATGCTGCAAGCGCACGCGACCGGCTTCGAGGATACCGGCGCTCTCGCGTGTGCCTTGGCTCTCGTAATATTCCCAGTAAATCACGAGATCAATCTTGGCTTGGACGATACGCAGCGCGCAGAGCCGGCACGGCATGACCGTCGAGAACATCGTGCAGCCACGCGCACGGAGGCCCGCACGATCGAGCGCGTTGGACTCCGCGTGCAGCGTTCGCACGCACGATTCCTTGCCGTCGATCATGCGCAAGTCACAACCGACAAGCGTGCACTCGGGCAGGCCCGCGGGCGCGCCGTTGTAGCCACCCTCGACGATGCGATGATCTTCGTCGACGATCAAGACACCGACGTGCTTGCGCGGGCACGATGCGCGCTGCGCAGTGACGAACGCCATTCGCATGAACCACGTCGACCATGTCGGACGCGATCGATAGAAGTCACTCATGCGTGAATCCACGAAATGGCGCGCAAGCGCAGCTCGTGTGCGAAATGCAGGTTCGAGATACGGCGACCCTTGCGCCGCGACCCTCGCACTGCATGTGCTTGTAGCTTGATCCCGAGCATGTCTCGCCGTGGCGATGACGCGATTACCTTGAGCTCTTTGGACATGTTCACACGCTATCGCACCGATCTGACAGCTCAGCGTCCATCGGCGAGCATGAGGTTCACGGACTGATCCGTCAGCGCGCACTCTTCCCAGCGATCGCACTTGCCCCAACGCCCGATGCAGTTGTTCCGCGAGCGCGGGAAGATGCCGGTAGACCGCGCGAGCTGGATCAGCCCCTCATGATGCCTGAGGTCGACCTTGTGCTGTTCGAGTTGCAGGCTCGACGGCGCGACGTATTCACGATGAAACTTCGGGTTCTTGGGTTGCTTGCCAAGAATATTCACGACGACGCCGCGCAGATCGCCGAACCGCTTGTCGAGCCCGAGTCGTCGCCAGAGCATCACTTCGCCGAGGATTTCACCGTCGTTCGTCCAGCCACTCAACGTGTCGTCGTCGAAACGACCCGCTGTGTTGTGTGTGACGATCCCATTTGCGACGAACGTATGGTGCTCTTGGACCTCAAGGTTGAAAACCTCGGCGCGTCCACTGGCGAGCAACGTCTCGACGCGCTCCCAGCGAATAGGACTGACCTCGAAGCGATCTGCAAGCTCGGGAGCGAGCTCACGCAGATAACTCAAGCCGATCGATCGATTCGTTCGAATACGTAGTCGCAAGCGTGCATCAAGTTGGGCGATGTCAATCTCGCGCCGAATCCAGGCACACGGCACAACCGAATCATCGCCGTCTTCGAGCACGCTAAGCGCGTACTTGGCGGCGTCGATCAAACGCGGCGCCGGTAGATGACCCTTGATGATGCTCTCGAAGACAAGCCGTTTACTACGACGCCCAACGACTTTCGTCGTCCACACCGATCGCCGTTCGCCCTTGTATTCGACTGAGCTCTCACGACAACTTGCCTCGATACCGAGGCGGTCAAACAGAAACAAAACGTCAAACGCAAGCACCCGCGAGCGCGAGACGTACGCGATTCGTGGCTTGAAGTGCCCGCGCGAATCCTCAAAAGCGTCAATGCCGCCGTCGGTATCCAGTAGTCCGCCGAGCAAGAGCCAAACCTGACGTGCCCCCAGCGTCATCGCTGCATGCGGCACAAACTTTTCGGCCGACGTCAGGCCACGAAGCCCCAACGCATCAACAAACGCATACGCGCCTTCTGATCGTGCGCCCAAAAACTCGACGACCGGGACCCGGTCTTTGCATTCGCGCCGAACGGCTGGCCATCCCAAACGACGCGCAAGCTCCAACACGCGATCAAGCACGACATCAAAGCCCTTACTGATTCGCAGGCTATCGCCGAGATAACCATCCCCCAGCAAATAACCAAGCAACGAGACCTCATCGTCGCGATGCGTCGCGAGTGGCGCGCTCGCTTCGAGACGCTTAGGTACAGCAACCCAGTCGTCAGGCGTCAAATCCTCAAGGAAACGCCAGCCGTCGATTGTCATCACAGGATGATTGCCACTGCCTTCGAGCGCACGCCCATGATCCGTCATGAGCCGAAACACGCGTTGCACCCCCTCACTAAAAACTCGGCTTCCACGCCCAGGCACAAGTTTGTTGCCGACCGCCAATGCATACACATCAGCGGCCTGACGTCCTTCAATTGGAGCAAGCGCGCCCGTGACGCCGTCGAAGATCATCGACGAGCCAACCAAGCATTTGTGCTCCCAGATGTATGTTCCTGGAGGGCGGTTCGAGATCGCCTCGGGCTGGAACGCGATCATATCGTAGCGACACGACTCACTGTTGCGCGGGTCGCGAAGATCGAATTCGATTGCGAGCGGCTGGATGCCCGTGTCGAGGTGGTAGTAGAGCTTGTAGGCACTGAACACGCGCCAAGCTTCGTTGAGGAGCTCGGGGTTGGCCTTGCCGATCAACGCATCGTGGAGATGCTCGGGGAAAATCCCGCGATACGGTGAGTCACCAAGCAGCTGCGAGTAGTAAAGCGCGAGGTGCGCGTGCACAAGCGATCCGATCGCGAGGCCCGGCGATTCGACAGGGATCATCAGCGGCGCGGCATCGAGATAGCGACGCTTCCACGCGTACGGGCAACGTTGCCAGAGCGCGAACGAGGACCAACCACGACCTGACGATTTGCCACCGAGACGCGGCAGTCCACGCTCGGCAAAGAAGTCTTCCATGAGCACGTCGACGAACGGGTAAAACGTCATGACGATCTCGCCCGGCTCGGGCTCGCGCGGCGCAGCCGGCTTGCGTGCGGCGTGCTCGCTGGCGATGGTTTCGACTTCGTCGTCTTCGATCGACACGCCCCAGTGATCCGTATGCTTGACCAAGCAATCGCGCTCGGCCTCTGGCAACACGGGATGCACCTGCACGTCTTCGACGAACGGGTGCGGCGCGAGCTCGCGCTGGCAAAGGAAGCACGTGTTGCGACGAATCATGCGACGACGTTACCTTGTGGGTCTGACAGCGCGTTCCATCGATGAATCGCGCGGAGGCGCGCTATGTCGCCCCAACCCTTCTCGTTCCACGCGATCGCGCCTTCAGTACACGCGCGCAGGCCAAACCAGCGCCGACAATAGAACTGAAATCCCACGAGACTAAAACTCGTCCACGGTGGATCACTCGCGTGCTTGAAATACTCACGCAGCTTCGGCACACGGCCACATCGAGGACACGGCTTGAGCGCGGGATCTCTCATGCCGCGCTCGCGAGCAAGTCTTCGAGCAAGCGATCGAGATCACCCTCGACGACGGGACCAAGCACGGCATCACGCAGGGCATCAATCGAATCGATCGCTGCCGCGACGCCGAATGGATCGGCCGCGCCAAGCTTGGCAACGAGTGCGCGGACGATGCGTTGATCCACGAAGTGGTTCGCGATGATGAACAAGATATCCATCGAGCGCATGGGATCGTACGTCCGCATCTCGGCTTGCCCGATCACGGCGGGCGTCCAGTCGATCTCGGCGAAGATCGCGATCGATGCCTGTGAGAGATCAATGCCAGCCTGCGCGACGGCCATCGTCGCGACGAGCGCACCCGCGTAGCTCTCGCGCCACGCGGCGATCCGCTCGTCACGAAGCCCAATCGCGATGTCGCCGTGGATCAGGAACGCATCGAGACCTGCAGCGATCTCGTCAGCTGTGTCCTTGTGCCACGTCCAGACGACGACGCGCTGCCCGCGCGACATGACTTTCTTGGCCTCGGCGATCGCGGTTTTGATTTTGACGGCGCTGACGAGCTTGCGATAGTGCGCGAGATTCGCGGCCGTGTTCGTGCGTTCTTCATGTAGCGCGGCGGCCAGAAGATCGAGCTTGTCGCGCTCGCGCTGTTCGATGTCGGCGACGACGACAGAACGCGTGATCGGCGGTAGATCATCGGCGACGTCGAGCCATCGACGACGAAGCATGACCTCGGACAAGCGACGATGCAGCTCGCGCTCATTCGAGCTGCCCTTGTAGACCGTGCCATGGCCCGTCGGCTCGGGCGCGCCGTAACGCTGCGCGAAGTCGTGCCACGAACCCCACGCGCCAGGAGTCGCGATGTTCAGGATCATCCAGAAGTCGGGCGGGAATTTCCAGATTGGCGTACCCGTCATCGGGATGATCTGTTCGGCGTGGAGCGAGATCAGCTGTGCGGCCTTCGCGCGCTCGGCGTTGGGCTTGGTGATCGCATGCGCTTCGTCGAGAACGAGCGTCCCGATACGCATCCCGGTACGCCAATGCCGGATGATGTCGTAGTGCGCGAAGATGATCGGATTGTCGAGCTTGGCCTTGTCGAACGTCTTGCCCATCAACACGCCGATGCGATCGGCGAATTCAGGAAACACGCGCTTGGCCCAGCCAAGCCAGACCGCGCGCGTCGACAGCGGCGCGATGATCACGAGCGGACCACGCGCGGGGTCGTGGCTCATGAGCGCGCTCAGCGTCTTGCCGAGGCGCATATCATCGGCGAGCACGGCGCCACGTCGCGCCGTGATGAAATCGATCGCCTGTTGCTGCGTCGTGCGCAGCTTGAAGCCGCGCTCGGCGCACCACTCATCGCGCGCAGCCCAACGTTTCGATGCAAGGGTGATTGGCGGTTGCGGCACGCCGTACCCCGGCGCAAGATCCATGATCGCGAGCGCGCTGCGATGCACGCGCATGAACTTGGGGTTCTTGGGATCCGGGTTGACACCAGGCACACCCCAAAGCGGCTTAGCGCTCTCACGGTCGATCTGGAACCAATCGCGCTGGCTCGTCGGGCGCAGAATCATCGATACTTGTTCCCGTAATCTCGGCGTAGAACGACGAGCCGGACCCGCCTGGAACGCACGCGGTTCATCCTGTAAAAATCGTTGGTGATCGAGCGTCCAGGTCTCCCATCGCTTAGTATATGAATCGGACATGCCGTCATCCACGCGCGCTGCAAACGCATCTCGGCTCGCTTGAGCTGATCGACGCTGTAAACGTACCACCACGGCCGTTTGTCATCGTGCTTGCGTTGCTTCTGATCCATCTTGCGGGCGATCCGCAGTTTCATGTCCTAGAAGCTACCCCAACGCCCTGACAGCGACGGAAATGCAACGCTGTCAGCCCGTTGCGATAGGCTGCCGGGTTGCCGGATGTCTATCGAAGCTGCACGGACCCGAACCCATGCGGCGCGGATCATCGGGAACACGGGCCTAACCCTTCGCGCGCGCCACGTGGCGCTCTGGAACTACGTGCTCACGCACGAGATCACCAACGGCACGCAGTTTCTGAGCGCGCAACCTGGTGGACAGACCTACGTCGTGCTGGGTCACAACCAGGAAGTAATTCGGTGCTCGAACGGTGGCAGCGAGCGCTGGCACGCCTACGCGAACGCGTACTACGGCATTCCGGGCTTCGAGTCGTACGGCAAATGGGTCTACGAAGCGCTGCGCTCGCACTGCTCGCAGAATGGCCTCAAGACCGAGCTCCGACGATTCAGCGCGTACAACATTGAGACGCGAACGGCCTATATCAGCGCGTACGACGGCCACATGTGGCGGCTCGACGGCGACGCAGTTTCGCGCGAGCCGATCGGCGAGGATGGCGTGTTCTTCGCCGACGACGATGGTGGTTTGCCCGTCGATGGTGACGTCGAGATCGCAAACCATGGAAAGCTGCTCGATCGGATCACGAACCTGAATTTCTCGACGGCATCACTCGGCGGCGGGACCCCAGAACAACAACGCATGGCGTTCACGGTGTGGATGTTCGCGCTGGCGTTTCCAGACCTGATGCCGACGAAACCGTTGCTACTCCTTGAGGGCGCGCCCGGCGCAGGCAAGACGTCGAGCCTGATGATGTTGCAGATGGTGCTTCAGGGCCGCAAGAAAGCGATGCAGCTACAACGCAACAAGGAAGATGACTTCGGCGTCGTGCTCCTACGATCACCGATCGCCCTATTCGATAACACGGACGCCTATATCGACTGGGTTCCCGACGCCGTGTGCGCATACGCGACTGGCGGCCAGTGGACGAAGCGCAAGCTCTATACCGACGACGAATCGCTAGAGATCAAGCCCCACGCGTTCATCTGCATAGCCTCGAAAAATCCTGCATCTTTTCGTCGCGAAGACACCGCGGATCGGTGTATCGTTCTGAGGCTCGAACGCCGGAAAGACTTCGTCGCCGCCGCTCGGCTAGAACGACAAATACTAAGTGATCGCGCCACGTTACTAGGTGAATACCTCTGGTACGTGAACCGCATCGTGGCCGAGCTGCGCGCCATCGACCTCGACGCGTTCGAAGAGACTCATCGCATGGCCGACTTTGCGGCGCTCGCGCGGGTGGTGGGCCGCGTGCTTGGTTGGGCCGATGAGGCCGTCGCTGATCTGATGGACTCGATCACGCGCGAGCGCGATGCGTTCATCAACGAAGAGGACCCCTTCATGACGGTCCTCATGATGTGGGTCGAATATCGAACGCGCTCGGGCCTCGCAAATCGTGGACGTCTCGTGTCGCCGTTGGAGTTGACATCGGAGATGGAAGCGATGGCATCTACGAAAAACATTCCGTGGAAGCACACCATGCGGACGATCCAACAAAAGCTGCGATCGCCGCACCTGGATCGCGCGGTCCGGATCGAAACACTCGCCGTCGACGGCGAACGCTTCTTCCGCATCTGGCGTGCGAGTGATCCCGTCGTCGAGATTCACGATGGCGGGATCGCGATCTCCGAGGGATGAGCTCGCTGTCAGATCGGTGAGGTAGAACGGAGGGCATGGGCAAGCTCTCCTACGCAAAGCAGCGCGCACGTGAACAAACCGAGGCCAAGCGTAAGGCCGACGAGAAGAACAAGGCCCTCAACGAGACGCGCGCGTCGATCGCGAAGCTCCTCGCGACGGCACAAAGGCAGAAATGGTTGTACGACGAGCAGCACGAGATCAGCTCATCGCTGTTCAACATCGACAGCGTGATCTCAGGCTACTGCAACCGACGCCGTACGCGGTAGTCATGGGCCACAAGGATCCCAGTCGCAAGCCGGCAAGGCGCGCGCCGCACAAGCCCAAGATCGATGACGAGCTCATCGAGCTCGCGCGTGTGCTTGACGAGCAGCGTCTCGACAAGAACGCTGCGGGATGGTTCAGCGTGCCGTGGCGCGACGGTTGGAACGCGGTCCAGCTCGCTTTCGAGATTGGCGCCGGCCCCGCCGATTCGGAGTGGACGGCCTCGATGTCCCGTTGGATCAACGAACGCACGCGTTCGGCGCAAGCGTACTTCGAGGCGGGTGACTTCCTCGAAAGGCTGCGCGGCGGCGTGCTCGATCCGTTCGCGCGCGCGGCGCTGCGCTGCTATCAGCTCCTCGTCGCGCAAAGCGACGCCGGTGGTGAGGGCTACAACCGGATCCTGTTTCCGCTGTTTGACGCACATCCCCCTGAGCGTTTCGATTTGGCCGTGCTCCACTGGCGCGCGAGGGACGCCCTCGGTGGCTTCGTCGACGAGCGTCGACGCGCCGCGTTCAACACCGCGTGGCGCCGCGGGCTCTACAGGGCGGCGTACGCCGTATGACCGAGCTCGATCCCAAGCAACTCACTGGAGAGATCCTGTGCGATTGCTACGCATGCGGAAAATCCATCGCGATGCTGAACGACGCTGACGGTGAGCCGTGCGCGCTCGCGCACGAGCCGATCGACGGCGTGACGCTCGGTCCGAACGGCGAAACCGGCTGCGACGCGTTCGATGTGATCGGCGATAACTCTGACGCCGTGATCGACTACTTAACCACGTGCCGCGAAGCGGCCCAACGCAAGCGAGGAAATTAATCGTGCCCAAGCTATTCAATACGATCATCGTTTTCGACGTCTACGCATGGGCCGAGAACGAAGAAGACGCGCGAGAGGCAGCGATCGCGAACATTCGTGATACCGAGCAGCCGCTCGAACCGAGCGAACAGACCGCGCTTGACACCGGACGCACCGGGCCGCGCACGGCGTGGATCAACAGGGGCCCGCTCGTCGGCGCGGCCGTCGCGGAGGCCGACTATCAGGCCGTCAAGGGGAAGACCTGCCTCGAAGTGTGGGAGTCGCTCAACAAGAAACCCGAGAAGAAGTAATGCGTGAACGGCTCCCCGAAGATCGGCCCGGCTACACGCGCGGCTTCACGCTCAAGTATGTCGAGAAAGAAGACGGCAAGGACGTCGTGAAGGAGCTCAAGCTCTATTTTACGGCGAACATGTTCGACGATGGCCGCGTCGGCGAGATCTTCATCACGGCGGATCAAGCCGGCACGTTCACGCGCGGCGCGCTCGATGCGTTCGCCATGATGACGTCGATCGCGCTGCAACATGGCGCGACGGTGCAAGATATCGTCGCCAAGCTCAAGGGCACGAAGTTCGGGCCCGACGGCTCGACGAGGGATCCGCTGATCCCGCGCTGCAGCTCGCCGTTCGACTTGCTCGCGAAGTGGCTCGAACTGAAATTCGTTCCCGAGGATAAGCGCTCATGACCAAGCCTGATCTACTTGCTGACGTCGACGGTTTCTTCGCTGATTTCTGTACCAGGGCGATCGAAGCCGTCCACGAGATCACCGGGCGACATGCACACGTGAAACACGACGACATCGATACATATGCGATGGAGATCTCGTTGGGCCTGTCACCGGCAGAGAAAGCCGAGTGGTACGCGAAGATTCGCAGCCCAGGCTATTGCTCGTCGATCCGTCCGTATCCAGGCGCGCGCGAGTGCATCGCCGAGCTGCAGGAGTTCTGCAACGTGTACCCGGTCACGTACCCATTTCCGAAGTCGGCTTGGTGGATCCCGGAGCGCGAAGACTGGATGCGAGACGAGCTTGGCCTGGATCCAGACGCTGTCATCTACACGCGGCGCAAGTACAAGATCGTCGGAGACTTCTTACTCGAAGACACGACCGAGCACCTGATCAAGTGGCAGAAGCGTCACCCGAACGGCGTCGGCATTCGCATGGCACGAACGTACAACGCGCGCGAGCCCTACACCGAAGGGTACACGGTCAGCACGTTCGGTGACGTCGTGAGAATCGTCCGCGATGCGATCTCCGTACGTCACGGGAAGGTCGGGGCGTGATCGAGGACGTCGCGTTCTGGCTTGGGCTCATGCTCCTTGTTGGGATCGGCTTCGTGACCAGGCCCGAGCGTGCGTCATGTCCGACGGTCAACGAGTACGTCGAAGGCGTTCGTCGCGACGGATCGACGTGGTGCGCGCGCTCGCCGAGCCCACGAGAGTCGGATTGCACGCCACAAGATCACTGTTCGTGGTCCGAACCCATATACACGACGCCACTCAAGATCTTCTGCCGCGATGGCCAGCGCCCGCTCGTCGTCGACTACAGGACCATTCAATGCAAGTGAAATCGAAGGCACGCGTTGGAATCCCGCGCACGCCCAAGCGTCTGCCCAACCCGAATCTGACGCCACAGGAAACAGTGATCATGTGGCTCGTCGTCGAGGGCTTCACGAACGATGCGATCGCCGACGAGATCGATCTATCGGCGCACACAGTCAAGTTCCACGTCAACAACGCGCTCTACAAGCTCGGGTACACGAATCGTACGGGCGGCAGTCAAGTTCGTCTTGCAGAACGTCGAGGAGGCTCGGAAGCGGCTCGGGCTCGCCGCGCCGACGCCAACCAAGGGCACGGACTCGATCGGACTGCACTCGATGGTCGAAGGGAATCGCGACGAGCGCAATGGCTAAGATCCAAACCCGACGAACGGTTAGCATCAAAGGCAAGCTGCATAGGCTTCTTATGGCGTACACGAAGGAGCGCGGCCTGGCGGCGAGCGCGTTCGTCGAGGATTTGATCATGAAGGCGATCCACCAGGACTCGTCGTTCGTACCCAAAATCCACCAGGACTCGGAGCCCACGCGCGAAATCTCGGCGCCCATACACAAAATGTCAGCACGCGAGGTCGCGGCCATACTCGCAAAGCGCCCACCGGCACACGTCCTCAAGCAACCCGCGTATACAGCGAGAACCGTCGACGATGTCGTGAATCCGTGTCGACGTGAAGGCTGTAGGATTCAAGAGCTGCACGAGGCCCACGAGTGACGTGATACCTTCAGGCTATGAGCCTGACCGCGCAGCAACGCGCTCAATGGATGCTGAGCTACTGGCAATCGATGGCCCTGACGTCGAGCCAGGCCGAGATCATCGCGGGCGCGCTCGCGCAGGGCCAAACGATCAACGATATACCCGCGGCGCAGAAGATCAGCGAAGCACAGCGCACGATGAAAGCGCTCGTCGCCGAGTGCATCAGCTCGCCGACGACGAGGATCGCCGCGTTCGCGGCAAACGGCCTATTCGAGCAAGCATTGCTCCTCGAAGACGGGCGCTACACCGGAGCGATTCTCGGGGCTGCGCGCGCCGGGCGCGTTGATTTCCTGACGCTGCAAGCGCTGCTCTCGGGCGATCGCAATCTTCGGCCGCCGCGGCAGATCATGCTCGACATGATCTACGACGCAGGCACGGCCGGCATCTTCGCGATCAAAGACCCGTCGGGCGTGACGTCATGGCTCAAGAGCGTTCACGCGACCGGCATCGCATCATCGGCGTGCATCAAGGGTGACCCGGATCCAGGGCCGCGCGCGGCGTTGCTCAAGATCCTACGAGACGTCGCCATCCCGCTCGATCTCGCGCGCGAGCTCAAGGAAGCTCGCGTCTTCGAGACGCTCAACGAGCTCTTGCCCAGCTCGACGTTCGATGTGAACGCGCGCAGAACGTTGCAGGCGCTCGCGGCGTCGGCGGACGGGCGTGTCACAAAACAACTTGCCGATGCGACCATGGGCGCACTGCCGACGTTTCAAACTGGCGACGGTGCACAGGCCGCGACACTACCCGCCGATCTTGCTTGGTGGCGTCGGCCCGGCACTTGGTTCGTCGGTGGGCTGAGCGCGATCGCGGGCGGGATCGCGTACAGCAAGCGCCGCTAGGCCGAGCGCCCACGCTGGGGTTGTACGCTGGGCTTCTATGTCGGTGGGTGCGTCCAGACACGCGGTGAGTTGATGATTTTGGGGCCCTGACGAAAAAACGTTGCCGTTTTGGTGACCTAAATGTCGTTCAGCTTGAAGGACGTCGCCGAGCGCGACGCGCGCGGCGCGATAGTCGCGCGCGCTGAGCCCGGGACATGGCCACAAGTCGCCGCACGCGCATTCGCCGTCGCGTAGGAAGTGCTTGCGCGGGCGACCCGGTTGGCGGCGCGGATGATCGTAGAGCTTCACGACGCCAGGTGCGCGCCCGGATCGTCGCCGCGGGTGCTTCGCTTTCTCCGCGAGCATCGCGACGTCGAAGGCGCCGCGCGCGATCGCAGTGATGTCGAAGCCGTTGAGCTCGACGGGGGCCTTACAAAGCTTGGTCGGTTCGATTCGGCCGGTCTCACGGCGCTCGATGAGAAGCGTCGCGATCCAAGCGTCGAGCATCAGGATTGGCGCGTCGGGGTTCTCGGCGGCGGCTATGAATATATCACGAGCCTCGCGACTATACCAAGAGTTTCGAACGTGTAGCGGCGCTAGGTGCGCTCGAACCAAGCCGATCGCGCGCCCTAGCTTGGCGATCGCCAGGATCTGGAGATCGTCCGGTCGCGGAACGATCTGCATCATGCTCTGTAAGTACGCAGAAGGATTATCGCAGACCACGCATTGTGTTTGAAAACTCGCGCGATCCTCGATCACGGTGATCGCCGGCTTGTTTCTCTGCGTAACCATTAATGTTGGGCAAAAATAACTCGGTTGGTTTACGCAGGCAACACGCGCGGAATTTTTTCCCTATGGCTCCAAAAAAATTTCTTTGATGAGGTCGAAAATTTTTCGGCTCCTATAGACTTTTCCGCAGTGATCTTGGTGGCGTAGTACGGGCTAGTTATTTTTGCCTGAACGTAATCATTTCAAAGACTAAAAAATATGGTCTATTAAATTGGAGATCCCGGGATCAGTTTGACGATTGTCGAATCGAGTTTGAAAACTCAAAAATTGCGACCAAATTGCGACCAATTTCGTGCATAGATTCGAATAGCGACGCGATTTTTGTCGATTGTTTCTCGAATTGCGACCACTCCCGGTGACTTAGTCGAAATCAAAGCACCAAATTGGTCGCAATTTGCACATAATTTCGGAGGATCCGATGGGACGCAAGCCACGTGTAGAGATCGCCCCAAACGGCGACGCAAGTATCCGAACTGTCGTGCCACGCCCACTGTGGCTTCTGTGCGAGGCGATCGCGCGACGTTGGCAGATCGAGCCCGACAAGGTGCTTCTCATGATCCTCGATCGCGTGGGCGGCCAGCTTGCCGACCCTCAACGTGGAGCTCACTTCGCGTCGACCGCACTTGGCCCCGAGTACGTCGAGGAATACCAGCGGCTGTGGCGCGAGAACTTCGGCGTCATCGCGAGCGGCCCTGCGATCGACATCTCGCGGCTGCACACCGATCCCAAGCTCAAGTCGGGCTACGTGGGCGTCTACCCGAACGGGAAAGGCTTCCGCGCGACCGGGCGCAACCACAACGGATCGATGCGCCATCTTGGCACGTTCGATACCGCAGAAGCGGCTTCATGGGCCCGCCTCATGTATTACGAGAAAAACGACCTACCGTACGGTAGGTGGGAGGTCGAAATCGACCGCCTACGTGCGAGCGGTGAGCGCGGGTCAGACGCAGAACTAATCAAGATCTATGAAGATCTCAACCGAACCTGCAACCAGGAGCATCTCAACGAGCTCCCTGGCAGGCCCAAGAACCCGTCGACGGTCACGTACAACTTCGCAGGAAGCGTGCCAGCGGCTGACATCGACGAGGGCGGCATCGAGGACGAGCTCGCCGAGATGCGGGCGAAGAACGAGGCCGACCAACGCGCTCGACAGGTGCCGCGAACCGTCGACTAGCGGCGCGCGATCATCCAGATCACGAGCCCGAGCCCACCGAGCCCGAGAACGCCGCCGGTCCACTTGAGCCACGTCGGCATGCGCGAGATCCACGACGGCGGCGCGACGTCACGCAGCGATGGGCCGTTCGGCCCGCACCCGCGGCAGCGCATCGCACCGATGCTGCCGGTCGCGTAGCCCTGCAGGTTCGCAGCGGCTGTTTGGCCGGGCGTCGGCATCGGGATCGCCGGCCCCATCGTCGGAACGTTCGGCGCCATCACTGGCGCGCCGGTCGCGATCACAGGTGGCCCCATGCGCATCGCGATACGAAGATCGGGTCCCATAGGCATCGAGCCTACCACGATCGGCGAACGCGATCTCAAGCCCGAGAAGCGGGTAGCCCGCGCTTTCGCATTTTCCGCTGCAGGCTCGAACGATATATCCCGAGCAGCTTGGCCGCTGCCGAGATATTGCCGCCGGTGTAGATCAAGACATCACGAATGTGATCGCGTTCGAGCTCGTCGAGGGTTTTGAACGGGCTCGGTGGGTCCCTTGGCAATGATCTTGTCGATCGCCTCGCGGGCAGCCCGAGTCCTTTGCGTAATCGCTCGAATGCGCGCCCGCCGGGCCTTGGTTCGAGCGTTCTCTGGGACACGTACGCCTTTGGGCATAAAGAAACGAGGGCGCCGCGCAGCGAGGGTTAGCAACTCGGCGCGGCGCCTAGGATCGGTCGGTGTCGGCTCCGATTCGATCTTGGTTCGGTTGTATCAAAGAGCGCGTTCGCGAATCAAATTTCGCGTGGTCCGCTAGTGGCTTCCGTCGATGCTTCACGCTTGAGGCGTGGTGGGATGCGCTTGTCGAGCTCTTGCCCGAGCATCGTCGTGCCCGCGAGGAGAATCTTGATGTTCTCGGTCTTTTTGAGATCGTCCAGTGACAGCGAGAAATGCGCGACGAGCTCGTCCGGGTTCGTGATCAACGACAGAATGCTGCTCGTCGATGCGTAGGGCAGATCTTCCGCGAGCGCAGCAAGCTCCGGTGAAGTGATCCCCTTGAGCATCTCCAGCAATTGCCCTTCGTTCTCGATACCGAGCAGTGCAGCAACCTGTGCGCCGGTCATGGTGCATTCTCCGTCGGTGCGAGCGCCGCGATATCGCCCTTGGGCGCGGCTGCGTCGGCGTCGAGCTTGGCTTGGCGTGCCTCCTCACGTCGCTGTGCATATTCGCGGCAGTCGCCTGCGAACGCGCGAAACTCGTGTGCGAGCACACCATCATCTGCGGACGTGAAATCCGTCATCGCGGGCATGAGCGTGGCGACACGTTCGAGTGCCTTGGCCGGCCAGCTACGCGTGCTCTCGGGATTTAAGTTCGCGACGGCGAACCGAACGATCTCTAGCATCGACCGCGCGAGCTCGTTGAGTGGTGCGATGCGGTTGGCGGGGTCTTCGTTTCGCACGCGCGCGAGCTCGATCTTGAGGTTGTTCGCCTCGCGTTCAGCGGCCTCGCGTCCGCTGATCAGCGAGTTGTACTCGTCGTTATCTAGGGTGTGGCTGGCCATGCCGGGCTATCTAATCACACCGGGCTGACAGGCGCTAATCGGGCGAGATCCACTCGTCCTCGACGGGCGTCCCGATCGCCGTGCCAGCCTCGCTGAGCCCGCGCTGCATGATGCCGGCCCCGACGGCGACGAGGAAGATCGACGCGAGCCCGACGAGAATCGGATGCAGCTCGGCATCTGGAACGAACGACGTGTGGCGCCCGAGGATCGCCAGGATCAGGCCCCACCAGAAGCCCGTGCACGCCGGGCAATCCATGAACGTCGCGAGGCTGTGCGGGTAGCGCGTCCAGATGGCCCGAGTGATCAATGCCCGTGACCCGAGGTACCAGAGCGCCGTAGCGATCGCTGCGTAGAGCAAGAGTGTCACGTGAAATCCCGTTTTCGTTTTTGGATGCCGAGCACAGCCATCGTTGTGGCGTCGACCTCGCCGAGTTCGCCAGCGACGGCAGCGATGACGGTATCATCGGCAACCGCATCACCGAGGGCCGCTTTGATCGCGTACGCGTAGATGCGCATTCCCTCGACGATCATAGCTGCCGCGTCTTCGCCGGTCGCGATGTGTACTCGACGAAGAATCTCGGTGCATTCTTGGACGAACTTTTCGCGGGCTTCTTCTGAGATCATTGGCATCAGAGCACGCCGTCTTTCTTTGCCGCGTCGATCGCTTCGTCGATCTTGGCCGTGTTCGTCGGCCCCGCGCCGTCGATCTTGTCGCGAACTTCCTCGGGCAGATCGTTGATGCGCTCGGCGCCGCGCGCGACCGACGCACCGTCAGCGCCCACGTAGTGCTGGCACATGTACGCGTTCGCGACGAGCTCGCTCTCGGTATGGCCGCCACCACAACGAACGATCGCGCGCTCCGAAACGCCGTGGTCGATGATCATGACCATGCGTTTGATGTTCACGACGCTTTGATCGCGCTCGCCGCTCGGGCTCTCGATCGCACGCCTAACAGCGGTCTGGAGATTTTCCTCGCGTCGACCGAGCGTGCCCTTGTCCTTGTCACCGAACCAAAACGTCGACGCGTCACGCATTTTTGCGCAATTCCAGCACCCCGCGTTACGCGTGATCACGCGTTCGCTGGGGACGAGAATTCGCTGATCTTCTGGCTGTGGGCCTCGAAAAACACGGTTGTCGTTCGTCACGGGCCAACCGTACACGACTCGGTGTCTTACGTCGAAAATCTCATAGAAATTTGACCAAATCTCGAATCAGTCCCATCATGTCGACCAATGGCCCGCGCTCAGCAAGTCGTGCTCCCCAAGTTGCCGTTCGACGAAGAGAAGTTCCAGAAAATGATCGAGCCGTTCACGGTTCGCGTCGAGAAAGTCAAAGGTGCGGCACGAACACCGATCCCGATGCCCGAGTCGGAAGATCCGACGGTCGAGCCCGGCACCGGCTGGTCGGCTGCCAACGTGCGCAACATCGAAAATTGGCTCGTCACCGAGTGGTCGGGCGGCGGGCTCTACGACATCACGATCGTCGACTCCGCAGGCACGACCATGAAATGGGCGCCGTGGTTCGATCCGGCGATGTACCCCGAGCGTGTGCCTCCCCCGATGCAAGACGCCGCACGCGCGACCGTCCCGACGGGCGTGGTCTCGATCGTTCAACCCCCAGCAACGCAGGTGCGCCCGATGTCCGCTTTCCCGAATGGCCTTCCCCTCGTGAATCAGCCGTCGCAGCCCACGGCCGCGCCGCAGTACCCGCAGCCCTATGCGCAGCCGTACGGCTACCCCGCGCCCGCGTATCAGCTGCCGCCGCCGCCGCCGGTCGCGTCGCCGAGCTGGCAAACGTGGAAGCACGAGGCCGAAGAGGCTCGTCGGCAGGACGAGCTCCGCGCGCTGCGTGAGAAGGAACAGCAACGCGAGCGTGAGGCGATCGAAGCCCGACACAAGGCCGAGCTCGAACGTGTGCGGGCTGAGAATGCCGCCGCGCAACAGCGTCAAGAGGCACTGATGAACGATCTGCGCGCGCAGATCACGCAGCTAACGACGGCACTCCAGACGGCGCAGACCAAGCCCGTCGGTGAAGATCCGCAGCTCGTCGCGCTGCGCGCGCAGCTCGAAGAGTCGAAGCGCCAGGCCGAGCAAGATCGTCGCGAGCGCGAGGCCGAGCGTCGCGAGCGCGAGACGCGCGACGCGATCAAAGCTGCCCAGGATTCGATGCAGAAGCAGATCGACGCCGTGCTCGCGCAGATGAACATGAACATGCAGGCGATGCGCGAGACGAACAACAATCGCCCCGATCAGCTGCTCATGATGTTCCAACAGATGTCTCGTGACAACGCCGAGGCCATGAAGGCACTCTCCGTCGAGAACGCGCGTTCGATCGAGCGTCTGCAAGGCTTCATGATGACGCCTCAATCGATGTTCGAGCTCGCGAAGCAGTCGACGACGTCGGTCGAGGTCGCGACGGACAAGATGGCGAACCAGTTCGGCAAGGTCATGGACATGCAGCAACGCGTGATCGAGAACGCGATCCAGCTCGCCCCCGGTGGCACGAGCGGTATCGACCTCGCGCGCGAAGGGCTGGAGAAAGTGACCTCGATGGTCGAACGCTACACGTCGAACAAGAGCGCCGAGGCGAAGTTCGCGATGGACGCGCAGGTGCGCGTGGCGCAGGCGCAGGCCGCTGCAATCCAGGCGCAATCTGGCCTCGGTGGCGCACCGACCGTTCACACGCCACCGTCGCCGCGCGTCGAGGCGCAGCTTCCCGTCGGTCAACCGATCGATGTCCCTGCCGCAAACGGCAACGCGTCGAAGCCCGTCGAGCGGTTCGGTCGCACCGATCGCGAGTGGTTCAACAACGATGTCGTGCTCGCCGAGGTCACGAGGCTTCGCGCGGGCGTTGCGCATTGCATCGAGTCGCTGAGCATGACCCCACCGCGCATGGATGGCGACAAGATCGACGGTGTCACGCCTGATCAAGCTGCGATGGCCGTGATGCAAGCCGTGCAGATGTGCATGCAGAACAACGTCGTGGTGCAGGCGATGACGGATTTGCTCTTCGTCGATCGCTTCCGTGACTTCGTGAGCGTCCTGTTGCCGGATGCGCCGCAGGCGTATCAGGAAGATGTCGTGAAGGCCCTGCAGAAGTTCGCGCGTATGTCAGCGGCGGCGCAGGCTGTGATCGATAAGGGCGGTACGCCCGAAGAAGCGCAGGCAGCCGCGGACGCCGAAGACAAGGACGAGGACGCCGACGACGAAGGTGACGACGACGACGACGACGACGACGACGATGACGACGGCAGCACCGACGCTCAAGAGCCGGCTGATTCCAAGACCGCCACGAATGGTCAGGTGCCCGCCGACAAGCCGCTGCCGCAACCGCGCCCCGTTCGTCGGCTTCACTAGCTGTCAGGCCGATGCGATAGGCTTGCCGCAATGAAAGTTCTGCGGCTGGCCATCGAGATCGCCTTCGTCATCGCGAGCTCGGTCAGCGCGTTTTGGTATCTCGAACGCGGGACATACTTGCTCGGCGGAAGCGTCGTCATCGGCGTGCTGGTCGCGCTCGTGATCGCAACCACGGGTAACGTGAAGCGGACGCATGGCAATGACCCGTTACTCGAAGATCATGCCACGCCAGCGTGGATCTTGTTGATCTACTGGGTGCTGCTCGTGGGCCTCATGATCGCGCTCTGGCCGGGCCTGCCGATCGTGATGGCCGTTCGTCGCGCTAGCGACGCGCGCGACGTCGACGCGGGCCCTGAAGCGCCAGACAGCGAGCACCCTTCAACCCCTGCAAGCCGGTCGCCTGAGCGTTGAACAGGCGCAGGAGCGTGAAGATCGAGATCAACCCCGATGCGAGGAAAGCGCCCGTGAACGCTTGTTTGGCGCTGTTCCCGACGAGCATGAATGGCGGTGCGATCAAGAGCGTCCGCGCGAACGTCCATCCGAGCAACGCGAGCCCGGAACCTTTCTCGCCTTCGAGCACGCGAGCGGCAGTCTTGTACGTCGGCAAACGAGCTTGAGCAACGGCCATAACTCGAATCTACACCAAAGGAAGATCAAGATCATGCCCAAGAAAGCGCAGCGCTACGTAGCCGTCCAAGCCATCGTTTCGATTCCGAAGGCCGGCGAATTCAAGGCCGGGATCAAGCACAAGTGACCGACGAGCTCCCAACGATTCCGCTCGCGATCGGCGTGCCCGCGTACGGTGGTCAGATCGTCGCGCACCAAGCGCGCATGTGGCTTGCGATCGGCGAGGCGTTGCCAATGTTCGGGTCACGCTTCGATCTCAAGGCGTTCTTGACCGTCGATATGGCTGGCGTGCAGCGCGCGCGGAACGCGCTCCTTGCGTACGCGATGCAGCAAGGCTGCACGTGGCTGCTCATGATCGACGCTGATACCTGGGTCGAGGCCCACAACGCTGACAACCCGCGCGCCGCGGGCTATGCGCTCTTGCGCATGATCGACGATGCGGCGCAGGCTGGCGTTGCGCTCGTGAGCGCGCCCGTGCGCATCCGCGACGAGGGCGTTGGCGGCGAGCGGCTCGCGGCGTTTCGTACGGAGGGCGGCGCACGTGCGCTTCGTACTGGCGAGCCGCTGCGTGGCTTACAGGATGTTGATGCGTGCGGTGCGGCGTGCCTCGCGATCGATCTGCACGCCGTCAACAAGGCCGATGCGTTCTTCAGGTTCGAGGATCACATCGGCGAAGACATTTCGTTTTGTCGGCAGCTCAAGGCCGCTGGCTTCCGGATCGCGCTCGACGGGCGCGTGCGAACCGGACATCTCTCGCGCCCGTTCCCGTTGTACTCGGAGTAACTATGCATCGCTGTGGCTATCTCTGGCGCCAGCTCGCGGGTGTACTCGCGTGGATGGCATCGCATTCGAACTACGACGGCTCACAAATGATCCGTGAGCCCCTCAACGTGGTCACGTCGAACATGCCAACGCTCGCAGACCTTCGCGCGTGGACAAATTAATGGGCCTCAAGAAGATCCCTTCGAAAGTTCAGCTGCCCGGCGGCGTGCATCTCAGCGCCGTTCCGTTTCGCGTGACGGAGTATCACGACGACGGGTCACCGAAGACGTTCGAGATCTTGCCGCGAGGCACGGAGAAAGCCGAATTTTGGCTTTTTGCCGACGACGTTCAAATCCGATCGAACTTGAAAGGAAAGCTAGGCGATGGAACGTAAACGATCAGGCTCTATCATGCGCACGGTGCTGCCGTTCCTCGCAGCGACGAGCGTCGATCCGAGCGACAACCTGCCGTCGATCGACGAGCTGCGAAGGCGCGAGCCGCGTGCGCGACGGCATCGGAGCGCCTTCGGCGATTCCGTTCCGGGTGACACGTATCCCGATCATCACGCGCGCATGTACCGCGGCGAGGCAGCGCCACGTGGTGACCGAGCGGGATCCTCCGAGCGCCGCGTGCAGAAGATCGCGCGCAAGGCTCGCCGCAAGCGCAAGTTGCGCCGTGGCTACTTCATCGGGTGATTAATGCACCGTGCAGGGAAATCTTGGCGGCATATAGCAAGCGTGCTTGCGTATCTTTGGACGCGTAAGCAACACGAACTACACATGGTGTGCGACGAGCCGCTTGGTCTCATGCTGACAGCCAAAGGGCGTTCTGCACGATGAGTGGTTCAGCAAAATTTCGTGAGCGCATGTTGCGCGAAGGCGTCGCCACCGACGATGAATCAGTCGCGATCCTCGGCGATATTTTGGACGCTTGTTACACCTCGCATCCATGCCCAAAGGATCACGAGCACGCTGTATCTTGCTTCCCGCAAAATGTCGCACGCGCGGCTGCGCGAGCCGTTGTCGATGGCCCGGAAGAAGTGCTCGATGCGTTCATTGACGCGCTCACCGCTGGCGTGCCATCGACGCCAAGTGATTAGTCGCGCGAGCTGTCTTCGCGGATCAGCTTGAGCGTGCGGAACACGCCGAGCAGCGCTGATACAGCGACGGCGACCGTCGACACGAGCGCGAGCGAGAACGTCCGATCGTTGTGCGCCGTCATGACGCCGAGGACGTCTTCGACCGTCGCGGGCGCGCCGGGAACGGCGGCGTCGCCGAGTCCGCTCATGCTCGCGGCGGCCTGCACCTGATTCGTCGGCACGCTGATCACCGGCGTCGGGAACCGTGGGTTCGCCCAGCCCGGATTTCCGTCGGGAGGCAGCCACGGGCCCGAAGTCAGGATCTTGTTGTCTTTCAACGGGATCCACCCGTTTTCGACCGGGAGGTACTGGTACTTCTTCGCGCGGTCGAAGTCGTTCGGGATTGCGCCGACGCCCGATCTCGTCTTGGCCGGCAAGAGCCCCGTGACGTACGCGATCGCAGACCACGTGAGCCCGCCGAGGATCGAGAAACCGACCGTCGGCCAAAACTTCTTCGTGCCCTTGCGCTCGGCGCGCTTGTAGCCGAAGACACCGCCCGCGATGTTCGCGGCGAGACCCATGCCCCACGCGGCGCCCATCGACATCGGCGGCAAGATCCCACGTAGCCCGGGGCGCGCGAGCGCGAGGCCGAGACCGCGCATGCCCGACGGCCGCCCGAGCGGCGTGTCGTAGTAGTACCCTTGCTCGCCGCGTGACAGGAACTGCGGATCCTGATGCGGATCCGTGTTCGCGACGCCGGGCGCGTCACCGGCGCTGTTCGAGCCGTAGAACGTCGTCGCGCCTTTGTAGGCGTAGTCGATCGCATACGGCGGTGCGCCGTTGGGAAGCTTTCCGTAGGGCGTCAGGACGATGCCGAGGGCCATGCCTCAGCGTATCACGAGTCAGAACACCATTTCCCAAGTGTTGTGACGTGGGCCATCGCCGCTGTAGCGCGAGACCCTACGAGGCGGGCCACGGTCGACGGGGGAGAACCCAGGCTCGTCGGGAAGAAGTCCGTTTGGCTCGTGGAATGGCTGCAAGGTGATTGTTTCGAGATCATGGATCTCGACGACGCGCGCGCGTAGGTGCGGCGGATTGCTCGCGGTGTAGTTACGTCCAGGAATGCGATTGCCCTCGGTCTCATGCCAAAAGATCACATAATCACCAGGCTTGAGTTGCGCGGCGGCGGCGTCATCGACGGCTTTACGTTGCGCAAGACGTTCGGTGCGTTCGGCCAGAGTATCGATGTCCATGCGCGAAGTTTTATCACGCTGAGCTGACAGCTGGTGTCAGCTCGTCGCGATATGTTGTCGGGATGCCCAATACACCCGCCGCTGACGATGACGATCCTACAGACCTCCCGCCTTATCAGGCGCTCGATCCGATCGTCCTTTCTGGCATGCCGCGCGACGAGCTCGAAGGGCGCGTTAGGCTCTTAGAAGAGATGGCTACGCTTCAACGCGAGACAATCAACGAGTGCCACCGAACATATAGGGAGATGAAGCGAACGCAGAAAGCGTTGTATGTGCAACGTGATTTGCTCGTCGACAAGATTCGCATCATTGGCGACGCGTGCTCGAACATCCTCGCCAGTTTCGAGGGTGATTAATTACTTCGACAGCGCAGAAGCTACGAGACCGATCGCGAGCGCGATGCCGAGCGAGCCGCCGCCGATGATCCCGATGATGTCCCAGCGGATCTGCGCCTTCGGGATCGCGCCGAGTCCGCCGATCCAGCGCCGGCCTGCGTAGCGTGCCCACGGATCGACGGTGTAGAAGCGCGTCTCTTCGGGGAACGGAAACGGATTCTGCGCTGGGAACGGCCATGCGCCCGCGTTGCCGAGCTGCATCGTCGTGGTGCCCGGCGCGACGCCGACGCTCTGAACGAACTTGGGGATCCTCATCGGGCGCCTTTCTGTTGACCCATACGATAACCCACGTAGCCGATGCCTGCGATCGTTCCGACGACGCCGAGCCAGAACACCATCGGATTCTTGCGTAGGTAGATCAGCGCGTCAAGTGGCTTGATCAACACCGCGAGCTTGCTCTGGTAGCCCGTCGACGATCCGGGCGAGCTCGGCATCACCGTCGACGGCGCCATGTCGTAGAGCGTCTGCACGCGCGTGACGACTTGCGGGAACGCCGGGTCGAGGACGATGGCCTTGATCGTCGGCAACGCCGAGCTCGCGCGGTTGAACACCGCGACGATGTCATCGATCGTTCCGTGGAGCACGGCGCGCTCCTAGCGGCGCCGACGTCGCGCGCCGAACAGCCCGCGCAAACCGTTGACGCCCGCGCCCTTCTTCGGTGCGAGGAACTTCTTGTAGCCGACGAACGCGAGCGCGCCGGCACCGAGGAGCTTGACCGGCGTCGGGATCGAATCCCAGAAGCTCGGCGCCGTCGTGTTGACGATCGTACCCGGATTGACGGGCGTCGTGACCACGGGTGGCGTGGTCTGCGAGATGTTGATACCGAATCGTGTGAGCAAATTCGCCATCGACGAGGGAACGGCCATCGGCATACGGGCTCCTTAACGAGATCCGAGGATGAACTTGAGGACGAATGCGCCACCGATGATCAGGCCACCGATGCCCCACCACGTGGTGTACCAGGCGCTCTGCGACGCCACGACGACGGGGGCCGTTGCCGCGGGCGGCGCGGTTCGATACTTGACGGCCGCCGCGTTGAACGCGACCGCGAGCTGCGACGCGTACTGCCCGACGTAGTTCTTGGCCGTCGACGTCGCCGAGCCGCCGATCAGCGCGAGCTGCAGGACGTTGCCAATCGTACCGCCGAGCTCGTTCGCGGCGTACGAGAGGGCACTCGCGACGCACGACATCGTCGCGTCATCGAGCACGCCGTCGACGCGCCCTGGATTGAGCTGGGGCTTGTTCGTCGACTGCGCGAGGTTCACGAGCGCTTGTTGCATTCTCGTGATCTCGGCCGTCCCGCCGAGCCCAGCGAGCATCGGCAACGTGGACCGTCCGTAGTTGGCGAGCATCATCGCCACGAGACTACCATGAGCACGTCTAGTTTCGTGAAACTACGAAACTCGACGGCGCTTGCCGAGCGCGAACGCGCCCGCGCCCGCGCCGAGGCCGAGCAAGCCCGCGAGCCACAACGGCATCGTCCATCCCGTGGGTGCCGCAGGCGGCGGGGGCGGAAGCTGTGCGGGCGGCGGCGGGATCGGTTGCTGGGTCTCGACGAGCTTGCCGCAGGCGTAGTTCATCACTGCCGATGCCACGCCGACCATGTCTTTCTGGGCCGTCGTCGGTTGTGTGCACTTGCAGCCTGGCGTGCCCTTCGCGCAGCTCTTGCCGCTCGCGTCCACGCAGAGCTCGCGAAGAAGGGTTTGCTGCGCGATCGGCTGAGACACCGGCGCGAGCGAACAAATCAGCTTGAGCACGGCATCCATGATTTTTGCGACGGCGCCGATGACCTTATTCGCGTTGCCGATGTCCGTCGGCGTGATGCTGATCGTGTAGTGATCGTCTTTGGTTTGCGAGCTCGCGGCACGACCCGAGAACAACCAGATGTTCCAGCCTTTGCCGTCGCCGTCGTTCCCTTGCACGACGCTGATCGGCATGCCCCCCTCGATGAAGTCGTTCGGCCCGAATTGCTTGCCGATGCCCGCGCTCGCCCACCATCCCGAGCTCGCGTCAGGACACAGGCCGTAGCCGAGGCTCCAACGGATACCCGTCGGGAAGCCGCCCATGCTCGCGGCGCTATCGACCTTGATCTTGCTGTTGATGATCGCTTGGCTGATGAGATACCCGCCGCGCTCATAATACTTCCTGAGCCCGTTCGAGCCATCCCACTCGTCGGCCGTCGGTTGGATCGGGTTGAGCGAGAAGCCTTCGATGTACGTCGTGAGCGCCGTCGTCGGATCGCCGCGATCGCAGGCGTCGAGGATTGCATGCACCGAGCTCGACGTCTTCGAGATCTGGCTCATGACGAGCGTCGTCGGATCTTGGCTCGTGTACGTGCCCCACGTGTGGTCCATCGGCACGTCGAGATTCTTGCCGCAACCGTGGCCAGCGATCAGCGCGGCGACTATCGCTTGCGACTTGACGTAGATCGCCCACTCGATCAGGAATTTCTGCTCGGGCGATGGAACGAGCGATCGTTCGAGCCTGCCGTTCTTGAGCCCCTCGACGGCAAATGGCACGCCGTAGATGTTGATCACACCAGGCGGCGTCATGATGTCGAAGCCCTGTTGCGCGAGATACGGCTCTGCTTTCGAGACCGATCCGTGACCCTTCCAAAACGTGCACGACATCGCGTTCGCGCGCGTCGTCAACCAGCCGCTTGCACGGATCGACTCCGTGATCGCCACCGCGCGCGCGTTCTGCTCGCTGAGGTAGTTTCGATAGCGCGTGGTGTTCTCGGGCGCCGTGTGGAGCGTCTTGCAATCGATGTCGGTTCCCGTTCCTGGAATCACGCAGTGCTCGCGCACTTCGACCGTGCCGCACGGCTGGCCCGGGATCTTGGGCGCCGGCTGCGCGGTTTCGCCGACCTTCAAACGACGCCAGAATCCGCCGTTTGACGAATCCCACGTCCAGCCATCAGGCGCTGGACACGTGGTTTCCTCGAAGGTCTGCGTCGTCGTGGGGATCGTCGTGGGATTCTTCCAGGGGCCGGCGAGCCCACGATAGAAACGCATGGCTCGACGTTATCACGAAGCCTCTGGTAGTCTTCGGGTTCTATGAACAAGCGCGCCGCTGTCGTCTCGGGCGTCCTCGGAACATTGATGGCCGGATTCGGGATTTGGGCCGTCGTTCGCGAGCGCCGGATCTCGAACGCGGTCAACGGCTTGGGGCGTATGCGCTTGCGCGCGGCGCAGGCGCCGGTGATCGGTAGCTACTCCGACGGCTTGATGCGCACGACCATGCGTCAGTCGGAGATGCCGATCGAGCAGCGCATCGCGACGATCCAGAGTCTGATCGCCAAGAGCATTCAGGACCCGCAGATGCGAAAGGTCGCGTTGCAGGTCACGTCGCGCTGCCCCGAGCGCGACAAGATGTGCGAGGCGCAGGCGATCTACCAATTCGTCAAGTCGCGCGTGCGCTACACGGGCGATGTCGGCGCCGTGGTTCACGATGATGGCCGGCACGAGGGCGTCGATCTCTACCAGAGCGCGCGCCGCACGCTGGAATTCGGCGGCGGGGACTGCGACGACAATTCGATCCTGAATTCGACGCTGCTCGCGCTCAACGGGATCGATCCGGTGCTGCGCGTCGTGAAGACGCGCGGCGCGCCCGACTGGGAGCACATCTACGCGGGCTTCATGAACGGCCGCAAGTTCGTCGCGCTCGACACGACGCTCCCCGGGAACACGGCGTTTGGCATCGAGCCCAACTACTCGAAGAAGATCGATTTCCCGGCGTGATAGTCTGCACTCATGGCGTTGACGCAGCTGGTTCAGGTTCTCACGTTCACGGACATCGCGGCGAGTGATCAGGCAACGCTTCCTCACGCGCTCAACTTGAATGGCACGGCCGTCGTGCCGGATCTATTGCTACGCGATAACGGTGATTTCACGATTATCTCAGCAACCTCGACGCAAATTACCGTCGAGAACACGTCTGGCGCGCCCGCGACGCTGAACCTTTGGGTCGAGCGCCTGCACACGCTTGAACGCGCGATTGGACCCGTAACTAACCTGACCCCACAGCCGTTCATCCCCGCGACGGGTGGCGGCGGTGGTGGCTCGGGCACCGTAGGCCCGGGCACCATTGGAACACTCTCGAAGTTCACGGGCGCGACCGCGGTCGGGGACGCGACGAGTTTCGATGAAGTTGCGCCGGGGTCAGGTATTCGTGCGTTTGCCGATACTGATGTCGTGCAGTCGTACGCGGGCGTTCGTCTTTATCGTGGGGCCACATTCGTCGACGCCTCACTCCGAGCTGGCGTGACCGTCGGCGATGGCAGCGGCCAGTTTGCCGACGGTACGACGCCGAACGCGCTTGTGTTGTGGTCGCTTGATCCAAGCGGAAACACGTACGGCATCGAATTCGCGACTGGTGACACGCCGAATCTTCGCGCGCGAATCACCCCCGGAGGCCGGCTTGATACCTATGGCGATTTACACGTTAACGGACGGCAGCTCGTCGTATTTGGCATCGAAACCGGGTTCGATACGATCTTCAACCACTTTACCGACGATACGGGCGACGTCACGATCAACGGCGGACGTGAGACCGGGATCATCAGCATCGGGCGCCTAAATACGGGTACCGTATTTATCGGGGGCAGCGGCACGAGCGGCGAGGCCCTCAATCCTGTGAGTGTGCGCGCGAACCTGATCGCCGGTTCAGGCATTCCATCGACCGCTGAGCATTCGCTTCACGGTCAAGTTACGTTGGGTGACACCAACAATGTCGGCGGCTCGATCTTCAACTACCTCGGCGATGCTTCACATGACGTCTACATCCGCCCCGGCGCGAACGGCGCGCGGATTCGCATCGGGCCCGACACCGCATCGGATATCTTTATCGGCGGTGTCGGTGTCAACACGCGCCACTTCGGATTGCTCGGCTTCTATGGCGTGGCAGCGATTGCACAGCAAACCGTCGCTGTCGACGTCGCCGCGATCCACGCTGCGCTCGTCAATCTCGGACTGATCTCCGTCGCTTAGGTCTTTGGGTGCACAGCGACGTTGATCGTGACCATGAAGGCACCACTTCGATCGCGTAGGAAGGCGGGTTGTGCTTCGATGACGCAGTCATATTTCTTCAAGACTGCCTCAATCTCGGCGCCGCATGCGCGTGCATGCGCGAGACGCTCTTCGCGAAGCTGGGCGAGCTTGTCTTGGATGGCGGTAGCCGGGGTCGGGTCGGACATGTTCGTGACGGTAGCGCATCGAGCTGACAGTGCTGTTTCGCAGAGGCACGAGATCGCGATACTGTAGGCGCCATGTCCGGTTGCTGCGATCCTTTCGTTCCGAGCCCTGATGGCGCCGGTGGTGGTGGCGGTGGCGGTGGATCGGGGGTCAATTTCGAGAACGAGACCGTTCCGGTTGCCGGCGGCCCTTTCACGACGATCAATCTCGATACGCCTGATCTTGTCGCGACTGATGCCGGCGGCGGTGTCGTCAACATTTCGTTTGCTGGTACGACACAGCGCTTTGCGTACACGGTTACGGGGCTAGAGCCGGATCTATCGGATCTTGTGATTCCGTTGCCGGCCGCACGCGCGGACGCACTCTATCAAGTGCAGGCTACGCAAGCGACGGCGGCATTTCAGCTGTCGATGAACATCGCGGCGGCATCACGAACGAACGCACAGTTCGTGCTGTCGCTTTCAGGCCCCGCGACGGCGGGCGATATTTTTTGGTTCACCGTCGACGATCCAACTTGAGGTTTTTATGTTGACCAGGCAATCGACGTTTCCAAGGTTTCGTGTCTCGATTGCGCCGGCGATCGCATTGGCGGTTGCGCTGGCGGCATTGTTATTGGCCAGCTCGTTCATGCTTGCTGCGCGATCGACGACGCAGAATGCGGGCGCGGCGTCAAGTGCGGCTATACTCGGGACGATTCGCACTGAAAACATTGTTGTCGATAACGCGATGAGCGTCGGGGGCGATATCTCAGCATGCGTGAACGTACTAGGTGGCTGTATTGGTAAGCCTCGGTTTACGTTCGATCCACAGTTGGGCGAGACCAACATCGAAGCTGAGGGTGTGACCGACAACGTGTTCCGGTCACTCCACAACATCCTAAAGGACATGAGCGGTGCCACGGCGAGCCAACAGCTGGTGCAGAGCATCATCTCGGGCACCGTCGATACTACGGCGGGTGATATTAATGTGTGGGCAGGCGAGTATGGCGTGCAGGTCACGAAGTCTGCGGGTGGTAACGCGCTTCGCAATATTGCGATCCTCATCCACGCGACGGGTGGTGACGAAAACTTGGCGATTGAGTCGACGGCCGGCGATTGGTTTCAGAACGATGCGGCGTCATCGATCATCAACAACGGTGAGCTCCATAGCCACTCGTTCGAGATCTTGAACTCGAACCCCGGGACCGTCGACTTCACCAACGCGACAAGCGTGACACTAGGAAACCAGGTCCAGCCGTTTCAGATCCCGGGGACCACCTCACTCAACCCGACGATCTCTCTCGGCGGCGCGGCTGGCAATGGCGAGCAACTCATTATCAAGAATACCGTCACGGGCGCGTTCGGATCTCTAAATGGCGTTGGCATCGGACTCGATACGACTGTCGACGCGGGCGCACGCGGTGGCATCATCATTCACCGTGGCGCGGGCGGAAATTTTGGCGGATCGGATGCCAAGGCTTTATGGGTTTCGAGCGGCGGGGATGTTTCGAGTCAGGCCGCTGGCGACTTGGTCGTTTTTCAGCAAGAGACCGGCAAATCGATCTGGTTTGTTACGGGTGGAACGGGCACCAATCGCACGCCGCTAGTGCTCAAAGCGCCGAGCTCGCACTGGCTCGCCGACGGGCCGACCGTCGTCCCGTCATCCTGTGGCACGGGTCCGACGATTGCTGGGCCTGATACTTCGTTTCGGATTAGTAGCGGTGTATCGGGGACTGGCACGTGCACGCTCACGTTCGCGAACACGTACACGTCTGTACCATCATGCGTGGTGTTCCCCGAGGGTGGAGCGGCGATCCCAACATGTACAATCTCCGCGACGGCGATCACGTGTTCCGCCGGGATTGTCGACGCCACGACCTACAATTGGCACTGTATCGGAACGTCGTCAGGCGGCACCTAAAAATGCAGGGCATCAAAGATCTGTTGGGCTCGGAGCGCGGCATGATCACGCTGGTCTTGATCGCCCTCGTGACGATCTTGACCGTCCTCAAGATCATCAGCGGGGCTGATTGGCTCAGCTACACGAAATGGCTCGCGGTCGCGATCATCACGGCGAAGACGGCGACGGGTGTCATGGATCGCGTGGTCGAAACCAAGACCGGCCAGACGCCCGCGAGCTCGTGATAAGCTCGGCGCATGCCGATGGCGTTGCTTGGGCTTCGTGACTCTCAGTCGACCGCGCTCACGACGCAGATCGATGGCTTTTTGCTCGCGGCCCCCAAGCCCGACGCGACGGCCGTCGTCAACTTTCTCAAGATCTACGCGCCGAGCGATCGCCCCAACGTTGCGAAGGCCCTGATCGCGCGCGGCGTGGATCCCAGCGTCATCGCGAGCGCGCTCTCGTGGTTCGACGCGGAATCGCGCTGGAACGTCGATGCGATCAAAGGCGTTCTGACCGTCGTCGCCGCGGGCGCGGCGGCGTTCCACGGCTACCGACGCAACCGAGGCTCGATCGGCTGGGGCGTCGCTTGGTTCCTGAGTGGGCTGGTGATTCCTGTCGTCACGAGCGCGATCGCGCTGGCACAAGGCTTCGGTCGCGTGAAAGGATAGGCGTCATGGCGAGAACACCGGCCGAAGTGAAACAGTGGGCGAAGAGCTGCAAGCGCGAGGGCGTGATCGGGTCCGGGCAGATCTTCGAGTGCCTGTTCGAGAAAGCCGAAGACAAGTACGGCAAGCGCGGGATCCCGCGCAACGTCAACTCGGCGATCATGAAGACCGGCCAGCGCTGGTCGAACGCGCAGCGCGGCACGCGTCTCGCGGGTGGCCGCCGCCGTCGGAGCCGCTGATGCGTGGCCTCGGACTGACCGAGACGTACGTCGATGCGCAGCGCATCGTGACCGCGCTCGAACGCGCGCAGACGGATCAAACCTACTTCGACACGGCACTCGCGATCCTCGCGCAGTACGTCGGCGAGGAGCGCATCCTCGTCGCGAACAAGGCGATCGCGCTCGGGGCCGATCAAGCCGTCATCAACAACATGTTGGCGACGCTCGGCACGGGCGATGAGATCATCGAGATCGTCGGTACGGCGCCGCTGCCGCCGACCAAGCGCGCGCGCTGGTGGATGGTGCTCGTCGGCGTCGTCGGGACGATCGGCGGTGCCTGGACGCAAGCGAAGTACGGCAAGGCGATCGCAAAAATCCTGTAGAGTTAAATCCCATGGCGAAGACACGTATCAAGCGAAGGCGTCGAACAAAACAATGTCCGATTAACATCGGGAAGCGCAAAGCACCCAAGGCGTTGAGCATCCGCCGATGACGACAACACCCTCTATCGAACAGGTCGCGCGCGCGGCAGCGCGTTATGCGGTTGCTGAGTTTTCTTCGCTGTCTTCGTGGCTCAGTTACGAGGATGCGCTCGCAGCCGAATGGCTGAAAAACTCGGATTTTGTTTGCGCGGTCGAATATGCGATCGCCAAGGTGATTCCGATGATGCGCTGGAATAAGCAGATGGCCGGCATCTCCGCGCAATATGGTGGCGGCGCCACTGGTAACGCACGTGTCATCGGCATGATCGTCGGTGAGTGGGCGAACGGGCATACGACTATCGACCGTGAAATCGCAAGCTGGGGCTGATCCTTGCGCGATCGTGTTACATTGGGCGTATGTCGATGATCGGCGCCCCGGCGTGGCTCTTCGGTAACGTTCCGCAGGTGTCTTTCCAGGCGCCGTTTCAGCCGGGCGCACAGCTTCGCGCAGCCGGCGGGCGCGCGGCCGGCATGTCGCCGGATATGTTCGATCCCACGCAGCTTGCGATCGGCACACGCGTCGAGCTCGAACATACGAGCGATCCGTACATCGCGCGCAAGATCGCGATGGATCATCTCGTCGAGGATCCGATGTACTACCAGAAGCTCGCGCAAGTTCATCTCGACGGTCTCGGCATCACGCGAGCTCGTTGGGCCGAGCCGGCGCAGGGGCTCTCGGGCCTCGGCATCACGCGCGCCCGCTGGACGCAACCGCCGGGCTTCGCGACGAGCGAGCAGCAACTCGCCGGCATGCTCGATTTCTTCGACTCGCCGCTCTGGAAATACCGCAAGGTTTTGATCCTCGGCGGCGTCGGCTTGATCGGCGTCGGCTTGCTCGGCTTCATCGGCGCGGTGCTCAAGTAATCATGGCGCGTAAGATCAAGACGAAGTCGCCGGGCAAGCGTCAGCGTAGCTATACGCTCCCCGAGCGTCGCGCCGATCTGGATCTCTGCAAAATCGACACGGCACGCATCCGTCGCCTGTCACCGGCGAATCTGCGCAAGGCGATCGACAAGGTTGGCCCGATCTACACGTTGCCCGAGCGAGAATCTGGCTCAGGATCATTTCGTTGGTTGCTCTCGGCGTTCATGGCCGATTTGCGTACCGCGCTCACGACGCCGACGAGCAAGCGTGACGTTCAGTATGCCGAGAACCGCTTCTGGCCGGAGGGTCGCGCGCCCAAGACCGACGAGGAGATCGAGAGCGCGCGGCAGCACAATATTCGTCTGCGCGACATAGCGATCCAAGACGCCGCGTATAAAGAGCGTGTGATCTGGGAGATGCAGGACAGGGCCGGTTGCGCACTGCGCCCGACGGAGATGGTCGCGCGTGACATCGAGAAAGCGTCGATCAATACGCGTAACTGGCGATCGGGCCCGACGCCAGAAGCGCGCGAGCGCGCCGATCAGGTGCGCAACGATGGCCGACAACGTACGCCCTATAAGGGCCGGAAGCCCATCATCCGATGATCGTCGTCGCGCTCGCCATCTGGCTATTCATCGCTGCGTGCGTGTTCCAGGTCTACTCGCGCACGTCGCGCGTAATCCCACAGACCGCGCCTGGCGGCGGTGTTCCCGCGATCGCTGTGACCTCGTTCGCGTGGCCCGTGCTGTTCGCGATCGGCGCGCTCGCGCTGTTCGCGTGCTTCTTCGACGTGCTCGTGACGCTGCTCAGCCGGCGCTAGCGCGTCGACGACGGCCCGCGAGGAACGCGAGCAAGAGCAGTCCGAACCCCAGCGTTCCCGTCGCAAGATAGAGCGTCCACATCGGATACGGACGCCCCATCAGCAAGAAATAGCCCGGCGGTGGGCTCGTCATCGGCTGCGCGGTCGGCACGCCGGGTTGCGGCGTCGGCGCGTTCGGCGTCGGGTAGTGCGGGATGCAGCGATTCGTGACGTTGTCGAAGATCGTTCCCGCAGGACACACGAGCCCAGGATCTTGAACCTCGGGCGTCGGCGACGGTGGCATCGTCGGCGGCGTCGGCTGATCGATCGGCTGCATCTGTTGGACGGGCATCAATTGCTGCGTGCTCGCCATCTGCGCCGCGCTCGCATACTGCGCTGGGATCGTTCGCTGGCCGCTCGGGCGCCCGACGACGGGGCCACCCGTGTGATCGCTCGGGCCACCGCCAACGTCGTCACCGGGCAGCTTCACACGCCCGAGGTTCATGAACTTGGCCATGCGGCGAGCGTATCACGGCCGCTAACGGCCAGGCATCACCGAAGGCTTGCCGGGCATCGTCGCATCGATGTCGGCGGTCCCGGCTTCGAGCACGGAGCGCTCGGCGTCGAGGTCGCGGGTCAGCGCCTGTGCCTGCGTGAACTTGTCCGGGAATCGCTTGCGCAGCTTCGCGATGTTGATCTGCCATGCTTGCTCGAAGCCAACTTTGATCGCGTCCGCGAACAGCGCGCGATACCAATCACCGTCTGAGAGCTCCTCGACGACGTTCACCATGTCGAGGGCGCGGCCGTAAACGATTCGCTTCTTGAATTGGTCCGCGAGCTCGCCAAGCTCAGTCATCATACCGAGCAACGCGTGCATGCAACGTGACATGATCAAATTGGTTGCGTCGGACTCTCCGTGCAGACGAATGAAGTTGGGCGTGTGCTCGGTACGGATCGCAGCTTGGACGTACTCTTCAGCGTTCATATGCTCGACGATATCGAGTCGGGCTGACAGCTAGCCGGTGAGGCGTTGTTTGCCGGCGCAAATCACCGATATTTGCTTGGCGCTGACGCCGTAGATGGCCCCGAGAGCTTGTTGTGTGATCTCGCCCGATGCGTAGCGCTCGCGAATCTCGCTGACCTGCTTGGTGGAAAGCTTCACGCGCGGCGCGTTCTCGCCTCGTAGCGGGTTGCCACGGCCCTTGGAGATCATGTCATCGATGTTGTCCTGCGCCGTGCCGAGGAAAAGATGTTCGACGTTCACACACCACGGATGGTCGCATCTGTGAAGCACCATGAGCTCGTCGGGGATCGGGCCTCGCGCGAGCTCCCACGCTACGCGATGAGCCAGAAAGTATCGCGTCTTTTTGGGTTCTAGCGCGATGCCGATTTGTCCGTACGCGTTCTTGAAACGTTTGCCAATCCATTCGTGGCAACCGTCCTCACGAATCAAGATTTTCTTTGCGAGCCGCTCGATACGCTTGTCGACGGAGATATCGCCCCACGCATAGTTTGGTCGACGTCCGCGCATTATCCGCAGTCACGTTTCCAGAGGTGATAGCGCATCAGCGTCATCTCGCCGGTCTCGTTGCACCATGCGCACCCGCCGCCTTGGCACTCGGGGCACTGCACGATTGCGATCGGACCGACAACGCCATCGACATTGCGCTCTTCGTGGCGTAGCACAACGCGACGCGGATCAGCGGCGAGCTGGGCGCGCGTCTTCTCGGCGCGGCGCCGCTTCACAACGGGCTGCGGTGTCGTCCCGGTGATCGGGCGCCCCCGTCGAGCTCGCGCAAAATCATCCTCGTGCGCCTTGTGCACCTCGATGATTTTGCAGCGCTCGTGACGGCACCACATATCAATGCGGCAGTGATCCGTACGCGGCTTGCGACCCGAGGCACTCGATCAGGCGCGCGACGACGTCGGTGTCGCGTTCCTTCGTCGATTCGATGTGCGCGTCGATCGCGTTGAGTAGCCGTGTCGCCCCGTGGTTCGGGTGGATCGTGATGACGTCGTCGGGGTTCGCGATGTGGTTCGCACGCGCGATCACGCGCCGACCGTATTCGAGGAGATCCTCGCCGAGACGAATCGCGTCGGCGTCACTCTCGACGTCCCGGAGCGCTTGGCGCAGAACACGACGGAGCAAGTCGCGGCGGACTTTGAGTGGGATCTTGGGGCGCAACTTCTTACGGCGGGCCTTCTTCGGCACGTCTCGAAGGCTACCGCATCGGCCTGACAGCGCTGACGTCAGCTCGGCGCGCTACGATGCGCACATGCTCAGTCTCACCCCATGCGATCAACTTTCCGCGGATCACCACGATGACGCGATCGAAGAGCTGCGAGATGTGCTCACGCGAATCAAGGCCATTGTCGATGGCCTGGGGTTGCCGCCCGAAGCTTTTGGGCCCGCTTGTCGGTTGTTCGAGGCCATCACCGCGCGCACCCGTGAGCGCATTGCCCAAGAGCGCTCGACACGATGGCACAAGCGCATCCGCGAGCTCGCCGAGCTCGAAAACCCGGATTTCCTCGTGGGGTCTTCGCCGTACGCAGATCTCTCCGAAGACGAGCTCGACGCGCGTCTTGCCGTCGCGCGCGCACGCAAGCAGATGCGCGGCGTCTAGCGGCGCCCGTCTACGCGGTGCTGCAAGCTCGCGATGACGTCAGCCGGCACGAAGCGCAGGTTTCGCCCCCAGCGCATGTACGGAATCTCATCGGCCTTGACCATGCGTCTGATCGTCGACTCGGACACGCCGAGGATCTGCATGAGGCCCTCGACGTCGACGGTACCTTGCGACAACGCGCCGGGGTGCGTCTGTTCGAGAAGCTGCCTGATCGGGCCCTGCGCGACGTGTTGGATGTACGCGATCAGATCGGCCGTCGGTGCATACCAGTAGTGGTGCAGGTTCTTGCCGGCGTATTGCTCGCGGATCGCGTTCGCTGAGTCCTCGGGCTGCGTGGTCTCGACGAGCCCGACGAGAAACGTCGGGTACGCGCCGAAGCGAATGAGCTCGCCGAGGCGCGGCTCGATCTGCGCGCCGGTGACGGCTTCGATCCAGATCGGGCCGATCATCTGCGGCGGTTGCGTCTGCGCGAACATCACCCACGATCGGCCGCCGGTGTGTGGCGCCATCGCCGACGCCGTGTGTGGTGAAACGATGATCACGAAACCGCTCGGATTCACGAAAGCATACGTCAGCTAGTCACACGCGATCAAAAACGGCTCGACGCATTTCGTGAAACTTCGAATGCTTAGCGGGACCGAGTGATCGTAGGGCGTCAAGCGAACGCGAAGCAACTGGAATCATTGAAGTTTTGCCGAGGCTTCGATAACTTGGTTGTCATGCTCGGCGTCCACTTCGTTCGTCCCGATCGGATCGTTCGTACCGGCGTCCTGCAGCCGATCGTCGGCTACCAGCCGCAGTCGGCCGTCATGTCGGTCACGCAGGAATTCACTTCCGGCCCAGCGACCGGAATGCAGCTCTCCGGCCTCGGCCTCGCGCCGATCGGTCAGGGCCCGATCGCGACGTGGTTCAAGACCATCGGCGCGCGTATCAAGATGGCGCTCAACGTCCGTGGCGCGAACGCGATCATGCTGACCGACGGCAACGGCCCGGCGACCTCGGCCGTCATCGCGGTCACCGGCGTCGCGCCGATGACACAGGTCCTCGCACCGCAGCAACACGCGATGGCGCAGATGGCGCAGTTCATGACGTATCGCGATGTCCCGCAGCGTGGCGGGCTGTTCACCGGCCGTCGCTGGAACACCTACTACAACGCGGGCTGATCGACGATGGCCAAGATCATGACGCTCGACGGTCCCAGCCTCGGCGCTCCGCGCGTCGGGGACTGCAAGACCGTCTGCAATCCCCGAACGGGGCGCAGCGCGAAGCTGTGTTTCGTCGGCAAGAGCCGGAAGAACCGCTCGGGGTGGCAGTTCGTCAAGGGCGGCGGCGGGCGCTGTCGCTAGGAGCGATCGAACCATGGCGCGGCGCAAGCACAAGTTTCTCGGAAGCATCGAACTACTCGGTCTCAACGATTTCGGAGGAAAACAGATGAATCCCTTGATCGGAACCGCCATCGGCGGCGGCGTCTCTTTCATCACGGGCGCCATCGCGCGTCGCGGCGGGTCGACCAAGTCGGAGCTCCTCGGGCTCGGCGCGGGCCTCGCGACGGCGGGCGCGATGTACGCCATGAAGGCCACGCGCAAGGCGGCGCTCGGCGCGGCGCTCGGCGCGGCGCTCGCGACGGGCCTCTCACTCGTCGAGCGCGTGCTGTTCGGCGGCGGGCTCGCCGGCCTCGGCATCCCGCAGATCCGCGCGCTCGGCATCCCGCAGATGCGCGCGCTCAACGGCCTCGGTGTCCCCGCGGCCTCGTACGTGCCGGCGGCAGCGGGCGCGATCCCCGGCGTGGCCGGCGCGCAGCTCGCGGCGCCCGGCGGCGGCGCACCGCCCGTCAGCCTGATGGGCGCGCCGAGCGCGGCGGCCGTTCACCTCCTCGGCATCGGCGGCCCGCCGGTGCACGGGCTCGCGAACAGCTACGGCGCGACGCTGCTCGGCGGCGGTCGCTAGCTGCAATTCGCGATTTCGCGAAACAAATTTAGTCGATCCACTAAATCGATCTGAATTTCACGAAACAGCGAAATTAATTTCACGAAATAACCAAATGCCCCGTAGCGCGAAGCCCGCGCACGGGGCTTGGGCGCGTGAAGGCACGGTGTTCGTGCCAACGCCGACACGAGGGGACGTCTCCTCCGTCGACGAAGATCGAAGACTCACGAGGAGAAATTCAATGGCCGGAACTGTTGGCGTTGCACCTGGAACCACCACCTTCACGCTGCCCGATGGCCGCGTGGTCGCGATCGAGGATTGGATCGACGACAAGCTCTACTCCACGATTCAGCTGACGAACGGTCAGACGACGCCCGTCGAGGCGTTCGTCTCGGGTCGCTCGCAGCCCGTCGCGGGCGGCACGCGTACCGCCACCCGCGTCGACACGAACAGCCCGCGCGCCGGTGACACCGGCCTCCCCATGTCGTGGGAGATGTTCGTCTACGGCATCGGCGTGATGGTCGTTCGCGTGATGCGCCCGCAGACGGGCCAGACCCAGCCGGTGCTGCCGGATGGCTCGGGCGCGCTCTCGGACCCGCCGTCGCTGCGTACGCTGTTCAACATCGACCGCGTCACGTACATCGAGTTCGACTTCAACGACAAGAAGTACACGAAGGGCGTGATGCAGGACTACCCGCAGGGGCACGGCTACAACGTGTTCTCGACGAACGCGGCGTTCGAGCTCGCGCAAAACGGTGTCCCGTCGCCGCGCGATCGCAATGCGCTCGTGCTGCCGATCTGGCTGCGCGAGAACCTGTCGTACCGCCTGAGCTTCCAGCCGGAGGCCGCGCTCGTGATCTCGCAGGCCGCGTCGGATGGCGGAACGGCGATGACGTTCGCGGACGTCAAGTCGTACCTGTACGGTCTGATGCGCCGCAACGTGTCGTAAGGCACGTCGAGCTCGGCTCGTCGAACGGCTCGGGCAACCGGGCCGTTTTCTTTTCTGCTACGCTAAGCAGACGAGACCCTACGACCGGGCGGGCAGCTAGGAGCGATCCTAGCTGTTCGTTTTTCTGCTACGCTTCGATCGCTGTCTGCTTCTCCCCCGAGACGGACTGCGGTCATTCGAGAGGCTCGTCGACAACGGCGAGCCTTTCGTCTTTTTCGGCTAGCCGATCAGGATCGAGCCGTGTGTACGAATCAGCTGCGCGACGCGCTCGAAGACTTTCGCCACGCCCTCGCGATCGGCGAATTCGACCTTGACGAGATCGATCGGACGCTCGATCGGCAGCGTCGGCGTCATCGTGCGCGGCGTTGTCGGGATGCCCCGATGGCGCTCGACGGCGTCATGGCGCAGGCACTTCGCTCCCGGGCGCTTGGGCTCGCGCGCGCAAGCTTCGCATTCTTCGCCCGAGCATTTCTTGCAATTCTCGACGGTGCACGCAGGCAGTGCTGGGGACACGTGTTCAACGTAGCTCACGCGTGATGTGGGAGTCGCCCCGCTTTGCGCAGCTGGCTGAGAATTACTCGAAGTCGGTCCCGATGGACGTTTGCGACCTGTGCGATCGCCGCACGCGAGAAGCCGAGTCGGGCCATGACCTCGATCAACCCACGCTGCGTGATCGATCTCATTCTTGGCGCGCCCCGATCTCGGCCTCGGCAAGTTCGAGCGCGCGGTTCAGTTTGTCGAACGCTTCGCGCGTTCCGCCGTGGTCGGGATGCTCGACGAGCGCGCGCCGTTTGTGTCGGCCGCGAACGATTGTGAGCAAGTCATCCCAGTCGGTGGCGGTTTCGAGCGAAGCAGAGATATCGAAATACTCGCGCCAGTCGATCGCCACTTCGACGGGCTGTGCATTGATCGTCTCGCCCGAGCCGGGCGGCAATGCCGTGAAGCCTGAGAACGCTCGCTCGACGAGATCCGACGCGCCCCAGCGATCGATCCCGCGCATCGCGCCGAGTGTCAGCTCGATCGCGCGGAGGTTCTCGCCGGGCGTCCGGTAGACATCGCAGGCGATCACACGCTCGGATCCAGGGCTGCCGATCTTTGGCTGGATCCACCAAACGGCAATGCCCGGATCCTCGGCGCGCCCCGTCGCGTACGGCATGCCGTTGGACTTCACCGGCAGATCGCTCGTGATGACGCCGTCGACGGCGTTCATGAGGCGCAGGTGCTTCATGATGTCGTCACGCGCTCGCACGAAGTGGCTTCCGTCGAAGCGCGAGAATTTTCGGTTGCGCTCTAGCGTACGCTTCCAGCCTTCGGGCCACGCCAATGGATACGGAGGGCGTTTCATCGTCGACGAGACTACTGCGCCGGGCTGACAGCCTAGCTTTCCTTGCGCGCGCGCTGGGCGAGAACAATGCGCCCCCACAACGAGATCGTGCATTCGGGCGGAATGTCGTGGGGGTGCAAATTGATCGTCCTCGCCAAGAAACCGACGATCGTGTGCCACGTCGTGGGCTCGGGATCCTCGGTGAGCTCGCGCCTGGCGATGAACACATCGATCAGCTCGTCGACCTCGATCGTGGGGGCCACGGCGCGCAGGAACTTGTCGAGCTGCGTGTCAACAATCTTCCGCCTGAAGGTCTCGGGCCATCCCGAGAGTCCCTTGACAACGTAGTCGCGGGGGCCGGCGATGGGCGCCGTGAAGCAAACTTCCGAGTTTTCAGCGCGCTTGGTCATCGCCATTTGGACTTTCATCCCGACTTTCGCTAATTTGTGGAACAGCCGTCAGCATCACGACGGCGAGGAGAATCATCATGGGCCGTCTGCCTGCAACGTTTGGCTATCAACCGATCACCGATCGCTTCCCGTACGCGATGGCCGGCGAGCTCGTGCTCACCGACAGCCAGAGCGGCATCCAGTTTCAGGACTCGCTCTACAACAACGGCGTCGACAAGCCGTTCGAGTGCCATCGCCTCATCCCGCGTGTGTATGCGCTCGACAGCAACGGCGTGTTGCTCGCCGATCAACCGAGCGAAGCGCTGCTCGCGGCGCTCGTCAAGATCAACATCGTGATCACGAACCTCGAACAGAAGCTGACCAAGGCGTCGGCCGCGATCGATACGCTGACCAAGGGCTCGTCGGAGCGGTCGTGGGAATTCGCGGATCCGTTCTACCTGATCAAGTCGAACAACATCACGATCTCGTGCGACACGCGCGCGTTCCCCGAGATCGAGGGCTTCGATCAGGTGCTCGTCGCGATCACGCTCGAAGGCTTCTTCTGCATCTGCGCGCCTCCGACGGCGAATCGCTAGTTCCTGCCCGAGCACGCAACCACGATATCGCACCGGGGTGACAGCATATGAACGAGTCGAGACTGTTCACGATTTCGATCCCACAAGCATCCACGCCGGCCCCCGAGGGCGAGGCGACGGGCCCGGCGTCGCGCGTTCCCTGCCGTATCTGCGAATCGAACCAGAAACCGCTGCGCGTCGTCGTTCGAAATGTTTCGTTCGGCGGCTCTATCGATCTCGCGTTCGACAAGGCGACGCTTCAATCGGTCCCACCGACGGCAGAACACTACGAGCTGCCGGCCGGCGCTTCCGACGTCTTCGTGCTCGGCCCCCGACAGGCCCTGTTCGCGTCGTCGACGAGCGCCGATGGCCGGCTCAGCGTCAACGTATCGGATCTGATCCCAGGGGCTGGGGGTTTCGAGAAGTCAGTGGCGCCGTAGAGCCCGCTGTCAGCTCGGCGCGGTAGTCTGATAGACTCTCGTGCATGGCTGATCAGGCGACCCGGCTCAATACGATCGCAAACAACCTCGAAGCGTCGTATCAATCGATGCAGCGTGCGGCAGGGAACATCGCTGGGCTACTCCAGGTTGGCCGTGCGACCTGTGACGAGGTTCGTGCCTACAACCTGTGGGCGCTCGCGCTGTACAACACGCAGCGTGGCATGCTCGAAACGCTGCGCGCGAACGGCGAGAGCAACGTCCCCGCATTGCCACCGAGCCCGACGCTGTTCACGTGGCGTGGCGTCACAGGCGCCGACGCGTGGAAGGTCGATTGCGGCGGCCAAGAGTCGAGCTTGTCGGGCCTGATGTCGCGCGCGCTACGTGGCCCGAGCGCGCAGACAGCTTTCCTGTCGACGAACGAGCTGCAGATCTCGACGCAGGACGCGACGCTCTACAATCCCGAGAGCTCGCCGAGCTTTCAGACGCTGCTCGCCGTGCAACACGCACGGGCGAGCGGTCAGGCCAACGGCCTCGCGGCGCTGCCGGTGATCCTGATCACGATCGCCGGCATCGCGATCGCCGTGTCCATCGCGATCGCAGCGATCATGCGGTACCTCGAAACCAGCGAGATTCAAGAAGCGAACACCAAACAAGTCGCCTTGCAGGCCGACGCGTTCGCGAACTACACCGCGGCGCGCCTGGCTTGCTACAGCGACTGCACGCGCTCGGGCAAGAGCACCGAACAATGCGTCGAGATCTGCAAAGACCTCGTCGACAAGCCCAATATCAAACTGCCGGGCCAGCTCGGCACGTGGGGTTGGCTGCAGTGGACGGGCTTCACCGTCGTCGTCGGTGTCGGCGCGCTGATCGCTTACAAGGTCTACCAGCGCAAGCGTGCGGGACGGCCGATCTTCGAGCTGCCGTCCTTGCCCGAGGCCGCGTAGGTGCCCGAGTCTCACGTGCGGCCTCGGCGACGCGAGGCGACGCGTGAGCAAGTGCTGTGTTTCTTGATCGGCCTCGCGTCGGTCACCAAGAACACCCGTGCCGTCGAGGGGTACCTGGTGGAGCTCCTCGCGGCGGTCACGTTCTCTCGCGAGCCGTGAGGCGTTGTCAGCTCGTCGCGGTACCATCGCGCGATGGCGGATCTCTCGCACTGCTCGGTCGTGATCGTGATCTTCGCGATGGACGGCTGCCATCACTGTCACGAGTACCTGCCGCGCTTCGAGCGTGAGCTCGGACGCTTTCAGGCGCTCGGCTGGCCGTTCGTCTACTTCGACAACGCACGCTCGCCCAACGCAGGCGAGATCCCCGTCGTCATCATCGACGGCGCGAGCATGGATCCGTCGGTCGAGGCGCTCGCCCAAAAATACGCAGTCGACGGTATGCCGACGACGCTGATCATGCCAAGGCGCGGGCGCGTAACGAAGCTCGAAGGCGCGATCGACAATGTCGAGATCTACAATGCCCTCAAGCTATGCTGTGATCTTCGTGGCTGATGGGCCGATCACGCACCCGATCGTCCGCCGCGTCTTGGGGCTTGGTGTCACGCTTCCCGACGGGCGCAAGGTTGTGCTTGGTGATTGGGTTGACGGCAACGAGCAGCGACGCATGTGCGAGGCACGAGATCATTTCATGGTCAGTGGCCGGCGCGCGCTCGAACGCTTGCGATGGTCGCGCAGCCCACGTTAGGTGTGCGCATGCGCCCGTAGCTCAGGCTGTTTGTTTCCGTGAAAGCGTGAAACTTCAACCTATTTGAAGCTGACGCGCTGTACGTCAGGGGTTCCTGTTAGAGTGAATCCACCTAGCCGTGCCCGCCGATCAGCTGCAACCCCCGTCTTGGATGATCGGTGCGCTGATCGCCGTGATCGCGACGCTCGCTACGGTCGTGGCGTATTTGTTCAAGCGCTACGAGCGCCGCGACGATCGGCGCGAGAAAGCGGTCGCCGAGGAACGCAAGGCGATGGACGCCGAGCGTGCGGGCTGGGCCGAGGAGCGCGAGGCACTGCGCGCCGACTACGAGGCGCGCAACGCCTCGCTCAGCGCGAAATACGCCGAGGCGTTACGCGAGGATCACAGGGCCGCGATCGATCACGAAGACGAGGTGCGCGCCGATTTTGCAGCGATCATGGAACGTGCGTCCCAAAGCGCGGAAAAATCTTCCCTGGCACTCGTCGATATGCTTCAGAAGTTCTACGAGCGATTCGTTGGCCCGCGGTCGCGCTATTAGGGTACGCTCACGGTGTACCCGGTCATGACGCGGCGCCCTCGAACCAACGGTGTTCGGGCTCGAACCGAGAGCCTCTCACACGAGCGTCTCGTGGCCGCCGGGAATCGCGCCTGCGCAGCCTACGCGCGCGTCGAGCGGTTCGCCGATCGCGTCAGCGAAGAGATCGACGAGGTCACCGCGCCGCACGGCATCCAGACCATCGGGCTCGACGAAGAAGACTCGTTGGTCACGACGATCGAGAAGACGATCGCCGTCGTGCGCGTCGTCGACGACGATCTATCACGCGTGAAGTGATCATGGCTTGCGCCGCTTGGCGGCGGGCGAGTCGCGCAGCGTGCTCTTACGCGAATTCTCGTCGAGCGCGGGCCCGTGATAGCAGCGGATGCCCGAGCGGTCGCCGGCTTCGAGCTCGGCTTTGATGCACACGAAGTCGGGGCTGCGCTCGTCGACCGCATAGATGCGATCGCAACCGGCAACGCACGTCGTCTCGATCACCGTGACGCCGTCGATGACGCGCAGGTTGAAGCTCGCCATGCGTACGAGCCTCGCACGAAAAAATGGCTCGGTGCCACACGAGCGAGGCGCGTGGCTTTGCCCGTCGGCTTTATTCGCGCATCGTGCGTGCTTTCACGTGGCGCCTTTATCCCGATGGGTATGCGTACGGACGCGCCCGGCCGCGCGCCCCTTGGTCCGGGGATGCCGTGCGAGGGAACGCAAACCTCGCGAGCAACCCAGGGCGTGACCGACTAGCGCGGGATCTGCGTCGACATGCAGTTCAGGAACGCGCCCCGCGGCTTGCCCTTGCAGTGCTTCGCGGCGCGCTTGAAGCTCGCTTTGAAGTGGCGCAGGTGGCCCGTCTTCGGCTTCGGGCGCGGGCCGCACGAGGCGCCCGTCTTGCCGGTGAAGCTGATCGTTTTGCCGCGCTTCGTCTTGAACTTGATCGTCGTGCGAACGCACTTCTTCGAGCCGCTCTTCTTCCGCCGCTTCGCCATGCGGCCGAGCGTATCACATTCTTACCGAGGCCGCGCAATGGGCCGCGGTGTCCCGACGGGACGCTTGGGCGGTACCGGCGTCGGCCGCTGCGTCACCACAGGACGCGAACAACACGACGGCTTGGGGGGCGTTGACGGTTGGGGCTTGCGCATGCGCGCGATTCTAGCGCGGGCGCGGCGGTTTGGGGCCGTTGGAAAGCAGCACCGCGATCGTCACGCAAACCACCATGATCAAGGCCACGATCGCAATCGGGTCGAGATCGAGCGGGTTGCCGCCGGGGTTCATTTGGCGATCCCGCGAAACAGCCGTCGGGTGAAAGCCCACGCGCCCACGAATGCCCCGATGAGACCCATGACGACGAGCGCGGGCGTGTCGGCCGGCGCGCCGCCACACGACGGCAGCGTCGAGAGATCCCATTTCGGCCGGGTGATCGGCAGCTGTAGTGCTTGCAGGCCACGCGCGATCAAGACCTGGCCTTCCGTCGAGCTCGCCTTGACGCCCGGCGTGAACGTCAGGAACGTGTGCCACGGATCGATCCCGACGAGCGGGCCGACCCAATACTTGCCCTTGTTCGCGAGGTTTCGAACGTAGTTGTTCAGCGCTGTTTGACCTTGCGGCGCCCAATATTCGGGGCCGGCTTGGTCATCGGCGCCACGATTGAAATTCCCGCTCGCGCCGCTCGTGATCAGATCCGCGAGTAGGATCGTCAGCACCGTCGGATCACGCGACGTCGCGGCCCATCGACCATAAGGCGCCGTCGAGGTGCCCGTGCCGACGCCATGAATCGGGCCGTAGTAGCCGTAGTTCGGATGCGACGAGCCCTGCCGGTAGAGCAGCAAGCTCAGGACGCCGCGCGAGAGTCGCTCCATGCGCGCGCGGTTGACGGCGGCCTCACCGACGGCGACGCGCTCGAAGATCGTCCCCGAGCCAACTTCCGAGTGCATGTAGCGCGCGAGCGTGTACGTCTCTAGCGATAGGTTGTTCAAGAGCCCGAGCTGGCGCATCTTCGCTTCGGCGCTCGCGCGCATGCTCTCGGGTGAGCACGGGATGTTGCCGTTGCTCGCGACGGCGCAGCCGGAGCTGACGGTTACCTGCGCCCCTTTGGCCATTTCGCCAAACTTCGAGGCCCACCATGGGACGCATGCTGTCGACATGTTGGGAGTCTATCCGCGATTCGTGATAGGTTTCCAGCATGAGCAACGTCACGGTGTTGCAGACGGCGGCGAATCGTTTCTCGAAAGTCGCCGGCTTCGCGCCGATTGCCGTCGATGGTGTTGTTGGCTCGCAGACGCTGAGCGCTGTCAATCGAGCGCTCGATTACGCCGCGATCTCCGACGAGAGCTCGGGCGTATCCGAGACCGTCAGCGATCAGGCGGCGGCTTGGTCCGCGGCTGCGACGACGATCTCACAGCTCAACACGAATGCGCAGCCGATCGGTAGCTACCTGACGTTCGTCGCCGATCTCATGAGGCTTGGCTTTGTCGCGTCGCCGGTCGTGCCGGGATCGACGCTACCGACGACGATGCCGCCGATCACGTTGCCCGTCGTCGCGTCGAGCTCGATCCTCGACACGTGGCGTGGGCTTGCGACGTGGAAGAAGCTCGCGCTGGGGGCGTTCGCGGGTTGGCTATTGATCTTTCTGCACGGAAAATATTTCGGCTCCAAGGGCCGCCGGAGGGCTGCATAAGCCATGACCACGACGATCCGTTTCCCACGCCCGGTCCGATCGGTCTTCGGTCCATCGGAGGCCAATCAGATCCTCACGATCTTGCCGTCGACGAACACGCTGCTTCAGGGTGGCGCGGCGATGTACGCGGACATCTCGGCGTGGAAGATCATCGCGGGCGAGGAGGCGCCATACACGAGCATCGTGATCGAAGTCATGGCGTCCGCGGCGGCGACGATTGGCGACGGCACGACGCGAATCGGCCTGTGGGGCGAGATCGATCCGGGTGGCGACCTCTCGGCGCGACGGCGATCACTGCTCGGCGTGCTCGGCATCAACCTCGGAAACGACGCCCCGCAGATCCCGATCATCACGGCTGATACCGGATTCGCGCAAACGACATGCAACGTGGCCGCCTACGATCGCCTCTCCGTCGGCGGTATCGAGGGCGACATTGTTCTTGGCGTGAATGTGATCGTCACGGCGCGGCCGATCCGAGCTCGCGTGTACGCCGGCTAACCTATGGGCTCCTGCGGCGCATTCATCCCATCCGCCAACGGTAGCGGAGGTGGCGGCGGGGGCGGCGACGTCGGCCCAGGGACGATCGACCAGGTCGCCAAGTTCACCGCGGCCGACGCCGTTGGTGACTCGTCGATCACCGACGACGGCACGCTCGTCACGATCGCAAATCCTGTCGCGGTTCAGGCTTATCTCGCGCGTCGCGCTGCGATCACACCTGCAGCCTTGGCGTCGGGCACCACGCAAAACTACGCGCTCGCTAGTATGGCCGCCGCAGGACGCATTCGGCAGGCAACCGATGCCGCAAACAGTGCGATCGGTGGGCTTGTTCCGGTTGGTGGCGATGGCGATGAATTCATGCTGATCAATCTTGGACCTGGAACGCTGACGCTGAACCACGAAGACGCGGGCAGCGTCGCGGCGAATCGGTTTCTGTTGGAAGGCGCCGCCAATCGCGTGATCGCCATCAATGGGGCGGTCTTGATCAGTTACGACGCGACATCCGCACGCTGGTACTGCGTTGGCTGATCGTCGAGGATGATATGTCCGACATCAACTACAGCCCGCTCGCGCTTCTAACCGGAGCAAACCTTCCTGAGGGCGTCGTGACGGCGCCTGTCGGGACGATCTATCAGCGGCTCACGGCGACGGCGGCAAGCATGTGGCTCAAGTCGAGCCAAGCTGCCCCCAACGTGCCCGATGCAGTCGGTTGGACGCAGCTCGCCGTGCCGATCGTGCCCGATGCGATGACGCTCGCGGGATCGGGGCTAGTCGCGAATCCACTGCGCGTGCTCGGCATCTCGGCTGCGGGCGTCGTTGGCGGTGGTATTTGGGCCAAGCCCGAAATCTCACATCCGCTGGATGACGAATTTGATGCGGGCACATCGCTCAATCCGGCGTGGTCGCTTACCTCAGGCGCGCTGAGCGCGACGCCGATCGATCCGTACGCTGCGTTCGCGACTGGCGGCATGCGGATGAATTACAACGACCGTCGACCGAATTGGTTGATGCTCCAGCCGGATTCAAGCGGTACTGAATCCACGCTCACGAAGGATATTTCGTCGCTGCCAACCGACTACGCGGTCTGGATGCACGGATTCTTCAATCATCGGCTGACGGCAGCCGTCAACAACGACTTTACGTTTGGCCTGACTCTTGGGCTCTCTACGTGGGACGACAACAACCGCGTCACGATCTTCCTGAACGAATCGGACGTCGGCGTCATCCAGCTCGAATTTTTGAAAAAGATCGCGGGCGTCGTCACCAGCGTCGGCGTGACCGCCAACATCTCACCCACCGATCACACGCCATTTGAAGGCGTTTTAATCCAGAAGATCGGCACCACGTTTCATGGCTGGGCGATCACCAACAACGGGTCGTGCGTCCACATGGGATCGACGACAGCCGCGCTCACGATCGCTCGCGGCGGTTTCTTCGCCTCTAACGCATCCTCGTCTGCGCCCGGCTGCGCGATCGTAGGCGTCGACTTCATCCGTTTCGTCAACGGTACGACCTACCTACCGTGAGCTGTCAGCGCGACGTGATAACGTTCGCGCATGGCTGATCAATACACGATCGATCTGACGTCCATCAAGCTCAGCGGACGTGGGCATCTGGGGCCGCTGCATCAGAACGGTAGGCCCATCGATCCAGCGACGGTCGAACAGACCAAGCCACCCGCGTTTTATCAGCTCTTGATCGGCGAGCAAGAGCCGGGGCGTTGGAGCGCGGCGCTCGTGATCAACGGCGTTTCGCACGTGAACTTGCCGCTGACGATCGACGCCAAGGACGCGCCTCAAGCACTCGAAGCGGCGCGCAAAGTCCTGACCGAGCTCGTCGCGCAGCTCCCCAAGCGGCTGTAGTTTTCGCGCTTCCACGAAATTGCGTTACGATGGGCGCCATGCCCAACGTGATTTCGAACTTGCTCAACTCCGAAAAAGGCGTCATGGGTCTCGCGCTGCTCGTTGGCGTGACGATCCTCGCCGGTCTTGGCCGCGTGACGCCGGATGACTGGCTCAGCTACACGCAATGGATCTTTGGGATCTACGTCGGGGGCAAGTCGATCCAGGGCGCCGCGACCGCGATCGCGAACCGCCCGGCCACGCCGGTCGCGCCGGTCGCGAGCTCGTCGACAACGGTCGTGACGCCACCCATGCAAGGGGGCGTGTGATGGCGCGTCGCGCGGTTCAGCTCGTGGTGTTGCTCTGCGTGCTTGTCGCGTGCAGTAGCGCCAAGCGTCAAGACACGCTCAAAACCACGCTCGTCGCGGTCAACCAAGCGCGCGACGTCTTCATCAGGATCGACGCCACGGCGCAGGATCTGATTCTTGACTCGTCGACGACGAAAGAGCAGTTCACGGAGCGCATCACGGTGTATCGCAAGGTCCAGCGCAAGCTGCGCGACGGGTTCGAGCTCGTCTACAAGGCGATTGCGACCGCGGCGATCGTCGACGATGACGCCTCGCTTGCGAACATGCTCGCGGCGTTTCGAGAGCTGATCACGACGTTCGACAAGTTCCAAAAGGATCACGGCCCATGAGCAACGCGAAGGATGTCCTGAAAGTCACCGGGACCGTCGTCGACAGCCTCGACGTGATCCAAGGCTTCACCGGCGTTGGCGGTCCCGGCGCTGATGCGGCGCTCGCCGCGATCGGCAAGATCGTCGGCATGCTCCAAGAGGGCCTCGCAGGCAAGACGTCGCCCGAGATCGTCGCTGCGGATCTTCGCGAGTGGCGCGCGCACCTCGATGTGTTGACGAACGCGATCGACGACAAGAACGCCGAGATCGACGAGCGCGCGCGGCATAAGTTCGACGTGTCCGACGAGAACGGGGACCCGCCGTGAACCTCGGGGACCCGGGCCTCGTCGAGGCGATCTCACCAGAAGACTTCCTCGCGCTCGTCGACGATCGTCGGGACTTCCACGTCCCGACCGTCGAGATCAAGCGCGATAGCAAGAAAGTTCGCGTGCCGTACGTGCCGGCTGTGCGTAGCTGGGCGAACACGACGGGGATCACGTTGCATCAGACGGCGTGCGACTTGGGCGAGTCGCTTGAACGCTACGACACGATCGGCTCGCAATGGTCGATCACGCGCTCGGGCAAGAAGCGATGGCATTGCGACAACAACCGGATCGTCTACGCTGCGAACGGCTTCAACAATCGAACCGTGTCGATCGAGGTCAACGGCCTCTATGCCGGCGACGAGGCACGCCGGCTCGAAACGACGTGGGACAATCCGGCGACGAAGAAGCGCGAGACGCCCCAGGACGTCACGGAAGAATCCATGATCGCGCTGCGCATGGTCTGCCGGTTTATTTGCTGGGACGTCATGCGGCACGGTGGCCGGATCAAGTTCATTCTTGCGCATCGACAGTCGTCGGGCTCGCGCGAGAATGATCCTGGGTCCGAGATCTGGCAGCGCGCAGCGGTTCCGCTACTCGCCGAGCTCGGCCTGTCCGACGGTGGGGCCAACTTCAAGGTCGACGACGGCAATCCGATCCCGGAGTGCTGGGACGCGACGCGCCACAAGGGCGTCCGCTACTAGCCGGCGCTGTCAGCCCGGTGAGATAGCCTGGGCGCCGTGAAGAAACGCGCGCTCGTGACCGGCGCAGCCGGCTTTATCGGCAGCCACTTTCTGCGCTACATGGTCGAGCAGCATCTCGACTGGGAATTCGTGCTGGTCGACTGCCTGAGCTACGCCGGCACGCTCGATCGCATCGACGATATCTTGCGAACCGACCGCGGCGCGGCGCCCGACGCCGAGCGCACGTGGCCGCATCGCGGGCGCCAGATCGAATTCGTCTTCCATGACATTCGGGCGTACCCGAGCCCATTCACGCGCGAGCGCATCGGCAAAGTCGACTACGTCTTTCACCTCGCGGCCGAGACGCACGTCGATCGCTCGACGACGCATCCTGACATCTTCGTCGAGACGAACGTCATGGGAACGTTTCACTTGCTCGAATACTGCCGGAAGCATCAACGCGATCTCGAAATGTTCTTTCTGATCTCGACGGACGAGGTCTACGGAGCAGCGCCGCACGGCGTGGATCACACCGAAGATTTTCCGCATCGGCCGTCGAACGTGTACAGCGCGACCAAGGCCGCTGCCGAAGACATCGCCTATGCCTATAACCATTCGATGGGCGTGCCGGTGATCGTCACCAACACGATGAACAACATCGGCGAGACGCAAGACGTCGAGAAATACGTCCCGAAGCTGATTCGCGCAATGCTGCACGGTGACGAGATCGTCGTGCATGGCTCGTTCGAGAATCCGGGTAGTCGCAAGTACCTGCACGCGCGCGATCACGCAGCGGCGATCAACTTCCTGATCTCGTTCGGCGAGCGTGGGCAGCGCTACAACGTCGTCGGGATCGAAGAGATCGACAACCTGAACATGATGCAGCGCGTGCGCGGGGCGTTCGAGGCGTACTGCTTCGACAACAACGTGCCGTGCCTAGGCTTGCGCTGGGCGTATCAGGATTTTCATAGCGCGCGCCCGGGGCACGACCTGCGCTACAGCCTCGACGGCATGCGCCTGCGTACGATGGGCTGGGTGCCCAAGATTCGCATCGACGACGCGATCGCTGATCTCATCAAGTTCTCAATGGAGCATCCACAGTGGCTCGTCGCGTAGTGTTCTGCCGCACGCGGCACGTCTACCAGAGCTACACGGATTTCTGGCGGCTCGTCGACGCGAGCGAATTCGAGATGCGCTACATCGACGAGATCGATCTTGCCGACGAAGATGCGATCTACATCTTCACGCCGATGAACGGCGAGATCGTGCCGTGCCTGTCGAAGACGCGTCGCGCGAAAGTGATCTGGTGGCACCTCGAACGCCCTGGCATCGATCCGACGACGCATAGTTCACTCGATACGCTCGACGGCCTGATCGACGCCGTCTGGGTCAGCGACCGCTGGGCCGCGAAGCTCGATTCACGGTTCTCGTACGCGTTCATGGCCAGCGAGAAGCGCATCGCGCATCCGCTTGCAACAGATCACCTGCACGAGCGTTCGTATGACGTCGCGATGCTCGCGTACGTCTGGGGGCGGCGGCAGCACGTCGTCGACGAGCTCTTGGGTCGCGGGATCAAGCTCGCGCCTAATGCGTGGGGCAAAGAAGAACAAGACCGCGTGCTCGCCGAGACGCGCTTGGTTCTCAACGTCCACCAATACGAAGACTCGCCGATGGTCGCGCCGATCAGGTTTGCCGTCGCAGCGGCCTACGGCATCCCGATCGTCACGGAAGCGCTCCGCGAAGGGCAGCAACGCGGCTACATCGCGCGCGTGCGCTTCGAGCTGCTAGCCCGTATCGTGTCTGACGTGCTCGATCCGATCAACGGCGATTTTCTCGCGAAGGCCGGATACGAGCTCCATCGCGAGTTTTGCGTCGACACCGATTTCCATCGAGAAATCGAGAAACGGCTGAACCTGTGAGCATCGCGATCTATCACGTCATCACCGATCAATGGGGCCCGTACGTCGACATCCGCGCGTGCCTCAAGTCGCGCGAGCGCCGCGCGAATCGCACGCACGTGATCACCCCGGAGCAGTTCGCGGACCTGCCGCTTGAAGCGCGCGAGAACGAGGATGCGTTCTATATCCATTGGCAGCCCGAGCGCGCGCCGCTCAGCCCGCGATCCACGCGCGGCAAGCACGCTGCGGTCTACAGCGAAGCCTACGACGACGATGCGAGCAAGATGCTCCCCGAACATCTCGCGCACCTCAAAGCGTTCTGGGCACGACGCGGCGAATTCGATTGCGTGTTCGCACACACGCCGAAGATGGCCGCGCGCCTTGGCAACGCGCCTCACACGCCGGGCTTCGTGCTGCCGATCGGCTGGGACGCCGGGGCCATGGGCGCGCCGCGGTGGGACACGCCCAAACATAATCTGATCGAATTTCACGGGTCGATCATCGGTCGGCGTGAGGGCGCGTGGCTCGGTGACTCGAACGCCAGCGGTCTCTACGGACGCGCACTCCTCGGCTATCTTGATCGGAGCGCGATCAGTTTCTACAAGGCGCATTCCGACGTCATGTCATTCTCGACGTGGCGTCTCTGGCAATGCGCCTCGACGTCGTGCGTGCTCGCGGCTGACACTGTGAGCACGGACTCGTGGCCGTTCGTCGCGGGTGAGCACTATATCAAGCTAGAATCGACGACGCCGTTTCAAGAGCTCTACGCGCTCGCGGGGCAGCGTGACAAGCTCGCCGAGATCGCGCTCGCAGCGCACGAGCTCGCGCGTGAATTCACGATCGATCGCATCGAGAAGTCCTACATCGTTCCGGCCTTCGAACAACTTCGCGCGAGGTGAGCATGATCCCGCTATTCAAAGTCCGCATGTCAGAGCACGCGCTCGCGGCTGTGTCGCGCGTGTTCAGCTCGGGGCATATCGCGCAGGGTCCAGTCGTCGACCAGTTCGAGGCCGCGCTCGCGAAGGAGCTTGGATGCTCGCCCGGCCACGTGGTCACGGTGAACAGCGGCACGAGCGCGATCCATCTTGGGCTAGTGCTCGCGGGCGTCGGGCCCGGCGATACCGTCGCTGTGTCGCCGATGACGTGTGCGGCGTCGATCGTACCGATCTTGCACCTCGGTGCACACCCCTTGTGGATCGACGTCGATCCCGAGACCGGCAATATGGACCCGGCGTCGCTGCATTGGCGCCTACGCAGTGACACCAAGGCAATCATCGCCGTCGACTGGGCGGGGCGCCCATGTGACTACGATGCGATCCACGAAGCTGCGAACGGGATCCCCGTAATCGAAGACGCCGCGCACGCATATCTCGCGCGTGACGTGCGCGATACCGCGATCGTGTACCAGATCGCGCTGCATGCGCATTTCATCGCGCACAGCTTCCAGGCGATCAAGCACCTGACGACGGGTGACGGCGGCGCCCTGATCGTCCCGTCGGCGCTCGCGCACGACGCGCGCAAGCTACGTTGGTTCGGCTTCGATCGCACGAGCTCGAAAGACTTTCGCTGCGCGCAGGATCTCGACGTCGCGGGCTACAAGATGCACATGAACGACATCGCAGCCGCGATCGGGCTCGCGAACATCGACGGCGCACGAGACAGCGTCCTAGTGCAGCGCGTGAACGCGAAGATCTACGATGACGCGTTCAAGAAGCTCGAACCAGAGCGCGTTGCGCGCCCGCCATGGGACGCGGGGGCATCGTGGTGGCTCTACACGCTACGCGTCGACGATCGCGACAAGTTCCAGGTGTTCATGCACGAACGCGGCATCGAGACGTCGCAGGTGCATCGTCGAAACGACGAGCACCCGGTGTTTCGACGCGCCGCGAACGAGGCCGGTTATCACCGTCCGCTCGAAAACCTCAATATCTTTGCGAGGCGTCAAGTGGCGATCCCGGTGCACTGGGCGCTGACCGCCGACGAGATCAACCGGATCATTGAAGCCGTCGTGAGCTACGCAAGGTCATGAGCGATCAAGTCATCGTCCGCGTGGCCGTCTCACTCGACGACGCCGAGGGCATGCGCATCGCAAGAAACGACGGCCGCGAATTCATGACGCGCCATCCGTTCGAGATCTCGCGCGAGGAACAAGCACACTGGTTCACGACGCTCGAACGGACGACGACGATCCCGTTCGTAGCGCGCATCCTGCCGCACCCGATGCCACCCGACGACGCTTGTATCGGCTATGGGCTCGTGCGCCTGATCGACGGCCAATGGTGGCTCTCGGGTGGGTTGCGCAAGCCCTATCGCGGCAAGGGCTACGGCAAGATCCTGTTCGCCGAGCTGACCAAGCGAGTGCACGATAAGCACAAGCCGGCGTGGCTCGAAGTGCGCAAAGACAACGAGCCCGCGTTCCGAACGTATCGATCACTCGGGTTCACGATTCACGAAGAGCTAGACGCCGTCTTCGTGATGAAGAATGATCGCCTGTGATGGCAACAGACATCGAGCGCGTGCTAGTGGCGCCCCTCAACTACTCGCATCACCAGGATGGCCAGGTCGAAGCATTCGAACACGTCTTCGGCCGCTCGAACGTTCGCGAATTCGATTTCTGGGGGAAGCACAATGATGGGCTATCCCCGTCGGAGATCAGCTACGAGCTGTACTCAGCTGCGGTCGAATTCAAGCCGGATTGGATCTGGCTGCAGCTTCAAGACAGCCGCGTGATCCTACCGAGCGTGCTCACAAATATACGTCGCGCGCTGTCCGGCACGCTGGTCACGCACTGGATGGGCGACGTACGCGAGAGCGTGAGCGATTACCTCGCAGCGATCTGTCACGAGACCCACGCGACGCTGATCAGCTCGATCGGCCAGGCGCGGCTCTACCGTGACGCCGGGGCCCGCATCGTCGGCTACGTCCAGATCGGGCTCGATCCCGTCGACGTCAACCCCGACGCGCGCTGGACGCTCTCGCCGCACGTCGAGGTCCCCGAGATCGTCTTCTGCGGCGGCTACTACGGCTCGACGTTCGCGAAAGGATCGGCCGAGCGCTTATCCGCCGTTCGTCGGCTCCAAGCCGATTTCGGCGATCGGTTCGGCGTGTTCGGCAACGGCTGGCCCGACGACGTTCGTACCCTCAGCCGCTGCCACGTGAAGCAGCAAGCGCACGTCTACCGGCGCGCGCGCTGCGTGATCTCGATCAACCACTTCAACGATATCGAGCGCTACTACAGCGATCGGTTCCTGATCGCGCTGGCCTCGGGCACGCCCGTCGTCGCCAAGCGCGTGCCGGGCATCGAGGCCGAATTCATCGACGGCCAAGACTGCTTTTTCTTCGACGACAATGATCAAATGGTCGCGTACGTGAAGCACGTCCTCGATGGCCATGCGATCCAGGTCGGCATCAACGGTCGGCGCACGGCGATCACTGAGCATACGTGGGAAGAGCGCATCCGCTGGCTCGTGTCCCACGACATCAAAACTTCTTGGATGCGTGATGCGCCGGCTAGATCAAGGCCATGATCTTAGTGGTCAGCGCTTTGGTCGATGGACGGTGATCTCACGCGGTGAATCGTTCAAGACGCCATCGGGCGTTGTACGCGCTGGATGGGTGTGTCGCTGCGCGTGCGGTATCGAACGTAACGTGCGTGCGATTTCTCTCGTGCGCAAGCAAAGTCAGAGCTGCGGCTGCGCCAAGAAAAACGCTGCGCGCATCGTCGGGCACCAAAATCGTACGCATGGTGAAAGCGTCAAATATTCACAGACGCCTCGATATTACCTCTGGGCTTCGGCGAAATATCGCGCCAAGCGCATTGGTGTTCCATTCGAGATCATGCTCGACGATGTCATCATCCCGACGCATTGCCCCGTGCTCGGGCTTGAGTTGAGGCCGAGCGTTCGACGAATGGGCCCCAGTCCATGTAGCCCGACAATTGATCGTTTAATCCCAGAACGTGGCTACGTTACAGACAATATTCGCGTGATCAGTTGGCGCGCAAATTCACTCAAGAGCAACGCATCGCTAGATGAACTGCGTTGCTTGGTTGCTTACTTAGAACGGGAGGTGGATCGTGATTGTAACCGTGCTCGGGACATTCAATCGTTTGAGGTTGCTTGATGGGGCAATCACCTCAGTTCGACTAGCCGCGCCTCAGGAGCACCGTTTTGTGGTGGTCGACGGAGGATCTACCGATGGCACCGTCGAATGGCTCCGCGAGCAGCCCGACGTTGAATTGATCGTACAGACCTTGCCGCTGACGGGCGCTGTTGTCGCGTTCAATCTCGGTTTTGCTCGTGCAATCGATCTTGGTGCGCGCTTTGTGATGCAAGCAAACGACGACATGATCCTCGAATCGCGCGAGGCGTTCGCCGTTGCGATCGAGCACATGAACAAGCATCCGCGCGTCGGCGCTGTCGCGTTCGGCTACGATCTCTACTGCCCAGGGCGCTTCGCATGCTCGTACTACGCAGGCAAACCCTACGTGAACTTCGGCGTGATTAGGCGCGAAGCCGGCGAAGCTGTCGCGCGCGCACAAGGTGACCCAACAGGACGTGCGTGGTGGTGGAATCCGATCTATCGCACGTACGGTGCCGACACCGAATTCGGCATCCACATGTGGCGCCTCGGCTGGGAGATCGCCGCGATGCCAGAGCTCCGCGTGAAAGATCTCAACGCGCAGGACGAGCTTCGCAAGATCAACCGCGGTGACGGCAGCGTGATCAGCCCCGACTCGACGCTGTTCTTCGAGCGCTGGCGTGATTTTTCGTTCGAGGCGGCTGTCAAACCGGCGTGATCTCGGCAACGCGAATTCGCAGCGTTGCTCGCGTGGGCCTGTCATCTGTAGACGTGCGTTTGATCTAGAAAACTTAGACGTGTAGCGTCCTCTGTACACGGAGGACTCATGGCAGCCTGTACGCTCGTGGAGTCGGGGAACAACCGACTCCGGTATCTGATCGTTCCGACGGGAACGTTCACCGAGACGGTGACGATCACGTCGACGGGCGCCGCGTCGCCCGATCTCATCACCGATTCCCTCGCCGGCCCGATCAAGAACATGTCGAAGGTGTTCACGCAGGGCTACGGCCAGTTCGCGTCCGGTGTGCAGACGCAAGCGAAGTCGCGCGCGCTCTGGCTGAGCGACTGGGGCGGCGCATCGCCGGGCGCGGCGGGCGCGAACTCCCAGCTTCCGACGGCGATCTGCCGGCTGACGGCGCGCTCGGGCGTGAGCTCGGTCGCGGGTGATCCCGGCGCGGTCGATGCCAACATCGACGGCGATGGCGTTCCGACGATCCTGGCACAAGTTCACGGCGGGGCGACCTGCTACCTCGACATCGAGATCCCCGGAGCGATCGGAGATTAATCATGGCGGTCACAGCAACCCCCGTTTACGTCGGCCACAACTTCATCCGGTACCGCGTGGTGCAGGATGGCGCGGCCGGTACCACCCTCAACATCACCACCACGGGCGCCGCGAGCCCAGACATCCAGACCGACGGGCTCGCCGGGCCCCTCAAGGACATCGCAAAGGTCGTGACGCAGGGCTACGGCCTGTTCGCCTCGGGCGCGCAGACGCAGGCGAAGGCCCGCGCGCTGTGGCTCAGCGACTGGTCGGGCGCGACGCCCGGCACGACCAAGACGCCGACCGCGCGCTGTACGCTGCAGACGCGTGGCGATCAGGAATTCGCCGTCGACGCCGACGTCAGCGGCGGCAACCCCGTCATCGCGATCACGGCAACGGCGACCGCGTCGACCTGCTATCTGGACGTCCACGTCCCGAACACGATCGGAGCCTGAGCCATGGCGATCACTGTCACCCTCGTTCACCAGACGCCGAACTGGCTGCGCTACCTCGTGTCGTTCTCGGCGGGCGCGCCGCTCACGGCCGACATCACGTGCACCGGCGCGGCGACGCCGGATCTGCAGACCGACTCGTTGCCTGGTCCGATCAAGGCGCTCTCGAAGGCAGTCGCGAACGGCTACGGCCAGTTTGCCGCGGGCGCGCTGAATCAGGCGCAGTCGCGTGCGCTCTGGCTCAGCGACTGGACGACATCGCCAGGCAACGCGAACACAGTCACGGCGCGTTGCCGCATCACGCGTCGCGGCGCGCTCGGCTCGGCGATGTCCGTCGACGCGAACGTGTCCGCCGGTAACCCGATCCTGACGGTGACCGGCGTCCACGATGGCGGCGGCGGCGACTACTACCTCGACGTCGAGGTGCCGCAGGCCGCGGGCGCGACGCCGTAAGGCGCCAAAAGGTGCCCGGTCTGTAGCTTTACGCGGAACTGGTCACCGGACTTCCCCGCGTGTCGAGCGCGCCCGACCTAGTCGGTCGTCCCGAACGCTCGAAAGCGCTTCGGGCACGCTCGAACATCCGTAGGCGCGCATTCGCGGCGGTCACGAGCCTCTCGACGAGCTCGGGATCGGCGCACGAGCCATCGCTCAGATGCCGATCGCCGTATGCGACGATCGATAGGCAGTCATCGACGGATCCCGTCATGGCGGCCTTGATCATCAGCTCGACGAGAAATTGCACCTAGCGCGCCTTGCGCTTGCGCTTGCCGCTGCGCTTGGGCTTGTTCTTCGAGCCCGGCGGACGGCCACGCTTCGGCTTGGGCGCTTCGGCATCGGCGCTCTTGCCGCTGTCGCTCGTGAGCTCGTTGACCATCGCTTCGAGCGACACGAGCGCACGCTGGTCGAACGTCGCGCGTTGCAGCGTTGCGTCGGCGGCCAGCCACGTCACCTCGACGAGCGTGATCGTGTCGTCGTTCTCGCCGCCCGCGCGCGGATCGGGCGCCGGGTAGACGTTCTCGACCGTCATCACGACCATGCTCGCGCCCATCGACATGCGCGCGCCATCGCTGTTCAGCATCACGACTTCGCCGACGTGAGGATTCCACACGAAGGCTTCGGGCGAATCCGCCTCGGTCTCGGGAAGCTCGATCTGGTTCACCGGAACCTGATCGTCCGCTGCGTCTTGGAGCTCGGTGTTCTCGTTCATCGTACGTTGGGCTTTCCTGTCTTGAGAAACGTGGTGCACTTGACGCAGACCTCCGCATCGTCGGGGATCTGCAGCACGCCGTCGGAAGCGTCGGCGTTCTCGCCGCACCATGTAGTAACTTTCACGGACAAACGCACGCGGCCTGTCCAATAAATCACGCACGGGCGCGCTTGGCCTTCGATCACAACGGCAGCTTGCATATCGTCGAGACTACCGCGCCGATCTGACAGCGCTGATCAAGGCGTGTTGTTCTTGATCGCTTTGTAGCGCGCGCGGGTGTCCTGCCAATCAGTGGGCGAATCGTGTGGTGTCATGCCGTAGCGCGCGACCGCCTCCTCGTACGATTCGGGCATCTGCGCGGCTGCGATCGAAACCATCTCGTGCGCAAGCTTCACGCCGAGCGATCGTGCTTGCTTGTATCCGTCCTCGATGGTGAATTGCAGCTGGCCCTGATGCCCGTCGAGCCCGGCGCGAATACACGCGCGATAGAATTCCGAAGCGGTGATCCCGTTGTGGGTCACGAGCACGGCGATCTCTTCGTGCCATTCGATCGGAATTCGGACGTTGATAATTCTGTCGGCCACGGGCGCGCCTTTCTTGACCACGAGTCAAAAAACTCGGGTCGATTATTTCGGATTTATCCGAATGATTTTCGGGGGTGGAAACGTGCGTGCGCGCGATCCCGGCCGACACAGCGGGATGCCAAGGCACCCTAGCAGGGGCCGTAAGACAATCGCAACTTACGCGATTATTCGGATAATATCCGATAGTTACTGGCTGGTTTCGAAAGATCTTGACCCCGGAGTGTGGCGCTTGTAAGACAGGGGTACTGTGATTTGGTGTTCACAATATCCGAGCCACTCCCGGGGTAACCGCGGGGTAGTATCCGAGTCATTTCGGATACTTAGAGCGCTGCTGCGCTCTGGCCTCGGATTTGGATATTCGAAACACCAAGTCGCCGCGCTGGCGACGAACGGAACCCCTTGAAAGGACGCACCCCCATGTCCGACACGCACCCCCAGGCCACCACTCCCGAGACCACTCCCGACCGTTTCCAGCTTCTCGAAATGTCGCTCCCCGCATGGGTCGAAGCGTTGCTCCAAGTCATTGCGGCCATCCTGCCGCGCGAGATCGGCGGCCAGCTCGCCTGGGAGGCGCTGCAGCGTGCGTGCAAGCCGCTGCCGGCCATGCCGGAGTGGCAGTCGCTCCCCGAGGCGACGAAAAACATCGTGCGTGCGGCGAAAGACGCGAAGCTCGCCGAGATCCGCGCTGCCGAGGCCGTGCCGGTCACGCAGCGTCAGGCCGCGCCTGTGGTGCACGACGCACCCAACGCCGCGCCCGTCGAGGCGACCCCAGCGGCCCCGCGGCCCGTCATGGCGTCGTGGTGCAAGATTCGCCGGGGCACGCATGCCGGTGACTGGGGCGCGCGCATCCAGCGCCGTGCCGGTGACAGCTTCCGTGCGCCGGTGGCCGGTGACGTTGTCCTCGTCGAGCGCCGTAACGGCAGCGCGCAGCCCAAGCGTGTTTCGGCCGTCGTGCAGTCGTTCGAGGATCAGGGCTCCGGCCCGGCGTGGCTGTGCGCCGTCGAAGACGCCCCGGAGGGCGCCCGCGCGACGCTTCTGCACGCGATGCAGACGCGCCAGGCGATTCCTGTGGTCATGGATGCGCCCGCGCCGATCGACGCTGCGCCCGTCAACAGCGAGCTTGCAGCCGAGGACAACGCGCTTGCGCAGGATCTAGCGCTCGCTGCGGGTGAGAGCGCCGCGAACGCGGCAGCACAGGCGAGCGGATCGCTCGCTGCCGGCACCATGCGCGGCGTCGGTTTCTCGACGGCAGCGGGCTACGTGCAAGCGCTCGCGAACGGCGTGAAGGCTGGCACGGCCGAGACGTACAAAAGCACGCTGCACACGCAGTACGGCTACACGACCGCGCAGATCGACGCGCTCACCGTCACGATCATCCCGGAGTCTACGCTTCCTGTGGGCCCTGGCATCGTGCACGAAGCGACAGGCCCGGGGATCTTCTCGCTGCCGCCATCGGAGCGCCGGTTCAAGGTCGGTGAAAGCAAGACCAAGGCGAGCGTGCAGCGCTTGATCTCCGAACGCGATTTCATCGCGGGCGCGGTCGCCGAGGGCTCCATGCTGCAAGTGTCGTGGACCGGCGCAGGGTCCACGACGCTCGGGAAGGTTCGCGCGGCGCTCGCGGAGATCGGCCGCGAGCACGACGCGCCTACCGCGCCGAGCGCCGAGCGCCACGCGGGTCACGCGGTCGATTCGCTGCGCAGCGCGGAGTGGGACACGGCGCGCTTGCGCGGCGCGCTCCCCGACGGCGTCGCGGCGCGCTGGCAGGTCGGCCGCAAGGCAACCGCGCGCACGGCCAAGGCTGGCGACGCGTACGGCGAGATCGCGCTCGTCGTGTCGCTGCACGACGATGACACGCTGTCGTTCGACGGCCTCCCCTCGCTGGCCGAGGCCGTGCGCGGGCACTACACCAAAGCAACCGCGTTCGAGACGCTCAAGAGCGACGCGCTCACGCCGTGGTTGTCGTCGCTCCTGCGCAGCACGCACAAGGCCGTCAAGCGCGGGCACGTGATGTATGTTCCCGGAGGTCAGGCTAACGCGGCGCGCGCGCTCGTCGAGGCCATCGGCAAGTGCTGGGGCGACCACGAGACGATCCCCGTGACCACGGGCAAGGATCTGATGCGGTCGCTGACGCGTGGTCTCACCGACGAAGTTGCGGCGCTCGAACAAGACTACGACGTCAAGACCGAGGCCGCGCGCGATAGCGCCGAGAAGAAAGCGCGCAAGCAAGCGGCCGAGCGCAGGCTCACGGGCACGCATGGCGAAGACGCGCTCGTCAAGCGCGCTCGCGAGCTGGCGACTTGCACGGCCCACAACGCGAACACGATTCTCTCCAAGCTCGGGCTCGTCGCGGCGCGTGTTGACGGCTACGCGGTCGCCCTCGGCGATGACAGCGTGAAGGATATCAAGGCTCGGATCACGGCGCTGCGCGCGTCGCTCGTGAACCTCGCCGACGACACGGCACTCCGTGCCGAGATGTTGGAGCTTACCTGATGGCCTGACTCGACGGCCGTGCGCGGGGAACAGCGCACGGCGGTTGTAGCGAGCGTGTGACAGCTGAAACGGGGCTCACCACCCCGTCGCGGGCGCCTCCCCCGGTAGCACGCCAGCGAGCCGGCCCCGTTCTCACCCGACGGACAAAGGCTCACGTCACACGCTCACTAGAACCGCCCCTACTCGAACCAAGGACGCACCCCAATGTCCCGCCCGCTCAACAGCTATCTCGAAATCCTCGCCTTGCGCCTGCCGCGCGTTGGCTTCATCGATCAGGCATGCGACGTCGTCGCCGAAGTCTATCGCGGCGAGCTTGAATCCTTGCCGTTCGGCAAGGCGTCGATCGCGCGGCTGTTCCCGAACGCGACCGATCGTGACTACGCGCTGCTCGTGCGGCTGACGGTGCGCGATCTCCAGCGCTGGGCAACGGCGATCATCGCCGAGCAAGGGCTCGCCGATGCGGACGCCGCGCACGATGGCCTGATGACGTTCGCGCCCGCGCACGCCGAGATCGTCCGCGCGCGATGGGACGCCGAGCCCACGGCGCCGGTCTGGAAAGCGTTCACGCGCTCCGTGGCGCTCGTCTTCAAGCTGCCGTGCGATGCGTGCAAGCCCGGCGGCACCGGCGTCTGCGCGCGTCCCAACGCCTGCACCACGGCGATCGCCGCGATGCGCGAGGTGCAGTCGTGAGCCGCTACCGCATCAACTTCGGGAACGGCCAAGTACACGGCGATTACGCGACGCTCAAAGAAGCCGAAACTGGGATGCGCGCCTGCAATCCCGACGGGTACACGTATCTCGAAAAGTACATCGGCGATGGGGAGTGGCGTCGCGTCAAGAAAGGCTCCAAGTCGTGACCACGCGTCGCATGCGCCTGCACACGGACTCCGAGTTGATCCGGATCGAGACCATGGCCCGGCGCCACGGCATGAATCCAGATCTTCTGCACCTCGCCCACTGCGTCGCCGCGAACGCGCGCCCGTTCGTGATCGTCCGCTGCAAGCGCGACGGCCTCTACCCGATCGCGGCGCTCGGCGTGCTGTACGTCGACGACGTCACCAACGCACCCACGGAGGAATTCTAGATGCGTACACTTCACGAAGTTGTCGAGCTGACGTGCACGTGTGAGCTCGGAATCCCTGGCGAGCGCGCCGTAGTCACCGAGATCGACGGGCGCTACATGACGCTCACGTTCACGGGCGAGAGCCGTTCGCTGGGCACGCGCCTCGCGAACTACGGTGCGCGCGTCGTGCGCACGGGGACCGACTACGAATACCTTCGCTCGGTCCTGCCGGGCAAAACCATTCGCGTTGAGGATCGGTGGTAGCCATGCGTCAGATCATCGGATTCGAATTCCAGATCGTTCCGGCAGGACAAACCGGCCCGCTGCCGCTCGCGCAGTGGGTTCGTCTGCAGGGCTCGGGCGCCGAGATCGGCGCGGGCTCACTCGCGGCGCTGCACGATGCCAAGCCGGCAAACAAGCGCGAGGCGTTGCTCTCGAAGGTTCTCGCCGAGAATCTGCGCCGCGCCAAGGGCGAGGCCGGGACTACGGGCGCCGTACGCGTGTGCCACGAAGATCCGACGCAGCGGATCACGCGCGTCGAAGTCACCGACGTACGCGACTGCCGTCCGATCTACGAAGCGCCAGCATCGACGACGCAGCACACGATCAAGCTCAGCGAAGCGATTTGTTGCGCGATGCAGCTCGACAGCGAGCCCTTGCTCCGTGAGATGGGCTTCGATCCGGACGCGTTCAAGATGCTCCGGCGCGGGGTCAAGTTCACGGGCACGCTCGACGAGATCGCCAAGCTCGCCGACTACATGGCGCGCGATGCAGGCTGGGATCTGTCGCCGCAGCTGATCAGCGCCTGCAACCGGCGCGCGGAACAGCTGATGACGTTCGTGCGCGAGACGCGCGCAGGCGCCGACGAGCCCAACAAGAAGTAATCCAGTCCCAACCCAAACCAGGACGCACCCCATGCTCAAGCCCGGCACCTACAAGCTCACGCACGATGTCACCAATCCCAAGCCCGATCGCCGCAAGACAAGCGATTGGCGTGCGAAGCCCACATGGCGCGCGGGATCCGAATTCATCGTCACGGAGCGTCGCTACGATCTCGACGACGCGCTCGACGGCCTGAGCGACGAGGAGCGCACCGAGATCGAGGCCAAGATGGTCACGACGGAGATCAACCTCGTCGGCAATCGCTGGTCGCATATGAACGTGCGCGAGAATTCGGAGCCCGAACAGCACGCCGCGCTCGCTGCCGCGCTCGAAGCGATCCCCGAGACGCACGAGGCGATGTTCACGCGCCTTAGCGTCCCGAGCGAGTATTTCGCGCGCTGGCTCGTCGAGAGTGGGCGCCTGACGCCAGCTGCGTTTGAGAAGCTCTGGGAGATCTACCAAGAGCGTGAGGACACGAAAGGCGCACAGCTCACGAGCACGGAGGTTGCGTGCGTTTGTCGGTGTGATCTTCGGGCGACCGATGGAAATCACACGCGCACGTGCCCGCGTCGCGGGGTGCACTCGTGAAGGATCCCAAGATCGGCCAGCTCGTGTTTCGCGTCAGCGAAGGCTACGCGAAGGACGGCATCGGCGTCGGCATCATGACGCGTCAGATCGCGAAGGTTACGGCGCTCAAGCTCAAGCTCGACAAGCCGTTCCCGTTCACGAGCGTGGCTGTGACCGGGATGGTCGAGACACGCCGCGTACTCGGGCGCGTGTTCTATCTGACCGCGAAAGAGGCGCTCTGCGCCTACGTGCGCGAACAGACCAACGAGATGACGCGAGCCGCGAGCCGCATCGAGTCTTGTCGCGTGAACATCGCACAGCTCAAGGCACTCGCGATCACCGCCGTCGAAGCCCCCGAGCTGATCAAATGAACGACGTCAACATCTACATCACGTTCGTGATTCACGTGATCGTCGGTAAACTCGGCGAGGCCGACGCGCTCATGCGCTCGTATCGCACGAACATCCTGCGCATCGCGGCGCGGCTCGCGCATAGGATGCCCGTCGCGCCGATGCAGCTCTATCGTGGGCTCTTGCTCGATCCCGAGATCGGCATGCACAAAGTTCCGTTCACGTTCCTCTCGTGGTCGGAAGATCTCGACGTCGCGCGATGGTTCGCGTCGCCGCAGACTGAGATCGGCCTCGAAGTGGGCCGCCTCAAGCCCACCTATCGCGGGTACCTGATCACGCGCGAGCCGGCGCTGCCGAGTCAGCTGTTGTTTCACCACAGCTGGCGCGCGCTGTTCCCGTTCGAAGCCGCAGCGATGATCCATCCGGCGTTCGATGTCGAGCTCGCGCGCCAGGTGCACTGGAACCTGCACACGCAGCGTGAAGTCATCACGCTTCCGCTCGACGAGGATCCGACGCCGCTCGCGATCGACGTTCTGAACACCGCACAGCTCGACGAGCGCTTTGCGCCGCCGTGGCACGAAAGGGGCCTCTAGACCATGCGCATCCTGATCCTGATCTTCCTCGTGGGCTGCATCGACGGGCCCGGCGAGACGCACGAGAACGGCGGACCCGCAGCCAAGGATCGTTCGTGGGACATCGGCGAGGCGATGCACGTCGAGGTCTATGGCGCCGTCGATCATGCGTACGCGACGCAGCTCGCGCGCGCCGCGATCCTCGAATGGGAGAGCGCGCTCGGGCCCGACTGCCCGTTCCCCTGGGTCCTGATCGACGCGCCCGACGGCGACAGCCACCCGGCGCGCTTCTACGACGTCGCGACGTGGCCGAGCGTCGACATCATCGGGCTCGAATGGAAGGGCTACATCGAGGTCCTGAGCCTCGAATCGTGGGGCCAGACGGCGCACATCACCGCGCACGAGCTCGGGCACACGTTCGGGCTCGAACACTCGCCGGATCCGGCATCGATCATGGCGCGCGTCGCGACGACGGATCCACGGCCGACGACACAGGACGCGATCAACGCGCGCAAAGCGCTGGGGTGCGAGTAACTATGAAGATCACCGACGACACGACGATCGTGCAGCTCTCGATCGAGCTCGCCAAGTTCGGCGTCGACTACGTGAAGGCTTCGATCAAGCCGGGCAGCCCGCGCCCGTTCATGGTGACGATCGGCCGCATCGGCAGTGCCGAGTGCCGCCCGTTCGAGTGCACGGGAACGGGTACGACGTTCGCCGAGGCCATCGACGACGCGCTCGCGCGCTACGTGCATCGCATGGCGCAGCGAGACCTCAGCTCACGGATCAACTAAATCATGAAGCCCAAGCACGAACGAGATCACCGATCGAGCCAACCACAGCCGGTTCGCAGGGGTGCGTCACCGACTGCGCGCGGTTCGATCGGTGATCTGGTTCGCGCTACTGCCCTCACCCCGAAAAAGGAACGCACCCCAATGAAGAAATACGCGGACACGCAACGCCAGCTCGCCGACGAGCCGATCCTCGAAAACTATCCGACGCTGGGCGCCTGGCTGACGAAGATCAACGCACGATGCCTCTGGCAAGCTGACACCGAGAGCTCGCTGCGCTCGGTCGAAGCATGGAGCGCCAACGGCGCGGTGTTTCTGATCGTCATGTCGAAACGCGGTTGGTCGATCTTCACCGACTGCAACTCGAACGATATCCCGTTCACGCTGCTCGACGCCGAACAGCGCATCGGCCTGATCGGCGACGCGTCGATGGTCGACGAGACGCTCTCGCCAACGTTCGGGCTGCCGATGAACCCACCCGCGCAGCCGTACATCCCGCTCGCCGATCTGCTCGCGCGTCCGGGCGTCGCGCAGATCGGCCACATGATCAGCGTCCCCGTCGACGGCACGATCTGTTGGTTCTGGACACATGACGAACGCTCGTGGGCCGTCGGGCCGTACGTGAAGCGGCTGTACGCCGAGCAAGCGCACACGCGCTACCTGAAGCTCGACAACGGGCCGATCATTCGCCACGCGTGGACGGTCTAGATGAACAAATCGAAGCGAAACAAGAAAGGCCGCGGGCCGTATCGCTGCACCAAGTGCCGCGAGTACGGGCATCGTGCCGACAAGTGCCCCAACGCGCACAAGTACGAGACGCTGCTCAACTCACTGCCCGGCGACGCCGCGCTCGAAGGGTTGATCCCCGACGACGTGCAGATCCTGACCGTCCTCGACGGGCACGTCTCGACGGCGCTCACGGGCGCGATCCGCGGTAACGAGCGGCTCGTCGCGCGCGGCATGCCCCCGAGCAACTCCGTGATCAACGCATGGGCCGAGCTCTCGACGCGCGCGATCAAGATCAAGCCCGCGCAGATCAGCGCGGCGCGCGCCGCACGCGAGGCTCGCGACAAGGCCGAGGCCGAATATCAGGCCGCGCTCGCGCCGATTCGCGTGGTGCTCGGTCACGAGAAAGCGAAGGCGCCCCGGTGAAGACGATGCGCGAACGTGATCGCGAACGCGCCAAGGCCGACGGCCTCGAAATCTGCGAGCGCTGTGGCTGGTACAATGACAAATTCAGCCACGCGAGTCGCTGTAACCCCGACGCGGGTCGCGTCGGCGACGCGCTCGCGGCTGAGTTTCCCGCGGGCAACCCGACGAAGCTGGGCTATGGCTACGGGCTCGTGACGTTCCAACTCGACGACGATCTGAGCGTCACGTTTGAAGTGGATCGCTACGGCACCGTTCGCCTGCGCGATGTGTTCGATCTAAAAGAGCACACGCTTGCAGGCGCGCGCATGATCGTGCAGTGCTTCAAGAGATGGGCGCGGCCCGGCTACGTGCCTGAGGGCGACGCGACGCTTGCGACGTTCGGCCAGTGGGTCAACCGTCAGGCTGGGGACGTCGGGACGATTTCGAGTCGCGCCTGCCGTGCTCGTTCACCGTCGACAAGTCGAAGTTGTTCAACGTGAGTGCCTACACGCCCGGCGATTTTCACTTGTTCTACGATGATCCCAGAACGCGCGCTGACTATCTCAAGTGGGCGCCGTATTTGCTCGCGGCCGAGGATTTTCACGCCGGCAAACGCGAGCTCGGGAACGACTACGAGATCAAACAGCGCAAGGGCGCCGACGAGGACGACGACGAATGACGATGACGGACGTCTACAACGTACTCAACGAGGCGTTTCCGGGCGCGGTCGAAAGCGGCCCGCTGGGCGTGACGATGGGGCCCCTACGTATCGAGCGCGGCTCTGGGATCGCCGGGCGCGGCGACACATGGGCGATCACGTTCCCAGGGACACCAGAGGTTAGCCCGATCTGTGGCCTACGAACGCGCGCAGAGCTGCGCGCCGCACTGCGCGAGCTGATTCTACGCATCGTGCAGCTTGGCGAGGCGATTCGTAGGAATCTCGTATGAAGATCAAACGCAACGAGTTTCATCCGTCGGGGCGCTGCCCGTGTTGTCGCTGCCAGGGCCACGACGAGTACAGCGGCGTTTGCCGCTACTGCAACAAGGGCAAGCGGGGCCCATATGCAGCGACGGCAATCATCCTGTTCGCCGTGCTCGTGATCGCTTGGATGTTCACCCGCGTCTAGCTGTCAGCTCGGCGCGATAGAAAGGACACGCAACGCATGACTCTCGTCGAAGCTCTCACGCTGGTGGCGCCCGATCATTTCGTGTGCTTCGAGTCGCATCCGGCCCACGTGTCGATCACGGTTTGGAGACTCCAAACCAAGCCATCGCCGCGTTTCTTGTGCGTCGCCGGCATTCAGCTGCCGTCGTTCGTCGAGCACGAGCGCGACATCGTCGAAATGCTCCAAGCGTATTTCGCGCCGACCCCCGAACAGTGCGCGCTGCGCGCCAAGAAAGACGCCCTCACGTGAAGCTCGACGAATCGACGATGGAACAGCTCTCGCTGTGCACCGTCTCGTACCCCAACATCGTTCGCATGCCGCAGATGGATCGCAAGATCTACAAGAAAGTCGATCAAGCGCTGCAAGCGCTCGGCGGCAAGTGGACGCGCAAGGTCGCGGCGCACGTCTTCGACGAGCTCGACGACAAGCAAATCACCGCGCGCATCCAACAGGCGATCAACCTGGGCGAAGTCACGACGAATGCCGATCTCGGCTTCTTCGCGACGCCCGAAGAGACCGCGTGCAAGATCGTCGCGATGGCCGACATCACGAGCGCGTGCTCCGTGCTCGAACCGAGCGCAGGCGAGGGGCATCTCTATCGCGAGATTTGCAAGTACAACCCGGCTTTCGTCGGGCTCGTCGAGCGTGATCACGACCGACGGCAGATGCTCCTACGCATCCAACGCGATCAGGACGAGGTCTGCGGGCACGATGACTTTCTCGACTTCGAGGAATCCGAGCCCTACGACCGCGTCGTCATGAACCCGCCGTTCTACCCGGTCGGGCGCGGCGATCACCTCGATCACGTCGCGCACGCGTTCTCGATGCTCGCGCCTGGCGGGATCCTCGTGAGCGTTCTGCCTGCGGGCGTGCTGTTCCGTAGCGACAAACGCCACATGAAATTCCGCGCGAAGTTCGGCGAGCTCGGGAAGTTCACCGAGCTTCCCGAAGGATCCTTCAAGGCATCGGGCACCGATGTTCGCACGTGCGTGCTGCGCGTGCGCAAGGAACGCCCGTGAAGCGCAAGGCCGTGGTGCGCGCGTGAGCGGTATCGGAAACTCGCTCGAAACGGATCTCGTCGGCGAGGTGATCGAGCTCTGGCGCGTCAGCGTCGATCGCAAAACGATGGAGATCGCGAAGAAGCTCATCGCACGTGGTCTCTGCCGTGCCGTCACGTCGATCGATGATGGCCGCACCATGCTGCTTTGGCTGGAAATTCGAACGGAGGCCGATATCAAGGGGTGCGTCTTTACGGCCGATGTCTCTATCGGTGACGTCCTTCCGTTCCCAACCGATGACGGCGGGCAGACGATTCGGATGCGGCTCGTGAAACAGCCCTAGAGCATCCGAGTCATCCGAATGCTCGGGCGACATGTATCCGAGCGCGATCTCAAGCCCGAGAACATGCTTGACGACGGCTGTTTCTGGGCCTATAAAACCTGAAACCTATAGTTTTCAAACACCATTGTAATACATGTATTACAGGGCCCTAGGGCCTCTCGGGGGAGTATGGCTGGTACCGCAAAAACGACGCCCCAAACAACGCGGGCGCTGCTCTTGGAAGCCGCTCGGCTATTCGGAAGCGCATCCGAGTACGCCAAGCACGATTCGAATCCTGGGGCTCAAAATGCCGTCGAGGATTCGGAAAAGGCGCTGATCCAGGCCGCGCTCGCGTACGCCGTGGGCCGCGTATCCGATTGGCTCATGGATCGCTCACGGAAGACGCGCTCGTCAGTGCATCGCAAGGTCTATCACCGGCTCGCGCACGAGATCGTCCGCTACAAGTGGGAGGGCGTCTGATGGCAAAGACACAGCTTTCGACGGGACATGAACGATGACGGCGCGTGTAAAGCCATCGCGCAAGCGCAAGCGCGATCACGCCGTCGTCAAGAGGACGACACACGTAATCGTCGAACGCCTAATCGGTCACGCAAACGCTGGATGCCAAGGCTACATGGCCTTGAGACGCGCGGGCGGCAACTACGAGCGCATCGCATGGAGCTCGCTCGTGCCGGAACACGGGATCGATTTCGGCGACGAGCTCAAGGTCGAAGTGACGATCACGGTGCTTCGCGCCGGCAAGAAATCGCGCAAGAAATGCCACAACCCGTGGCACACCCGTCGGCGCGGAGGCCACGGGCCATGACGCGCTATCGGCCCGCATGCTCGAAGCCTTGCAACGAGTGCCCGTTTCGACGGGCGTCGATGCCGGGTTGGCTCGGCAACAACACGCCGCAGAGCCTCATCATCGAGATCTCGATGGAGCGCCCGCTGCCATGCCACACGTCGATCGACTACGAGCAGAAAAACTGGCTGCGGCAATGGGAACGCCAACGCATCGGTTTCATCTGCGCGGGCTCGCTGATCATGATGGCGAACATGTGCAAGCTGCCGCGCGATCCCGCCTTCCCGCGCATGAAACCGGATCGCGCGCTCGTGTTCTCGCGCCCCAATGAATTCATCGAGCATCACGAGAACGCATCGGTGCGCTCGTGGGAGACCGACGAGAGCTACGAGCTGCGAAAGGACCCCAAACGATGATGACCGCCATCACCGTGTTGCTCGCGATCGGCGTCGCACTTGCCGCGATCGCGACCAGTTTCTACGTCGTCGAGGCACTCGTGTGGCGCAAGCGATCGCAGCGCTGGGAGGCCGAGGCCAAACGCGCCAACGAGCGCATCGTGATGCTCACGATCGACCGCGATTTCTGGATGGCGTACGCCACCAAACGCGACGAGCTTGAGCTCCGCGAGCTGCGTAAGGCCGTCAAATTCCCGCGTTGGGGGAGCAACTAACATGACGGACACGAAAGCGCGCGGACGCGAATGTACGCGCGTCATCGAACGCGCGTGGCAGATCACCCGTGCGCGGCGCGAGGCATTCATCGGCCCCGAGCCGATCAAGCCGTCGCGTTGGAACGTGCTCGCGTGGCTGATCTACAGCACACGTCACGCGGCGTGGCGCGAGCGCGTTCAGAAATGCAATTTCATGACGCCCACGCAAGACGATCTGATGCAAGCGGCCGACGAGCTCGGCGCTGATATCGACACGCGCATCGAATTGATTCGAGCGCACGAACGCGCATTGGCGGCGAGGGTCGCTGAGATCAGGCGGTCGAGGCGCGGACGTCGATGACGCTGACGGTCACGGTGCCGGGCTCCACAACTCACGAGGCATTTAATGGCTCTTTGCCACGCGCTGGAAAACGCGTTCCTACGCCCTCCTATATGGCGCGCTGAGCGGCGAAGAAAACACCGAAGAAAACGAGTGGAACTAAAATGCACGTCCAAATCATCGACGGAAAAATCGTGATCGATCTCAAAAGCGCGATGGATCCGGCGCAGGCGTTCGTTGCCGCAGAGCGGCTCTGTCGTGCGGCCTATGAGGCACGCGGCGTATATCCGGCCGATCAAGACGTCGCCGACGTTCGCGAGGCGCGTCGTAACGAACGAGACAAGCGCAAGGCCCCCTGGCTCGAAGAGCTTTACTGTCGCATCCGCGAAGTCGCCGACGATTTCCATCGCGAGGCCACGTACCGCGCGCGGCACGGCGGCACCTTCAACAAACGCGATCTCGATCTCGACAAGTCGATCGAGGCCACGGCAAGGCAGTTGATCAACGAGATCAACGATTGGGATTACTAATATGGGCTACAAGGACGACGAAGAATTTCGCCGCGAGCACCCGAGCTACGGGATGCTGCACATCACGCGTATGTCAGGCGGCGGATCGACTCGGCTGTTCGGATCACCACTCGCGACGCACTACGGAACGATTCGTCTGACGGTCTCGAAGGCGAAATGGAGCCACAGCCTGCATCACGATCGCTACTTCGGGATGTCCAAAGACTTCATCGATATCGAGATGTCGCAAGCGCAATTCGCCGACGCGATCACGAGCCTGAACATCGGCTCGGGCACGCCATGCACGATTCGCTATGTCCAGGGCGAACGCATCGAGAGCCCACCTGACTACGCGACCGAGGCCGAATACATCCGCGACAACTTCGAGTCGAAGTTCGAGGACATGTCGAAGCGCACGAAGAAGTACGCCGACGAGATCTTGGCCATGACGGCAAAGATGCCGGCCAAGGTCAGGCGTCAGATCGAGATCGCGCTCGATGTCATGCAGCAACAGATCAATGACAGCGTCCCGTTCGTGTTGCAGCAATTCCAAGAAGCCACCACGAAAATCACGACGGCGGCCAAGGCCGAGGTCGACGGCTTTGTCACGGCACAGATCCGCGCCGCGGGCTTGCAGGCGATCGCCGAGGGTCGCGGGCTGCCATCGCTGATGCCGGGCAACGCGCAGCCCGAGCTCAATCGTGAGATTCGCGGCGCGAAGACGCCCGACGAGATCAAGGCCGGGCAATGCCCCGCGTGCTACGAGCTCGGTGACTGCATCGCGCAGTGCCCGAGCGCGGGCAACGCGCGCTGCGAGCGCGATCACATGCAGAACTGCAACGCGCTTCTGTGCTGCGATGACGACGAATGCGATTGCGCGCTCGGGACGGGGGTCAAGCCGTGAGCCGCAATCTCGCCGAGACGGCGTGCCACTTCTGCAACGGGCGCGTCGAGACTTGCGAGGCGCCCCGCGAGATCACACGCGCCGATGCCGGGCGCTACTTCGAAGAATTCGAGGGCATGATCGTCGCGCACGCGACCTGCGTCTACTGCCACGCGAAGTATCTCGCATGGATCGACGAGACGAATCGCCTACGTTACCCGCGCTACATCGATTCGCGCGAGATCGCGCCCGACGCGTTCCACGATCTGTCGTTTCGATCGACGTTCGACGACGAGCCCGGCCTCGAAGACTTCTACGAGATCGATCCGCGCGCCGCCGTCGCCGAGCGGCATCGACTAGAAATGGTCGCGATGCTCGACGACATCGCCAGCGGGCGGCTGTTGCGCGATCACCCGACGTTCGGCCCTGACGAGCAAATTCGCGAGCGCCTCGAAGAACGCGAACGTGTCAAAGATCTTCGCGACGCAGAGCGCGCCGATGCGCACGAGACCTGGCTCCGTGGGAAAGGGCGACAACCGTGATCGACCTGAATCCAACCGAGCGCGCAATGCTCGTAAACCTCGCGCGCGGCGTCACCGAGACCGGCAGTGCACTCGAAGCGCTCGCAGCCAAGATCCTACACGCGACAGCGCCCAGTGCAGTTGATCGCGTACGTGACAAACTCAGCCCAGACGAGCTCGCGATGCTCGTCGAGATTCTGCGCCGACGCCTAGAACCCAACGGCCTCGTCGGCAACGATGCACGAGACGTTGTCAAAAAGACTCTCGAAATCATCGACGCACCCGTCACGACGCCCACGATCAAGGCCAAGATCGAGGACGCCCCCAACTACTCGCCACACCCGCCCGGCAAGCGCTGCGATCGCTGCCATCACACGGCACCGAATCCCGAGGGCTGCGCGCGCTGCAATCCCGTGCGCCTCGGCGAGCGCCTCACGCTCGCGCTCGGCGAGCTCGAACTTCTGAAGCGCGTCCAGCGCTTCTACGTCCTCGTGCGCGTGCGCGTGTGGCACCATGAAGGCAGCGAGCGCAGCACCGGACAGCTCGGTTATCAGCCACTATGGTGGACGATCGACGATCATGACGGCTCGAACTTCGCGATATCCCATAACGAACGAACGATCGTCGTCGCTTCGCTTGTCGCCAAGAACCTGCAGGATGCGCGAGAACAATTCGCGGCGAGCTACGCGCTGTTCGCGCCGATCTTGGACGGCATTTCATCACTTGATCCTGCGAGCTGGGCGGGCAAGCTCGACGCAGAACAACACGACGAAGCAATGGCCGGCTTCTACATGGCACGGCTCGATGCACGTCGTTCCGGCAAACTCGATCCGCCCACGCCACGCCTCGATTTCCGCCTTCAAGCGCTCAAGACCGGCGACCGCGTACAGCTCGGACTGCGCCTGAATGCACGCGTCACGATCGCGAGCGACGCGCACGGCAGCTGTATCGAGGTCGAGCCCGAGCGAGACCTCGCGGGCCTGGGCCAGAAGGAACCCAAACCACGCCCGCGCTTCTGGATCGATGCGAACGAGGTCGTGGGCCTGATCGCACTAGGGCGGCGTTGTGGCGCGAGCTTCGAGCAGCACGTCGTTAAGCGTGTTGCCGCCCATGGTCTTGGAGTCAAAGAACATGGTGCCACGGCGTCAACGCACTACTGCAATTTGCACTTGGGCCATCTCGGGCCACACGCTGTCTAGAACATCATGAGCAGCACCAAGAGCGAGCTTCACGAAATCGTCTCGCGCGGCCACGATCTGGCGCAGAGCACCCGCGAGCGCTATCTGCGCGACCTCGACGAGTGGATCGAATTCGCGGGCAGCGACCCCAAGAATTGGACGCCGCGCGTGGCCGAAGACTTCTACGCGAAGCTCCTCGAACGCATGAAGCCGCAGAGCGCGAACCGCCACATCGCGGCGCTTCACTACGCGGCCGAGTGGCGCGCGAAACAGCAAGGCGTGCCGAACTTCGTCGTAATTCGACGCGCGTCGAAGGACGAGCCCGAGGCTCGTAGCGCACTCACAGAGGATCAAGCGCGCAGGCTCCTCGCGCCGCTCGTCAACACGAAGAGACCGGATCCGCTCGCGATGCGCGACCTCGCGATGTTCGTCGTCGAGCTCGAAACTGGCATGCGCCGGATGTCGCTGCAATCGATGACGTGGGAAACGATCGGCGTTGACGCCAAGCTCGGCTACCCCGTCGTCAACGTGATCACGAAGGGCCACAAGAAACGTCAGCCGATCCCGATCAGCGATACGGCGCTCAAGGCGCTCGAACCGTGGCGAGGATGGCGCGGCGAGCCCAAACAGGGCCCGGTGTTCGTCGCGCTCGGCCGTGATGGCAAGCCAGCTCGGACACCGATCAGCGCGACGGCGATCCAAAAAATCGTCGCGGCGCGCGCCGAGCAAGCAAGCATCGGCCACGTGCACCCGCACATGTTCCGCAACACGTTCATCACGTGGCGCTTGAACGCCGGCCTCGCGCCGCATGAGATCTCCGTCATCACAGGCCACAAGCTCTCCGGGCTCGGCGCGATCTCGGGTTTCCAGCTCGGCGCGATGCAGCACTACATCGACATGCGCGCGGTCGGCGAGAAAGTCCGCAACTCGACGCCGCAATGGCTCAAGGAGCTGTTTCCGTGAAGCTTGACGTCACGCGCGTCAAACTTCGCTGGCGCGAGCTCGCATACGGCGGCTTCGACGCGTACACCGTAAATCTGATCCAGACACAGACCAACCCGCACATGCCGCCGGAAATCCAACGCGCCGCT
>ENA-UOUW01000001-UOUW01000001.1-bioreactor-metagenome-genome-assembly--contig:-NODE-1-length-90149-cov-13.094113_pt1 | contig 90149 bp, 109 predicted proteins | sample MGYA00238153_ERZ761573 | MGnify/ENA primary metagenome ERZ761573 (study PRJEB28894, sample SAMN06264780) | bioreactor metagenome | isolation source: Switchgrass | place: USA:Austin, Texas | collected... | reverse complement strand
CTCATAAGAGACTAAAATCTTACATGGTATAATAGGAAGAGTATTTATAATCTTCTGTACTTGATTAGCTGACATTTTCTTATTCTTAAATAATAAAAATAAGAATCTGTTATCACCTATACCCTCTACATTAGAGACATATTGATCTTTAACATATGCATCAATATATCCTAATTTCTTTAGAAGTTCCATATTTTCTCCAAATATGAACTTGGTTAGAAAAACTGTTGCTATATTAAATCTGGTCTGATAAACACCCTCGATATTAGAGTACACCTGTTTTTCCATATTTATAACCTTTTACATAATCCTCCGTAGTATCACTAAATTCTTCATCATTTCCAGCATGTAGCACACCACTTAAAAAGGAGGAAACGTCTTTAATACCCAATTTTTGTAATTCTGCAATGTTTAAAGTTTTTACTAGCTTAATCCCTTCATCATCAACATGCATATTATCAACTATAGCTCTTTCGGTATTTTTCTCCATATTATAAGTTTTAATTATGAATTTTCATCTTCTGAAGTTTAAGTAATTTGTAGTTTAACCTTAATTCTTCTTTCGCTTTCTCTGGTGATTCATAATTTTTCTTATACTCATTAAAAATTATCTTAATAAGTTGGTATTTAGACATTCCTGGCTTTATAAGATTTTGTGCTTTCTTTATACCATATCCTTTCAAACCCTTTACTCCATCAGCTGCATCTCCCATTATCATTTGAATAGCTAGATTGTAATCTCCTGTCTGTTCATCAATAACGTGGTATCTATTCTTTTGATAATCATAGTGAACTCCTGGTATTTGGAGCATATCCTTATCTACACTACAGATAATACATCTACCTTTATATTCAGGAAGTTGTGAATATGTATAAGCATAATCATCACTTTCTGCATAATGAGATTCAATAGCTCCAAAGCTATCAACAAGATACTGATTTAATACATCTATAATAGGATGTTTTTCAGGTCTTTTACCCTTATATCCGGGATATATCTTATATCTAAAGTTATCTTTTCCTTTCACAAATACATAGTATTTCTCAATCTTATAGGTATTTTCTATAACATTGAGAATATCATATATTTTTTCTGAAAGTTTAGTCTCTGAGAGAATTTGGTCCTCCTCTGAGCCATAACTACTAAAATACATAAGACTATCTGCATCAATAAGTACAACCATTTCCTGGTTTGAAGACTGAATTTTTGATCCTATCATAAATGAAGAAATTAAAGGAGACTACTTATGCAGCCTCCTTTTGATTAAGTAAAAGAGTTTTAAAATCATTATATGGCATGGTTACAAGATTATGATATTTGTGTCTACCATCAATCTTGTGTATTAGAATCTTAGGATATGTGTGAACAGGGTCTTCAGGAGGAAAATTCTCCTTTAGATTTTCATCTATTTCTTTAAACACTACTTCTGCTTTTGGTCGATTATTTTTATACCCCATCTTAGTTTGAATAAGATAGGGTACTCCAAATATATCTACTTTGCAGTCATCCAATAGTTTAGAGGCCAATCTTGAAGTCTTTGCAAACTTAAAATTTAATTCATCTCTAAACATCCTCACAATCTCCCTTTCAAGATTATGTCCTTTTGTTCTATTGTTTTTACCACCCATCCTAATAGTTTAATGAATAATATTATCTCTTACCATCATTTGATGATACAAAATCTCTACCATTATAGTGTATACACTGATTATTATCAATGAATTTTCTACCAGCATTATCTTCCCTCTGAGACTTAAAATAATGGAAATCTGTACCAACACCGATGAAAAGAGCCTTGTGAGAATATGTGTCAACATATGACTCACCATCACTCAAAACTACGGCATTATTACCAGATTTCAAAATATTTTTCATCACATATTCAATATTTGTACCTCCTCTTGCATCCATCATTAGAATGGACATATCAGTATTCATGATCTTTTTAGGTCTATCCTCAAACTCATAAAGATCTCCCAATATACCTAACTCTTTCATTTGCATAGCTAAAGACTTTGCAAGATCAATTCTAGCCACACTTTGAAGATCTCCACCACAACCTGCTCCCATAGAACCAGAACAGTCTACATAAAGATCAAACTTACCAATATATTTTCTCTCTGTGATACTCAGATCTAGTATACGTGTTTTTCTAAACACTGGATGTAGAAGTTCAATACCATTAATATCAAGGATTTGATCAGCTTCGAAAAGCTCAACATCTCTTTGAGTACATTTTGGAGAGAAATAGTTACTAGCACCATTCAGAATCTTGTCTACAGCTTTAAGGATTTTATCCTTACTAACATTAAGCCTTGATAATGAATATCTTATACTATCAAGATTATTGAGGTTTTTAATGATCTCTTTTCTCTCTTCTTCTGGCATCTCCTGATCATTTTCAACATCTACACCTACATCTCTCAATTTATCAAGCTTTTGTTCGGCTGCTTGCATATGTTGTTCAAGCTCTTTCTGGCTCTTTTTAGAGTTTAGGTTATTAACCATATCCTTCAAAGCTTGATCCATTCTGTCAGCAGCTTCCTGAGACATATCCTTTTTAGAGTTATTTCCATGAGAATTATTAGCTCCACCTCTACCATTTTGGCTAGGATCTCTCTTACTTTCCTCATTCTCATTGGAATCACTACTTCCATCATTCTTACCTTGTTTGTTACCTTTCTTACCAGTACTCTTACCATCTCCATCTTCATCACCTTCTCCTTGTCCTTGGCCTTTTCCTTTACCCTGACCTTGACCCTGATTACATTGATCAAGAGCTTGTTCGAGCTTCTTACGCTCTTCAGGTGGCATTTCCATGAACTTCTTATACAAGAACTTACCAATCTCTTCTGTGTACACGTAGGAAGCTAAATGAGAATCATTAGTAACAATCTTAATAAGAGAGTTATTAATACTATCCAGAATATCAAATTTAATTTGATTTGTTTTATTACCTTCCTCAAATTTCATTCTACCAGAAGGATTATAATACAAAGAAAATAAATCATTCACCAAGTGCTTAGGAAGCAATTTAGAGAAATTCTTATCAATCTCTGGATCTATTCCTCTCAGATCGTTTTTAACAGTTCTTTCAACCTCATCATTCAACAACCTACTATCAATAGGATGTAAATAGGGTTGAACAATTTCTCTTTTTTTAAACATACTGATACCGCCATTGTCATTAAAAGAAAAACCAGGGAGGTTAGCCCTGGCTTTCTCTGACAAGTTGGAAGTTCCTTTCTGAATTTTCCTTAATAAGGTATCAGCTTTGATTTTTCCTTTTGCCATTTGATTAAATTTTCTATTTGGTTAAATTAGATATTAAGCTTCTTCTTCCTCATCCACTTCATTCTCATCAGTTTCAACCTCTATTTTGTAATAAGGGTGATTAGCCATAGCAGCTTCTACAAGCTGTTTCAGCTCACTCAAATCACTATTAGAGAATTTACCTTGAGCAGTATAATTACCTACCATTTTCTCAATTTCTTCCATTGCTTTCTCAATCTGAGATTCATTACTCATACCAGAGATCAGATCAACTTTGTTCATCACATTACGTTTTTCATCACTCAGAAGCTCTTTACTCAGTTTTTCAGCTGTTTGTTTATCAACCAACAACTCACAAGTTTTGATCAAAGCTTTGTCAATAGAGCAATTATACACTAAACTTACAGCAGAAGCCATACGAGGTACAAATGATAATGTTCTATCAGAACAAGATTTATAACACAGGTTAATAAATTTCTCCAGTTTATCTACTGGGATATTTACTTTATCAATCTGCTCAATAGTAGGAACATTTACTTTGATTCTCTCAGTGTAGTTCTTACCACCATTTTTGTAATACTTAATCAACTCACCAGCCTGCATACGATTCACTTTCACTTTGATTAAGAACCGATCCCAGAAAGGATTACCTACTTCATCTTTTGGAATCTGGTTACAAGTCGCTACAAATACCTTCCATTTACAAGGTATTTTATCTTTACCATTGAACAGGATTTTCTCGTTCATAATACCTAACAAGCTGTTTCTCAATGCAGAAGAAGCTTTATCTACCTCATTTATAATGATAGTATCAGCTCTTGTGATATGTGAATCTATCTCGTATTTGTTCTCTGTTACTAGTTTTTCCAAACTAACAATACCTTTAATCTCTGAAGACTTAGTACCCTCATCAGTTTCCAACATGAACACGCCATCTTGCTCATAGTGGTTTACATGAGCAGGATTGCTCATATCAAACATACCCTTGGTATAGTCAGTTACAATATTGGTTTTACCAACACCTGGTTCACCTTCTAATAAGATACCAAGTCTCAAAGACTCAGCTAAACTGAGAAGTTTCATAATTTCACCCTTGCCCATCAATGATGTTGTAAAACTTCTCTGACCTTTAATTTCAATTGTTGCTTTTTTCATTTCCATAACTTGATTTTCTCCGATTTCAATTGTAGTTTCTAATGACTGAGTTTGATTCGATACTTGAGACATTGTTCTTATTTTTAATATTTATTAGAATTTTAATTATTTTTTGTCACTTGTCCATGTATAAGCATTTGTACCTACAGCTTCCTCAACTGCTTGATTATAAGGACCAGCTGCTGCTCTTGCTTTGTTAAATTTACTTAACTTTGATTTCCATTTTCTGTGTCTAGTGACTACAGATTTTACTAAAGGCCATAAAACCTTGAGAACCAATTGTTCATCTGATTCTCCTTGACTTTTGATTTTAGCCACATCAATGTAACCAAACCCACAATTCATTCTAAGTTCAGCTACTTCTCTACCAATTTTTCTACTAAAATTGTCATGCTTAGAACATATGGAAATACCATATACGATCTTATCTCCATCTTTTTGTACTGCAATAGTACATGGAGGAACTAAGCCCCTTTTAGTTATACTCAGCTTAGTTGTGTGATAATAAAAAACTTTTGTTTTTGACATAATATTAATATTTAAATTAATCCTTCAGCTCGAAATACGTGCCATACAGTTCTTTGACCATGATCTTTCATTAAATCAGACCAATCTTTGATACCTACAGTACCAAATGCATCTGGAACAAATATGGTTCTAAATCCATACTGTATTGAATAATATCTAGCAGCATCCTTACCAGCTTTATCATTATCATATGCAATAATCACATTTTCAGGCTTATAACCTTTTAATATCCATTGCATATTATCCTCATTAATAGCTGTGGCACTTTCATTTTGGGTGCTGCATACATCACGAAAGAACTTAGATAAGATAATCTCATCCTTAAGAGACTTAGTTATAAACAGTTTGTCAGACTGACTACCCCTAAATATCTTAAACTTGATTTCATCAAATCCTGATATGTAATCATTAGGACAAGAAGATATCCACTTCATTGTTTTACTGAAAGGAGTATAAATTTTTAGATAACTATCATACTCGTAAGCGAATCTAGGACTGTCCTCTCGGTTCTGCATAAGTTGCTTATTTACATATAACTTATCAACACTATGGACTTTTTTCTTTTCTAGTTCTGATTGTGTAATATGATAACTTTCCCAAAAACTTATATCCTTAGCAGTAAAATCTCTAGGAACTATTTGGATTAGTGTATCTGATTTTTGAAGATTTTCTGGTCTTCTCTTTACTTGGATTTTAAAAACGGGACTACTGGACTTATCTTTAAGTCCTAATCCTAAATCTTTATCAATTTTCAGGAGAGCTTGATAAAATGTTAATCCAAAAATCTCTTGCACGAACTTAAAACAGTCTCCACTCTTACCGCTCGCAAAATCTTTGAATATTATTCTCTCATCACTAGGAAAGAAGCATAGATTAGGTGTTTTATCAACACCACCAGCTCTAAAAGGAGATCTAAACTTTCTTTTAAAATCAAAGTCTTCTCCTAGATAGAATCTGATGATGCTGTAATCATCTACCTTCGCTAAAATATCTTCTACCTTGATCTCCTCCGGCTTACCTATGTTTCCCTTTATCATTTACCTCTTATTTAGGAATTCGATTTTTTCATAAATAGTGGACATAAAAAACCCCAGTGTAGACACACCAGGGAAATTTTCTTGAATGAAGCTTAAATCTCGACTATCTTATTAGAATGGTAGATCATCTACCACAGTACTATCAATTGCAGGAGCCTTAGCTTTTGGCTTTGGAAGAATACTAGAATTAGAAGTATTAACCACATTTAGAGTAGGATCATACTCTTTAAGAGGTCCAAGCTCATAGTGGTCTTTACAACCATATTTCTCATCATTTACCTTCTCAACAAATGCATCATATGTTTTATATGCTTTTCCATTCTCAAATAGAGAACGAATAGCAAATGCAGGTAAAAACTCATAAGAATATACAGATTGATATTCTTTACCATCATCACCAGTTCTTATGGTAGCCATTGCACCAACTTCTTGAGTTTTAAAGGTTTCAATAGCTGATTTTAATTCTTTTGTATTTCCATTAAACAATGCTTTCCAATCATCAATTACAATCTCTGTATTAGGGTCATCATAAGGAAGGTTATTTAACCATTTCCTCAAGAATTTACAGAGTAACTCCTCACCTTTTTTGGCAGGTTTTACACTTCTTCCATTTTCAGTTAAGAACTCAGGAACTTGTGATTTGTCTTGAGCATATGAAGTTTGACCAGCAGAATTTATAAATTGAGTCTTACCAGTCGAACTTATCATTGTTTTATCCTCTAAGTTAAACCTTACATTAAAAAGTACTCCTAAGTTAGCCTCTTTTAACCAAAAAGACAGAGTAACTTTTTTATTACCTTCGTTATTAGTTCCAGTATACTCTGGATCTTTGTCAATGGTTGTACCTAACAGTTTTTCAAGTTCGTTTTTAGTTGGGTTTACAGCTACAACATTAGCAGTAAATAAGCCTACATACTTTTTGTATGTTTTAATTTCTTTTGGTGTTCCATTAATTGCCATAATTGTTCTAAATTTAGTTATGAATTCGATCTTGTTATTTGTAGCCACGAATTTACAACTAATAATTTAAACTGACAAATTAATCTTCACTAACAAAGATTTTATCCCAATCAAAAACTCCCTCATAAGATCCGATTTCACCTCTATTTCCACCTGTTTTATCCTCATTTCCTTTAAAAGAGATCTTTAATTCGTCATCATCTCGATATACAGATGCAACAGCACTTGTATTACGGCTGTAAATATCACCTACAGCTCCTGTAAGAGCTATATCTTTGATAAATACTTCTCCCTTATCTCCTGACTTTAGCATTTTATCACGTATATGTGCTACATAAATAGTGCACCTTTTTGCTGCTTGTCTAGAAAGATTAAGAAGATTAACCATAATAGTTCTGCTCCATCTCCAACCATTTTGTCCGACACCTTCTATAACTGATTCATAGTCAGGATGACCATATTCTAATCTTGGCCATTTTGTAGAAGGTTGTCCCTCAATCTGTTGACGATTAAATTTCTTACCCTGTGAACTATCCATATAAAGCTCAGTACCAGCCCATTCAGCATCTATATCTGCTTGGGTAATAGTATCTATGCTTACATAGTCATAAGGCTTTCCTAAAGAAATGAGTGCTCTTAGTATTAAGTTTAAGGCTTCATGCCGTAGATGTGGTTCATTAATACCAGCTATATCCAAAGCTTTGGTTTTTACATCTTGAGTTAATAACTCAGTAATGTCTGCTTTACTTGCTGATAAGATTTTACTACAATCTATAACATCAATATCAAGAAAATCACAACCATTTACTTCCATACTGATAATCAGATTATTAGGAAGTTTACTTAGCATTGTAGATTTTCCAATTTTTGGCCTTCCAGAATACAAGATGGTGTCTGGGTTCTTTCGTTTCCTTTTTACTGTAAATACACTCATTAATTTTTCAATTTGGTTAATAATTATTATTCTACTTCAACTTCTGTGGTTACTCTAGCCTGATCCATTAATTCTTGGACCTCTTCTTCGTTCAAATCTCTCTTATAGATGATTTTATCATCACCAATAGCATTTCTGATCTCTTCTAAGAATAATTCAAGCTCTTCTTTTGAACCATTCTCAATCATAGTTTCCCATGCATTAGGATCTGCTAAAATAGCATTAACCTCTTTAAGTATTTCTACGATTTCTTGTCTTTTTACGATGATAGTACCAATCGTCTTTGCAATATTGGGATTATTTTCTACAAAATTTAAAGTTGTAGTTGGCAATTTTATCATCATCATTTCACCAGTTGACTTAGTGTTGCTCATATTTAATTTTTTTGTGATCAAAGAATTCTAATGATTTCTTTAACCATTTTAATTCAACTTCTTCAGTTGAAGTAATTATGTATATATTACTAACTTTATCCTTACTATCAAGGATTAGACTTCTACATATACGTTGTGTTAGATTCTCAGAATTGCTATCAAAAGCATTAATAACAATATTATCAAGAAGTTTAAAACTAACACCGGTATTCCCAATCTTGCAGACAGCCAAGTGATTGATTTGGCTATTATTAGCCACAAATTGTTCAAAACCTTCTTGATCATTGTTTTTACTTGTGTGAACTTTACAGCCTAATTGTTTTGCAATTTTGTTATTAGCACAGAAGACAAGAACACGCTCATCTTTTAAGTTATCTAAGAGTTTCTTGGTTGCTGTCAGTTTGGATAATGAGTTGTGCACCAATCTCATCCTAGCCAGACTCAGAAATAAGCTCTGTCCTTTACTCTTAATAACCCAAGATATAGCGTTATATTTTTGTTTCTCTGTTCTACTTTTCTTTTGATCAACTATGGTTTTATTATCAAGATCAACCTTGATAACAGTGATTTTATAATCAGATATAATTCCATCTCTAATAGCTTCTTCTAAGGTATATTCCACTATTACAGGTAATCCAAGTTCTTTTTTAAGTTCTTGTTCTGTATTTTTGGCTAATGTACCTGATAAACCTACTATCAATGCTCCCTTATTATCTTTCATTATCTTCTTGAAGGTACTTTTCTGCTTTGCAGATAACAAATGTATTTCATCACATACAATTATGTCATAATCTTCTATAACCTTACCTAAAGATACATGTGTAATATAGTGAATATTTGGATTATTATATCCTACTGTTATAAAATCATCTTCCCAGGATTTTTGGATATTTTTATCAGGATAACAAATCAGAATCTTAGGATATCCATTTCCTTGTATTCGTTGAAACTTACAAAAGATTCTAATACTAGTTCTAATCTTGCCAGCTCTTGGACATAAATGAAGTATTCCTGCTCCATCTGGGTTTTCCATAAACTCATTAGCCCACTTTTCTTGTATTTGATCTCTAAATGTCATAGTGCAAATATACTCCTTTTCATTTAGAAATCCAAGAAAAAATCATTTCTTATTAGATCTCTGATCTCATCATCAGTTATATCCTTTGATTTGGTTAACTCTTTGAAGAGACCAACTTCACCTAAAAAGCCTAAACCTATACGTACATTATCAGTACCATATGAGTTTTTAATGATTTTAAGACCTCTGAACTTATTAGCACCCATTTGGTCAGTGAAATCCTTTATGGAATAATCCATATATTCTTCAAGGTCGTATTTGTAGGGATTAAATAAGGATATAGCAACATCACAATCTTCTATCACATTACCACTATCCTTCCAATACTCTACAGTAGGATCTGGATCAATACCTTCTTTCTTAGCATACTGAATATCCTGATAAGAAGTTCTATTAAACTGATTAATCATAATTGGAGAATAACCAAAATAATCTCTGGCTTTGCAATAATATTCACTAACCTTATCAATTGTTAGTTTTTTATCATATTTACCACCAATATTCTCATTTTTAGTTTTCCCAGCATGATCGTGGACTACATTTGTAATTAAGTTATCATCATCAGGTATATACCTGTTTTCCCATTGATTTATCTGCTCTTCTCTACCTCTTTTAAGAGCATGATCCTCTAAGAATTTGTAAATTCCTGTAGGATTCTGTTGACCATCTATAATAGTTATTAAACCACTTTGCATCATTTCTTCAAAGTAGTTATCTATATAGTGTTTAGCCATTTCTTGCTTATTCTTATCAAGTTTGGTTTGCCATGATAAGAGTTCATCAGTAGTTAGTAGTATTTTCTCCTCCTTAAAGATTTTCATACACAACCATTTAGCAAGTTTATAAGTCTTTTTCCTCTCCATAGAGAAGTAGAGAACTTCAAACTTAATACTTGATTTGTGTTTGTTCTTGATATACCAATCATATGGGTTGAGGACATAAGCACAATCTACTAATGAAGTCTTACCACAACCAGCAGCAGCTCCAATAGTTGTATATATTGATCTTCTAAGACCAAGATATTTATTTAACCTATTGAAACCCATAGGAATACCACTATTTTTACCATTGACACCATTACAAATTTCATCCCATAACAGTTCACTAGCACTTTTTAGATTCTGAGTTGTTAGAATTGTTACTTCTCCAGAGTTAGACTCATTGGATCTAGTCTCATCAGTCTCTCTTCTGTTTTCCGTATTTTTTCTTCGTATTCCTCCCATGCTGAGGAATTCTCCGACATCGTTCCTTGATGCTGCTTCAATCTCCTCAAGATCACTCTCATTTTCTGAGCTATATCCAACCTCCTCTGTATCTCCTGCTCCGAAATTCCGTTGATCTTCAGTTTGAAGTTTACTTCTCTCATAACTTGACTTTTTTCCTATCCCCATATTAAAATTTTAGTTAATTTGAACTCGTTATTTGTAGTTACAAATTTAACTAAAATTGGTGATATTATAGGAAATAATCTAATAATCTACTCCATAATGGAATATGAAGGTGAAATGCATTTATTACCATAAATACTAATAATCCTAATGTAATTATGGCATCACAAATAATATAAACTCTTGTTTTTGTGAAACCAAAGAAACTTAGAGATCCTAATAGAAGTAATATAGCAAATATTACCCATTGACTAGAAAAGAGACCTACTAAAGCCCAAAAACAGTAGAGAGCCTGACATACAATAAATACAGCGTATGCAGGTTTAGGCTCTACTTCTTTTTTGTCATTTGTAGATTTCCTTATCATTTCAGATAATTCTACGAGTCTTTTTGAGTTTTTTATACTCCACATCTCATAGACAATTGCTATTAAAGCAAAGAAAAAGAAAATAACCTTTGATAACATAACTGTGATTTTATAAATGATTAAATATCAGTAACATTTCTCTTCCTTGACTTCACTTTATTCTCTTCACCTTTAACAAAATCAGGATTATTCCTAAAGTCTTCTATGTGTTGAAGATACCTTTCAGAATTAAAATAACTCTGCATACCTTTGAAATACTCCATTTGATTGGCATTTTTCTTGATACTATCGAGCTTTTTCATTTTAATCTCATATCTCAAACTTCCTAGAAGATCTTCATGTTTTAATTCCTGGTTTAATAACTTAAGATACCTCTCTTTAGCTTTTGCTTTAGTTAGATCCTTAAGATTTCTACTAGCTACGAACTTAGTACTACCATCATCAGCAATCCATGCTGGAGTAGTTGGATATGCTTTCCACCATTCTTCAAAGCACTGTTCTGGTGTTTTACCTACATCTAGTACAATTGCTTGTGCTGATACATTTTCTCCCACTTTTACAGGATCTGAATTGATTTGGAGAGCGTGCATTAGATTTTTACCCTTTACAGAAATCATGGTCTTAGAAGTATCGTTCGGATCTTCAACAAGATAATCATTCTTTTTTAGATATTGATGACTTATAGACAGTTGAAGATCTTGATAACTAGGAATATCAAATATATCCAACACCTCTTTATTTTCTTCAAAATAATAGCATTCTAGAAGAAATAAATCAGTTGGAGTCAAAAAATTTGATCTTAGATTCTTCCATAACTGTTTCGTCCTCTTTATGAATTTCAATTCTTGTTGTTCCATTTACTTCTATTTTTGTTTGGTCTAATTGGATTTCTGGATCTTGAGATAACTTTAAATACTCCTCATATTCCTGTTCTTTGGCATATGAGTCATTTATAAGATATTCTCTTTCTAGATCATAATCTCCTTGGGGATAATGGATTTTCATATATAATTCTTTCATTCTTCCCATATTGCTCAATTTAAATTAGGAATTAAGTTTCTTTTGTTACTTGTAGTTCCTCAATTCTTCCATTTAACTGTGAGCATACAATCAATGATTTAGCATATCTAGTTGTATCTTTCTTAGGATCTATATAGTAAAAAGATGTATTAGGATTTAAATCTACAAATGTTTTGAGAGTTTCTACAACATCCTCTTTCATTCTAGAGAATTTTATCATGTTTGATTCTATCTCATCCTTTCTTTTAAATATTGGATGTAAAGCTCTCCATGATAAATTAAAACTATCAAAATTTGTTGATATAAAACTAATAGTATCTGGATCTATATTCTCATCTTTGGTAATACCTACTATAATATGTATAAGATTTAATAACACTTTTATAGTGAGATCTTCTATAGATATTACATTAGCACTATCTTTAATTTCAAATACACCTCCAGTATCCTTAATTTTATGTTCTCCAAGATTACCATAATAGATCCTGTATGTGTATAATGCTTTGGTTGTAAGACCTTTAGCATATTTTAATTGAAAGTACACATTAAAGATGATCTTATGCTTAACATCATTACCATTTTTAGTCTTTAATTTTATATTGAATACTCCCATTTCTTTAAAGTTACCGGAACTTCATTCTCTGTTGCAAACTTTATATATCCATCTTTTAACCTATTAACAATGGCATAAAAAGATGCAGTACTAGATTTAATATCTCCCCATTTTTTATCCATATATGAGTATTTAACTACATAATTTTCGTAGATTCTCTTTCCAGACTGTACATTATCTCTTCCATCTACTCCATGTACTTTTATATAATTACCCATTTCTGATAGAAAATATTTTCCAACTAGCATGAAAGGATGAAGTTCAGTTCTTTTTAACTTAAACTTGAACATTTACAACTGGTTTTGCTTCATAAGAGAGTAAGGATAATGGTATCATATGATCTGATGAATCTATTTGAATCAAAGATCCTTTACTCAAACTTTTATAGAACTCATCTATCTTAAATTTAACTCCTGAAATAACAACTCCTTTAAAGTGATGATCAAAATAAGCAAATCTTATATCTCCATCTTCTATATAAACTACCTTATAAGCTGTCTCTCCGTGAGCTGTGAAATACATACCAACTACTTCAGGGATGAATTCCTTTCTTTTAATCTTAAAATTCATAGGATTTTTTTAATTTGTAATTTAAAACCCTATCTGGAACCTCAGATTCTGGAACTACTATGTATTTTCCTTCTTGTACTTTTCTTTTCCACCCATCTACAGTAGTTCCAAAGTGTTCACCTATATCATTTTTATTAAATTCATCACCAACCATGTGTAGATAGCTGGCTTTTTTATCAAAAGCATGAATTTTATAATACCTTCCTTCTACTTTAAAATAGGTTCCAACTAGGCTATCCTTGAACTTACCTTTTATTTTAAATGTCATGGTATTATCTGTATTGTTCCTTCTATTATACATTTAAAAAACTCTTCAGTACCAGTCCAAAACTTACCACATCTAGTAACATATTTATCATCAAGTGCATCATATCCACTTATCCAATAAGTATTTCTATCATAACTGAATTGTTTTCCAACATATATTTGAGGATCTTTTTTTAATTCCCTTTTTATTCTGAATTCTAACATAATTTCACATTTTTAGTGACAATCAGCATAGTTATACCCGAAATCCATAGAGATTCCTAATGGTACATTGAGTTTTACCTCATCATTTACCTCTTTAATAGATTCATTAAGGATATCTCCTATAACTTCTTTCGAAGTTTGAGTATCAGGAAGTCTAAATAATATCTCATCATGCATTTGAAGAGATATTTTTATCCTTTTTTCTCTCACTTTCTTAATAAACATATCAAAACAATAGACTCCAGTACCCTGATTTAAGGTTGAGAATCTATCTTTTTCAGCTCTAAGACTATACCAGAACTTAGAAACTGGATTAAATAACCATTTTTTACCTTGTACTGTTTTAACAACAGCATGGTCTGAGACTTGTTTTACAGCTTTATTACGCTTCCAGTAGGTTTCATGGAGCTTTTTAGCTTCTCTGAGAGAGATATTAGCAGTAAGAGCTATTTTTGGTGGACCTGCACCATATACACTAGCAAAGTTTACAGTTTTTGCTGTGTGTCTTATTGTTTTATAATTAGCTCTACCAGCTTTGTGATCATCTGCTTGTACCTGTGTAAGTAATCCACTTAGTACAGCGATATCAAGGTGGGGATCAAATCCTGGAGTTCTCATTTCAGTCACATATACAGGATCGTAGAAGTACATATAGTGTTGTTTAGTAGTATCCTCTAATGAACTCATATCTGAGCCACATAGAATCTCTCCTTCACTAGCTATTAATGCTCCTCTAATCTGTTTCCCATATTTCTTATCCACACCAGGTAAGTTTACAATCTTGGCATGTTTTAGTCTTAAAGTATTTGTAAGACCTAGCATTGATGGTTCCATATAACCATCTACTTGATTCTCAAGGAATCCTTCTAAAGTTCCTATTCTATGAGAAATTATACTCAAACCCTCTAACACCTCTAATCTAGGCTCTTTCTCAAATAGTTCTTGAACACTCTCACATAAAGTACCATCCTTCTTACTACTTCCTATCTGTGGAACCTTTCTTTGGCTCCCATCCTTCTCTTTCTTATATTCAAAAGTTCTTGGTTGCCAGCCTAAACTATATAACCAATCTTTCTTCTGAGTATTAGAATTAGGATTAGGCTCTTTATATCCTTTAATTATATCTACTTCATATTCTGCTTTAGGTTTATAACCTAAGCCTATATAATGATCATATAAGAAGTCTCCTTTTACTGCAAAATCACCTGTCTTCTCATCTACAACAACATTCTTATACTTTTTCTTTACTTTTATAGGAACTTTAGGCATTGCTTTTCTTAACACATCTTCTTTGCTAAGCTTCTCATTCTTGAGATCATCAAGATCCTTCATAACCTGAAGAACATTAAGTTTGATCTTAGTATCTTCCTGTTCTCTCACACAATCTAACTTAAATTGTAAATAGTTAATAAATCTAACTATTTCACTCTCAGTATCGTATATGTCCGATAACATATCTAAACACTTCTCCCACAACTTAAAGTTGATTTTAACATCCTCTTCACATCTATGAACATACTCTTCTGAACTTAAGTTTTTCCAGTCTTTAATCTCCACTTTTTTAACTCCTAAATCTCTACCCCAATCTTCTAAGCCATGTTTCAATCTCTCTGGATATAAGTACCAAGATAATGCTAAAGTGTCTATAATTTGATCCTTGCTTCCCAAAGTATCCACTCCTAAGATCTTACAAACTGCTCTTTCATCATACAATGTAATATTATGACCAATTCTTTTAATATCTTTCTTATTAAAGAAATTTCTCATAACATTATAATCAGTAGTAGAACTTATCTGAAATCTTCCATTGGAATCTCTCCATCCTACTGAAAGACAGTGAATCTTAGTAATAGTATCCAATAAGCCATCAGCTTCAATATCATATACATAACACTTTGACAAATCTATCATACTTATATTGTGGTTTCGTTAACAACTTCTGATTCTTGTACTACTGGCATAGTTACTACTAATGGTGCTGGCATACAATGTTGTATGTATAATTCCTGAATAGCAGCTTTCCTATTCTCATCAGCTTGAATAGCATTACTTAGAGTACTTATTTTACTCTTGTTCCTTAAAATCTTGTAATCTAAGGTTTTATCTGCTGATTTAAGATCATATCTCCAGTATTTTCTATTAACAGAGGTACATATCTGATCTAATTCAGATACAATTGTCATCTTTTTAGCCCGTACAGGTTGATAATTCTTCATTATAGGAACTATCCTCATATAACATACCCCAAAGTTAGCACTTTCTTTGTATCTTTCCATCATTTCTTTAAACTTAGTATCATTTTTTGTTTTTGCCATACCATGTTGAAAGTAATGATCATACATAGCCTGCCTAAGACTTCCTCTATAGAGACCAATTACCTTATAAACAGTTGAACTTGCTCCTTTTCGGAGAATATCTCCAACCTTATATTGTAGGTAATCAGTCTCTTTTAATTCATCTGGGAAGTTTTTCTTCTTAAGATTCGTTAATTTAATCTTAAACGCTGTGATTTCAATCTCTTCTTTCTTCAATTTGCTCATATTTCGATATATTTTTAAAAAATTTGTTCACGTACTCTGGATCATACTGCTCCTGAATCAAATTATAAGCTCTTACAGCAAATTCTCTAAAGAATCCATCACATAAAGTAGTACAAACCCTCATTAAAGCCCAATCAAATGCTTGTTTTGCAGAATAATACTTAGCAGTCTTAGGCTCACCAGGATCAAACATCCAAGGAAGTACCTTTCTTTCTAGTGCTATCACATATACCTCCTCGAGAACACACCACACTTTTCTTTGTAAATTTAACTGATCCCACTTATACCAATCAGTTTCTACCTCAGATCCATCTTTAAGTATATCATGATATATAGGTAATCCTGCATGAGCTATTGCTAAATGCATATTATCATGTTCATAAAAAGACCTTACATAGTTCTTAGATTTACCAAAAAAGTCTTCTTTAGTTTGATTCATCTTAGGAGTTCTCAACTTTCCCAATCTTTTCTCGGTTTCCTTGAAATGTAGATCAGTTAAAGCTGGATAAGTTTCTAAAAGATCAATAGCTGCACTTAAATCATCATGTAAGCTAATACCCTTCTTTTCTCTTAATTTCTCTCTTAGAAACATTAGATCCTGTATATGTTTATCAAACTTAACAGGAAAGTGAATATGAGCTTTTTTAATGCTATATAGTACATTCACAGGAGCATAGTCATTACCAAATGATAATTGATCTAGAATAAGCTCTAATGACTTTTGACCATCAGCAAATAAGTACTCGTAAGGAACTGGATCTGACTTAAATTTTACTATTGCTGATAATCCATGTTCTTCATTAATCTTTACAGACTCAATACCATATACAGCATCTATTTCTGGAGCATTTATCATCTCCTCAAAATCTGCTTTACGGATAATAATATCTTTATCCATTGCTACTCTTGGAAAATCAGGAAAGTGATGTTTCATTGCCATAGAACCAATCACTACTGCTTTTTTTGCTGATTGCATATCATACTAATTTTATTGTTTAGAATTTATCTGCTGAAATTGCTTTTAACTTAATTTGTAAAGCTCCAGTACAAGGTCCAGTATGTGCATGGTGAGTAACCCATACAACATGATGATCTTTTTGCATTTTTCTACTAAATGCGGTAGATGGATCTCCAATTCCTATACTTTTGTTACAGTGTGCACAAGTTTTCTCAACTCTACCTGCTTGAACACTCTTCATTCTCCATCTTTCTTCACTATCTCTAGCTATCTTTGTTATTTTAACCTTAAATATAGGCATATTAGTACTGAATTAACATATTAAGCATAGCTTGTTCACCATTACTTAGTCTTGTTACTGGATAAGTTTCTGGTTTTCCATCTTTTACTTCAGTAACTTGTATCTCTTGCTTCTTTTCATCATAGAATATATGGGTAATATCCTTCTTGAAAGCATCTTTTAGAGCTACTGTAGTAGGACTTTGCATTTTAAAATAAGGATCTGATAGTCTTTTAAGCTGTTGTTCCATAAATAGAACATCATATATCTTATAACTATCACAAAGTTTCAAGAAATCACATTCACTAAGTTTATCCACAGGATCAGTAATACCAATTGCTTTCTTAAATTTAACATATTGGTTTAAACTTGTAAATAATCTAGTATTTGTAGACATAAAGATTGGCATACCTGAAGGAACTATATCCTTAGTATCACAACCTATACAGGTAAATGCAAGATTCTGAACTTTACCATTGTCTAATTCAAAATCAATGTGCATGTGTTCAAATTCTCCATGTACTTTTCCTGTAAAATCATTCTGATCAAATGATTTATCAAATAACACTTGGAGACCTTTGGTTGTTTCTTCAATACTAGTTCCAGCTAATAGATAACTACTTGTAATATAAGTAACTATCCAAGTTTGAATTAGTACCATAGTTTTACCAGAACCATTCAAACCAGTTAATAAAGCCAAATTTCTTAACTCAAAGTTATTCATTTGACCCATACCTACACTAGTATCAAGACTCTTGAGTTGACCTAAATGCTTCTTAGCTTCATTATTTATCTTTACTTGTTCCATATTACCAACTTATAGTTACTGAATATTCATTTTTTTGATAGTAACGAGCACCAATCCTATATCCATCAGCTTTTAACTTATCCTCAACATATTGAGTTAACTCACCATCCCAGCTAAGCTCAAGTTTCTTATCTTCAACAGCTTTATCAATAGCTGCATATACTTGAACATATTGACTTTGGTTATCAGCTTCGATAGCTGCTTCAACTTTTGCTCTTGCTTCCTTTGCTGTCATAGAATTAATTTTTAATCTTCATCCTCCTCTTCTTCATCATAAGAGTAGGAGTAGCTTTCTTCATATGATTCTTCATACTCATCCTCTTCTTCCTCAATTTCTACTTCCTCTTTTACTTCAATATTTTTCAATTGAAGAACAAAAAGACCAGCTTCAGTAGCTATACTGTAAAGCTTTTTTAATAAATCATCCTTATCTTCTTCAGTAATCTGCTTTTTAAGTAAAGCAGTTGAAATTTCAGATCTTAAAACACTAATACCTGCTTGAGTTGGAGCTTCCTCAAATTGAACTAATTTGTCATACAATGCAAATACATTCATAAAACTGGATTTTAAAATAACCCCCCGAAGCTATCTTCTCAGGGGGTTTACTTGTGGTTGTAAAATATCTTATTTGTTTCCTAAATTTATCATTGGCATGGTATTACCACCAAACATATACTGTGGTAATTCACCATTCCATTTTTGAGCTTTAATTAACTCAACATACTGAGGACTTTGTTTAAGAGCATCTTGCTGTACTGCAATGGATCTAGCTTCTGCTAGAGCAGCCATCACTTTTACAGCACTATCCCTTCTAGCTTCTAAGATATCATTCTCAACTTGAGCTTGAATCTTTTTCTGCTGATTCTCAATGGTTTGTGCTTCCTGTATTGCTAGAGCTTTAGCTTTAATAGCAGTTCTCAAACCTTCATCAGGAATCATATTAGAAGTATATTGAGACACACTAAAATAAGGATGCAACCTATGAGTTAAATCATCAATTACTGCTGCATCATAAATAGATACACTATTAATAATACTATCAGGTGTAAATGTGTTTGTTACCTCCCTTAAAGATTGTTTAAGAGCATTCTTAACATAACCCTGTATTATCTTATCTAAAGGAAGTCTCAATTGTGAAAACATAGAGTCTACCTTATCAGGATTAACAGCTACACTAAATGAAGGATGCATTACAAATGGAGTACCACCTTTAGCAGCTACTATAAAATCCTCTGGTTTGTCATCAGTGGTTTTATATTCTGTAGGCTGTTGACTAATAGGATACTCATAGATTTGACTTACACCTTTGAAGTAAAGCTGCCAGCCATTAACATATCTAGTCTTAGAAGCACCTCTAGCACCTCCAATTCTATCTACTTTAATACCAACAGATCCTGCATCAATAACTTCGCAACCTACGAAGAAAGAGCTAAAAATTAATACTAGGGCCATAGCCCCAAGAATAAGCTTTGTTTTGAGCTTCATTTTGATTTGTTTTGTGTTATTTAAGATTATAGACTTTCCTAACTACTAACCTAAGAGTCTCCCACTCCGTATCTGTAGGAGCAAACTTGAGTTTTGAGTACTTCTTAAAAATATTCAAATCTCCAGTAAAATAACTAATTTGTTGACCATCAGAGAGTAGGATGTTATTTAAATGAGATTGTACTGTATGACTCTCTGTATCCCTAAGCATAGTAATAACATTCTGAGTTTCACTTCTAATGAAATTACTAGTTGTATCCTCTCCATCAACTATTTTAGCTATATAGGTCTTTTTGTTAAGATACTCATAACCTTTAATTGCTCCAGCTACTACAAGACAAATAAAAATTACTACAATTGCTACCATTTTGGTATATTTTAAGAATTAATAAATGATTCTATCTTTTTAGCAAGATTATCATTTTTAGCAGCAATTTCCCTCAAATACTTAGCTTCATCAATAATTCGTTGGGCTTCAGCTTCTTTTGTGGTAGCCATCTGGTCAATTTCTTTATTGACAGCATCACACTCAGCTTTTGTTTGGGAAAAGATGCTAAAAATTTTCTCGCTTTTCTTAGCAAGACTGTCAACTGTTTCTACTACAGGTTTAGCCGTAACAATTCTAGATAACATAATTTTGGATTTTAATTTATATTTAATAATAGATAACATAAAAAAGACTCTGAAATTCCTTCCAGAGTCTAAGGATGCTGTTTTACCAGTCACCTCCACCACTTACTTTATTCTCTGTAAAAGCAAGAAACCAGCCACCAAGTTGTTTATAGAGTCACTCAGACCTCTCATAACCTAGCTTTGCGGGCCAGATAGTACCCTATTTTTATAGAAAAATGGAGTAAAAACTTGCAGAACGGTCAGGATTCGAACCTGAATCTTGTCTTTTTTAAAGGGTCATGTTTTACCAATTAAACTACCTTTCTAGGTGAATACTGCCTATGGCCTACAGATGACTCACAACAGCCATACCCCCCACTTATTTTCAGAGAGTTTTGGGGTGCTAACCACGCACTGACGTATTCGTTGGTTTTGCGCCATTTCCAATCCCGTAAGTTTAAAATTCTTTTACCACTTCTAATTCAACTTCAATTACATCACCATTGTCATCGTAAATGATACCATCATCACCTCTACGAAAGCCATTATCTTCAATGTCTTTGTAGTAAACAGTGCGATTCATATCCTTACCAAAAGCATACTCTTTAACTTGAATCTTTGGCATAAAATAAATTTTTAGTGAACTATTTAACCATTGTTCGGGAGAGTTATTCAAAGATACAGCCTACGCCATATCTCTTAGATACTCAATAGCACCTACGGCTACCTTTCACTTAACTCTCCCAAGGTGAGGCCGGAACACCTTATCTTGCAAGAATATCTTAAAGCTCAAAGCTTATACCCATTTGTTGTTCATAGGTTTGTTCTTCTTGTGGATCTATTATCATAGTTAATCTAATTTACCATATTAAAAGTAGGAGATTATTGCACGTTTTTTTATTCAGGTTCCCTCCTGTGGTCAGTAAGCACTCTCCAGCACTTATCAAATTTACAATACAATATTCAAAATACTTTACCTCCAGAATGTGCAGTGGAGTCGAGGGGAGTCGAACCCCTGTCCAAACAATCTAAAAGAATTATAGTTTTCTTATATGCTTTATCCAATAATTCCCTATTGGCAGGTAGCACCTTTCATTTACTTGTAAGTGCCTGGTGACCAGGCTGCAAAACAAGAGTATAGTTTAACTATATGGTGAACTATACTAGAAAGTCCCTGCTCATTTTTACCCATAGAGCTTTGGGGTTGATTAAGCCAGTTCCAGCTCTTCGCTGAAAATGTCAGCTAACATCTCGTCGATGTCAGTACCAACTTCGATAGTAGAAGTCTCTACATTTATTGTTTGTTCACATTTATTAAGGATCTATAGAACAATTGACCCTGCATACCTATAATCCTAATTTACTGCTGTCAAAACCAAACGACCCCATTTATATTAAATTTTTACTTTTAATTTCATTATTGGTTTATTTTCCACAGATACCATCATATGATCTAACCACACCCATGAGTTCAGAACCTCTGAATTATGATCATCTGAATGTGGACCTCCACACTCAAACCAGTATCTATAACTACCTTCATAATATTCAGTAACTCTTGAAACTACTTGAATACTTCCATTCCAATGATCCATTCTACCACCATTATTCCAATATGAATTCTTTATCAATGTCACAGCTTCACCAACCTTAAATTTACTTTCAATCATGATATTGGATTTTAAAAATATAGATAGGGTTCCTACCCTTTTATACTAGCCTGCTGAACTTATCCGAGTTTCTATACCCGCTTATCATTGTTAGACCCAGGGTTACTTGATAAGCAAGATATATGCAAGGGTACAGGCTTTTAGCCTATCTGTATAAAATATTAATAATGTGATGATTCATCATTTCTTACTTCTCTCTTTAACACTCTACTCTTTTGTTCATGATTAAAACCATCCATTACCTGATCTACAAGATCTAATAAAACATCTTCAGCAAGTTCTTTTTTATTAAACCAATATTTATATTTTGATTTATCAGAAAGTTCCCAAACTGATTGTTGAGTGTCCATGTAATTATATACTCTTTGTATTACATGTAGAACATATGTATAAGGTATAAATCCTAAGAAATATAACCTAACACGTATATGTGCAGTATAGAATCTATAACCACCAACTCTATGATGAGTTTTCACCCAAGCTTTAGCTATCTTTTTTCTCATAGCTAGAAATTTAATTATTTCTTAATAAGAGCAGCTATAGCTTTGGCTTTCTCTACATCAGAAACACCTTTTTTGGCTATTATCTGAAGAGTATGCCAAACTTTATACTCATCTTCATCAAACTCCTCATTACCAGTATCTTTCATCCATTTGAGCTTATTTTCAGCATCAGCTATGATGATTCTGGATTCCTCTATAACCTTCTCAAGCTGAGTTTTAGTTTGCTGATAGAAGTCTAATGATGAAATATATACAGATATTTGTTGAGCAACACCATTATCCTGATGTCTAATGGTAGGATTTTGTCCTTTTTGATAATGAGTAACAACTACAAGATCACCTGCTGCATATCCGTATGCATTCCATTGATCACTTTTTATCTTGTAGGTTCCACCTACTTTTATATCAGATGCTTTTAACTTTGCCATTTATTATGATTTTTTTGGTTTTTGATATGGTTTCTTTTTCTCCTTGTTCACACTATCTCCCACACCTACAGGTAATTGAGAAGTACTTATCTCAAGATCCTTAAGTTTAGCTCTTTGTTTATCAGCACCCTTATCTCCAACTTGTAGATCAAGTCGAAGAAGTTTCTGCTTAGGAGTGAGCTTTTCGTATTCCTCCTGTCGTTTAATAGCTTCTTGTCTCTTCTCTTGTTTCGATTTCATAAAAGTGTAATTTATAGAACATCAGCGGATCTTGTGGTTATCCACTTCTGTTTCTTAGCTTTGAATTGAACCTTTTTCTTCTTCAGGAAATTACCATCATCATCATACTCATTTTGCATAACTTCATACAAAACAGTATCCTCATTATGTTTAAGGAGTCTTGAGTTATAACCAAAGATACTAGTAAAATACTCAGCATCAATACCAAGTTCTTTCCTAGTCACAATATCTTCATCCTCAACCCATTTTTGTTTCTCTTCATCATACTTATCCACATTATAGGTAATTTCTTTCTCAACTCGGTTAAAGAAGTCCTTAAATGTTGAATAGGGTTTATCCTGAATATTAATCTCATCAATTATAGTTGTGAGAATATCTATCGTACATGTGGGGATATCTAAATGCTCCTCAAGATCTTTTGCATATTTCTTCTTCTTTAGTTTATCTTTGAGGATAGCATCAAATACCTTTTTATTCATAAAGTTAAACTTCTTATAATATCTGATACGAGAAGGTCTATTAATAAACTTATCTCCTATTTCTTTATTACTAGTAAGAATAACTAATCTTTTATTATGAAGACCGTTTACACCATCAAATAAGCTCAAAAAGCTATTTTGTCCATGATGATCTTTATCCTTCTCACTATTAATATCATCATTATGGAATAACTTCTCAAACTCATCAATTAACAACACATAATCCTGTCTAATACAAGACAAGAAATAATTGAAATTGGCTGCAAGAGCTATCTTTGAATTTATAAGAACAACTGGTAATCCACTTTCAATAGCTAATTGCTTGGCTATCACTGATTTACCTTGTCCTTTATAACCTTCAAGTAGAACACCAATATTCATATTACTACTTTTATGTCTCAAAGTAGTTAAAATTTGGTTTCTAAAATCTTGCTCAAAATCATAAATTTTAGCAGGAAGTTCTAGTGAATCTGCTGGATTTAACCACATATTACCATCAAAATCAGAGTTAAAGCTATAAACTTTACCCATTTCTAGTTCAGAATCTAATCTGAACATATCAGTAATAAAGATCATTTTACCAGCATTAGAGAGAATAGTCATTTTACCTGGTTTAGTAATGTGTTCAGACTTACCAAGTTCAATGGTGGCGGGTTGGTTTTTCATTATCCTATTTTTATAGTTTTTAAAATTCTTTTAAATAGATTTGGATTGGACTTTGTTGTAGATTCCTGATCTTGTACTAATTTAGCATTTTCGGCAGCTCTTTTAGCAGCTTCCTCATTCATTTGTTGCTGAGTAGGAGGATTATAAGTTTTTGCAGCATCAAATAATCCATTCATATTGAATCCAGTATTATTTGCAGCCATATGATAAGTTGGAGTAGCTTCAGTTCTACCAAAATAATCATACATATCCTTATCTCTTTTCCAACCTTGACTCATACATTCTCTTAAGAAACCTGAATACTTATCAGTGATATTTGCTATATCAAGACCTTTTAGTACTTGAGTTTTCTCAGCAACTAGTTTGCCATCTTTAATAAAACCTCTGATCACATGAAATTCAGGTTGTCTCCTAACTCCTGGTTTAACTACATTCATATTTTTATCAAGTTCATCCTGAGTTTCTACTATATTCCACATTTTCTTAATATGAAGAAACTTAACTTCACTTGCAAATCCTCTTGCTTCAAGATAGTCATAAACATTAGTATCAAGAATATTTATTCCTCCCACTAATTTTGCATTAGTTTTCTTAAACTTGAAGATTGGTTTTCCCTCTTCCATTTTATTTAGTTTTAAGAATTTTGAATTTTCTTTCTCTTTCTACTGGTTTGATAATACTAAAAAGTTCAGTATATCCTTTATTAAGCTTTTCTCTCTTTTTCTTAAGAAAGAATCCTACAGCTTTTTTAGGATCTTTAAACTTATAGATATTATGACCAGATTTACGTGGTACTAAGTTCTTATATTGATCATTAAGACCATATAGAACTTCAACATGATATTTATCAAATATTGGTACAGGATTAAAGTATATATAATATACACTAGTAAAACCATCCTTTAAGTTTTGTACAAGCTCAGATGAATGATCTTTTTCTGTTTTCCTATCACCTAATTTGATACTTAGTCCTAAGCTTTTCATAAAATTAAAGTAATCCCTCCAAGATTTTCACCTTAGAGGGATATTTGCTGTTTCAATATGAAAATACCAAATACTAACTTAGTTATGCTTTATCCTCTCCAGCTTCTGTAGATGTGGAAGCAGAATCATCTGTTTCATCTTCATCTTTCTCAAAGTTACCAGAAGCCTGATTTAACATATTTTGACCTTGCTTCTGTACCTGTTCAAGCATATCAAAAGCTTCTTTAATAGCTTTATTAAGCTTTTCATACTCTTGCTCTTCTCTTTTAGCAAGATCTTCTTTACCTTTCTTAAGGTCTTTATCTAAAGCTATTTTAGCTTCAATAATACCTGTAAGTTTAATTTGGAACTCCTTTTCTGCTTTCTCTATCCTTTGAGCCACAACAGTTTGAAAGTGAGCTGCTACTGTGTTCATCGGAATTTTAGCAACTTGAGCTGGATTAGTAGAACCAGTCATAGCCTGAAAACGTTGCCAATTTTGCTCAAATTTCTGTTTTTGCTTTAAATCTGCCATTTTTGCTGTTTTGTATTGTTAATTAAAAGTTTACTACTTTGCTAGTGAACCCCAACCTATACTCTGTGGAGGAGGATATCTTAAATTTATTCCTCGTATATGTTCTGTTATATGATTTATTGGTAGTTTAGCTGATGATTTATCTACTTCATCTGTAACTGTTATAAAATTCTGAGCTTGATCAATAACATCCTGATTAATTCTTTGCCTATCATAATGAGTATCCTGTATACCCCTATAATCCTTAAGAGCTTTTCTTACTACAGGATGTATATATCCTTCCTCTTTTGGATTTTCAAATGAAGCTCTTAACCACATACTACAAAACTCATGCTCTTCTATTTCACTTAAAGCCTTTTCTATAAGGTTTGAAAATTCAGTTCTATAATATTGTTTTTGATCATTAAACCAAATTTTCCAGCCCATATTACTTCCTATCATACTAATATAAGCAGTACTTAAACCTGTATGAACTCCATATTCAGCATAACAGAAATTAATAAATAATCCACATACCTCATTTACAGATATCAGTTTAGCAGGGATAAGCTGACCATTTTCATCATACATTTCTCTTAATTTCTTAAAAGTTCTAATGATAGCTCTTTCTAATTTAATATCCATATTAATTAAATATTATATATTTTACTAATGCATATGCAGCTGCTAATAATATTATTGTAGCTACTACAGCAAAAACTTTTTCAAACAAGTCTTCAAAGATTCTACTAAACCAATTATTTTTCATATAATGAGTTTTAGTGATCCCGACAGGATTCAAACCTGTAACCTACAGCTTAGAAGGCTGTCGCACTATTCAGTTGTGCTACGGGATCGAAAACCTCCTTTAGCATCTCCAAACCACCACAATTCCTTACCTATACTCTTAATAATGTAACCAATTATACCTTATAGAGCATATTTGGGGTAATCAATTACGATCGTTCATAGCTTAAAGAAGTCTCGGTTTTAGAGAAAAACCTTAACTAATAAGGTATATAGATACCACCCCCTTAGCAATACACACACAACATTTTAAATACTACTAAGGTGGGGTACTATCTACCCCTTCCTTTTTAGAGCGAAAGGTTAACTATAATTATTTACCACCATTACCAACATTCAGGTTTTGGATCTGAGAAGCTTGAGCACGTTTAACACCTGCTTCACGCTCATCATTAAGAGCTTTCTTCCATGAATCAACTTGCTCACCAAGGAAGACAATTTTCTCATTCATGAGGCCAATTTTAGCTTTGTTATCAGCTTCTTCTTTCTCATGAGTAAGTTTAAGTGTGCTAATCTCATTTTGATGAGAGTTATTCAACAGTTCAGTATTAGCTGTAACTGCTGTTTTAATTTGGTTAGCTACATCAGCTTTAGTATCAGCCAGATCTTTCTTCAGAGCAGCTAACTCATTAGAATAGATCATGGTGTATCCGTTCTCTTTCAACCAATTTTCAACAAATGTTTTCTTGGTTGCATCATAGTGATTTTTGATCTCAATTTCATTTTGAGTCTTTTTGTTTAGAAGATCCTGTTTAAGATCTTCAATTTTGGACTCAAGAGTTACAACTTCCAGAGTTTTGGAGTCAATTGTTTCCTGAAATTCATTCTTCATCTTATCAAAAGCACCTAACATGCTTTCAAAAGAAGTTGAAGCTGATAACATTTTATTAGCTGCGGAGCCAATAATGAGTTCAGTGGTTCTATTACCAACAAATGCTGTTTTTTTCTCTGATTGCTGAACTGCTGTTGTCTTTGCCATTTTGTTTTGAAATTTAAAAGTTAAAATTAAAATACCAATTGTTATGAAACTACATTTGAAGAAGTAGTGAGATTCGAACTCACATACCAGCCCTCCACGGGCTGTACACTATCCCTTATGTTATACCCCTTCTTTGTGTTTTCTTTTGAAGTTTTACCCCCTAAAAACACCTTCCAGAAAAATGAGTTTAAGCTATGAGAGTGTGTTTGTACACCAAATGCTCTAAGGAGTATGCACAGATACACTTCGGAATTATACTGTGTAATCACAAAGTCAGAAAACTACTAATCCCTATTGACGCTTACCTATTTTCGCCTCCTGACATCTCCCGTAATATTTACCCATTTCTTCGTCACATACTCTGGGAATTTTGACTACTCGCAACTCTTTAAAGGATGGCTACTTCCAGGCCAACCTCCTCTCAGTCATTGCTTAAATGATTTAATTAGTATCTTTCCAACAGAACTTATAATATATTAAAAACATAAAGCATATTATAATTTCTATGAATATACTAAATATAGATTTTAATAATTTCATATAAAAATTTTAATGTTGCGGGTGAAGGAATTGAACCTTCGATCTCTCCTTTATGAGGGGAGCGTCGTACATATAGGTCCATCTATCAGCTTCATAGACTTAACTATATGACCCATTAGACTTACCCACAGACGCGTCGATCAGTAGGGGAAATGGGACTCGAACCCATAACCTCACGCGTATCAGACGTGCGCTCTAAACCAATTGAGCTATTCCCCTATCCACTACCTATTAAGCATCTTCACTTAATCTTTTTAATGCTTCTTCATTTTCTTTCTGAAGCTTCTCTAATTCTTTTTCTGTAATATAAACCACAGAAGTATCTTTGAATGTTTTTACTTCTTTAAAATATAAATCTTTTACTGGAGAAGACAAGCCACCTACTGTAATTCTACAATGATGAACTTTGGTTATTATATAAGTTTCACCACCCATACCAGTATATGGGTTATATCTCATAAATATATAAGTTCTTTTTATTTCCATAAAGTAAAGATTTAGCCCACTCTGAAGGATTCGAACCCCCACTTTCCCTTTAGCATTAAAAATGTGTATCAGAGAGTTTTCCAATCTTCTCCTCTTAATTATTAGTCAAGATTTGAATATAGAGCGGTTATGTGGACTTATCAGGACTTGAACCTGAAACCTACTGATTATGAGTCAGTTGCTCTGACCAGTTGAGCTATAAGTCCTTTTGGTCCTTGTTATTTTTAGATTTTTATGGGAAATCCTGTCTAATAAGCCATGACCAACAAAACCCTTGAAACCATTAAGTTATAAAAGATAGGTTACGTGAATTTTCCTGTTCTTTAAATATAAATTCAGGCGTCCATTTACCTCCTGATTTCTCTCTCAAATATACTCTTGATCCAATTCTATAAGCATCTACTATCTCATAGACATAACCTTTAAGAGATCCTTCATCTCTTCTATCAGTAAATTTAACACCTATTAGAGTCTTACCTTCTTCCAACTTCACATCAGTTATAGATTTTATCTTAAACATAAAAATAGTGTTAGTGTGCCTACTTGGATTCGAACCAAGGACTCCCATCTTAAAAGGATGGTACTCTACCGCTGAGTTATAAGCACTTAAAGGATTTTTGGTAAGGGAGAATCCAATAAAACTCCCAACCGTCTGGAATTTCATCAATTCCTAACTAGTTCGCTATTTAGTTGTTAGTCCGTAACATAATATTAACAACTATTAATAATCCACATTGAGTTTGCAAATGTAAATTAAAATTTCTTTAAATAGCATATTTCTAAGATTTTATTTCTTAGATTTTTGTTTTGTAGTGAATCCGATTAATGCTTAACTCGGTAAGAGTCTGTGGATTCAAGTTTCTGTACTCACCATCTCTTACAGAATATACAGTTAAAAGACCCAACTCACTTAGTTGAGCACCTTTCTTAACTGTAACATTCATAGTTCTAAGATGACCATCTGCATCTACGTGTGTGGTAGTAATAAATCTACCATTAGACTCCATGATAAGCTTCATCATGTTAGTCCTTGACATTTTCTGGAGAGGAAAATGCTTGTTGTGCTTACAATTTGTAGCTTTAGGAGAGGGAGTTGGTTTAGCTACACTTACACTTGTGGTTGTCTCTTCATTGAGAGATTCTTTTGATGTCTTCTTTTTTGCTGTTGTTCTTGACATTGTTTCAAATTTAAATTTAATGAGAATTATAAAGAGTTTCTAATAGGCATTAAGTTTTCTGGTTTATCATTATCTAAGAAATCTCTAATCTTATTAGCTAAAATATTATCTTCACCAATTGCAGATCCATTTAGACTAAAATTATGATACCATTCAAGAATTTTTTCTAATTCTTCAGTTGTGAAATTCATATGATTAGATTTAAGTTATGTATATGAGAATCGAACTCATGACCCCCAGGCTTAGAAACTGGCGCTCTACCAACTGAGCTAATACATCCATCTTCCTTTAAGAAAGGTAGCTAACTATAGCCTATACTACAGGATTCGAACCTGTGAACCCAATTACGAGTTACGGGAACCTCAATTCCCGCGCTTTCAGCCACTCAGCCAAGTATAGGACACCCTTTTACTTTAAAAGGGATAAAGGTCTTTAATATTATCCTTGACCAGGATCTGGTCCTAAATAGTAAATATCATAAAATTCAGGAACTAAGTCATCATTTGGAGCTAAATTAAGATACCATGTGTTCTGAATAGTACCTGGTGGTATATAAATATCAAATGTTCTAGGTTCATAATCTGCAATATCAGCCCAATAGCCAAATAACATAATAGTCATTAACATTGTGTAAGTTGCAGTCTTATTGAACTTATAGAAAACCACTGCTCTATGAGGAGAGACCTGTTCAGATACAGTATAATCTGTAAGAATTGGATCATCAAAATAGCTTTTTCCAAATGGTTTAGAGACATCCATTCTTTTTAGGGGCTTGATTTTAAGATCCCAGGGAGCAGCAAATGAAGCTATACTAACTAGCATTGCTGCAATCAACATGTACTTTTTCATTGATTATGGTTTTGATTTAATAATGTACGGTTTCCATCTGGTTGTATCTCCTTGTAAAGCATCAGCTATTCTTGTGAGCTGTTTTACTTGTTCCTCAAGAAGTTTTGTTTGCTTTTCAGCTTCGTCAGCCATTGCATCTTGAGATTGAACTCTAGTTCTAATACAACTAGAAACAAGTACTATAATAATCAGTACTATAGTTACAATTTTAAATACTGTATATTTCATATATGATAATTAAGTAGTCCATGAGAGAATCGAACTCTCATCTCAGCATCGAAAATGCCGCGTACTAGCCATTATACTAATGGACCAAATGAACCCCAATTAAGGGGTTCAATCACAGTTCAAATCACCAGTTAAATTAGTAAACTACAAATAACTGATCATCAAGTAGATAATAACATTCCATCGAAAAATGTTGTGTTCAAACTGTATCGGGATCTTAGGATACTGTAAAACCATCATTATAAGGCTCTATAGCATCAGCTAATCTCTTAAATTCTGATGAATTAATAACTCCTCTTGCACCTATACCAACAAAAGAGTTATCAACTTTAATTACTCTGGTAACACGCTTACCAGTAATTCTACCATCTTTGTCTTTAACAAAAATGAAAATCATCATCTGTTTCATAGGTTATCCTTTTTTCTTGTTCTTACTAGTATCTTTACCATATTTTCTAATAGCTACAGAATCAGATCTTTTCTTAGATGCTAATTGTCTAGCTGCTTTCTTTATACTTCTTCTCAGTGTTTTATACACTTCAAATGTTGGAAAATCAGCAGCCAATCCTCTTTTTTTCATAGCTCTATAGGTACTTCTAGAGAAACCATGAGTAGCTTTAAAAATTTGACCTTTAGTAGGAACTTTTGTCTTCTTCAACTTGATAACACTAGGATTATTATCAGATAATTCATCTTTAAGAGACTTGAATGTTTTTTTGCTGTTGTTTCTTCTTTGTTTCAAGTGTGAATTATCATCTAACTTATTCCTAGTATCACCTAAACCTGCATTCTTCATAACTTTGGATTTTAAATATTAAGCTCTTTTAAAACTTGAGAATCTTTGATTACCTCCTGAGCTTTTTGGTCTTCTGTACGTAGGCACACCAGAACCAATTTTACTACTACTTGTGGGATAGTATTTATTGGCTTCTAGATTAATGTTAAACATTTCAACTAGTTGTTGCACTTTGGATTTTGAATCTACTTTCTTTTCCATTTTTCTTCTGTTTTATGTTAAAAGTTAAGTCTTTTTCTTCCAAAGCATCAAATTCTACACATACAACATCATTTTCTTTACTTTTCTTTAGTTGTTCCTGAAAACCATGTATATGTTCCTTACACTCATCATATGATAAATCTGGTTCAAAACCTACATCCATTAATAAATATCTATCATATACTTGAGTTATCCTCTCCCAAGGAGGATTGATAAGTAAAAACCTACTTATGGGCTTTTTTCTACAAACTGGAGTGAAGATTATTTTCCCCGACCCCAGTTCTTGTTTTCGGATTGCAAATTCATATTTCATACTAAGATTTAAGCGAATTTGACTGAGCTTTACGCTTAATGTAATCGAGACCTTTATATATGTTATCTATCTCTTGTTCACTTAAAGGCTTACCCATACCAAATCTCCATTTAAAACTATTAGTCTTATTCTGGTTTACTTCGCTCCAACCTTTAGTACTACTAGGATATTTAGTTAATCTCTCATTCCATTCTTCTCTTGTCATAAGAGATTCAACATACATAGGTTCTCCTAAACTTGTTTTTTTGTCTTCCATTTGTCAAGCTTTTTACGAACATTATTCATAAATTCCTCAGCAGTAATATTAGGATTTTCTAGATATATTATATCTACAGCACATAATATTACATCAATGGCTTCTCCTACTATACCATCTTCACCAGGAGTTTTAGAGCTAAATCCAGCCTGAATATTAATTTCAGTAGATAATTCTCCTAACTCCTCCATAAAAGCAGCAAGAACTTCATATTTATTTCTGGGTTTTACTACTTCACTAACCTTAAATATCTCACTAATTAGGGGTATTTCTTTCATATTATAAAGTTTTGCACCAAGATTTTAACTTTCCATCTCTTTTGAACTTAATAAATGTTGTTTTCTTATATAGTCTAGAGAGTATTGTTGATACATCATTACTCTTTATACCTGTTTCCTTGGCTATTTCACCTGTTGTTTTAAAATCATAATTTAAAGCAGAGTATACTATAGCTGCTCTATTATGAAATATACTTACTGTAGCGAGTTTAGTAAGCTGAGATGAGAATCTCTCAATACCATGTTCTTTACAATACAATGATATAGCCTCACTTATTCTCTTCTCTGTCATTTGGAAACTTAATTTTAAGTTTACGAATTTCACCATAATAATTATATTCATCCCACCAAGCTAATATACTAACTTTTGGATATACAAAATTAGTTCTACTTTGCCATAAACCATTTCCAGCAACACAAGTATATTCTAATCTAGCATATTTAAATTCAGTTGCATTAATCTTATATTTAACAAGATAATTACCATTATTTGGTGGAAGAATATCATCTATCCATTTAGATTGATTTGTTGGTATTTTCCATTTTAGTGTCATAAAGATAAGTTTTAAAACCAGGAAGGGATAAACATCCCCTCCTTGAATAGTGACCGCCATTAAGAAAAACAATCACCATTATACCAAATCCGTGTTGGAAACCAAGTGAGTAGGCTCCTCAACCAAACCATCTTTAAGATCCTGTGTAATTACATTTGTCTTATTGATAATTTAATTTTAACTCTTCCTACTCTGGTATCTTCACTAGTTACTTAGTCCTGATAGTGTTTCCAACAACTGGAGAAGTTTAATCAGTTTCATCAACTTTATCTTTAGGTCTACGTTTAAATGCTGAAGGAAACATCCATTTTAAATAGACACAAAACCAAAATGACATAACCAGACTAATCAATATATCTGAAATAGATATAGGATTAGTGTGAATTCCAAATATTTCCATTATTTATATGGTTTTATGTTTCTATTCCTATGTGGAAATATTGGATTCCACCATTGTAATGTCCACCCAATGCTATTAGCTATACCTAAAGGTATATTTTTCTTATCCTTAATATAAGATAATACAGTTCCCTTACTAATAAATACATAACCAAAATCTTTTATATAGGTATAATTTATACCAAATGTATAGAAGGGATATGATTCTCCTACTTTAAGAATAACAAAATTACCATAATCACTCCAAAAATGATTACAGGCTCTATTATCACTATTATAAATAGTATCATAAAATGATATTAAATTAATAGTATCTTGTGGAAACTCTTCATCAATAGCACTAATATGAAGAGTATTATTCCCCTGAGCTATTTGAGTAACCTTTAAATACATATCTTGTGAATAAGCATTTAAAGATATTACTACCTGTATAAGTGGAAATAATAACTTTAACATATAATACAAGTTAGTTTAATAATTTAATATGTTCTGGTAAGAGCTTCACATTATAATTCATCAGTATTTGTTTCATAATCAAATACAAAACATCATTATCATCTTTCACTTCATCAGGATGATATAATATTTCAGCTCTTTTCAAATTCATTACTGGAACCTCAAAGTATCTCTTAGTATATAGAACAGTTTGTTTCTTAAAGAGAAACTTAAGCTTAAATTTCATAAATTTATTGTTAATAGGTAAAAAACTCATAAAATCGTAACTAATACAAGACAAAACCCTATTAAATCTTCTTAAGAGATTGCGCTTTCCATCGAAGATTTCTTTGTTTTTCATCTAGAATGACTATCTTATAGCTATATCTTTTCTTAATAACCTGAATAATTTAATATTCCACTGTTGTTGAGCTGAATCATTTCTAGAGGAATTTGTCTCAAAATCATAAAGTTTCTGCATTGAATCCAGTTTAATCTGATATTGGTAGTACATTTTAGCACTTTCCCTTGGACACATACAATATCTCATTTCCTGATTTAGTTCTTGAGTTATATATTGTGTAATATCAAAATGTAATTGTTCATGAGCTAATATCACCGATGAGTTCTTGACCTTCCTACTCCATCTGGACTTACTTCTATCAAAAACAGCCACTGCTTGATATCCATAAGGTACAGAATCTACAATTACCATTAGAATACCTGTACATGAAGATGCTGAAACATCATTAGGTAATTTATCTACTAAGACAAAATCACTGATCTTTAAGTTACGATTATAAGACCATTGAATGTAATCATTGTCATCATCTACTTTAACACAACTAATTAAACTTAGCATAATAATAAGACATATAAAGTACAATATGATGAGAATGATAGCAAATTTAACAAATTTCCAAAAAGATCTATCCTCACGTGACATAGGAACAGAATTTAATATTAACAATCAATAACCAAGAACAAAAATAGCAAACTCTCTAATACAAGAGAATCTGCTATTATTTGTAACAGTGGCTATTGTAGTTTCTTTTCTAGATGATGGGAGTTAATATTAATATCCTGACATACCACGATGAGATGGACATCCTCCTCTCTGAGAAGCACAACTACTTAACAATACACATGTACAGATAGCTACAGATAATACTACAGCTACAATAATTAAATAATAACTAAGGGGTTTTTTAGCTTGCATTTCCATAAAATTAGAATTTATATATAATAAAAAATACGGATTAAAATTAGATTAAAAATAGAATTTAGAACGAGAGTGTATAACTAAACAATTTACCGTCGTAAAGCTAGTAAGTCATACTTCCCTACTCTTCTAGGAATACATCTAAAGGTGCAGATTGTCACATTTGTCAATATTTCCCGTACTGGTGAGGTAATCCCAATACTCCTAAATTCCATTTCACGGACCTTAATAAACAAGAGGCCAAAACGATTAAAACTATAACGATTGCGTAAAAATTTTCTTGTCCTTCGCCAGTAAGTAAAAGGTAATCAAATTAAGGACAGCATCTGAAACTCTTGCCAAATGCTGTCCTTTTAAAGTTTCTCTAGTCCTTGGAACTTTCATCCAGGTCGTGATCTTATTAATACCGGAACATTAGCACTTTAATCTTATTACTATATATTATAAGTGATCAGTTTATAATGCACTATATAGCTGCTAATTTATGTAGTCCGGTTTGGTTCTTGTTATCTTGAATTCAAGATTCACATATACTTCGTGCACAAAGTTATGATCCTCAATTAGATAAGTACATCCAACATTTAAGTGCATAATGTCAGAAATCCTTGTATGAACATGGTTCGTGATACCCAAATTCCCTCTCGTCAAAGTTACTTGGATTGATACTCTCTATTCATACTTTTAAGAGTATTTTTCCTTGATATTAGGGTCAAAGAATTTCCCTATAGCTATTTTAAACTGAGTGATCATCATTTTCCATGATATCCACTTCAGATTTTTCATCTTCATCATCTTCCTCATAATGAATACTCTCATCATCTTCACCTTCCACATAATCACTTAATTCAGAACCTTTAACAGTGGCTTGATGAGGAGTTTGATTCACATTATTAGCTAATCTACCACCATTACTATTAGTAACTTCAGATTTGTTACTATTATCTTCCTGACTATCATAAGACCTGACAGATCTATCATTAACAGCAGTAGAACTAGCATGAGCAGTGGAACCACATACATGAAAATGATTAATAATGTGTACAGGTGGTTCCTTTTTAGCTTCTTCCTTATAAGATTTAGAAGCTGTAAATACATGCATTATTAATACAGTTACACCTATTGACATTAATGTTATAACAACAAAGTCAAATGAATGGCTATGTACTGTATTATTTTGTGAATAACCTGCACTAAATACAAATAATAATAGTGCAAATAATAATATTCTTTTCATTTGAATAAATTAAACAAAACCAGCCTAGAATTAACTAGACTGGTTGAGGCAAAAAATAAGCGAATCGGAATGGATAGAAAAGGTCTCTACGACCATCTTTAGGGTCTATTAACCCAATATGTTTGAGGATAGTATTCAAATTTACCATCCTTATCTACAATTTTAATACGGACATTTACTCTATCCGATTTTTTGAAGATTTCAGCTACTCTTACTTTTTTAGAATAGAAATCTTCAGCTTTATTAGAAGCATCAAATTCTTCACCAATACCATATTCTTTACCATCTGGTGATATTTCTATCTCATAATGAGATATATTTGTTTGTTCAGATACACTGAACTCAACATTGGCATATTCACCATCTGTATAAAGACCATCTTTGGCTTTATTAGAACAAGATACCATAATACCAAGAGATAACATAAAAGTTACCTTCATAATAATATTTTTCAATTTATTAAGTTTTAATGATTTACAATAGTGGTAGGTAAGGACTCCTCCCTACCTACCTGCTCATCTATCTAACGAACACAGGGGATATTTCCCGTCGATCATAAACCACCCCCTGGTTAAACTTTAGTTACCTTTATATAAAGTAACCTTTACAGAATGTATTTTAACAGGTAATGTTGTTGTAGTTGGCCAATATCCTGTAGCCAAATCAGTAATATCACTATCTGATTTAACTAATGTACATTTTACAGTACCAGTACCACTGAAATTAGTAGTATTTTGATCTATAAAATATAAACCACCACTCGTAGATAGATATGCACTACCCGTAGAAGCAAATGCAAAACCATTAACACTGCCAGTAAAATTATTACCAGAAGCATCTTTTAAGTTCCATTTAGATATAATAGTATTGGTACTAGTCGAATTAGCGTTAATAATAGTTGAAAGAGGTAAAGTATAGATCTTTGTCGATCCTGAGCCGTTATTAGCAAGTATAAATAAAGTATTACTAGCAACAGCAAGATCACCATTAACAAATATGGAATTAGTGTTATCATTAGTATTTAATGTACCTCTTTTAGTAACATTTACAGCTGGATTAGATAAACTACCATTCCAAGTAAATGATGCAATATATAATGTATTATTACTACTTCTTTTACTTACAATCCAACCAATACCATTATGATCTATACCCAATCTTACATAATCAAGATCTACATTGGTAGTAGCTATAACAGCATTATTCATAATTTTAGTATTACTACCAGTACCATCAGCTTTTCTGGCATAGATATCAACATGGTCATCAGTTGTATACTGTAATGATACAATATATCCTGTACCATTATAAACACCATAACCAATAGCTGCTGTTGTTTGTACAGTCATACTATTACCAAAATTACCAGTAGTGGCACCAGTAGAAGGATTAGCTGTAATAGATTTAACTTCTGAATACCACTCATTTTCCATATAAGCAGCATAAACTTTATCCTGAGCATTTACAGGATCACAACCAAGAGTAACCATACTCATGATTAGAATAACCAGACCTTTAATTTTCATTTGAAATTCAAATTTAATTTAGAGTTAAGAGTAAATTAATAATTTAATACAAAATGTTCTCGATCTTTTAGATCAGTTGCTATTGTTAAGCTTTCAAATCCAATAAAATACAATTTTGTAATCAAATCAGCACCTAATACAGTAGTATTAATAGCTATTTTCTTACAATGAGGATATGTAATTACCTCATGAGGAATATCAGCACCCTCTAAGATTTTTTGGAGTCTTTCAGTTTTTGTTCTCATATTATTAAGCAATAATTAACATTAAAAAATCCCCACATAGAAATGGGGGATTTGTCCTTGGTTATCACTGCTTTCAATAAAGCAAGTGACCTGATTTGTAGCTATTTTAATGACAATCAATCAAATAAATAAAAAAGGCAGGGTGTAGAAACACCCCGACTCTAACGATTGCTTGCCATATGAAAAAAGAGATAATAACTTTGTTTAATATTGGAGGAGATAGATATCTCCTCCTTATTCCAAACTGGAAGTGTTGTTACGTGTATACCCTAACCAATTGACCAACGAGTATACAGTGCACATGAGAAAAAACAAAGCTAAATATATTTGAATTAATTATAATATAAAGAAGCCTCCAGTGCATAAACACCGGAGGGTTAAAGCCGAATAGGCTTCGTATCCTATGAAAACCCGTGGGTTGCCTCCAAAGCTTCCCTACGGACCTCGTTTATAATAGATTAACTATTAGTCAAATTAAAGATCCCAATGTAGAAACAGAGGGATCTGAGATTTTAATCTCTAAGATTGCTTGCCATAAAATTTTTACCACAAGTTATTAGCAAACAATTTCACTTTTAAATTTTGAAACAAGTGAAGAAACAGCAAAAGAAGAATTTGGAATCTCATAACTGATTGATTAGAAATTGGACATAATGGTAATGGATGGTTACGACATCAATCTTCATTCGTGCTGTCCGATATATTTATATATGTCCTCTTGGTTTCAGGTACATATATCCAACTGTCTTTATTAACTTTTTTATCAGTTATACTTAAATGGATAGTTTTCAATGTTCTATCCACATATACACACAATAAGTCCAATGAATCATCATTCAAATCATTTAGATTTGTAATACCTTCAGGTATAATTATACTATAATCCTTTAAATTAGGATAAGTATTTAGAGTTTTTTCTCCCAAATTAGTCATATTATCACTAATATATAGCACTATTGATGAAGTTGCTAACATTATTAATGAAAATACTAATATTAATATACTAAAATTCTTTTTCATTTCTATCCATTTAACATCAGCATAAATCTAACTAAAAGATATGCCACTAAACTCCCCACACCTATGCCTAATGCGATTAATAATATTTTTTGCCAAGATTTCATTGGTCAATGTTTTTCAGGTTACTAAATTAATGGTAGGATAATAGGTAATGATTAATATAAGGTAAAAAGGAGTCCCGTATAGAAATACAGGACGCACGATCTTACATACGAAGAAGATCGCTAACCATTGAACCACATCCTAAACGGACATGATTACTCTGTTTTCTCAGAGCTAGTTTATAATCTCTTTACTCCATTAAGATATAATTCAGGATCGTTACTTGCTATTATTTTAGCAGATAATCTATTAGCTAAATCAGATTTTTCATATGTTCTATTTATCAATTCAGCTAATTCCTTACTATCACATCTTTGGATAGTATTTGGTGCATTATACTTATAGAGCTTAAAATCAATATAATAGTCACCTTCAGATAGGTTATCTAATGAATATTGATATTCAAAATCTCTGTGTTTTAAAATGGTAAAGTCCCTGGAAGCCTTTGCCATAAATAAGATTTAAATAATTAAAAAGATGGAGCCAAGGTAAAGAAATACCTAGCTCCATATGGCCAGTGAGATTTGTTACACAAATCAAACATGGTCCATTAAACCTAGTTTATAATGAGTTTACTGATTATCTTTAATAAATATAGAATCATACTGATTATTATATGATTTATCATCTTGATGAATAAACATATCAATAAGCCTGCCACGATCATATATCCATACTGTATCCATATGTAGTTCTACCTGATAATCCTTCATTTGTCTATGATATCTTATACTATCAACCAGAGTAAAACCAAGAATAAGACCTAATATTGAGATAATAACAGATTGAATCTTCATATTTAAAATATTATAATATTAAAATAAGGGGGAGATACTTAATTCAATAATAGATAGGTAGTGAGACCTTGCGGAATCAGAGGCTATCATTGAATGTATCATCCCCCACAAACTTAATATCATATGATAATTTAAAATATGGGTCTAATGAGAACAAAAGACCCTCATATAATAAATAATTATACTTGTGCGAAAATTAGTATAATCATCTACCATATCAACCTTATCCTACGATAATTATAACAAATATTGTCCCCCTATTTCTAGAGGGACAGGTAAAGATATAATAATTTCGGACACCACCCTTTGAAGTCCTTGCAATTAAATGCAGAAATTATTATAGTTTACCCCAGGCTTATTTAATATTATAATAAGATTTGAGATGCATTTGTAATCTAGAGAAAGATTTCCACTCCTCCTCACTATAAGCAGGAGCTTTAGCATCATTATTTCTCTCAATATTACACAATGAATAAATAGATAATTTCCTTATGATAAGAAATGATCTTAACATTTGGTAATTTCTACCAAAAAATAATATATCTGGTGGTACAACATCAACAATTTCATCATGTATAAGTTGATAAATTGCTGTTATACTAGCTTTTGTAAATAAAGTATCTTTAAAGCTAATTTTCTTTTTACCTTCAGTCTTGATATTACCTGTATTATCAAGCTGAACATTAGCTTTTAGATTATTTCTTACATTTAAACCTGCAAGCTTACTGCTCATAGATTAATATTTTGAGGTTAACAATGAAATAAAAGAAAACCCACAGATAAGAATAAATGTGGGTTACAGATTTTAAGATTCTGTTTGATTATAGATTTACCCCTAAATCTAAGTTTTCTAAACCCTTTGAAAACTAAATATGACCTCTAAACCGAGTTTATCCTATATTAATAGGTGTATTTATAATTTCGTATAAAATCTCAGCTTTTTCTCTTTGAAGAGCTTTAACTGATTCTACCATAATATTATGGCCCCAATCATTTGGTATTTCACCACCATTTGATCTTTTGACTCTTTCAAAATAAGCTATTGTATTTGCAACACATAGATTAATTTGAACTAATCTATCTTTCAAGAATTGGAGTCTTGGACTATTGGCAGTTGAAATTTTAATAGTTTCAACAACAATAATAATTCCCATAGAGATACATGTTTTATAATGAAGAATAAGTTACATTTGAGTAGTAAATAGATATATTGCATCTGTTCTGTGATGCAAATCATTGATAACAAATGCTTTATTTAATAGAAATTCTTTCCAAACAACTTTTGGGTTGATTTGATTATTATCTCTATCAATACATTCAATGGTTTTATTAATATCTCCCAATGCAGCAGGTATATTCTCAATATCACATTCACCAGGATTATTAATAAATGAGATTTTCTCACCAATATGAGGAACAAATCCCGCTATCATATTTATCTCAATATATGCAAATTCAAGATCTAATTGAGTTGCATTTTTAGGCTCAATTATAAGCTTAATTGTAATTGACTTTGTAACAGTTACAACTGCTTTATCTTTTACTATTCCAAATATCCAAGCAAACATTACAATTATTGCAAATATATTGGCAGCTAATCCTATAAAATTAAAAAGTTGATCCACAGTCATAATAAAATAATAATTTAATTAATAATGTGTTTTAGTGAACATATACATGAAGATATTAGTTTATCTTTATTCCTTATTCATCCTTTTTAAATTTTAAAATCGAGTGTAAACAGACAATTTAAAATCAAACTGCATCCAATTGATAGCTTATATCACTAAATACAGCCAATAAAGATAAGTAATGACTATTAATATAACTTATATGAGTTAACCCTTTAACCATAGAAACCTCATAAAATCTTCATGTATATGTGCTCTATTATTCTGCTACATCTGATATTAGGATGTAATAAACTGGTTCACTACTGTTATTTAATTTTTGAACAATAGTATCACCAAGATGATATAATGTATCCACAGCTATTATTTCATAAGAACTACTAAGTTTTGGTCCTTCTTTACCAAAGAATAGCTGTTTAGCTCTAAACTTTCTTAATGAAGGTTTAGGAATAGACATATTAGCTTGACTTTCAAGCTCTTGATCTACACATGATGTTAACATACATACTAAATATGCTAACAAAATAGCTGTTAAAACTCTCATATTTAAGGTTGATTTGTTGGCAAATGATGCACAAGAAAATTTAGGGAGTCTATTTCGCTGATTAAATATGGTTCTTCTACATAAATAACCAATAGACTCCCCAGTAACTAACTACATGATTATGAAAACAGATACCTCTCTGAAAAACTAAACTTTAACACCATGTCTCTCAAGAACATGTTGTATTGATAATATTTTGACAGTCAACTTCTTAAGATCAGCATATAGTTTAATTCTATGAAATCTAGGAATATGAAATCTCTGCATCATAATACTCTCTTTCCTCACTAATTCATCATATTCAGCTTTCAATTTAACTAATTCATCTTCTGATAATATTCTCTTTCTCATATTATTTTTTAATATAATACTCAACAATTATTAATGCTTCATCACAAAATCCATGACTATCTGTATGTGTATTAACAACAGATAATATAGTTTTACCATCTATTGCTAAATCTTTTATTCTTTGTTCTAATGAACCATGAACACCTTTTCTCTTCCACAATACAGGATTAGTTACTTTAACACCATCTTTCTTAAGATGACCTAATCCTTTAACAAATATATTAGATATTTCTTTAAGCTCCATATTCTTCTCTAAAAGCTCTCTATTCTGCTCAAATAAATAATCTATTTGGTTCTTATGTACAATATCAGCATTCTCTAATGCTCTCTCATGCTGTTTAATAAGCTTTTTAATATCCTTCTCATGTTCTTCTCTAAACTGTTTAAGCTTTCTATTCAGTTTAGTAATCTCTTTCTTCAACTCATTCTCATCAGGAAATAGCTCATCTGATGGTAATTCATCAAAATCATCATTAAAGGTCATAATTATTATATTTAGGGGTTAAATACTAATTATCTATATCTAGAGATCTTTCTCAATCTCTTGTATGTGTTCAATGTCTTTACACTATATTTAGGATACAAATATTTACATGAAGGACCAAGCTTAGCTCTCAATGCACCTAATGTTAATCCTTTAACTTTAATAGTCTCAACTATCATAAAATATATTAAAATGTTAATAATATAGCATAAAAAGAAATAGAACTCCCAAGTGTTTTGAGTGCAGCAGATTTGTAAGAGTTGTTGAATCAAACAAATTGGATAACGCTGAGAGTTCTATTCTTCCAGATAATCATACTGTACAATATAATTATCCTATCTGAATTCAGACTAATTAGGTTTATATAACACTATGATACTCTATAATCTATCTTGTGTAATATATAGTATGAAGTACAAAATGACACAATCCCGCAGATTACCTTATATACTCCTATATCCGGTAACAACAGAAGAGTAGAAGACTACATATTGATTCTAATAGTAAACCTTTGCTTAATTAACTATTAAAACCTATCTACCAATTAACCTCTCATTAGATAATAGATGTTATCAGTAAATACCACAAGTACAGACATATCATAATGGCTAATCAATACAAACCTAAATAACTTAAAATCAATTAGTTAATACAGAATCAGACGCGCTCCTGTTTTTATTGTATACCTTCATACCGCCAATAGTACATTACTATAATCTTAAATATTATTGATTATATCTTAACTATGAGCTAACATGACGATCAAACTGCCAACATAGAATTCAAGCTTGACTCTATGAGGAATTACTCAATACTTATTGAGATAAATAACCAATTGATTATTAACTAAAAACTTAAACTATTAACTCAACTCTTTATAGATTAATCTCACCCTATATTCAGTAATTATTGCTAATAGTTTAAATATCTCATAATATCTTATATTATAAACAGTAATCTTAAATACATTAATCAATATATTATAGCCTAAACAGTATATTACTATTATATAATCACTATATAAATAATAAATACCATTTAAGCCATAATATAAAATTGATCTTTCTTTAATTTCCCATACCTATGACTCTCACTAAAAACATAAAAATAGTAATCACACCTCTTTTCTCACGCGCATAACTCGTTGAGAATCAACAAAAAATATCATATTTTATAGCAACATGTTACAATTAACTATGAAAAAGTTATAATTGTCGGGAAATTATAACTCTTTCATAATCAATTAAATGTAATTTCATAACAAATAGTGTTTAAAGGTTATGCAGTTTTAAATGCACAATATTTACCTTTTGTTCCCTGCGCTTCATTTACCCACTCTAAACAAATACAGTTATGTTTTGTTCCTTCGGCATAATCTTTTTCATTAAACGCAGCATTCACGCGAATTGAATAACCCTCTTTAGTCATATGATAAGCACCTAATTGCTTGCCATATGATCTTATTTGAATATCACCATTTAGAGTTACCTCAAATTCATCGCCTATTTGCTTACCATTAATTGGACTACCTAAGTTTCCAACCTTTGCAATTAGCGTTTCTTTGGTTACTTTATCTTTTTTGATATTCAAAGTTGCTTCAATCTTTGTTTGTGTTACTTGTGCTGTTGCCATAAAATAATGATTTTCAATGATTTTTAATCTTGTTTTGCTTGTTTCAATTTTAAAAGTACATTGCATAGCTCATTTTGGCCCCGACCACCCATGTTGCTACGCAACAGCACCGGGTGTTGTCTATGAGGTGGACATACTTTTCTCACACATAATTAAAATTTGGTGGGGAAAAAAATTTTTTATAATTTTGAGAAAAATCATTGTTCCACGTGGAACATCATTAAAAATTAATACAATGACACTCGGTAATTTTACAGATTCGAATCACTTAGCCAATTCTTATTATGATGCTCAACAGGCTCAGAATATGGTTAATGATATCGCTTCACAGATTAATAATAGTGGACTTACTAATCCTTATATTAGAGCTACTCCTGCTACTATTACGCCTAATATACCAGATGTTGAGAGTCAGAAGCTTTATAGGATGTGGCAGGAGACTCCTAAGAGATTTCATGATTCTAAGTTTAAGATGGAGAATTTTAAGACTCCTGTTCATGAACTTCTTGATTCTCTTTTTACCTTAGAGGAGATGATGGAGTATCTTGAATCTATGGATTATCGTAAGATTCCTGGTTCGTCTTACCTTGTTAAGGGAGAACCTGATCCTGAGTTTAAGAGGACTTTTACTGTTCATGAAGCTTTTTATGCTGAGATGACTATTAAGCTTAAAAATACATTATTATCTAAAGGTTCATTAAAACTTAAAATATAATGGTACAAATAGAGTTACTAGATAGTAAAGGAAATCCTATTAAAGAGCCTAAAGAACCTCTAAAATGGATTCCATATCACGAGTATTTGTGTGAACAATATCATAGGGGTAAATGTACACCAGAGGAGTATATAAAAGCTCTTGAGAATTTTATTTTTCATCAAAATAAAGAGTAATGTTTAAACTTAAGTTAAGGAAGATTAAAGGTAATGAGTGGAGAACTTATGATGGACTTACTACTGAGCTTAAAAGAGGTCATGTTCTTAGGCTTAAAGGTGGGGGTGTATATGCTGTATTTGAGGTTTATAATTCTAATGGGAGAAGTATTGTTCATATGAATGAGATTCTTAAGAGAGATTATAGTACTAATATTAAAGCACTTAATACTGGAGATGAATATAGGGTAATAGGTCAACAATAAAATTTATATTTGATGTTTAAGATAAATATAGAGAAGAAGAGTAAGATAAAAGCGAGGAAACATGATATTATTGTATGTACCCTTGAGGATGCTCCTAAAGAAGGATTTTATGTAGGAGATATTCTTCCTAATGGGGTTATACAAGGATATTTTATAAGTTCTTTATTGTTACAAAATTGGCCTTATGGCGAAGAATATAATATATTAGATAGAGCTAATCCTTGGTAAGCCATATTATGCGAATATACTACACGTATACGTGAAATAATATTTTTTCATTATAAAACTAGTACATATTTTTACATAGGTTTAAAAATCAATTACATGGAAGATAAGCAAGTGATAGTGAAGACTATAAAGAAGTCTTATGATGATGTAATAAAAGCTGGAATTACTTGGTTTAAGTTCATATCTGCGATTAATGATATTCAGTTAACTAAGCGAGAACTTGAATTATTAGCTTTTATTAATACTAGGGGTACTATATCTTCCATACAAGCTAAGGAGGATTTTTGTGAATTATTTGAAACCTCTAAAGCGACAGTATCTAATATGATATCTAGGCTTCTTAAGAAGAGATTACTTATTAAAGAGAAGAATAAAACTAAAATAAATCCAGCTCTAAAAGTGGATTTCAATAATGATTTTGTAGTAAGGTTTTATATTAACTTAAATAACCAGATAAATGATAGAGATTAAGGAAGAATTATTAGATATAGAGAATATTAGAAATTCTAAGAAACCAATGTTAGATCTTTTTATACGAAGGACTGCTGTTCTTACACAAACTGATGAGTCTATTACAGATAAGATAATAAGAGACCAATGGAAGAATGCGTCTAAAGCTGTTTCTACATATACAGATATATGTGAAGTAGATTTTACTAACTTAGGGATATTTGAGATGTCTCATGCTAAAGCGAGGAAGCGAATAATTAAGCATAATAACTGTATTAATACTCTCGAAAATAGAGGAATAGATCCAGATCCTAAGATTGAAAGAACTCGATTGTTATCTATTGATAAATATCACTTATTAACAGATGCTATACAGCGAAAACAGAAAACGAGAGGAGTATATATTAAAAATAAAGCTAAATTAAAAACCAATGAAGTTCAAAATTAAACATATAATCGAGGGTATTAAGAATTCTTTGTGGGTTAAAGAGGAAGTAGAGAAGATTGCTGAAGAGCGTAATAATATATGTCGTACATGTGATAAAAATTCTCTAAATGCTCAAACTGAGAGAGACTTTAATCCAGGACCATATTATTCTAGTATGAGACCTGATGTACATTGTACTATATGTGCATGTAATCTTCATGCAAAAGTTAGATCTTTACATACGGCGTGTCCCGTTGGGTTGTGGGAAGAGGTGGCCACTAAGGAAGAGTCAGCTAAGATAGCAGCAGCTATTGATTCAGTAGAAACTAAATTATAAGATATATGACAGCATATAATATTAATATAGAAGACTTTGTAGAAATGTTAATAGGATTACAAGAGGAAGGAGTTAAAATGGTCAATTTGGATATGTTACCAGATGAAAATCATCCTTCTATGAATAAGCTGATTATACATCCTTTATATCCTAACCAAAAACAAGCCAAAAAGGGACTTGAGATTAAGAATAAAGATGTTAATACAGATAATAATGATATATTTGGTTTGTTTGATAAAATAGTATAAATTTGTAAAAGATTGTGGGATGATGCAGTGGTAGCAGAGGAGGCTCATAACCTACTAGTCGAGAGTTCGAATCTCTCTCCCGCAACAATGAGAGACTTAGTGGTATTTAAAAGAGAAGCTCTATTGAGTGTATATATGACAATACTAATTGCCTATTTAGGAGTTGCTCTCAGACCAGCAGTATTATTATATTGTGTTATTATACAGCACTTCCAATGCTGAGAAGTTAGTTCGATTCTAACATACTGCTCATAAATATAGTAGCATTCCAATTGGTTGGATACCTGTTTTGGATACAGGAGGCTGCTGGTTCGAGTCCAGCCTACTATACACACAGGTTAATAGTTTAATGGTAGAATGACGGTCTCCAAAACCGCTGGTAGAGGTTCGAATCCTTTTTGGCCTGCAAAATTGAGGAGTGGTGTAATGGCAGCATAACAGACTTTGACTCTGTTGGTTTAGGTTCGATGCCTGATTCCTCATCAAATGACGAAGTAGCTCAGTGGTAGAGCAGGGAGCTGTTAACTCTCAGGTCGTAGGTTCGAAACCTTCTTTCGTCGCTGGTGTACATGGTGTAATTGGTGAGCACGCAGGTCTGTGGAACCTGAAGATAAGAGTTCGAGCCTCTATGAACACCCTAAAAATATAAGATATGGAGAAATTTATAGAGATATTAAAAGAATTAAATAAAGAAGCAACCACAATTGATGGCATTAAATTAACTCTAAAAATAGAGTTATCTGAGCCTAATTTTGAGAAAATGGTACTTGCTGTGAGAAGAAATGAATTAGAAAATTCAAAGGGTTCAACAACTGAAGTAACTATAACTCATAAAAAAGAATTAGATAAATAATTAAAAGGTCTATTAGGGGAGTCTGGAGTCCCTGCCTCTCTGTCTAAGAGGAGATCATCGGTTCGAATCCGATATAGACTGCAATATAGGTTTCTTATCATCGGAATAATTGAGAATATGAGAGACAGATGATAGTTATGTTGTATCTCATCCTATATTTTAATTCCTTTAAAGCTTTGCTGGCGAAGCACCTGTCTTGTAAGCAGGATAGCTCAGTTCGAATCTGGGTGAAGGATCACGGAGGGATAGCTCAGATGGTAGAGCACTAGATTGAAGATCTAGGTGTCGCAGGTTCGATCCCTGCTCCCTCCACTTAAATGGGGCGATAGCAAAGCGGCAAAGTCAGGAGACTGTAAATCTCCCCTCTTCGGAGTTCGAAGGTTCGAGTCCTTCTCTCCCCACATAAGGTTGTGTAGCCAAGGGATAAGGCAGGAGTCTGCAAAACTCCCATCGTAGGTTTGATTCCTACCATAACCTCAAAAATCAATAAATTCATGTATAAATTAGACATCAAAATTCCCATCTATGATTGTACTTGTCATATAATTATAGATGATGATATCGAAAAGGTGATTAACAGATATGTAAAAAAGAGAAAATGGGACAAATCAACTGAGATTCAGGGATTTAAAGTACATGGATTTACTGTAACTAACTCAGATCTTAAAGATTACTATATATTTTATAGTACAGAGAGTGTAACAGTTAACACTGTGATCCATGAAATATCTCACTTGGTGGATTTTATTCTAGATGAAAGAGAGATTGAAGATAAGGGAGAGGCCAAAGCTTATCTTATTGGGTATATCAGTGAGCAAATTTTTAACTATATTCTTAAAAAGAACCTACTTATTAATAAGTGGTATAAGCCACAGGTTCCCCAAAAAGTAAATGATGAAAAACCAAACTGATTATTTTGATAAAATAATTAAAGTCTTAAAGGACTTAAAAAAAGATCATCCCAATGTAGAGGTAAGTAGACATTATCTTCTGGCAACTGATAATAATACTTTTCCTCTTAGTGATAAGGATTTATATGATTATTTGATAAAATATAGATCGGAGTTATATATGAATACAATTTCTGATGAGGAAATATTAGATCTTATCAATAATCCTGAGAAATTATATACTGAGGATGACTGGAATGATGAAGATTTAGATGAAGAATATTAAAAAATAACTACATATGGCAGTAAAGAAGAGTGTATATGTTGAAGCTGAACTAGAATGGGCTGAACAGCAACTAGAACAATGGAAAGATTATGTGGATAAACATCCATTAGCAACTTTAGCTGATAGAGTAGGACAGAAACCTACTAAAAATGGTGGTATGATTCCTTATGTAATATCTAGTATAGAACAACAAGGTAAATTTATTCAAGATACAATGGAAAAATATCTCAAACTATTAGTAGAGGTAAATAGAATGAGAACTCTAGAAGAAGAAAAGAAAATTAAAGCTAGAGGTATTGATAATTTAAGTCCTTTAGAAGATGGTTCAATATAAACAAGATACAAAAAATATATGGTTTCCTAATCAGGTAGAACCTGTCTATGATCCTAGTGATCCAAATCAGATGTTTTTATTTAACACGTACTGGAAAGCTGAGAGAGATAGATGTATTAATGGATTCTATTTAGATAAAGGGAAGACTTTATATGTTTCAGGATGGTTATATTTTCATACAGTTTATTGGAAGATTTCAATGTATGAAACCTTATATGAAGGTACTCCTCAAGAAAGAACTGTAAGAGAGATTAAGACCCCTATATTAAGGGATATTGATTGGGTAATTGCTAATGATCTTGTAGAATGTGAAAAACAGGGAAAATTCTATTCTCTAATTGGCTCCCGTGGATTTGGTAAGTCTATTATTGCTGCCAGTAGAGCTGGATGGTTATATACATTTTTTAATAACTCTCAAAGTGTAATTTCTGCTGGAGCTACTAACTATATTAAGCTGGTAACTGATAAAATTGAGGATGGGTTGACAAACTTACATCCTATTTTTGTTAAGAATAGGTTAACTTCTAACTGGAAAATGGAAGTTATGGCTGGTTGGAAAGATAAAACTACTAATGCTCCTCATCCTAAATCTTCTAAATCTCAAATCTTAATGAGAAATTTTGAAGATGGTAATAATTCAATGGTTTGTAATGGTACAAGACCTGGTTTTCACTTAATAGATGAGATAGGAACCCTAAAGAATCTTATTGGATGTTATAAAGACTCTGATGGTTGTTGGTGGGCTGGTAGTACAGGTAAACCTTCTTGTTTAGTATTTATTACTGGTACAGGTGGTGATATGGAAGTAGGAGCCGAAGCAGCTGAAATGTTTTATGACCCTAAATCTTATAATCTATTAGAGTTTGATAATACTTGGGAAGGTGGAGGAAAAATAGGAAGATTTGTAGAAGCTGGGACTGGAGTAAGAAAATATCTCAAAGAAAAGACTTTAAATGAATATCTAAATATAGATAAGAAAGTCATAGATGTTTCTCATATTCCTATTATGGTTTCAGATATAGCTGAATATGACAGAGATTGGTGGCAACCGAAATTTGATAATGCCAAGAAGTCAGGTAACTCTAAAACTCTTTTAAAGTTCAAAGCATATTGGTGTAAGAAACCTTCTGACTCATTTATAATATTAACAAAGAATGACTTTAATACAGAAGAAGCTAAGAGACAACAAAAGAACATCAGGAACAACAATCTCCAAGGTGTTGCAGTTGATCTCCTTTATGCTGATAATGGTGTGGTTATTCACGACTTTAGTGAGAAGTTGCCAATAACAGAATTCCCAGTTAAAACTCAAAGTAAGGATGCTCCTGTAATGATCTATGAGTTTCCTATGCCAAATCCTCCATTTGGCCTTTATGTAGCTGGAGTTGACCCTTATAGACACTCAGAATCAGAGTATTCAGACTCTTTAGGTACAGTCTACATATATAAAAGAATGCATGAAATAGGCTCTGAGAAGTATCAGGATATGTTTGTAGCTTCATATGCAGCTAGACCTGGAGATATAAAAGAGTGGAATGAGACTGCTAGAAGATTAATTAAGTTCTATAATGCTAGAACCTTATGTGAAAATGATGAAATGTCCTTTATTAATTATATGATTGATAAGGGAGATGGTCATTATCTAGAAGATCAACCTGAATGGTTAAGATTAATAGTACCTAATACTAAGGTAAACCGTAAGAAAGGTATACATAGATCTGCTAAACAGATACGTGATTTCCTTGATGGACAATTAAAAGAATACTTAGATCAGGTTGTACATGAGGAGAAAGATGAGAATGGATCAGTAGTAAAACAATTATATGGAACAGTAAGGATATTAGATCCAATGCTTCTAGAGGAAATTGTAAGATTTGATAAAGAAAAGAACTTTGATAGGGTTATAGCTGCTGAACTAGCTGTAGCTTTGGCTAATAAATTAAATCCAATACTTAAGGTTAACTCATTAGAAGCTGATAATAGAATAAAAGCTTACTTTAGCAAACTTATAGGTAATGGAGGAAAGAAACAACAAAGACCTAAATCTGTATTTAATATGAATATTACAGGTGTAAAGTCTAATAGAAGAAAATCTAGATTATTTTTATAATATAAACTATAAATAAGTGGTAATTAATACTATAGACTATGCTGGTCAATCATTAGTAACAGATGTATATAATATATATCCTGACCAATATGTACCTGAGAAAGAGAAGTACCAGGATAAATGGGTTAAGGTTAATAATGATTATTTTGCTAATATAGCCTACTCTCAATACATGGCTAAATATAAGGATATAGTTAAGAACTATAGACTATTAAAAGGAATCCTAACTAAAGAAGATTTCTATGAGGATGAACAAGTTGTATCTTTTATGGATACTCTTTCTAAAGATATGGATCTCCCCGCACATGTGAAACACTATCCTATTCTAAATCCTCCTATTAATACTATGACAGGAGAACTTTCAAGAAGACCTGATAATCATAGAGTTAAAGCTTATGATGAGGATTCTAAGTCTGAAGAAATGAGAGTTAAAACTGATATTCTTCAGCAATACATAATGGAAACAGTACGTAATAGAGTACTAATAAAAGCTGCACAACAGCAAGGTATATCTCCTCAAGATCTAATGCAATCAGAAGAAGGTCAGCAAATGATTTCTCAACTAACAGAAGAACAAGTAGCTGATCAAATGAGTAATTATACTTCTACTGCTGAAAGATGGGGAAATATTACTCTAACTAATCTTAAGATGGAGCTTAATCTTAAGGAAAAATCAGAGGATGCTTTTAGAGATCTTTTAATATGTTCTAGAGAATACTTCCAGATTATTGAAGATAACTCGAAGTTAGGATTCGACGTAATTGTGAGGAATCCCAAGAATGTTTGGGAGCTTACATTACCTAATAAAAAGTACACTAAAGATGCATATGCTGTTGGTACTATTGAGGTTATGGAGCTTTCAGAAATATTAAATACCTTTAATCTATCATTAGAAGAAATAGATGCTCTTAGAAAAGGTCTTGAGGGTTATGAAAATTATTTAGGAAGAGAATCCAACTTCTTCTCTGGTAAGAAAGGTGATGCATCTGTTACTTATGATACTTATGATCCACTTGTACAGAGAGAAAGGTTTTTGGCTGAATCTCAAATACATGAGAATAATGAATTCTTTAATACCTATTTAGGTCTGGGAAATAACATCTCATCATTTGGATCTAAATTTGTTGTTGTAAGATCGTATTGGTTAGGTAAAAAGAAAACAGGTCTCTTAACTTATTGGGACTCAGAGACTGGTAAACCAGAGAAAGTTTTAGTTGATGAAACCTATAAGAAGATTCCAGAAGAAATCTCAGTAGAATGGGGTTATCAAAATCAATGGTGGGAAGGTATTAAGATAGGTCAGAATGTTTATTTTGCTAGACCTTATACTCTCTTAGATTATCCTCCTATTATAGGTGTTACCCATGAGAATAAGAATACTGAAGCTAAGTCTTTAGTAGACTTAATGAAACCTTTCCAAGTACTATATAATATATGTATGAACCAGCTCTTTGGTCTTTTTGAGAAAGAGATTGGTAATGTGGCTAGAGTTTCTATTAGAAGACTTCCAAAGCTTAGAGATGGAGATGATCAGGATGCTATTGATGCATGGGAATTAATGGCTAAAGAAAGAGGTGTTATGTTTGATGATGATTCTCCTGAGAATACAAAATCTCCTGTAACTAATCAATCTGTAGCTGGAAATATAGACTTAACAAGATCTCAAGAGATACAGAACAGGTACGAGATAGCTGTAGGTCTTAAGAATGAGTGTTGGGAATTAGTAGGTTTTAATAGACAAAGACTTGGTTCTGTTCTAGCAACAGAGACTGCAACTGGTACTAATACAGCTCTTACACAATCATATGCTCAAACTGAGCCTTATTTTAGTCAGCATGAATATTGTTTAAACCAACTTTATCAAGCTATTCTAGATGCTGCTCAAACTATTACACAAGAAAAGCCAACTACCACATTATCATATATTAATGATGATGGTATGAATGCTTTTGTTCAGGTTCAGGGTTCAGATTTAAAACTTAAAGATCTTAAAGTATTTGTTACTAACAGAGCTGAAGATCAAAGAATCTTTAATGAGCTTAGACAATTGGCTCAACCTATGCTTCAGAATGGTGCTTCTGTATATGATATTGCTGTTCTCTATTCAACTAATAGTGTTAGACAAATGAAAGATACCTTTAAGAAATTAAAGGATAGACAAGATTCATTAATTCAACAGCAACAAGATACTGAACAACAAAGACTTCAACAAGAACAACAACAGTTCCAGATTCAAATGCAACAACAACAAGCAGCTCAACAACAAGCTGAACTTAATGAGAATTATCAAAGAGAGTTGGATAGAATCAATAAAAAAGAAGTTGCTCTTATCAATTCATTTAGTAAACAAGATGATAACCTTAAGGATAACTCTGGTAATGGAGTACCTGATATACTTGAAGTTTCTAGGCTTTCTTTAGATGAAGATATGGCTAAAAAAGATCATATGGTAGCCTTACAAAAAGAAGCTAATAATAAGAAAAAGAACGATGATGATTTCAATCTAGAAATGCAAAAACTTGATCTTGAAAGACAGAAATTGAAACAAGAGAAAGAATTGAAAGAGAAAGAGTTGCAAACTCAGTTGACAGTAGCTAAGTATAGAGATAAAGGAACTAAGAATTCACCTAAATCTAAGAAGAAGTAATAATTCATATGCTATATTATGTATCTAATTAATCAAGATATATGGGTTATTACTTTGTTAATTAAAATAGTTAAAATATTTTTACATCACCATTTAACATAGTCATAAATGGCTCAAACACAAACCAATAATTAAATATTCAGTTATGCCAGATCAAGATAATGTACAAAACGAGAAAATGTCTCTCGGCTTCGGAGATTTTGACGAAAATCAAGGTAGGAACGATTTTGGTATTCAAGATACCAAACTGTTGGATGCTAAAGCACTAAATACTTACCTTTTTAATACTGATCCTGATGAATTACAAGATACATCAAAAGATCAGAAACCTCCAGTAGATACTTCAAAGAACTCCAATCCTCCAAAGAAGCAAGAAGATCAAACTCCCCCTGATAATAAACAAGATACTCAGAAAGATGATCCAGAGGCTAAGAAAAAAGCTTTTGATGATTTTATCTTTGATAGTAAGCAAGATAAGAAGGATGATTCACAAAATCAGCAACAAAAGATTGAGCAATCTCAAGATAATGAACCTGGTAATGATGAAGCAGATGATCCTACTTATCAAACTCTAAGTAAAGACTTGTTAAGATTAGGTGTATTCACTAAGAATAGTGAGGATGAGACAGAAGATACTATAGATGTTAAGACTCCTGAAGATTTCTTAAAGAGGTTTTCTTTAGAGAAGAAAAAAGGAGCAATTGATATTCTAGAAGGATTCTTATCTCAGTATGGAGAAGATCGTAGGACTTTATTTGATGCTATATTTGTTAACGGTGTAGATGTGCAGGAATACTTGCAAACTTTTGCCAAACAAGAAGCATTAGGTGTTGTAGATCTAAACATAGAATCTAATCAGGAAAGAATTGTTCGAGCTTATTATAAAGGTCTTAAATGGGATGATGCTAAGATTGAAAACAGAGTTCAAAAGCTTAAGGATTATGGTGATCTAGAAGATGAAGCAAAGTCATTTCATGAGGTATTACTGAATAAAGAAAAAGAGACTGCTCAAGAGATTGAGAGAAAGAAAATCAACGAGATTAAAGAAAAGCAAGATAAAGAAATTGCTACTAAGAAATCTCTGTCAAGAATTCTGACTGAAAAACTCAAAGCTCAAGAATTAGATGGTATTCCTTTGAATGAAAAGGAAGCTGCTGCAACTCTTGACTATTTAACTGAAAAGAAATATAAATTGGCTAATGGAGACTTACTCTCCGAATTTGATAAAGATCTTCTGGAATTGAATAGAGCTGAGAACTCAGAATTGAAACTGAAACTTGCTCTTTTGTTAAGGAAGAAGTTAGACTTGGGAACAATAAAGAAAACAGCTGTAACTAAGAAATCAGATGCTTTGTTCACCCTGTCTGCAAAGAATGCTAAACAGTCTTCTAAGAGAGAAGAACCAAAATCCTTCTTTAATTAATAAGCAGAACAAAATTTCCATAATAAAAATTAATAAAAAATGGCTTTAAACACTATAGCAGGTTATCCTGGCTACGTTGCGACTAGAATATCATCTATGGATGCTAGGCAGCTTGGTAAGTTTACTGATGCGAATCACATGGAGTCTCTTCACATGACTGACCCACAAGATTACGATAAGAAAATTATCACGCTCTATACTAATACGCAACTTTATTCAAATGACTTCCAACAAATGTTGGATAAGTCTGATCCTTTCTACATTGATAGCAACTCAGAAGCTTTCAAATGGGATATCAATGTTCCATATCAATTCCCTAAAGTTACTTTGATTCCAGAAGAAACAGAATTGCTGGAAAAACCTGGTATTGATCATCAAGAATTTTCTCTTGTATTTGATAGGAGAGAATGGGTTCTTAATGATGTTATTACATCTCAGAAAATGGAGCTTGCTACTCCTCTGGTAGTTTGTAAAGATCCAGTTCCATATAATGGTGCTTGGTTGTACACATTTACTATCCTGTCTGAGAATCCTAACATTGACTTTATACACAAGAAATTCTTCCAAGTTGGTGTTGAATTTGAATTCCTGTTCAACCTTGTTGGTGAGTTTACTACTGATTTGTCAGGTCTTCCTGGTATGGGTCAAAAAATTACTTTGTTTGAGTCTCTTGGAGCTGGATTTGGTGTTGAGCATAGTATTACTGACTGGGCTGATGCTAGAATGCTGAGAGATGGTAAAGGTAATGCTCTTGATGTAATGGTTTATGGTAATATACGTAGAGGTGCTCTTCCTGAGCAAATGTCTGCTGATATTCGTTGGGAACCATATATTGAGTATCTGATGAGGAAAAAAATGTATGATATGAAAACTTCATACATGATCTGGGGTAGACCTGGTACTTCAAAAGATAGAAATAGTAAACAAGAAATTAAAAAAGCTTCTAGTGGTATTTATCACAAAATGCTGAATAATGGTAATACTGTTTACTATAATAGAGGTGAGTTCAACATACAGCTTTTGAGAGATGTATTTGGTGATCTGTTCTATCGTAGAGTTGACATCAAAGATCGTAGAGTTAAAATCTACACTAATGAAGCTGGATTTGAAATATTCAAAAAAGCAAACAAAGAAGATCTGTTGAATTCTGGTTTGACTGTAATTGCTGATAACAGGTTCATACAAGGTTCTGGTCAGAATATGACTGTATCTTATGCATTTGATTCACTGATTACTTCAGATACAGGTAGAATAGATCTGGTACACTTGAGACAACTTGACCTTCCAAATACTAATCTGGAACAAGGTCAGAATAAAAAATCTACACCTATATTCATGGTGTTTGATGTATCTCCTACTGGAGATGGTGGTCTTCAAAATAACATCAGAAGTGTTCGTATGAGGTCTAGACCTTCTATGACTTGGGGTTATGTTGATGGTGCTATTCACCACTTAGGATTTGCTAAATCTCAGGGTATGAGTTCAAGTTCAAAAGATCCTTGGTACACAATCTGGATGAAAGATAGATGCGATGTATTTATCGAAGATTTGTCAAGATGTGTAATCATAAAAGAAATTCCTTCATTCTAATAGGAATATAATTTTCCTAGATCCTCTGAGTGATCAAGATCTAGGAGCACAATGGAGCTTGGGTGATAAGCTTCTATTAAATAAGCACAATTTTTTAAACAAACCAATAAATAAATATTATCTACTATGGGTAAGACTGGTAAAATCAGCTCTATTAAGAAAGAGTATAATCGTAATAATGGTAGTCTTGAAGCCTCTTTAGCTATGAATGGTTTCTCAAGATTTCCTGGTACTGGTGTAAGATTTGTTCCTTATTTGGAGGCCAATGGAGCCTACAGAACAGGTTTAGATCCTGAAGCTACATATCTTAAGAAATTAGAAAGATCAAATCCTGAAACTTATAAGTTTGAAGTTAAAAGGATTAAGGAATTGAAGAAACGCTTAGAGGATGAGACTGGTCTGGATTTAGGTCCAAGATCTGATTACTATAAGAATATGTTTAGCGACACTCAAAAAGTAAAAGCTCAGATTGTAAGATTAGGAGAAGGTGACAACAGTTATGATTTAACTGATCCTTTTCAATATATTACGTATGCGTGGTTATGTGTACATCCTTTGATAGCTAGTTCATATCAAGCTTATGAAAGGGGTGAATATGCTGCTAATACACAATTCTTTGTAAATGATGAAAGTATAGAGGAAGAAATTCAGTATAAGAAGAAAATGCTTGTTAATAATGCTATCAGTACTTTAGGTTCTCTTTCACTTGCAAAAAGACAGAAAGTAGCTAGGTTGCTAGGTCTCCCAGTAATAGATAGTACAAAAGAACAAACAGTATATAACTTACTGGATAGTTTCATCAAGAAAGCTGAAATTAGTTCAGGAGAATATAAGGGCGGTAATCCTGTAGACTTATTTAATAAGTTTGCTACTATGGATGATAAACTGTTATCAGCTAAAGATCTTGTAGATCAAGCAATTAAGCACAGTATCTATAGAATTACTAAAGGTGGAAGGATTACTGAAGGTTCTACAGAAATAGCTAAAGATAAAGCTGATCTGGTAGACTTCTTACTTGATCCTAAAAATCAGGATGATCTGTTTGCTCTTCAAGAGAAACTTAAAATGAAAAAATCTTTAATAGTTTAATCTTATGATTGATGTAAAAGAACTCTTATATGACATTGATTTAAAGTTAAATAAGATCGGTTCTAATGAACATCAAGGGATAGAATTGGAAAATAAGATTATAGCTTTAAGAGATGCTGAAATAAATGTCATTAAGACTAAGTTTGGTGAAAATAATGTATATAAGTCTGGATTAGATAGTTTCCAAAAGAGATATAATGATCTAGAGATGTTAATAGAAAAAGGTGGATTCTTATCTTTAACAGAAGATGGTTCTCCTTTAAATAGTTGGTCAGCAGATTTATCTTCACTGACACCTAAATATATGTTAGGTATACCAGGATCTGAGTATATATTAGCTGATAAAGCTAATTGTAAAGATAGAGTTCTGGTAGTAAACCTCTCAAAACATGGAGATCTATTAAGATTACTTAGCAACAGTAATTATGAACCATCTTTTGAATTTCAAGAAGTTCCAGGAACTGTATCTAATCATAGATATGAGATATATACAGATGGAACATTTACACCTAAGAAATTATATTTGTGGTATGTAAGATATCCTGTACAGGTGGATTTTGAAGGATATGATCATTTTGATGGTACACCTTCAACTACGGTAAATTCTGAACTTCCTTATTATCTAAAAGAGGAGATAACAGATATAGCTGTAAAAGCTCTAGCTTTATCAACTGAAAACCAAAATGCTGTAACGGCTTCACAATTAAAAATAAATACCAACGAGTAAGATGCTGTAACCTTGCTCTGTTGATAATAAATGACTACAGCAATAACAAAAAATTTAATAACAAATGGATTTTTCATTAACCACATTGTTTGTATTACCTGATGGTAATCTTGTTGCTGATGGCTTTAAGAGAGAAAATCTTAAACCAACTCAATTTGGTATCTTCAACAGCAGATATAAAGCTGTTACGACTGCTAGTGAGGCAGTAAAATCTCCTCATATTGTCTTTGGACAAGGGAGAATAGAAAAAGTACCTGGTCTGACTCACAAATACTCAGATAAGGTTTCAAGAGGTTCTTTGGTTGAGTGGTATAAAACTACTGCTTCTCCTTTTAACAAAAATCAGATTACTTATGCTGGTTTTGATGGTGTAGATAATACTAAAACTATTAAAGCTGGTTGTGATGAGGAATATTCTCTGACTATAAGAGCAAGATCTCTGTATATTGATACAGCTTTTGCTTATGGTTTGACTAGAACAGTAACTGTAACTACTCCATGTTGCACAGATTGCGGTGATAATTGCGAAACAATTGATCCAAGAATTCTGGCTACAGCATTTGCTGAAAAGATAAATGCAGAACCAATGTTGAGTAAGTTCGTAGTTGCTACTCCAGTTTTTGAATGTGAGACTCCTCCTGATGCTCCTACTGTAGTAAATACAATTACTTATTGTGTTAGTTATTGTGATAATGGTGATGATGGTGCTCAAGCTGCTGTTCAAGCTCAATATCCTAATGATATTGTAACTCGTTCAGAAAGAGTAGGTTCTATCTCTACTTATCAAATTGAAAGACTGGCTTCTGCTGGTGCTCCTGCAAACGTACTGGTAACTCTTCCAGTAAGATTAGCTGTATGTGATACTTGTCCTGCAACTTACACATTGCAAGCTGAACAAGAACAATATATTATAGAAACTCCTTTGGATGGTTCTGAAGATTTGAATTCAGCTGCTGACCAGCAAACATTTGCTAATACAATTAAGGCTCTCTATGCAGTTCCTGACACATTTAATGGTGCAACTGATGTAGATCCTGCAACTGATTCTATTACTTTGACTGCACATACCTTTGTAGAAGGTGAAGCTGTAGTTTATTCAAATGGTGGTGGTACTACTATTGTTGGTTTAACCAATGGTGCTACTTACTATGTTGTAGTAATAGATGCTAATACAATCAAATTGGCAACAACTAAAGCTAATGCGATTGCTACTGTACCTGTAGTAGTTGATATCACAGCTGATGGTGTTGGTGCTGCTCACAGCATAACATTGCAAAGTTCAGCTACATTCTTAGAAAATAAAGGTGGTTCTGCTACTGTTTTAATTAAAGTTGATGCTTTGGCTCCTGATCTGACTCCAGTTCTGGCTGACATAGTAACTAAAATTAGTAACTCAGAAGCAGTATGTTTACCTCCTGCTGGAACTTCTGTTGCATGGACTTCATGTGATACTGGTTTCAAAGTTCAAAGGACTTTGAGCCTGACAATTACTGATGATTGTGCTACTGATCTCGCACATATACAAGCACATTATCCTAGTTATACTGTAACCCTGGAAGAAAGTGCTAACTGTAATTCTAGATATGAACTGGTTCAGACTTCTGATACTGTTCATGAAGATTGCGATTTCTCAGTTCCACCAAAATTCACTGATGTTCAACCTTTCCACGGTATTGAGTGGACTGTTGTTCCTGATGCATTGACTGGTGCTACTTGCGTAGCTGGTGTAAAAATTGAAGGTAAAGTTCTGGATAAATATGGTAATCCATGTGATCCTATTGCTTTCCCTCATGAGTATGATAAGTTGACCTTTGAGGTATTTGCTTATAAAGCTCCTGCTACTTCTCAAGACTTCAATACTTATGACAGATGTGATAATATTCCTATCACAACAACTCAAAGAAGTACCTATATCTTAGGTTCTGGAGATGAAGTATATGAGCTGGAGAAAAGATATCACAGCTATCAAACAACATTAAAACACATTTTCCATAATACAGATTGGAATGGAGGTTTCGTAAGATACTCTAATCCTTCTACATTCTATGATACATATGTGTTGAAATTTAAATCTCCTGATTTGTTAGGTTGGGATGCTTCAACAAGACAAGATGAGACAGTAATCTTTGCTGTACCAACAGGTACAGGAGGAGCTTTAGAGAACTTCCTTGTGGGGTACTTTGGAGAAGAGAAGTTTACTGCTGGAGTTTTGAGTGTTTAATTGGTTTTGTTTTGACTATATATTAAGGAGAAAGGAAAGGTTTGTACCACCTTTCTCCTTTTTTAATTAAATAAACTAAAATGGTAAGCAGATTAAACTTAGATATAATTGATACTCATGACTTTAAAACTCTTGGGATAGTTGATACTTCATGGTATAATGAACTAATTACGGTTGAAACTCCTACAATAGAGATTCTTCCTCCTGGTTATACTGTGGCTGCATCTCCATTTTTCATGATCAAAGCTCTAAACATTTATAACTCAAATGGTCTTGGAATAACCAAAGCATCATGTGAAGAAGAATTAATAGATCTCCCTGATGGAATATGGAAAGTTAAGTATTCAATTTGTCCTAATGATCAATTGTTCATAGAGAAGTATTTTTTAAAAACAGATCAAATACAATGTAGATATGATCGAGCTTTCTTGAATTTAGATCTTAATACTTGTGATAGTCAAGTAGATAGAAATGATAGAAAAAGACTTGATGAAATAGAATTTTATATAGATGGTGCTATTGCAGCAGCTAATGATCAAAATCCAAAATTAGCTTCTGAATTATATAATAAAGCTGATAAACTATTGAGTAGATACTTTAGTCAATGCAGCTGTTAAAATCAATAATATGGCTAGTTGCAGTAAATGTGGTAAAGGTGTTGGATGTGGATGTAATCTAATTGATGGTTTATGTCCATCATGTTACTCAGCAAAAGTCTCTGAAAATCAAACACTTACACAAACTAGATCAACAGAAAGAGTCAGATATAATAATACTCCTGAACCTCCTCCTAATACAGAGTTTGATGAGATATTAAATGTTCAGAATATAAGTAAAGAGGAGAAAATTAGGAGAATTAATGAGATCTTAGAAAAAGCGAAAGAACAATATGATAACTCTTAATAAAACTCAAGATCTAAACTATAGTAATGATATTAATAATCTAATATGTCAAGTAGATAAATGGTTATCTAGAAAAGCTAAGATTAAGTTAGATGGGGATAAGTATGGTCAGAAAGTATGTGTTGATATGTCAGATTTCAAATTAGTATCAAAATATAGAAGGATTCTTTTAAATAAAGCTCAAAATCATTGTTGTCTAAAGGATATCCTTATAGATGATATAGTTACGAGAATTAAACAACTTTTAAATAGAAATTAACAAATGCCATGTAACAATTGTCGAGATAATTACATAGTAAAAGCTACATCTAATGAAATCTCTTGGCAAGGAAATGCAGTAGAGGACTTAGAAATATGTTTAAATGATTCTTTAACTTATGTAGGTAATGTAATTCTAGATAAGATTCAAGAATTCATGAGAGGTGAAGGAATTATAATAGAGGATTTATCCTTGGCTGACTGTGCTTATTTGAATAGTAAATTAGGAGCTAGTGAAAAGAGTCTCTTGAATTTATTTAACATATACAAGCAGGCTATCTGTGAGCTTAAAACAGCAAGTGATTCAACAATAGCTAGTTTAAATTCTTTCACTAATACAGAATTATATAACCTTTTATGTCTTCCAGCTCAAGATCCTTGTGGAGATCCTTATACCTTTAAGGAGCTTATACAAGCAATAATAACTAAGCTTTGTGCTTTGGATACTCAATTTCAGAGTATTGCTACTACAATCTTAGATGCTATTGAAGAAGGTGCTGGTAATATGTTGATTGGAGGAGCTATAAAATCCTGTGGTAATAATGGTATATCATTCTCAGGATCAGGAGCTACAGCAGTAGTTACTTTTCAAGCTTTAGTTCCACCTAATTGTCCTATAGTTTATACAGGATCTACGGGTGCTCCTAATTTTGATGGTTCTGGTATAGGGTTACCAAATTCACCTTATTGTGGCTGGTATTTATGTAATGGTTCAAATGGAACTCCAAATGCTAGTACTTTACCCCAGAATGGTGGAGGAACTATAAAATACATTATAAGATTTACTTAATAAAATTAAAATATGAATTATTCTATCCATTTTCCTAATAACTGTGGTTGTAATAATAACCAAGGTATCTATGGAACTAATATGTGGAATATAAATGGTAATCAACCAGGTAATCAGTACTCTTGTGGACATCAACAAGCTTGTAATGGATGTATAGATATTGTTAAAGGTATTTGTGTACTTTATACAGGATCTAATCTAGTAAATACAGGTATTAACCAGAATGATACTCTAAATACTGTTCTCTCTAAGTTAGATGCTTTATTTGCTATTCAAGCAACTAAGAACACTAACATCTTAACAGCTTTAAATGATATTAATGATAGGTTGAATGTTCTAGAAACAGAAGCTTCAATTCCTGGTGGTGGATCACATCCTCCTTATACTTTACTCTAATAATCAAAAAATATGAATACTTACCCATGCAATCAAAATCCTGTAAAGTTCGTAAACTGTTGTCAGGTAATGGATTGTATCAATATAAAGTCTTCTGATAACTCTGTAACTGTGGAAACATCAGAGTGCGGAGTTGATATTAGAATTACTTCTAATAACATAGATAATATATTAAAAATTAATAATGGAACCTGTATAACCTTCAATAAAGAGTTTATACAAGGAGTACTTCACATAACACCAGTATTAAACATGGACTGTTTAGCTGCTCAAATATGTGAGATTTGTAACAATGTTACTTGTCCAGCTCCTTTAACTCTTTCGATTGTTGTACTTTAAGATATTACTTTGGTTTATTGGTTTGCCAAAGAATAGCCCTTCCCTGTCTAGGGCGGGGCTTTATTATTTATAACTAACTTAGTTAAAAAATATTTGATATTATTTGGTGGATTCAATTAATCCAATTAACTTTGGCTTAGTTTTCATTTTATTTAACCAAATTAGTTTAAATGGTAAACCAGAAGGAAGAATTAATAAAATACCTACTCGAACATAGTAAAGCTGATAAAAAGTGGAGGGATATAGGTAGAAAGTTTGGATTTGAGGGTGAGCAAGCTCGACAAATATGGAGAAATTATCGGCAAAAGAATAAAATCGAACCTGTGGAAAGCTTAGGAGATAATATTACAGAAGAGGAAATAATTAGTAGTTATACTCCTAAATGGGATCAACTAAAAGACTCAGATAAGATTATCAATAAAAAGTGGAATGAGGAATCATTATTGGTGTTAAATCTTCCAGATCTCCATTTGGATAAATTAGATCTTACTCATAGTACAATAGAACAGAATATTGATATTTACTTTAATGTGCTCAAAAATCTGCTTGGAAGAGCATACACATTTACTAAGATTGATAAGATAGTATTAGTGGTGGGAAATGATCTTTTTAATACAGATAATATACAAAACTCTACAGCAAATGGAACACCTCAAAGATGCAATACAACTTGGGATGTTGCATATGAAAAGATTTATGATGCGATGGTTCAATCTGTTGCTTTATGTAGTAAGTTCTGTTCTAATGTCCATGTTATATTGGTTCAGGGAAATCATGATAAATCAAAGTCTTATTATATGGCCCATGCTCTTGAGCAGTATTTTAGGAATGATTCTTCGATTAGTTTTGACAGAGAAAATGCCATTAATAAAGCAATTGTTTGGGGAAATAGCTTTCTGGGTTTTAATCATGGTAATAATGTTAATGATAAGTTACCACTAGATTTTGCTCAGGAATTTTATCAAGAATGGGGTCAATGTAAATACCATGATATTTATATAGGTGATAAGCACCATAATAATGAGAAGATCTTTAAAAAGAAACAAATGCAAGATGAGAAGCAAGGAGTTAGATTAAGAATCCTCCCTTCATTAAGCAAACCAGATACTTGGCATGATGAAAATCTTTATAAATCTAGACAATCAGGAATAGCAATATTATATGACAAAAAAAGAGGAAAATCAGCAGAGTTTGAATACCAACTTTAAACTTAAACTGATAAAAATAAAAGATCCTGTTCCTAGACGTAATATGGGTATCTACGAACAGATGAGAAATGGTAATAGAGTAGAGTATAATGGTAAATTAGATTCAAAACAACTAAGAGAGGTTATGGAAGAATTATTTTACGGAAAAACAAAAATATAAAATGAGTACAGGAAGAAAATTAGTTTCTGAAGTAAGATCTCTGAATAAACTCTTAAGCGGAGATAATGATATTACCGATAGAGTTATTTATGGAGTACTGAAAAAGAATGCTTCTTTACTAATAAAAAGAGAAGCTAATTTGAGAAGACTCTGGAACTCACCAAATATATTTACAGCAATAGAATGTTTAAAAATGATCCCAGTTCCACTAAGTGAGTGTTGTGAATATAAACACCCATGTGTGGTAGCAAGATCAGAGAAGAAAATACCCCAAATATCTGAGGGTATTTTTGGTCTTTTAGTACAGTCTGTATTTTCACCAGGAAGAAAGAAATTTGATTATGCTTCATTAGATAGATATATAAATATTCTTAATATGAAGTTGAATAGCAAGAAATACTTCTGGATATATAATGACTACATATACGTGTCAGATGAAAATATAGAGTATATTGATGTAATAGCATATTTTGATGATGATTTTAATGCAGCTGAGTTGTCAGCTTGTTATAAGGGACCAGATGAGTCTTGTATAAATCCTCTAGATAAGGAGTTTCAAATTCCATCTTATCTAGAAAAACAGTTAATTGATCTAACAAATGAAGTATTGAATAATACATATTTTAGACATATAGCTGATCCACAAACCAATGCAAAAGATGAAAATAAATAATGAGTAGGAGAAAAGTACAATATAGAACTTATAGTAAGGAGAATTACCAGAAATTCTTGGTTGAAAATAAACTCACAAAAGAGGATATTAGCTATGAAAAGTATTGTAAAAATCTAGAAGTATGTAATTGGATGTACATAGAATATGCTCTTAGAACAGGAGAAAAAGTCAAACTTCCACATGGATTTGGCTTTATTGCTGTTAATAAGAAAATGTTATCAACTTATAAGAATTTTACAAATGCTGAAGGTAAGAGATTTATGAATTTAAGGATAGATTTTCAGAAAACAAGAGAATATGGTAAAGTAATATATCACACTAATGAACATAGTGATGGATATAACTTTAAATGGGTTTGGTTTCCTAAAGAAGCTAAATTCTTTCTACACGATCTATATGTGTTTTCTCCCGGAAGATATGCTTCTAGAGCTATTGCAAAATATGTTAAGAAGCCCAACTCGGAATATAAAGAATTATACATGAATTGGTTTAATAATAAAATATAATATGATAAATAATACACCCAATATAAGTTATTACTATAAGTATGACTTTGTATCTCCAGAGGGTATTTATGCAGAAATTAAGGAAGAGCTTAAGAGTTATTTTCAAACTGGAGTTATAGATGATCTTATGTTTCCTAGATACACAGAAGATTGTTTAAAAAGACTGGGGAGAAGTTCTTATAAGATAGAAGAGAATATATTTCAGTTAGAAGATTTTTATACTAAACTTCCAGATAATTTTCATGCAGTAAGAGAGGTTTGGCTTACTACTCCACAAGAACTCACCTATAAGATGCCAAACTCTTGTTATGAACAAGCTACAATAAGACTTACACCTGTAGATGACTACTGTAATAAAGCTGATGCCTGTGCTCCTAAAGAAATCAAAGTAACATATAAAACCCAAGGAACTCTTATTCAGAAGTTTCAATGTCACTATCTCTTACAACCTGGAAATCTTCATGCTTCAAACTTTTGTTCTAAGGATTTTAAAGATCTATCTTTTACTGGTGACTTTTGTGCTACATTTGAGGTAAGTGGAGGTAAACTATATACTAATTTTCCAGAAGGACATTTATATATGGTTTATTATGTTGAAGATAGAGATGATAATGATTATCAATTAGTTCCAGATAATATTAGAATTTTAGATTATTTAAGAGCTTATTTAAAATATAAATGTTTCGAGAATATCTATAACAATATCTCAGATGAAACTTTGAATCAAGTTCAAGCTAAGCTTCAATATTATGAAGCTAAGATGTGGGATGCAAAAGCAATGGCTGAAGTAGAGATAAAGAAACAAACAATACAACAACAGATCAATTCTACAAAATCTGCTAGAAGAAGATTTAATAAATATATTATAACCTAATGGCTGAACAATCAAATATCAATCAGAATCCAAATCAGGCTATGTTGGGTCTGAATACTGATAATATAAGTCAACAAATCAAGCCTGGTACTCTAACTTATGCTTTAAATGCACAAGTTGACTCATTTGATGGTAATATGATTACCTATCAAAATGAGCAAAGTAATGTATTGTGTACAGAATTCAAAACTGGATTTAAAGTTATAGGAACCTATAGTATTATTGAACAAAATAGAACTATCATATTTATGACTAATCCCTATACAGGAGAGTCAGAAATAGGAGAACTTAGTAATGTTATTACATGTGATGTTGATGATCCAACTCATTTAAATGAGAAAAGATCCTCAAATTATGTGAATAATGGATATAATAATACCGATTCTAGCTGTAACTGTGAAGGATCACAAGAGATATTAACATTCTATGAATTATATAAAAAATTAAATCCTAGTAATACTCTTCAAGCAAATTCATGTTGTAATTACAGAACTATAATTAATGCTGTATGCTTGAATTTTAATATAAACTATCCTATACATAAAGCAGTTCATAGAATAGTAGATCTTAATGATGATGCCAATAAATGTGGTACAGAAATCTATTGGGCTGATGGTTTGAATCCTAGAAGATTTATTAATCTTGATGACCTTCCTTATGCAACAGAACTATCTGATTGTGGTAGAATAAAAACTAATACAATAGATTGTAATTTAATGGAAGTTCAACCAACTATTGAAATTCCATGTATTACACCTGTGGTTGTAAGTGACGGAGGATCTTTAATAGCTGGAACTTATCAATTTGCTATCCAATATGCTAACGATAAAGGAGAGGGTTATACAGCTTATTATAGTGTTACAAACCCTATTGGTATCTTTAGAGATAGATATGGTCTTGACTTTAATTTTCAAACAGATAGAGCTATTAAGCTCTTAATTTCTAATATTGATACTAGATTTAAGTATCTTAACTTAGCAGTAATTAAGACTATTAATGGAGTTGCAGAAGTAGAACTTGTACAGACATATGAAATTTTAAATGATACAGCTGAAATTGTATATTCAGGAAATGATAAAACTCCAATAAATCTAGCAATTTCCGACATTTTTCAAAAATATCCTTATTATAGGGGAGCTTCTGAGGTATCTGTTGCTGGAGATACTATCATGTGGGCTAATATGAAAACTGATCCAAGGATTAGTTATCAATCTGTTGCAAATGCTATTGAACTAAAGTGGGTAACTTATCAAATTCCTTATACTCCTTCTCAAGGATATAGAAATGGAGTAAATACAGCCTTATATAGAGGATATATGAGGGATGAAGTATATGCTTTTGAGGTAGTATTTGAACTAACAAATGGACAAGAAACTGATGGATTCCATATTCCAGGAAGAGCTTCAGTTGCTGGTGATTTAACATTAGTTAATAATGATGATGTAATCACAACAGAATTAGATAGTTGTATAGTTGAAAATCCAAGTCAACCAAGGTGGAAAGTATATAATACTGGTAGTGTTACAGGATTTGAACAAGCTTATTTAGATGCTGATGATCCAGATTGTTATGTTGGTCCTTTCCAATATGGAGAATTTAGTTATTGGGAATCAACTAAGACATATCCTTGTGATACACGTATATGGGGATCTTTGGCTGGATTACCTATAAGACATCATAAGTTTCCTGATAATCTTATTACACATATACATGATGCTAATCCAACATCAACAGATAAAGAATTTGATCATAAGATTTATCCTATTGGTATAAGGATAGATATGGAGAATATCAGACAGGCTATTATAAATTCAGATTTAACTGAAGATCAAAAATCTAAAATTAAAGGATTTAAGATTATAAGATCTGATAGAGTTAATAACAAATCTGTTATTGCAAAAGGTCTCTTATATAATATGGGAACTTATATTCCTTATTCAGAGGGTGCTCCTGCTGCTAATCAAGAAGTATTCTATCCTAATTATCCATTTAATGATTTAGGAGATGATCCTTTTTTAACAAATCTATCAGATGCTGGTGGACAAGGATTTAATATCTCTGTTCTTGATAATTTAGACAATCAAGTAGAATTTGCTCAACAACAATTAGATACACTTCAATCTTTATTACCAACTATTTCAGCTGTATGTTATACAGCAACTAATACTTGTGTGGCTGATCCAATGGGAACTCCAGTAATAGAAATTGAGAATTCAGAAATAGCTGATTTACAAAATAAAATATTCTTAGCTCAGAGTTTTGGTGATGCTCTTTTAGACAGGATTGAAGAAATATTAGCTTACTATCAGGATAAAATAAGTAATGGAGGTTTTGTATGTCAAGATGATGTGGCTGCCATGACTATAGATCCAAGCTTAGTTTCAGATTACTTAGATGCAATTGATGATATTAATACATCTGCTGCTATAACTAATTTCACTAATATAGTATCATATATTACTACGAATGCTACATCATTAAATTCTCATCCTGAAGCTGATGATATATTTGCTTTAAGAACTGATTTAATTACAATTCTTCAAGCCAATACAGATCTTCAGGCTAATATTACACTAATACAAGATAGATATGATGATTATAATGATGAATTAACAGAGCTTGCTGCTGTATCTTGTGATGGAGATATTATAAATGAGTCTGATTTCTCGGATACTAGATTTACTTTCCACTCACCAGATACTCACTTCTTCCAACCATTCTTAGGAACTTATCTTAAGTTTGAAACTGTAGAAGGAGGCCCAGCTATTGGAAACTTTGTACAAGTTCAGAATCATGCTGGAGCTAAATTGATGTCAGCTTTCTCAGCTGGTATTGCTCTTGCAGCTGGTATTGCTGTAGGTGCTTTGTTTGCTGCTGAACCTAAAGCACACGTAATAGGTTCATTGCCAGGCCCAATATATACAGCTTATTATCCTGATTTTCCTTCATTAGGAACTATTGCAGAGAAAGCTCTTTATTGGAATCAACAATTTAAAACCTTAATAGATAACCTATTACCTTATAAGAATTATGCTTATCAGTATAATGCTATAGGTATATATAATGTATTTAATGCAGTTCCTAACTCAGGAAATAAACAAAGAGCTGTTGATAAAGCTTATTATTTAAATCCTGGATTCCAGACTTTAGGAGATATCTATCCTATAAACAACTGGAAAAGAGAAAGTTCTGTATTTTTTAGAACTAATCAACTGGATGCTCCACCATTATATCCTAATGATAATGCAGTAGCAGGGTCATTACCAGATGATAATTCAAGAGTTTCATATTCTAGTGATAGACAAATATATTCAAATGTTCTTTCATATTATGCAAGTAATAAAAGAAAAGTTCCTGACCAGTATGGAGATATGTATTCTTATAATACAGTTGATACTGGATATTGTGGAATAATAGACATAACAACTCCATATACAAACCAAGATTATATTTTTGGTGGAGATGTATTTATAAACAGATTTGGACTAAAGAGAAAACTTTCTTATTTCATAGACACTAATGTAGGAAAGCCAGATGGTGCAGATATTAATTATTCTGATTTATCAAATGTTGGTAAAACTAAATACTGGTATAATTCTTCATCAGCACAAACACCTGGTTCTGGATTTAAGGGTCTTATGAAGAGTATTCTTGGAGTTCCACAAAGTAATTTAGATGGAAACACTAACAAATTATTTTATCAAAACGGAAGAATATATCTGTATTCTTATGGTATTGCTTACTTCTTTGTAGAATCTGAAGTAAATGTAGACTTTAGACAAGCAGGAAATCCTACAACTCATGATTTTTATCCTAATGTAGGAACTGGTATTCCAAATGATTGGTTACAAGAAACTAATGTACCAATAGTTCACGATAATTACTATATCTACAATAAAACTTATAGTAAGCAAAATAAAGAGCACTCTTGGACACACTTACCTTTAAGCTTTGATCCTGAAGATACTTGTACACAAGATTATTCACATAGAATAATTTACTCAGATCCAAATAAATGGAGAATATATAAGCCATCAGCTTTTAAGGAATTACCTAAAGCTCATGGAAAGTTAACAAGTATTGATACTATTAATAATAGTGCAGTAATGGTAAGGTTTGAGAATAAAACTTTAGTATATAATGTTTTACAATCTTTACAGACCTCGGCAGGACAAAATGTGTATTTAGGAAATCAGAACTTCTTCTCTAATCAACCTATTGACTTTGGAGAAACAGACTTAGGGTATGCAGGATCTCAACACCACTTATTACTAAAAACTGAAGCAGGACATCTATTCATAGATGCAAAAAGAGGAGCAATATTCTTAATAAATGGAACAAATCCTACAAGAATATCTGATGCTGGTATGAGTAAATGGTTTTCTAGAAATTTAGAGTTCGAGATATCAAAACACTATCCAGCAGTTAATATAGATAATCCATATAACGGAGTTGGTATCACAGGTACATGGGATCTTGAGAATGAAAGATTTATCATAACTAAACTTGATTATTCCCCAGTAAATGAATATAAAGCAGATATAACTTATGATTCATATTATGGAAAATTCATGTATAAAGGTACTGAGATATTACTTCAAGATCCTAAATATTTCTGTAATAGATCTTGGACTATTTCCTATAATCCAACACTTAAAGCTTGGGTGAGTTTCCATAGTTATATACCTAACTTTTATATTGGATTAACAAATACATTCTTAACTGGTATAAATACAACCTTTAATAATGGAAAATCAAGTGCTTGGATACATAATTTAGTTCATACATCTTATCAAAGATTTTACGGAACTTTATACCCGTACACGTTGGAGTATCCATTTGTATTTAAAGCTCAAGATGAGATCTTACAGAATGTTAAAGATTATACAACAATTCTTGAGTATTATAATGCAACAGATTTCTATGAAATAAATGATAATGTTTACTTTAACAAAGCTATTCTTTGGAATAATCAACAGTGTTCTGGTATATTAAATCTATATCCAAAACCTAAAGGTAAACTGAATTTTTATTTCACTTATCCAAAGTATAATAGTAATAGTAAGGATATTATCTATACAAAATCAGATAACTACTTTAATTACAATACTTTCTGGGATGTAGTAAAAAATCCAAATAATCACTATCCAATATGGGTAGATTCTTGCGAGAATAAATCAATAGATAAAGTCTTAAATGATGATAAATTTGATTATTCATCAAGATCTCACCAAAAGACAAAATTAAGAGCTAAAGATTTGAAAATTAGACATATAAATGATATCTTTGATAGATATAAATTTATCTCTAAATTCTTAATTGCAAATACACAAATATCATATAAATAATATGAAGAGAAAAGCGGTTAAAATACGTAAATATGCTATGGGTGGAGAGGTAGAAAATCTTGATACCCTAGCTTCTTTAGAAGGTTTAGACTCTACTAATGTTGCTCTAACTGGAGATCCAGTTAAGCCTGCTGCAAAAGCAGCACCAGTTAAACCAGCTAAACCTTTAACTCCAGCTCAAATACTTAAAAACAAGTATAAAGATAATCCCTATCTTGCAGGTAATGCAAATAGATATTTCTGGGCTACACAAACCAATAGAGAGTTTCCTCTTACAGGAGGTAATGTAGGTCAAGCTATTAGAGATGCTGCTACTTTTAATAAGGTAGATCCAGCTCTATTATATGCTTCTGCTATGGAAGAGGGTATGTCTGGAGCTATTGATAGTAAAAACTGGGAAAATGCATCAGAAGCTTTTGTACAATGGGAAGAAGCTAATCCAAAGTTGGCCGAACAATTTCCTGTAGATGGTTTTTATAATTATGGTCTTGACCAATTTGCTGGACAAATTCCTGGATTAGTTAAAAAAGGTTATCTTCCAGCTGGATTTGAAAAGAATGTAAGATCTTTTGATGCTTATAATGAAAAAGATGAGAAGATCAAAGCCGCCGCATTTAACACAGATGCTAATGCTCTTATGGCTAAATCAGCTATGATGAGACAAGCTCAGGATCAGCTTAATAGTTATTCAAAATCTAAGGGTTATAACTTAACTCCAGAACAACAGGAATTTTTCTTATTAGCTAACTATAATGGTGGTCAAGGCAATATGCAGAAAATGCTTGATGCTTATAGTAAACAAGGTTATCTTAAGAATAATGACTTTTTAAATCCCACATTTACACCTAGTAATTATGGAGGAATTTATAAGAATGTTCAAGCTCGTATACAAGCAGCTAAAATGCTTAGGTCTGAAAAAATCTTTAAATATGGTGGAGAAGTAGATCCTGAAAAACCAGGTAAAAAAGGAACTAGTAAAGTTAGTCCAGGACTTGTTATGCCATTTACTGATCAAAGTGGTCAAGAAGGAACTACATTTCCAAATGGAGCTACAGGAAAAGTTAGTCCTGCACTTCAGATGCCAGGTCAAGGTTCAGTTGATGAAGGATTTCCAATGTTAAATCAAGCTGGAGAGTTAGTTACTCCACAAGGTCGTATAAGTCCAATATTCCCAATGCCAACATCTAAAGTAGATGAAGGTTTTCCTATGCCACAAGGAAGAGTAGATGAGGGATTTGTTATGCCAGTAACATTACCTAATGGTGAACAAAGTTTTATTTATCCTAATGGCGCTACTGGTAGAGTAAGTCCTTCATTTCCAATGCCAAGTCAGAGTGTTAGTGGAGGATTTGTAATGCCATTCAATGCTGGTGGAGATGAAGGATTAATATACCCTAATGGAGCTACATCTAAGACTAGTATTCCATTTCCAATGCCTACAGAATCAGTAGGTCTCCCACCACCATTACCTGATGAAGGTAATATAAGTGGTATTTTTCCTATGCCAATTAGAGCTAATACAAAGCTTAGAGGTGTAAAAGAATATGCTGAAGGTGGAGAAATAGAAACTGGACCTGGAGAAGGTACTCCTACATACTCAGATCAAGAGAAATACTATAGATCCAGTGCAAAACTTTCTCATTACAAGAGTATTTTGAATGAGAAATTAAAAGCTAAAAATCCTCAAGCTTTCACCGACTTTTTTAAAGGACTTGTACCTTTAAGACAGGCTAATAATATAACTGAGGCTAATAAATATATTCAAGGATCTAATTATAATGATTATCTCTCCGCTGATGAAGTTAGAAAAACTCTAGGTAATGATTATCAAGATTATCTTGATAGTATTCAAGCTGTTAATAACTATGATGTTGCACAAGGTAGACAACCTTTGTATGGAACTAAAGAAAGTGGTACAGATCTTAACTCATTAAATTATGGAAGAAGATTTGCTTCACTAGCTTTAACTCCTACTTATTCAGCTTCTAATAGAACAAGAGGTACATCATATAATAGATCATATACTTATGATCCTAAGAAAAAAGAAGTTTCATTCACAGAAACTGGGGATGTTAATCTTAGACCTGCAACTTTAGTTGCTCCTATGATGAGGAGAGGAGGTAGAATGTATGCTAACGGTACTGGAGATCCAGTATATCCAGGCCAACCACAAGATGCAGGACTTAAGAATGCTCCTAGTTTTAATCCATTTGGAAGTTTTCCAAGTATGGGTACTACTCCTATAAACCCTCAAGCACCAGCTAATGAGCAGATTTTTAGATTAGATCAAAATCAAGTTACAAATCCTAATCAACAAGGAAACACTGTACAGATTGATCCTTTGCAGGATGGAAATTATGTAAATCCAGAAGGTAGGTTACAAGCTACTCAAGAGCAACAAGCTATTGCAGATCAATGGTCAGCAAACAGTTTAGATAGAGCTAATAGACAACAACAAAATCTTGATAATGCTGAGATGATTGCTAGTACAGGTATAACAGCTATTAATACTTTCTTTAATAAGAGAAATCAACAACAGCAAAATAGAACAAATAGGAGAAATGCTTTAATGCAGAATATCAATAATCAGATATATAATCCTTATGCTGAAGGTACTGGATCTCAAGCTATTATGAAAGACGGTGGTACTATACACATTAAACCAGAGAATAGAGGTAAATTTACAGCTGCTGCTAAGAGAGCTGGTAAGTCAGTTCAAGCATATGCAGCTCAAATAATGGCTAATCCAGATAATTATTCTTCTACTCTTGTTAAAAGAGCAAACTTTGCTAGAAATGCTGCTAAATGGCATGAAGAAGGTGGAGAGATTGAAGGTGAAAATCTTGGTTTCCAAATATTAGATGGTGGAAACGCTAAAGGTATCTCTACATCTGACCATAGTAATCCTATGATTGAATTCACAGGTAGAGAGCATGGAGAAGGAGGTATTGGTGTACAATATGGAGGAACTGTAGCTGAGGTTGAAGATAAAGAGATAGGTTGGGTAGATCAGGAAGGTGGACTTAATATTTTTGGAAAAATGAAACTTCCTGGAAGTAATATGACATTTAGAACTGCTGCAAAGAATCTTGCAGAACAAGAAAGTAAAATAGACAAACAAAAACATAAATATCTAGCTATATTAAATAATTCTAATATAGCTGATCCTTATCAAGAAAGTGCTAGGTCTACAGCAAAAGTTATGACAAAATCACTAGATAAACAATCAAAAGAAATAGCTGAGAAAAAAGAAGCTATGGCTTCATATCAAAGTTTAGTTCTTGCAATGACTGATTTAGAAAGATCAAAGATGGCCTATGGAGGTAAAATGCCAAAAAGACCACAGTTTGCTAATGGTACAGAAGATCCTATCAAAGATATTGCAAAAGCAATAGCTCAATTTGAAAGTGATGCTAAGTATGATGCTATTGGCGTACCTGTTACTAAAGGTCAATATAAAGGTCAAAGAGCTATTGGTAAGTACCAAATTATGGAAGATAATGTTAGAAATTGGGGTAAAGCCGCTACAGGTAGGGATATTACAATAGCTGAGTTTATTAAAGATCCTGCTTTACAAGATCAAGTAGCAGAATATCAAATGAGACAAATAGCTAAAACTAATCCTAATCCTGCTGACATTGCATCTATTTGGTTTACTGGACAACCAGTAAGTAAAGCTTCTGGAGCCAAAACTGATGATCTTGGTACAACTGGTAATCAATATGTTGATGCAGTTATGAAGATTTATAACGGATTAGGAGGAGCTGCTACAGTTGGAACTGCTGGTACAACTACACCTAGAGTAAAGACTGAAGTACCAAATATTCTAAATTATCAGGCTAGAAGAACTTATTCACCAACAGCTGGTGGAGATGTTATTGATACAAAATATGGTTCAGCTAGAAAGCCACCATCTGTATTCTTAGATGAAACTAGACCAGATAATACTCAATCTCAAAGAGGTTATCAGTCTCCTTTAGCTTTTGAACAAATAGCTCCTGAGCTGTTAACAGTAGCTACAAATAGAAGAGATCCAGTAACTCAATTGTCATATCAACCTGAATTAAAACAAACATTCGATATCTCGTACCAGTTAGGTAGAAATGAAAATCAATCTACTTTTAATCAAGCAGCTCAAATAGCTGAACAAACTGGTAATATTGGAGCTTTGAGTGAATTAGCTGCTCAGAAATATAAAGCTGATCAGATCTATAATATGCAAGAAGTTCAGGGTAATGCACAACAAAGATTACAAACATATAATCAAAATATTGATGTGTTAAATGATGCACAAGTTAAAAACTTAGCTTTAATAGCTGATCAGCAGGCTAAACAAGCTCAAGCAACATTTAATACCAGAGCAACAGACTTAGCTGCATTCCAATCGGCTGCTGCTAAAGTACAGCAAAATAGACTGGAAAATAGGACTTATAATGCTTATGCTAATCTGTTTAAACACTATGGATTTGATAAAAGAGGTAATGTTACATTTAATCCTGATAATATTACAAGAAGATTTAGTCCAGGTGAAGCTCAACAATTTGGTATGATGGCTGCAACTCAAGGTGCTCAAGCTATTATGAATGGAGATTTCTCCAGACAATTCACAAAGGTTAAAAACACAGATGGTTCTACAACTACCACTGAAACTTTAGGAACTAATAAGAAAATTCAAGAGGAATATAAAGCTTTAAAGAACCAAGGATTTGATGATAGTCTAATTGGTAATATGTTGAGAGCCAAATATCCAGAGACATTGACAGATTAACTTTTTTCATTAAAAAATCTTTTACTTTATAACTAACTTAGTTAAACTATCTTACTAAACATTTGGTAGTCTTAACTAAGTTAGTTATTTTTACGGGAATTTTGTTTCCCTAATTTAACTAAATTAATTATGGCGAATTACGTAGGTGCAATAACAAATTTTAACCCATATATACAACAAATTCCAACTGAAGCTTACATGAAAGTTGGGATGTATAAAGAACAGCAATATCAAGCAGGTGTACAGAAAGTACAAGATAATATTGATAAAATTGCTGGATTAGATATCGCCAATGAAGGTGGTAGACAATATTTAAGAGCAAGAGTTGATGAACTCACAAATACTCTTAACAAATACTCTCATGTAGACTTCTCAAATCCTAATAATGTTACTCAGTTAGCAAGCTTGGCTAAACCTTTATATCAAGACGAAAATATCGTTAATGATGTAATTAATACTGGTATTTATCGTAAGTGGCAGAAAGAAGCTTCTGATGCATATAAAGGTGGTAAAATGGAACTAGGTCAGTATATGAGAGAAGCTACAGATGCTTCTGTTTGGCTTAATTCACAATCGGCTGGTTCCCAATACACTGGTAGACAAACTGCTAATACAGCGACTAAAAGAGATCTTGTAGATAGGATTATAAAGGCTAAAAAGGATGGTATTGATCAGAATGAATATGTCTATGATATAAACTATTCAAAAGATACTCCTTATTATGTAAAGTCCACTAATAAATACTACTCTGAGGCTGACTTTAATAACTTTGTAACAGAGAGTGTTATCTCAACTAGAGATAGAGAGATGTTAATGAATGAGAATTGGTATGAGAATCAAGGTAAATCAACAGAACAATTACAGCTAGAAGATCTTCAAATGTATCAATCTAAAATAGCAGCTAATATAGCTAGAATAGATGAAATTAAGAATGATCCTTTACTATATGCTGGTGATAAGAAAGCTGAGTCTCAGAAAACAATTGATGATCTTAATAACTATAACTATCAGTTAATCAATGGTAAAGTTAAGTATCTTCAAGAATTAAACTTAAACGATCCTAATACAAGAGATGTATTTCATAGAGATATTTCTGAGTCTAGATTTGTAAATTCTTTGAGTATTTTAAGAGATGAAGTTAGGAAACAAGAGCTTCAAAAGAATGAACAATGGTTTAAAGACAAAGAAATGGCAATTGAAGCTGCCAAAGCTGCGACAAGAGCTGCTAGTGATGGAACAAAAGCTAAAAGTCCAACTGAAATTATTGATGAAGTAGCTGTATTTACACCTGTAGATCCTACAGCTCCTAGAACTGAAGTAAGTCTAAATACTATTCAACAAGGCTATAAAATGGCTAATGATGAAATAAACCTAGCTATGAATAGTCTTATGGGTAAATTACAGGAAAATGGAGTTGATTTAGGAAACTATATAGCAGGCTGGGATCAAGTACAAGTAGGAACTCAAGCTGGAGCTACAATGAGTGTTCCTAGATTTAAAACACCAGCAGATAAAGATAGATTTTATAAGATGGTATCTGGTCTTAACTTTGCTTATACAAAAGAAGCTGAAGATGGTAAATTAGATAATCATAGTTTTACTAATTGGGTCAAACAAAATTTTAGTCAATATCAAGACGATGATCCTAATAGTAAATTTACCCTAGCGGATAAGGTTGTTTCTGATGCTTTAAACAGTTTGAAAGGTACTTCCGCTCTTTTACCTCGATTAGAAAACTTATTCTCAGATAAAGGTGTTACTAGAACAATGGCTCAAATAGATGAGTCTTTGAAGAATAAGAAAGATATGGCTAATGCATATAGAGCTGCTCTTTTGAAATCAAATGCTCTTACAACAGAAGAAATGAGAGCTGTAAGAGGATTAGGTGATGATGAATTACTTGACAATAGTTATATGTTAGATACTGGACTTGAAACTAAGAGATATGCGGCACAAGGATTAAAACCTGTTCACAGCATATTGAAAGATGCAGATGGTACTTATAGTGTAGTACAAACTGTGGTTTCTGATCCTAGAAATGTTGTAAATGACGATTTAACAACTTATGGAGTTCCAGAAAATATGTTAAATACAATTAAACAGAATACAACTGTAACTGGAGTAAATGTTCTTGGAAAAGGATATAAATCATTTGATGAGGCTAATAGTGCTTTCCAAGATGGAAATCTTAAGTCAAATCATGCTATTTCTAAGGCTTCAATGAAAAGAGCTGAAGATTATGTTAAAAAGACATTTTCCTATGTTCAAGAAAATCTAAATTCAACTGTTCAAAACTTAAAGAATGATAAAGCTTCTTATGCAGCAGTTCAAGACGGATTAACACTATTCGCTACGCGTGGAAGATTACAAGCTACTCCTGAAGACTTCTCAGTAGAGAATGGTACAATAAATCCAATGAATTTAACTGGTATTACCAAAATGGAAGTACTTGGTGCTTCTATTAATAATACAGCAGATATATTCAATCCTAATCCAGTATATGAAGTACAATTTCAAGCGACTACTGGACAAGGTACAAAAGAAGAAAAAACATCATTATATAATGGTAAAATATCATTAAAATCTTTCTTAGCAACTCAACCTAATTTTAAAACCTCTGAATATGCTAAGTATTTTGCTCCATTCTTATATGCAAAACAAGATGCATATGCACATATAAAAACGGCTGTAAACCCATTAGAAGGAGCTGAAAGCAGATCATATAGTCCAAGAGAGGATATTGAGCCAGTATATAGTAGAACTACTCAAGGAGGAAATGTTGAGTTTAATAGAGATGATCCTATGGGAAATACCTCAACTGGAGGTAAATTCTATGGACCTCAAATTCAATGGGAAACTTTACCTATAGAAAGAGATGGTAGACAAACAATGATATCTTATCAAATATTATCATTAGGTCAAGATACTCAACTAGGTAATATTAAATCAAAAGGTAGTTACGAACCTAATGCATATTATGTTAAGTTAAAAGTTCCCACATCTACAGGTGAGCCAAAGGTAATATTCCTTAAGAAACCTAGTGGTGACTCTTATAAGTTCAATTCTGCATCACATGCTCATTATACTGTAAGAGACTTAATATTTAATAATCCAGAAGTTAAGTTTGATGATGTTGATCAAAGAACTGGACAAATAAATTATTTAACCGCAGATCCTACTACAATTAGAGGTATATTTAATGCTCAGTTGGCTTATAATGGACACTCTAAATTAGAGCCAATTAAGATAAAAGATGCGATAGGTAATGAGACAATTAAACAACAAATAAAACAAAATTCTCCTGAATTCGTGAGATAATAAATTTATTATGGCAGATACTCCAATACAAAATGGTTTTTATCAAGCTCCTTTGGAAGTTCCTGGATATGTGAATCAATCGGCTTCTGTGGTACCACCACAACCTATTGATTTATATGGTCTTATGCAAGTATATCCTCCAAAAAAGAATAAACTTGCAACTAGGGCCAAAACTCCTTATGAACTGATGATGGAGGGTTCAGATCCATTTGCTGGATTAATTCCAGATGTTGCTCCTCTTAGAACTAATGAGGCTACTATTACACCATTAGATGATCCTGCTGGTCTTTTCCATTCTCAAGATGGATTTGGTAAGTATGGATATTCTTCTATTTTAGGAGGTGGTGATAATGAAGCAAGATATGCTCAAAACTTTAGAAATGATAACCCTGATTTATTCTTTCAACCTGGATTTCATCCTTGGGATGGTCTTAAGAAAGCTTTTTATTGGGGAGGAGGATTTCTTGAAAAGACTCTTGAATCTGCCGTTGTAAAAACAGGTCAAGGTTTTGGAGGTCTTTTCGGTATGACCATTGGAAATCTTGGAAATCTTCTTTCAGGTAATGAATCATATAGTGGTTTTCAAGACTGGTTATCTAAGTCTTCTGACAATATAATGTCTAGCTTATTTAATAACTGGGATGAAAATCTCAAAGAGAGATACCATTATTTCCAAGAGAAGAATGATAGGGATAGAAAAGGATTTATACAATCTTTAGGCGATGGAGATTTTTGGATGAATGATATTTCTGATGGTCTTGGATTCTTAGTTTCATCTATGTTTGAAGCAGGTGCTATCAGTAAATTAGGTCTTGGAACTAAAGTAGCTTCAAGATTAGCTCCTTTTGCTGAAGGTGTATCCGCTGAAGCTTTAGCAGGAGAAGGTTTAGCTTTATCCAGAACTGCTGGTATTGAGAAAGCTCTAGCTAATCTTGGTATTACAAGACCAAGTAATGCATTCATTAAGAATGCAGTAGACTTAACTACTCAAACAATAGCATTAACAGCTATAGAATCTGCAACTGAAGCTCAAGAGACTAAGGATCAGATATATAGATCTTTAGAAAATAGAGTAAATCCTGAAACAGGATATTTATATACAGAAGATGAGAAACAAAGACTTGCGGCAGCAGGTGCAGCTCAAGTATTCAAACAAAATATGACCATATTAGCAGGTCCAAAATTCTTAGAAACTCTTGTTTTTAATAGGGTTGGAAATTATGCTAAAGGATTATTTAATAAGGCTTTTGGAAGAGCTACTACAGAGGCTGGTAGAGCTTCAAATAATGTTGGATTAAGATCTAGATTGGGAAATCTGGCATCTGGAGTTTCTTATAACAAAACTTCTGCACTTCAAAATGTATTGAAGGTGGGATCACTTGCAGGTGTAGGTTTCTTATCAGAAGGTCTTTTTGAAGAAAACGTACAGCTTGCGATCTCTAGATCAGCTCAAGAGGCTTTTGGAGGTGGAGATGAATATTACAGACCTGGAACTACTAATCAAGCTATTTCAGAACTTGAAAGAGATGATGACTTATTTGGCAGTACAGGTAGAAGATATATAAGACAAACCAGACAATTTTTTAGAGGAGCTACTGGAAGAGGAGAAGTAGATGACGAATTATCAAAATCTATTGGTATAGGTGGTCTTTTTGGTATTGGTGGAGGTGCTATACATGCTTCTTTAGGCATCAGACAACAAGCTAAAGTTGATGCTTTTTGGACTGATAGACTTAATAAAGCTACAACTAATCTATTTGAATCTCAAAGTTTTTATCAAACTAGAATTGAAGAAAGACCAGATCCAAATCAACCTGGAAAAACTATACCTACACCAGTAATAGTTACTGATCCTTCTACTGGAAACCCTGTATTAGATCAGAATAAGTTGATGAATTTCTTGAATAAAATGAATAATATTCAAGGGATTATGGATATTATTGCCAATACAGAAGATCCTAGTAATGAAGATAATCAAACATATCAAAATAAAGAACTAAATAAACTAGCTAGAAATGTTCTTTTTGTTCAGTTAGCAATGGAATATATTAGAGCTGGTAAGAAAGACTTATTGCTATCTAGTTTAACCTCTAGCTCTCAATTCTCTGATAAAGACATTCAAGCACTTGGATATACTCCAGGCATGATGAATGAAGAAGAAAAGAAACAAATGTTAGCCAAAATGACTAACATGGTAGATAGGTTATCTAAAGCCGATGAATGGATTGAAGATAATGTTCTTGATAATGTTAGTGAGAAGAGACAAGGTAAATTTGGACTAGCTTATACTAAAACACAAAAAGAAAAAAGAAGACAAGAGTTTGAAGCTAAGAAAGCTTATTTAAGAGGTCTTGCAATGCAAAATGCATTGTTAGATAGTTATTTAGATGAGATTAATCAATCTGAAGCTTTACTTGGAATTGATACAGGAATAGATGCCTCTAATACTCCATTAGAGATGATTACTTCTATGACTAATTATAGTACAAGAGTTCCAGCTTTAAAGAATCAAATAGCTATCCTTGAGAAAGCTTTTGCTCATTATTTAGATAATTTTGAAGAAGCACAAGCTGAGTTAAATGAAGCTATTAATAGAGGAGAAAGACCTGCGGATAGTGATAGATTAAGTTATCTTCAAGCCAAGGTTGAAGAAACTCTTGAAAGAATTAATGACTTACAATCCGAGTATGATGATTTAACTTCTCAGAGAAATGCATTCTTAAATCAGAATGAAGACTTTACTCTTGTAGATGAAGATGGTAATGAAGTTACTGAAGAAACAGATCCTAATCAGACGTATTATGTAGCTCGTAAACGTTCTGTAGAATCAGTACCTATTCAAGAGCTTAATAATGAAAAACAAAGAAGAATAAATGCAGTAAAAAGAGAAGAAATTGGTATACAAAAAGGTTGGATAGAAGATGAATGGAGACTTACAGCTGCTCTCAAGGAGCCTAAAGTAGAAGCTGGAAGAAAGGATACCTATTTTTCTAGAAGAATGAGTTTAAGTAGAAATGCTTACAACACATACTTCCAGAGAGAAGTTCTGACTAGAGATAACTCTCTTGGTCAAAGAAAACTTAGACTCTATTACTCAGACGAATCAAAAAGAGTTACTGCTAAACAATATAAAGCTAATGAAGAAAAGATTCTAAATTCTGTTAGAATTAGAGGAAAAGTATTATCTGTGGTTGCTGATGTAAATGGCCAAAAACTCATATCTGAGATTAATGCTCTCTTAGATAGAGATTTACCAACAGAAGAGTTTGCAGCTGAATTAGATAAAATCATAAATATCTATAATGGATTACCTATGATTATATCTGAGGAAGATAAAGAGCTTGTAGATGAACAAATAATTAATACACAAGAAGAAGAATCTTTTGTAGCTGGTATATTTGAATTTTTTCCATTAGATGATAGATTTAATGATAAATACTATGAACAAGATGCTCAAGGTAACTGGCAAGTAAAACCAGAATATGATGATTTACAAGCACTTGCAATAGCATCTAGAGAATTAAGAGAAAGAGTAGATGACTTGAAAAAGATTAGAAGGTTTTTAAAATCTATACCTGAATCAGTTCCAGGTGACTGGAGTAATCCTGATATGGTTAGAAGAAGAATTGCTGATGTTTATTTTGAAAGTCCTGATAGTATTATCAACGCATACAACCAATTAACAAATGATGGACAATTAGAAATTGGTGGAGATAGTTTTAACAGTAAACAAGATCTTGATAAAATTGAAGAAGATATCAATGAATTAACCCAATTAAAAAAGATTTTTGAAGATAGAGATAAAACAGATAATATCTTAAGTTTAGATGAATTCGATGATTTCATACAAACTATAGATAAGAAAATAGCTGATCTTGAAAAAATCAGAGATGTTGTTAAAGAAAGAGTATCTTCTAGATTAAGAGAAAATCAAGACTTTTTAATTGATACAGTTACAGGTATTGTTGAACAAGTGGGTGTAGGATTTGATGGTTCTACTAAAAATGAGCCATTAAAAAATATTATTGATGGACTAATAGGGACTGATCCTATTAGTAAATTAGTCAATCAACTTACTGATTTACAACAACTTATCAATAAAGAAGATAAAACTGCTGAAGATAAGAAAGTTCTAGAAGACTCTTATTGGACTATTAATGGTCAAATATCAGCTATTCAAGAAATGATCAAGTCTAAGGATAAGACGAAAGTTCTTGAAGAATTAGCTAAACAAAAGAAAGAACAAATAACAAAGTTAGAGTCTACAGCTTTAATGCAAAGATTAAAGTCAGATTCTTTCTATAAAGATATTATAAACAATATTGATGACAGTCTCTTAGGAACACTTCAATTGATATTTTATAGTCATCTATTTTCTAATATCGGGTATCAAGGAGAAGGTCTTATTGATGATAAACCATCTTCTCCAGTGTATAAGTTTAGAGAAGACTATAATCTTAGAAAATTCCTAAGAAATGTAGAAAAAGATAATTCTAGAACTCCAGAGAATTCTGAGATTACTAAAGAAGCTCTATTAGAGTTTTTATCAGTAGCTCAAGAAATTCAAACTCTTGAAAGTGCTCAATCAAATCTTAAGACTAGTCTTAACTTACTTGATGAAGTAGAAAGAGAAAAACAAGTAGTTCAAGCTAAAATAGATAAGAAAGATAATCAATATGATAACCTAATAGTTCCTTCTATTCAGCAATTATTCTTTATAAGAAAGATTGCTAATTTCTTGAGAACAGAGATGTTTACGGGAGATAAACCTGGATTTAGAAACTGGATTTATATACAAGCACCTGGTGGAGCTGGTAAAACACAGACTTTAGGTACTTGGTTTAATTCTATTTCAGGTATTCCAAGGGATAGAGTTCTTGCTACCTCATTTACAGAAGAAGCTGCTAGGTCTATTAAAAGAGCTTTATTAGTAGGTGAAGATGGGCCTAGAAATGTAGGTGAAATGTCTGATTATATTACTCAATTAACTAAGGATAAAAATTTTGATCAAGATGTCCTAATAATAGATGAATTCCCAGCTATTGACGTAGTAGCTCAAAAGAAGCTTTTTGATGCTGTTACTGAATATACATTAGCCAAAAAGAAAGCCGGTAAAGGTGAATTCAAAGTTATAACAATGGGAGATACTAACCAATTGACATTCAATGATGATGGTTCAGTTCTTCCAAGACCAAGTATATTAGTAAATCCTGGTTATTTCTCTAAAGATAGAAATAAGATTGATAATCATCCAGCACAAATGACTATCATACCTTCTTTAACAGTAAACTTTAGGAGTAATTTATTCGCTGTAACTTCATTCATTGATAACTTTAAAGGATCAAATGAGGATAATGTAAATAAAGCTATTAAGGTAACTTCGTCAGATCCTACCTTAAATAGTCCTGATATTAAAGGAGTTGTGGCTGTAAATACAGCTGATTTCCAAAGTAGAATTATTAACTACCTGAAAAATACAGCTAGTTCCACAAGAACTAAAGCAATCATAGTTAATGAAAATAAAATAGATCAGTATAAGAGATTATTACAAGCAAATGGAATTACTGTAATAGAAGACCCAAATAACGAAGTAACCAAGGGTGTATATGTTAGTTCTGTAAGAAATACTCAAGGATTCTCATTTGATGAGGTATTTATTGACTTAGATAATAAAGATAAAGTACTATTTACAAGTTCTGCATCTCCAAACTTTAACTATAATAAGGCTATGTATGTAGCTGCTAGTAGAGCTAGAAATCTCATAGTAGTTACTAATTTCCCTAATTTTGAAAATGTAGAAGATAGTTCAATATCTGCTTTAGAAGCTAAAGCTATAGCTGAATTACAAACTAAAGATAAAGACTTTATCACACAGAGAGATCTTGAAATAGGTGGTGCTAAGAGTGTAATTGGATCAGAATATTCTAAATCTGTTACCACACCTGCTCCAACTAAGGCTACAGAAGCTGTAGAAACTCCTTTAGATCAAGAGGAACCTGAAACTGAGGAAGAGGAAGAAGAAATAACAGAAGCTGAGATTGAAGAAGCTTTAAGAGAAGATGAAGATCAGGAAGAACAAAGAGTAATACCTGATGAAGTCCAAGAAGAAGAAATACAAGCTCCAGAAGAAGAGGAAGGAGCTAATGAATCTACTGGTAATCAAATACTTCCAACATCAGGTATTGAAGATCCTCTAGAAGAAGAAAATGCTGAAAGTCAAGAAAATTTAGATAGAGATGTTGAAGAAATGAATAGTAATATAATGGATAAAGCTACTACAGCTTTTAATAAAGTTAAGAAAGCTGTTATTGAACTATTATTTCCAACTGGAGCAACAACCAAATATATAGTTTCACAAGGTGAGTTTGTTACAAAAACTCCTGAAGTATATGAAAATAAAAATTTATCTGAAGGTGATAGAATTATTTTAATACCTTTTAATAAGGATGCAAATTCAAAATCTCCAAGAAATTTTGGATATGCCATTATAACTCCAGCTATAGATCAGGAAGGTAAAGAAATACCAAATAACTATAGGACTGTGGCTATTCTTTCAGATAAAGAAATAGATGATTTGAAAGAAAAACCTCAAACTTCTGATATTTATAATACTATTGTTCAGAATGAAACTAGAGATAAAGGATTTGTATCCATAGAATATACAGATGTATCTAATCCTAATGGATTTAATTCTAGTAGTTCAAAGATTGTAAATGATATCTATGAGGGTAAAGTTACTTATTCTCAACCACTTAAGTATTTTTATGGAAAAGATTATCAAGAATTAAATGAGAAAACTTTTAATGATATTATAAAAACTTTTATACATCAATATTATCAAAATCATTTAAATAGCTTTCCTCCAGCTCAAAGACAAACAGAATTAGATAAAATAGAGAAATTCTATAGACAATCAAGAAATGCTCAAATTATCATCCCAACTAATAAGGATGTAATTGGTACTGAAAAGAGAAAACCTTTATTAAATATACCACCTGAATTAGCACAAACAATGCAAAAAGGTGTTGGTAGACCTTATATAATGTTTAGATCCTATCATAAAAGAGGATCTATGCAGTTTATACCTTTATCCAGAAAGTTCTTGAATGCTTCTATACATAATGAAGAAATTTCTCCAATTAGAGAATTCATTACAACAGGTAGACAAGTTAGAACTATGCTAGAAAAGAAAGGTGTAGAAGGTAAGTTAGGTTATACAAGAATATTAGCTAATGGTCTTTCTAGGTTATCTTCTATGTATCTTGAGGATCAAGAAGCATCAAATTATAAGATAAAAATAGGTGATAAAGAGTATACATTCTCAAATATTGAAGCAGAAAGAGTATACAATTTCTATTCAATGTATTCAGAACCAAGTCAATTTCAATTGATTTCTCAGAATGAAGCAGAGATTAGAAATTTGATTAATCTAAGAAGAGCTAGAAACTATAAATTTGAGGATGGAGAAACAATATATGGTAGAATAACATCATATAATACAGATAATAAAACATTCACAGTTCTTGATGTAAGAACAGGTGAAGAGACTACTAAATCAGGAGTTATTAAACATACAAAAAGAACAGTCGCAGGACCAGCACAACAAGCTCTAGATAGCATCATGAACTCTAATGGTAATATCGCATCTAAGTTTACTGCTATGCGTGGAAGAACAGGTTTTGTGACTGATAGAGATGTATCTGGTCAACCTTCTGAGTTTAATAGAGGATATAAGTTTATGGCACTTTTAGGTAGTAAAACTGGTCCTGTAGCAAGAAGTTATAATGAAGATGGATCTGTAAAAGAATATTATTCAGATGTTATTGATATTCTCGAAGATTTGTTTAACTTTGAGACTGGATTAACAAAAAATGAATTGCCTGGAAGAAGTAAAAATTATTTAAATATAGATGGACAAGTACAAGATATACAAGTGAAGTTTAGGGTTCCTGTACCTCTTAGTTCAACTAATGATTCCAATGGAGAGTTGGAATTTGATTATTCATTCTCTCCACAGAATACTTCAAGAGATCTTCCTGTTACTAACAGTAGGTTCTTTGAGAGTAATTTCGAAAGTATGCTTCCAACTAGGGTATTTGTGGAATTTGGTGAACAAGAGGAGGAAACCCCAGAACAAGAAAATACAGAACAAAATGTAGTAGAGCAAACTCAACAAGAAGTTACTGAAACACAGAATATTAATACTTTAACTAAGGAAGAATATCAAGCTTTAACTATTGAAGAGATTAAATCAAGATTATCTAAAGATCAATTAGATAGAGTGGACACATACGCTAAGAGTGAAGGGTTCACAGATGCTAATGAATTCTTTGAAATTATAACATCAATAAATGGACCTGAACAAGATTTATTTAAGGATCAACTTATAAACTGTATAATATAAAATAAATTAATAAATGAGTTGTGTAAATGTAAATTCTCCAGAATTTAAGAAGCTGACACAGGGCATGGACAACAGACAAAGGTTTGTTGCCACTGCTCTTGTTAGTAGATATATGACAGAAAATAACAATAAGTTTCCAAGTTTTATAGAACTTAAAACTGAAATGTCAAATCTGTATAATACAAATCAAGGAGGAGTAGATTATC